>Ga0209415_10010677_pt1 | contig 15565 bp, 11 predicted proteins | sample PeaSoiSIISIP2007_FD_187696 | JGI IMG/M metagenome (GOLD analysis project Ga0209415, IMG submission 187696) | Peat soil microbial communities from Weissenstadt, Germany - SII-SIP-2007 (SPAdes) (version 2) | ecosystem: Environmental > Terrestrial > Soil > Wetlands > Peat | place: Germany... | reverse complement strand
CGGCGGCCGCACCGGCCCGCGGGCCGGCACCCTGCCGAGCCCACCCGGCGCCCGCCGCATCGGGGCCCACCACCGGCCCACGGCGGCAACGGGCCGTCACACCAGCGGGCTGGGTGTTGTGACGATGACGTTGCTGTCTCCGGGACGTCCCAGCCTGGCTGAAGGCGTCTTTCCCTCCCATCCCTTCAGGCGACCATAGCCACCGACACCCCGAGGGGATGCTCGGGGAGATCGGCACAAGTCGGAGAGGTCGCCACCGGATGCTTGCCGAGGGACCGCGATGCCGCCCGGAGACGGGGGGCGGGGATGAGCGCGCTGTGGCGCGGCAGATCGTCCTGGCCATGATCACCGACGCCGACGGCCGGCTCGCCTTCGCCAACGGCGACCTGCTCGCCCTTGGCGGATGGCGGTGGGGCGACATCTGCGGCCGCGTCTGGCACGAGGTGCTGATCCCGCCCGAGCACCGCCACCGTGTGGTCCGGGACTTCGACCGGGCGGTGAGCGGCACCGCCGGCGCCGGCTGCGTCGAGGCTCCGTTCCGGACCAGCGACGGGCGGGTGCGGGTGGTGGCCTGGTCGGCCACCCCGAGCTTGGACGAGAGCGGCCGTCCCACCACCGTCACCTCGGTGGGGGTCGACGTGACCCGGTGGACGGAGGAGCGCGACCGCATCGCGGCGGAGCGGGACTTCGACGCCTCGCACGACCGGCTCACCGGGCTTCCCAACGCCTCGAGCTTCCGCTGGCGGCTCGGCGCCGAGCTGACCGCCGGGCGCGGCGGGGGTCGTTCCACGGGGGTTCTCCTGGTAGCGCTCGACCGGCTCCGGACCGTGGTCGAGACCCTCGGCCAGGAGGCGGGGGACCAGCTGATCGCCGAGATGGCGGAGCGCGTCTCCGACTGCGTCGAGGCCGCGGTCGGCGTCCCGCGTCAGCCCGGCGGCGCGGGGGACGGCAGGCCGCTGACCACCTGGATGGTCGCCCGCTGGTCGGACGACGAGTTCGCCGTGCTGCTCCCCGGTCTGGTCTTCCCCGCGGAGGCCGTCTTCATGGCGCGCTCCATCATCGCCACCATCGCGGCACCGTGCACCGGCCGCGCCGCCGCCCTGCGGCTCAGCGCCGCGGCCGGCATCGCGGTGGCTCCGGAGGACGGCGACAGCCCGGAAACATTGATGCGCCATGCCGCCATCGCCCAGCACGCCGGTCGGACGGTGGGCGAACGCCTCGCCCGCTTCGAGCTCTGTCTCTCCCAGGAGGCGGAGGACCGGCTGCTGATCGAGCAGCAGCTCCCCCTCGCCCTCGAGCGGGGTGAGCTGAGCGTGGCCTTCCAGCCCGAGGTCGACGCCTCGTCCCAGCGCATCGTCGGGCTCGAGGCGCTCGCGCGCTGGCACCACCCGGTGCTCGGGGACGTTCCTCCGGTCCGGTTCATCCCGGTCGCCGAGGAGATCGGCGTGATCACCGACATCGGCCACTTCATCCTCCGCAGCGCCGTCCGCCAGGCGGCCCGGTGGCGCTCCGAGGGGTTGGGCGACGTGAGGGTCGCGGTCAACGTCTCAGCCCACCAGCTCAGGGACCGGAGCCTGGTCGAGGCGGTGCTCGGCTGCCTGGACGAGACCGGCTTCCCGGCACGGCTGCTCGAGCTGGAGGTCACCGAGTCGGCGGCCACGGGCGACTCCCATTCGGCCGCGGAGGTGCTCGGGGAGCTGGCCCGCCAAGGGGTGTCGATCTCGCTGGACGACTTCGGCACCGGCTACTCCAACCTCGGCAAGCTCCACAACCTGGCGATCAGCACCATCAAGATCGACCGCAGCTTCCTCCTCGAGGACGACGCCAATCCCGCGGCCGACCCCGGGGCTCTCCTCCACGCCCTGGTCACGCTCGGCCGCAACCTCGGGCTCCGGGTCATCGCCGAGGGCGTCGAGACCCAGGAGCAGCTCAACCGGCTGCGGCCCCAGGGATTGGACGCGTACCAGGGGTTCCTCTTCTCCCGCCCGGTCGCGGCGACCGAGGTGCACCGCCTGCTCCGGGAGGGCCGCCCCCTGGGGTTCGCCGCCGGGGCTCAGATCGCCTGAGGGCGGCTCAGCTCCGGAGCTCGTTGGCCGACTGGGTCGTCGCCATGGGAAGGACCTGGGTGAGCTGAAGCCCACCGAGGCGGCCCTCGGCCACCAGGCTGTTGACCAGGTTGTCGACCCGCCAGACGACGATGATCTCCACCGCCTGCACGTCCTGCACCACCCCCTCGACGGTGATCGCATGGCTGTCGCGCAGGCTGCCGGTGGAGGCCGGCTCGGCTCCTGAGCGAGCATCGAGGGCGGTGTCGAGGCGGGTCATGGCCGCCGCGGCGTCCCCGGAGCTGGCGAAGCCGGCCACCGCCGCGGTGAGCGTGATCGGGCCGTTGCTGGTGGTGAACGGCACCGCCCGGTAGTACTCGACCTCGGCCGCCCTCGTCCAGCCGTCCTTGGTGAGCGCGGCCGCGCTTCCCGGGTCCAGCCAGCCCGCGCCCACCGGCCCCGCCGCCTGGTAGACGGTGAAGTCCGGGGAGGTGAGCTGGCTCAGGCTGATCAGGTAGGCGCTGGGATCACCGGGGAGCGTCACGCTGGCGGAGCTGCCGCAGCCGGTGGTCGCCACCGCCGCGATCACCCCGAGGGTCAGGGCGACGGTCCGCCCGGACCTCACTCGTGGCGCACCGCGCTCACGATGTCGGCTGCGGCGGCCCGCCGGGCGGGCAGCACCCCGGCCAGCGTCACGGCGACGATCACCCCTCCCACCAGGGCGATCAGGGTCGTCCCCGGGAGCACGAAGGCGGGGGAGAAGCCGGGGCTGCCACTGGCCGCCAGCATGGGCACGGCCAGCAGGCAACCAACCCCCACCCCGAGCCCGGCGGCGGCAGCTCCCAGCAGCCCCGCCTGAGCCAGCACCAGGCGCTGGGCCTGGCCGCGGCTGAGACCGACGGCGCGCAGCAGACCGAGCTCGCGGCGTCCCTGGCGGGCGTTCACCACCAGGGTGTTGACGACCGCGAGGACGGCGATGGCGACGGCGACCCAGGCGATGGCAGGAAGGATGCCGATGGTGGTGCCCAGGGCCTCCTGGGTGGCGGCTTCGATGGTGCTCACCGGGGTCGCGGAGAGTCCGTACCGGCTCGCCACCGCGGCGACGGCTGCCTCACGCCCGCGGGTCAGCACCTCGAGGTCGTCGAACCCCGCCGCGTCAGCGCCGAAGAAGCGCCCCGCCTGCCGGGAGTCGATCAGGAGCGACTCGCGGCCGTCACCGGCCGGGAAGGAGTGCTCGACGATCCCCGCGATCGTGAAGGTGGTCGTCCCGCTCTGCGTGGCCACCGGGAGCACCGTGCCGACCTGCCAGTCGTTGGCGGTGGCGAGGCTGACCGGGGCGAGCAGGCTGGGACCCGCGGCGAGCGACGAGAAGGCCTTGCTCCGGCTGCCGCTGACCACGTCCAGGCCACCATCGCGCCCGTAGGTGATGCTGTCGATGGCGGCCATCCCGATCACGTCGCCGTCCACCACCGCCGGGAAGAAGCGGAGGCTGGTGAGCTGCACCGCCGCCTCCTGGCCGATCTGGGTGGCGACGTCGCTGGGCTCGGTCACCGGGCTCCGGATCAGGGCGCCGCCGATGAAGAGGCTGCTGACCCAGGCATCGCCCGCGGCCAAACATCCGGCCACCAGGATGCCGCCGGCCATCGCCGCCGCGATCGCCGTGACCAGACCGGAGAGGGTGAGGGCGGTGCGGTTGCGGCGGCGTCTCAGGCCGGCCGCGGCGACCTCGGTCTCGGGCCAGAGCACCCCGAGCATCCGTCCGAGGAGGCGGGCCAGGGCTGGCACCAGGAGCGGCAGGCTCAGGACCACGGCGAGGAGGAGGGCCACGGCGCCCACTGGGGCGGCGCCCGCGCCGCTCAGGTCGGCGAGCACGGCCAGGGCGAGAAGCGGCGGGATGGCCCCGATGGCGGCGGCATGGACCCGCTCGCGCCGGCCGGCGGTCTCCGGGCTCATCGCGTCGAGGATCGGCACGCGCGCGGCGGCGGCCGCGGGGACGGCCGAGGCGGCCACCGTCGCCAGCGTCCCCGCCAGGGCCGCCAGCACCGCCGCCACCGGACTCACCTGGAGCCCAACCGGCGAGGGGCCGGACGCGGCGCGGAAGGCTGCCTCGAGCGCGGCGCCCAGGCCCACACCGCCGGCGATCCCGGCCAGGGATCCGGCGAGGGCCAGGACCAAGGCCTCGGCGGTGAGCAGCCGGAACACCTGGGCGGCGGATGCCCCCGCGGCGCGCAGCAGTCCGATGTCGCGGCGCCGCTCGAGGGCGGCGAGGCTCACCGTGTTGGCGCAGACCCCGGCACCGATGACCACGCTGAGGACGCTGGCCAGGATCAGCAGGGGGGAGAGCTGGGAGAGTGGGTCGTCCGTCTCGACGCTCGGGTCGAAGGTGGTGACGGACCCGCCGAGGCGCTGGTGGACCGCCAGGGCTTCCGCGCCGGGGCTCGTCCCCGGCGCCAGGCGCAGCGCGGCGAGCGAGGCGTGAAGCCCGAGGTTGAAGGATGAGACCAGCTCCGGGGCCGGGACGAAGATGACGTCGTGGGTGAAGCTGGCGCTGACGCCGCTCGCGTCGGTCAGCCCGACGATGCGAAAGGAGCGGGGCCCGGTCGAGGTCGTCAGGAGCACGCTGCCGCCGACCCCGAGCCTCCCGCTCGGCGGCGCCAGGGCGGGGAGGAGCGCGACGTCGACGGCGATCTGGTCATGGCTCGAGGCGCTGGGGAGCTGCCCGGCGGTGAGGCTGACGGAGCGCAGCGCGGCCCCCCCGTCCTGGAGGCCGACCAGGGTCACGGTGGTGGCCGGCGCCCCCGACTGCGAGGCCTGGGCCGTGACTCGCTTCTGATACAGGGGGACCACCTCCCGAACCCCTGCGATGTCCCCCAGGGTCGCGAGCTGCTGCGCGGTCAGCCCGGCCCCGGAGCCGGCTCGCACATCCAGCCCCGACCGACCGGCCCGAAGCTCCGCCGCCGCGCCGGCCTGGGCGTTGACCCCCGCGATCTCGATCTGCACCCCGAGCATGACCGCCACCCCCAGCCCGACGGCGGCGGCGGTCAGCGCCGCGCGCATGGGCCGGGAGGCGAGGTTGCGGGCGAGCACAGGTCGGAGGCCCGGCTCCAGGCCTGCCGTGCCCAGCCATGCCCCCACGCCGACGACCCACGCCATCGGGAAGACGCCCGGCCTGCGGACGTTCCCCGGGCCGGGGTCAGAGGTCATGCCGTTCGAGCCGCTGGAGCAGGGCTCGGAAGCCGGCGGTGTCGGTGTCCGCGCCACCGCCCCCCACCTCCACGTCGTCCACGATCCGGCCGTCGGCCACGACCAGGACCCGGTCCGCGTAGGTGGCCACCCGGGCGTTGTGCGTGACCAGGACCGTGGTCTGGGACTGCTCGCGGCACAGCCGGCTGAGCAGGTCCATCACCTCCTGGCCGCTCTGCCGGTCGAGGTTTCCGGTCGGCTCGTCGGCCAGCAGCAGGGCGGGCGCGGCCGCCAGGGCCCTGGCCAGCGCGACCCGCTGCTGCTCGCCACCCGAGATCTCCTCGGGACCGTGGCCCTGGAGTCCATGGAGCGAGAGCTGGTCCATCAGCACGCTGACCCGGTCGGACACCGTCCGTCGATCCAGGCGGGCCGGCTGGCTGGGGTGGCGCCCGCCTCGAAGGCGGAGCGGCAGGGCGACGTTCTCGGCGGCGGTGAGGCTGGGGATCAGGTTGAAGAACTGGAAGACGAATCCGATGTGGTCGCGGCGGAAGGCGGAGCGCTCGGTGTCCCCCATCGCGTAGAGGTCCCGGCCGTCGACGAGGACCCGGCCGGAGTCGGGCGGCTCCAGGCCCCCCATGATGTGGAGCAGGGTGCTCTTGCCCGAGCCGCTCTGCCCCATGATGGCCATGAACTCGCCGGCGTGGATGCTGAAAGAGACGTCATCCAGCACGGTGCGCGGCGGTCGGCTGATCTCGAAGCTCTTCGACACCGACTCCACAGCGACCACCGCGGGCACGGTCGAGGGGGCGCCGGTCGCAGCTTGCTGGCTCAGCGTGCGGGCTCCACTGTATGTGGCGGCATTGTCCGCAACTCTAATCGAAGAGGAACGCTTCCAGGGTCGACTCGATGGTGTCGGAGATGAGGCCCTGGCCGCGCACGTCGTAGGCGGGCAGGGGCAGCCCCGGCGCCAGGGAGGGAGTCGCCGTCGCGGTGGGGGTCGGTGAGAGGGTGGGTGTCGGGGTCGGCGTGGGCGTCGGGGTCGGCGTGGGGACCGGCGTGGCCGAGGGCGTTCTCACGGGAACGGGTGTCGAGACGGGGGGCGCCGTCGCCGGAGCGGAGGTGGGTGTGGGTGTGGGGTTCGCGGTGGGCGGGGGTGCCGAGGAGGAGGGGAGCTGGGCGAACTCCTCGGCGAAGATCCACACGTCCGAGTAAGGGCCTCCCGTCGCGCCCGGGTAGGTCCACGACTGCCCGGAGGCGGTGGTGGCGCTCCCGATCCCGAGGTCGGTGTAGTTCGGGTTGAGGATGTTTTCGCGGTGGTCCGTGCTGTTCATAAAATCGGTGTTGACCTGGTTCGCGGAGGCGGAGCCGTCACCGTAGCCGCTCTCCCAGCCGATGTTCTCACCGGCCGAGGCGTAGTCGACGCCGAACGCGCTCATCATGCTCCAGACGAGCTGGTTGCACGGGGGGATCAGGTGCGCGAAGTAGTCGCGGTTGATCATGTCCTGGGCCCGGCCGTCGATGGTGCCGGCGCCGCTGCAGCCGCTGTAGGGGGCGGCCTCGCCGATCGAGCTGAGGGTGGAGTTGTCCACCAGAGCCGGGACGCCGTTGCTGGCGCGGTCCTGGTTGGTCAGCGCGAAGAGGTCGGCATCGGCGGTGGCGTCCGCGGCGGCCGGCTGGCCATGGAGATGCCCGACCGCGAAGACGGCCGCCCCGAGCAGCGCGCCGGCGAGAAGGGCGCGACCGCCGGACCAGCGCCGCCGCCGGTGCCGTGGCGCGGCCGGCCGCCCGCCCGGCCCTGGCCTGACCGCCGCGGCGGTCCGGCAGAGCGCCTCCCAGCGGTCAGCGGAGATGGCGTGCGGCGGCACCGTCGAATCGCTCACCGGAGGATGACACCGCGCCGATCACGCCGCCCGGTGCCTCGTCATTCCTCCGTGACAACCCCGTTGCAGACAGGCTGAGTTCTGGCACGGGGGCGGAGGACGATGCTGGCACGGTGACAGGCTGCCGCCTCTTGACACGATCGTTGCAATCTGCGAATTCGATACGAATGGTCTGAGGTGTAGCCTCGGCAAGAGACCGTCAGACGGAGCGAACGCCAACTGACGAGATACCCACGGACAGGCAGGCTGGGATAGAGGATGTCGCTTCTCGACCGCGTGCAGCGGAAGGCGGAGGAGGGCTCGACGCCCGGGGCGGCGGCGCAGCCCGCTGTCCCCCAGGCCTACCCGATGCCGGGGGCTCAGCCGCTCACCCCCGCCCCCGCTCCGGCGGAGCCGTCCGAGCCGTCGTCCGGCTGGTCGCTGCGCGCGTCGCTCGCCACCTCCGCGGCCCCCGCGGCTCCCGTGCGTCCCGCACCGGAGCCGGCGCCCTTCACCCGCCCCGTCCCCGTGTCCGTGCCGCCGCCGGCGGCGGCGCCCGCGCCGGCCCCATCCGCCCCGCTGCTGGGCAGGACGGGTGACGCGCGAGGGATGGGCGACGGCGGCCGGTCCGGATCGTTGCTCAGTCGCACCAGCGATTCCGGAGGGGCAACCGAGGGCAACCGTCCAACCTCGCTGCTCGGTCGCACCAGTGAGACCGGAGGGGCCGGCGACGGCAACCGTCCGACCTCGCTGCTGAGCCGGACCGGGATTCCGCGCCCCGGTCACGGCCGCGGACCGCTGGGCGCGATGTACGCCCAGCTCCGCTCCCGCGTCCATCAACGCCTGGTCGAGGAGCTCGCCGGCAACACGGACTCGGCGCCTGCCGAGGTCATCCGCCAGCGGATCGCCGAGCTGGTTGGCGAGGTCGTCATCGAGCTGGGCCTGACCATGAGCCGCCAGGACCGTCAGCGGGTGGTGGACACGCTCATCCACGACGTCCTCGGCCTCGGGCCGCTGGAGGATCTTCTGGCCAGCGCCGACATCGCCGAGATCATGGTCAACGGCCCCAACCAGATCTATGTCGAGGAGCATGGGAAGATCATCCGCAGCCCGGTCACGTTCGAGAGCACCGAGCAGCTCATGCAGGTCATCGACCGCATCGTGTCCAGCATCGGCCGCCGGGTGGACGAGTCGTCGCCGATGGTCGACGCCCGGCTCAAGGACGGGTCGCGGGTCAACGTGATCATCCCTCCGCTCGCCCTCCGCGGGCCGACGGTGACCATCCGGAAGTTCTCCAAGGAAGCCTTCACCATCGATGACCTGATCCGCTTCGGCACCCTCACCGAATCGATGGCAACCTTCATCCGGGCCTGCGTCCGGGGCCGGCTCAACGTGGTGGTATCGGGCGGGACCGGCTCGGGGAAGACGACGACCCTGAACGTCCTCTCAAGCTTCATCCCCGAGGACGAGCGGATCGTCACCATCGAGGATGCCGCCGAGCTCCAGCTCGGCCAGGATCACGTGGTCACCCTGGAGGCGAGGCCGGCCAACGTCGAGGGGCGTGGCCAGATCACCATCCGGGACCTGGTCATCAATGCCCTGCGGATGCGCCCCGATCGCATCGTCGTCGGCGAGTGCCGCGGCGGTGAGGCCCTCGACATGCTCCAGGCGATGAACACCGGCCATGACGGGTCGCTCACCACGCTGCACGCCAACAGCCCGAAGGACGCCATCAGCCGGCTGGAGACCATGGTCCTGATGTCCGGCGCCGAGCTGCCCTCGCGGGCCATCCGCGAGCAGATCGCCTCGGCGGTGAACGTGATCGTCCACCAGTCCCGGCTCCGGGATGGCACCCGGAAGATCGTCAGCATCACCGAGGTTCTGGGCACCGGCAGCGACGGGGTCGTGGTGCAGGAGATCTTCTGCTTCCGGCAGAGAGGGGTCGACCCCGATACCGGCAGGGTGATCGGCGAGCTTGCTCCCACCGGCGTGCTGCCCTTGGCCCTGGATCACCTGAGCGCGATGGGCGAGCCCGTCTCCGAGGCGATGTTCGCGGCCGCCTGAATCCCCGCTCGCGGGGGTGCCCTATCCTCTGTGAAGGATATGCCGCACGGGTGACGGGCCCTTCACCAATCCGTCTCGGTTGGCGCGCCATCCCCCCACCTCGTTCCGGTGTCCATACACTCGATTTGACGTGTCCTCGCCCCCGATGGCGGGCGTCGCCCGCCCGCCCCGTCCCCGGAGCCGTGGAGCTGCCGGGGCCCTCCGCGTCCTCGTCTGCGCAGCGGAGGGCGGCCGGCTCCGGCGCGCCCTGGACTCACCGGGGTCCACCCCCCAGATCGAGAGCCGGACGCTGACTGCCCCGGCGTCGCTGGCCGCCCACCTGGCGAGGCGGTGGGATGCGGTGGTCGTCGACGCGAGCCAGCCCGGATGGTCGGCGGAGCGAGTCCTCGACCAGATCCGGGCCGGCGGCCTCGGCACTCCGGTGGTGGTCCTGTGCGACCCGGCTCACGAGAGCTCCGGGATCGTGCTGGTCGAGCGCGGCGCGGCCGACTACCTCGCCGCGGACCGCCTGGCCCGCCTCCCTCTGGCTGTGCGGGCCGCAGTCGAGAGGGAGGCGCTCGGTCGAGACCTGGCGCGAATTGAGGAGGTCGCCGCGGGTTGGGAGGCAATGCTGCGGCTGGCCTTCGAGAGCTCCCCCACCGTCGTGATCTCCGTCGATCCCGGCGTCCGGGTCATCGAGTGGAATCCCACCGCGGAGCGCCTGCTGGGATGGTCGGCGGCCGAGGCGTGCGGCCGGAGCCTCGTTGACCTGGTGGGAGGCGAGGAGGCGGCGGGGCACCTGCTTGACGCAATTGCCGAGGCGGCCGGCGCTAGAGTGGTGAAACATCGGATCGAGCCGCTGAGGCTGCTCCGGCGCGACGGCCAGCCGGTTCGCTTCGACGTCTGGGCGACCCATCGGAGCGGCGACCAGGCCGGGGTCGTCCTTTCCCTGACCGACCTCACCGAGCGCTGGCGGGCGGATTGGCTGAAGGACCACCGGCTCGGGGTTCTCCAGGCTCTCGCGTCCTCCGCCGAGGACACCGCGCTGCCGGCGGCTGTGGAGCAGATCGCGCTGAGCGTGAAGGGCACTGAAGCGAGGCTCTGGGAGACCGACGCGCGAGGTGCGCTACAGCTCCGGGTCGCCTGGACCATGCCGGGAACCGGCGAAGCGACGGCGTCACTGCCGCCCAGCACCCCGCCCAGCTTCGTGGAAGGGGCGGTGAGCAGCGGGCGGCTGTCGTTCTCGGAGGCGGGGCCGGGGGACTGCCTCGGGATCCCGGTCAAGAGCGACGAGCAGGTCCTGGGTGCCATCGAGGTCTCCGCGCCGGACTACGCCGGCTTCGACGACGCATGCGTCGCGCACCTCACCAGCGCCGGAAGCTATCTCGGCAACTACCTGGCACGGCGCCGGGTCGAAGCCGACTTCGCGCGGAGCCTCGAGGAGCTGAAACACATCAACGGCGAGCGCCGGCGGCTGATGCGGCTCCTGGTCGAGGCCCACGAGGACGAGCGGCGAGCCATCGCCGCCGACATCCACGACGACCCGCTCCAGGTCATGGCCGCGGTGTCGCTCCGGCTCCATTCCCTGCGCCGCAGGCTCGACGACGAGCCGGCCCAGCAAAGCGTGGAGGCGGTGGAGGAGATGGTGAGCAGCGCTGTGTCCCGCCTCCGCCGCATGATGTTCAACCTCCGGCCCCCGGGTCTTGACCGCTCCGACCTGATGGGGCCGCTCCACGAGCGCCTCGACCAGATGCGCCACGACGACACGATCGAGTACAGCCTGGCGGGATCGGAGCCGGCCGCCCTCACCACCGAGAGGCGGGTCACCCTCTACCGGATCGCCCAGGAGGCCATCGCCAACGTGGTCAAGCACGCGTCGGCCCGCAACATCGATGTCACGGTGAAGGAGGAGGGCGGTGGGTGCCTGCTGCGTGTCGCCGACGACGGCATCGGTCCGGGCGGAGCGCTGGAGGGCCGTCCCGGCCACCTCGGACTGCCCAGCCTGCAGCAGGAGGCCCAGCTGGCCGGAGGCTGGCTGAGGGTGGAGCCGGGCGAGCGCTCCGGCACGGTGGTCAGCGCCTGGGTCCCGCTGCCGTCCCCAGTGGGTCGCGACGGGGGGTATGCACGGTGACCACCGACGCCAGCACCCGGGTCCTGATCGCCGACGACGACGCCAACATCCGGGATGCGCTCCGCGAGCTGCTGGAGTCCGAGGACGGCCTCGAGGTGGTCGCGGTCGCGACCGACGCCGTGGAGGCCATCGACGGGGCCGCGCGCGAGCATCCGGACGTGGCCATCATCGACGTCAAGATGCCGGGCGGGGGTGGCCCCGAGGCAGCCCGCGGCATCCTCGCCGAGAGCCCGAGGACGAGGATCGTCGCCCTCTCCGCCTACGGCGACCGAGCCAGCATCCTGGAGATGCTGCGCGCCGGCGCCGCCGCGTACCTGGTCAAGGGGTCGATGCCGGACGAGGTCACCCAGACCATCCAGCGTGTGCTGCGGGGGGAGTCGGCCTTCTCACCGGACGTGGCCAGCACCGTGGTTCGCGAGCTGACCGAGGAGCTGGCCGGAAAGGAGGAGGCGGAGACCAGGAGAAGCCGCGTGCTGGCACGCATCCAGGCGGTCATCGAGAGCGGTGGCATCCACCCCGTCTACCAGCCGATCGTCGACCTGGCCAAGGGACGGGTGACCGGCGTGGAGGCGCTCGCGCGGTTCGACACCGGGATGCCGCTGCAATGGTTCGAGGAGGCGTCGGACGTCGGCCTCCGCGAGGAGCTGGAGACCTCCGCGCTGGCCGTGGCGCTGGCCGGGCTGCCGGCCCTGCCCCCCAAGGCCTACCTCGCCCTCAACCTCTCGCCGTCGACCCTGCTCTGCCGCGACGTCGCCCGTCTGCTGGGGGCCGTGCCCCTCGAGCGCATCGTCATCGAGATGACCGAGCACGCCCCGGTCGGCGACTATGAAGCTCTGAACCGGGCGCTCCGGCCGCTCCGGGACGCCGGTGTCCGGGTGGCCGTCGACGACGCCGGAGCCGGCTTCTCCAGCCTGCGCCACATCCTGCTGATGGTCCCCGACATCATCAAGCTCGACATCTCCCTGACCCGGGGCATCGACGGCGACCGGCCGCGTCGCGCTCTCTCGTGCGCCCTGGTGGCGTTCGCGCGGGAGACGGCGACCACCATCGTCGCCGAGGGGATCGAGACCGACGCGGAGCTGCGCACCCTGAGGGAGATCGGGGTGACTGAGGGTCAGGGCTTCCTGATCGCGCGGCCCATGGCCCCGCCCATCGACGAGCGTCGCATCCTCGAGGTCCTCGGGGTCTGAGGGCGCGCCGCGCGCGGGGCCGTCGGCGCCGTGCCCGCCGCCCCCCTCCTGCGGCGCCGACCGCGCGGTGGGCTCTCGACCCGAGCGGTCAGCGGCCTCCCCGCGGCGGCTCGGACCGGCCCGGCGGCATTCCGTACCCGGTCGGCATGCTCGGGGGAGGGCCGAGGCCGGGGGGCCCGCCAAAGCCCGGAGGCGGCGCCTGGCCCTGCGCCGCGCCGTTGCCCTGCTGGCGGTTCACCGCCGCCATCAGAGCCTCCTGCTGCAGCTGGCGACGATCGGGGAAGAGCTGAGCCAGCCGCGGCGGGAGGGGGACGCCCATGTCGAAGAGGCGGTCGATGATCTTGGGACGGATGCCCGTGGGGTTGAACTCGCCGACGATCTTCCCGGTCGCGGGATCGGCGCCCCTCGACTCGAACCGGAAGATCTCCTGCATGGTGATGGTCTCGCCCTCCATCCCCACCACCTCGGTGATCGAGGTGATCTTGCGCGACCCGTCCTTGAGTCGGGACAGCTGGATCACCAGGTTGATGGCGCTGGAGACCTGCTGGCGGATCGCCTTGAGGGGAAGATCCATCCCGGCCATCAGCACCAGGGTCTCGAGACGGGAGAGGGCGTCGCGGGAGCTGTTGGCGTGGATCGTGGTCATCGATCCGTCGTGTCCGGTGTTCATCGCCTGGAGCATGTCCAGGGCCTCGCCGCCCCGGCACTCACCGACGACGATGCGGTCGGGGCGCATCCGCAGCGAGTTGATGACGAGGTCGCGAATCTGGACGCGGCCCTCGCCGTTGACGTCCGGGGGACGCGACTCCAGCCGGCACACGTGCTCCTGGTGCAGCTGGAGCTCGGCGGCGTCCTCGATGGTGATGATCCGCTCATCGATGGGGATGAAGCCGGAGCAGACGTTGAGCAGCGTCGTCTTGCCGGCCCCGGTGCCGCCGGAGATGACGATGTTGGCCCGGGCCAGGACGCAGGCCTGGACGAAGGACGCGCCCTCCTGGGTGATGGTCCCGAAGCCGATCAGGTCGGACACCTGGTACGGATCCTTGGAGAACTTCCGGATGGTGAGCAGCGGACCGTCGAGGGCAATCGGGGGGATGGCGGCATTGACGCGCGAGCCGTCCAGGAGCCGGGCGTCGCAGAGGGGGGTCCGGGCGTCGACCCGGCGGCCGACCGACGAGACGATGGTGTCGATGACCCGGAGCAGGTGAGCCTCGTCGTCGAAGCGGATGTCGGTGAGGAGGATCTTCCCCTTGCGTTCGACGTAGACCATCTCGGGCCCGTTGACCATGATCTCGGTGAGGCTGTCGTCCTCGATGAGCGGCCGGAGCGGCCCCAGGGCCTCCAGGTAGCGGTTGTCCAGGCGGGAGTTGGCGGCGACGCTCACAAACGGGACTCCTCTTTGGCGCCGGCGGCCGTCAGCCCGACGCGCCGCCCACGGCGATTCTCACCCGCCGGCCGCGGCGGTAGCGGAAGGCAACATTTTCGATACACGATCTTTTCCTGGGCGCCGGGTCGGCCCCGACTACCATGTCCTCCTCAGCACCGCTCACCGGGATTCTGCATGAGCCCAGGCAGCCCAGCCTGCGATCGGAGGCGCGCACGGTGACGCTCCCGCCTCTCGGCTTCTCCGCGCCGGATGCGGAGGAGCTCCTGGGGGAGGACTGGTTTGGCGCGGGCAGCGTGTTCGAAACGGGTGAGGAGCTCGCCAACGCCCTGATGGTGCTGGCGAGCGGCCAGATGACGTGGCCCGTCCCGGTGCTGACCTTGCCGGGGCTGGCCCAGCATCCCCCGCCCTCGCCGGAGCACCCCGGCGTGCGCGCGGTCCCGCCGGGACCGTTCGGCGGGCCGGCACCGGCCGCGCCCCCTGACGAGTTCCAGGTTGCGGCCATGCCCAGCTCGCGGGAGCGGGAGCCCAGCGGGTGGGCCGGGCGCTCCACCGCCCCCCTCGAGCGGCGGCGCCGGCCGCGCGGAGGCCCTCCGCTCGCGAGCAGCGGCTGGTCCATCCGCCAGAGCGTGCAGATCCTGCGGGTCACCGAGGACATCCTCTGCCGGCTGCGCGAGGAGGCTGCCCAGCTGACCTGGCACCTCGCCGCCGCCGTACACCGGGAGACCGACCTCTCGTAGGGGCTCAGCCGTCGCCGGCCGCCTCGGCGCGCTCGCGCCCCTCCATGAGCTCGTGGACCACGTCGAGCGTCACCGCCTGGCCGGAGCGGAGGAGCTGGATCACGATCTCCGGGTCGATCGCTCCAGGGGCGGCGAGGGCCGCGCTGCGGGCCGCCTGGTCGGCGGCCTCGCGCGCTCGTCTCAGCCTCATCCGCATGTCATCGATGCGGCGGATCAGCCATGCGGCGAGCACGCCCTCGATGATGGCCACCGCCGCTAGCAGGATCGTCGCGTGGTCGGTGACGATGTTGATCACCGAATTCACGGTGTGAGCCTCCAGTCAGCCGGTCAAAGCCCGCTCAGGTACTCAGCGGCGTGGTAATGCATCTCGCGTGCCATCGCCTGCACCACCGAGGGCTCCTGGCCGGGTAGCTCGACGCTCTTGATGGCATCGATGGTCGCCATCAGGGCGCTGATGGACGGCCTCGTCTGGGCGATCATCTGGGCGATGGGGGCGACGCCGTCGGTCCCTAGCCACAGAGCACCGATCTGGATCAGGTCGGCCTTCACCGCCTCGAAGTTGGGACCGAGCTCGGGCCCTGCCAGGTCGCCGAGCCCCTGCGATGCCATGAAGTCCGAGAACCGCGCGGGACCCAGCGGGCCCTCGGCGACGGGCTGGACGGGCTCGGCTGCCTGCTGGTCAGGTTGGGCGGCGAGCGGGGCGGGCTGTTCAGCGAGCGGGGCGGTCGGGGTGACCGACTCGGCCTGGGCGACGGGGGCGTCCGCTGCCGGCTCCGGCCCGGCGAGGGGAGAGGACGGCCATTCCGGTTCCTCGGCGAGCTCACCCAGACCGGGCGCGGGCTCGGCGGAAGCGGCGGGCACGAGCTCCTCCGGGAGGAGCCACCCCTCGGCCGCGGGCTCGGCGGAAGCGGCGGGCACGAGCTCCTCCGGGAGGAGCCACCCCTCGGCCGCGGGCTCGGCGGAAGCGGCGGGCACGAGCTCCTCCGGGGG
>Ga0209415_10010676_pt1 | contig 15567 bp, 9 predicted proteins | sample PeaSoiSIISIP2007_FD_187696 | JGI IMG/M metagenome (GOLD analysis project Ga0209415, IMG submission 187696) | Peat soil microbial communities from Weissenstadt, Germany - SII-SIP-2007 (SPAdes) (version 2) | ecosystem: Environmental > Terrestrial > Soil > Wetlands > Peat | place: Germany... | reverse complement strand
GCGGCAGGTTCGCCAGCCGATCTATCGCGGCTCGGTCGGGCGCTGGCGCCCCTACGAGGCTCTGCTCCAACCGCTCATCCGGGCGCTGGACGGCGAGCCGGCGGATCGCGGCACCTGAGCATGTCCTTGAACACCGCCATCGGCAGATCGGCCCCGTCGAGCGACAATCCCGGACGCGGCGACATCGCGCGGGCGTTCCAGGTCGCGACCGGTCTGCACCAGCAAGGGAAATTGCCCGAGGCCGAGCAGATCTACCGCCGAATCCTCGCCGTCGATCCCGAGCATTTTGCCGCGCTGTTTCGCCTCGGCGTCATCCGGGCGGAACAGAGACAGATCGATGATGCGGTATTGCTGCTGCGCCGGGCAGCCGGCGCGGCCGCGGACTCTGCAGAGGCCCAGGCCGGCCTCGGCGTCATGCTCGCCGGTCTCGAGCGTCCCAGCGAGGCGGTCGCGTGCTACGAGCGGGCGCTCGCCGTCAATCCCGATCATGCCGAGACGCACAACAATTACGGCAATGCGCTGCACGTGCTCGGGCGCCACGAGGAGGCCATGTCGCACTTCCGGCGCGCCATCGCGATCAATCCGGTCTTTGCCCAGGCGCATCGCAACCTCGGGATCGTGCTGTCGGCGCTCGAGCGTCCCGAGGAGGCGCTCGGACATTTCGCGCGGTCCGCCGCCATCACGCCCGGTCACGCCGACGCGCATCGCCATCTCGCCGACACGCTGCAGACCCTCGGCCGCCACGCGGATGCGATCGCGCGCTATCAAACGGCGCTCGCGATCCGCCCGGATGTTCTCATCTACTGCAACCTTGCAGACGCTCTCCGCAAGGTCGGGCGGTTCGACGAGGCGATCCCTCACTACCGCAGCGCCGCCGCCATCAAGCCCGACCACGCCGAGGCCTTCAACAACCTCGGCACGACGCTGATGGCGCTCAATCGCCACGAGGAGGCGGTTGCGCAGTTCGAGAAGGCACTCGCCATCGCGCCGTCCCGAGCGGAGGCGCAGAACAACATCGGCGTCGCCCTGCAGACACTCGGCCGCCTCGAGGAAGCGGCTCGGGCCTACGAGCGGGCCCTCATCCTGGCGCCCGGCAACGCCGCCATTCATCTCAACCTCGCCCATGCAAAACCCTTCGTGGCGGGCGACCCGCGGCTCGCCGTCATGGAGGAACTGGTCGAGGGGACCGAGGCGCTCGGCGATGACGAGCGCATCGCGCTGCATTTCGCCCTCGGCAAGGCATGGGCGGATCTGCGGCAACCGGACCAGTCGTTCCGTCATCTGCTGCGGGGAAATGCGCTCAAGCGGCGCCACGTGGCCTATGACGAGGCCGCGGTGCTCGCGCTGTTGCGCCGCATCGCGGCGGTGTTCACGCCCGAGCTGATGCAGGCCGATCGAACCGGGAGGGACTCCTCCCCGCTTCCGGTGTTCGTCATCGGCATGCCGAGATCCGGCACCACGCTCGTCGAGCAGATCCTGGCGAGCCATCCGATCGTGTTCGGCGCGGGCGAGCGCGAGGATCTCGGTGAGGCCGTGGCGAGGCTCGGGCCGCCGGCATTCCCCGAGGCTGTCACGACGATGTCGGCCGATGATCTTCGCCGGCTCGGCTCGGACTATCTCGGCCGCATCAGGGAAGCTGCCCCCGCGGCGCAGCGGGTCGTCGACAAGATGCCGATGAACTTCAGGCATGTCGGCCTCATCCATCTGGCGCTGCCGGGCGCGCGGATTATCCACGTGCGCCGCGACCCGGTGGACACCTGCCTGTCATGCTTCTCGTTGCTGTTCACCGGTGACCAGCCGTACGCCTACGACCTCGGCGAGCTCGGCCGCTACTACCGCGCCCATGAGGCGCTGATGGCGCACTGGCGCGACGTGCTGCCGCCGGGCACGATGCTCGAGGTGAACTATGAGGAGGTGGTCGACGATCTCGAAGGACAGGCGCGCAGGATCGTGGCGCATTGCGGCCTCGAATGGGACGACGCCTGCCTGGCGTTCCACGAGACGCGACGGCCGGTGGCGACCGCAAGCTCCCTTCAGGTCCGCCGCCCGATCTATCGCGGCTCAGTCGGTCGCTGGCGTCCCTATCGGCACCTGCTCCAGCCGCTGCTCCGGGAGCTCGGCCTGCGCACCGAAGCCCGTCCGTCATGAGCACGCTCACCGAATCCCGGACCAGCGCCCATGTCGGACGCCTGTTCGATGTCGCGACGTCGCTGCAGCGGCAGGGGAGCCTGGATGAGGCCGAGGAGCTCTACCGGTGCATCCTGGCCGTCGAGCCTCGGCATGTCGCCGCGCTTAACAACCTCGGCAATGTCCGGCAGACCCTGGGACACGGCAGCGAGGCCGTCGCGCACTATCGGAACGCCCTGGCCATTCGTCCCGACCTTGCCGAGGCTCTCAGCAATCTTGGCAACGCGTTGCACGCGCTCGGCCGCTTCGAGGAGGCGATCGCGCACTGCCAAAGGGCGCTGGCGATCAGCCCGGATCATGCCGGAGCCCACAACAACTGCGGCAACTCGCTGCATGCGCTCGGCCGCCACGACGAGGCGCTGCGGCACTTCGAGCGCGCGCTGTCGATCGACCCGGCCTCTGCGGAGATCCAGTGCAACGTCGGCGTTGTGCTCGCCGCCCTGGGTCGCCGCGACGAGGCGATCTCCTGTTTCGAGCGATCGCTGGCCATCAACAGCGGCTATGCGGAAGCGCATCGCAATCTTGCCGACACGCTGCAGGCGCTCGATCGAACAGCCGAGGCGATCGCGCACTACCAGAAGGCTCTCGCCGTCCGGCCCGACTACGCGGAGGCGCGCAGCAACCTCGGCAACGTCCTGCAGAGGCTCAAGCGGTTCGCGGAGGCGATCGCGCACTACGAGCGGGCACTGGCGGTCAGGCCGGACTATGTCGACGCCCATTGCAATCTCGGCGACGCGCTGCTCTCGGTCGGCCGCACCGAGGACGCCGTCGGGCATTTCGAGACGGCCATTGCGCTGGAACCGGATCGGGCCGTGGCCCACCATCATCTCGGTATCGCCCTGCAGGCGATCGGCCGTCTGGAGGAAGCGCATCAGGCCTTCGAGCAAGCTGTCCGTCTCGCACCCGGACAGGTGCGCTTTCACCTCAACCTCGCGAGCTCGAAGCCATTCGCCGCAGGCGACCCGCGGCTTGCCGCGTTGGAGACGCTGGCGCACGACGCCGCGGCGCTCGGCGAGGACGATCGGATCATGCTGCATTTCGCGATGGCCAAGGCTTTCGCCGATCTCGGCCGGCACGAGCGGTCGTTCCGGCATCTGCTCGAAGGCAACCGGCTCAAGCGACAGCAGGTCGCCTACGACGAGGCGGCGATGCTGAGCATCTTCGAGCGCATGAGATCCGGCGTTACCCGCGAGCTGATGCAGGAGAAGCGGGGCGGCGGCGACCGGTCCGCGGCGCCGGTCTTCGTCCTCGGCATGCCACGGTCCGGCACCACGCTCGTCGAGCAGATTCTCGCGAGCCATTCCAAGGTGTTCGGGGCAGGCGAGCTCGAAACCTTCGGCGCGACGGTGGCGAGCTTCGCCCGATCCCGGCACGCCACGCACGGGATCGTCGACCTGCTTCCGACGTTGTCGGGTGAGGATGTGCGCGCGATCGGCGCCGACTATCTGGCCCGCATTCGACCGGCGGCGGGGGCGGCCGAGCGCATCGTCAACAAGCTGCCGTCGAACTACCTGTTCGTCGGGATCATTCACCTGGCGCTGCCGAACGCGCGCATCATCCATACCCTCCGCGACCCCGTCGACACCTGCTTCTCCAACTTCTCGCTGCTGTTCGCCGAGACGCAGGCGTTCGCCTACGATCTCGGAGAGCTCGGCCGCTATTACAAGGCGTACGACGCGATCATGCGGCACTGGCGCGACGTGCTGCCGCCGGGCGTGATGCTCGACGTGAGGTATGAGGACCTCGTCGACGATGTCGAGGCAAACGCGCGCCGGATCATCGCGCACTGCGGCCTCGACTGGGAGGACGGCTGCCTGACGTTCCATCAGACCCGGCGGCCGGTACGAACCGCGAGCTCCGCCCAGGTGCGGCAGCCGATCTATCGCAGCTCGGTCGGGCGCTGGCGTCCCTACCGGGACCTGCTCCAGCCGCTGCTCGATGCGCTCGACGCAAGGGATTCGACCGCATGTCCCTGACCGAACCCGCCACCCCGGCTGCGACGTCGACCGACGCGGGCAGAGGCGACGCGGTCGCGCGGGCGTATGCGGTCGCTGCCGGTCTGCAGCGGCAGGGCAGGCTGCCCGAAGCCGAGCAGATCTACCGCAGCATCCTGGCGGTCGAGCCCGATCACGTCGGCTCGCTCCTCGGCATGGGGACTGCGCTGCGCGCGCTCGGCCGTCTCGACGAGGCGCTCGCGCAATACCGGATCGCGATTGCGATCCGGCCCGATGACGCCGGTGCGCACAACAATCTCGCCGGCGTGCTGGTGATGCTCGGACGCCCCGAAGAGGCGATCGCCTCGTTCGGCCGGTCGCTCGCCATCCGGCCCGATTTCGCGGAGGCCCACTTCAACGTCGGCAGCGCGCTGGCGGCGCTCGACCGTCACGACGAGGCGATCGCCCGCTACGAGCAGGCCATCGCCATCCGGCCCCACTTCGCCGCGGCTTACAACAATCTCGGCAATGCCCTGGCGAAGCTCGGGCGCCTCGAGGAGGCGATCGCCCGATATCAGCGCGCGCTGGCGGTCGCGCCCGATCATGCCGAAGCGCTGTGCAATCTCGGCAACGCGCATCAGGCGCTCGGCCGCTGGGACGAGGCGATCACCTATTACGAGAAGGCGCTCGCGGCGAGGCCCGACCTTGCCGAGGCACACAACAGCCTCGGCAGCGTGCTGCAGAAGCTCGGGAGGATCGACGAGGCGGTGGCGCACCATGAGCGGGCGCTCGCCCTGATGCCCGCCCATGCCGAGGCGCACAACAACCTCGGCAACGCCTGTCACGCGCTTGGACGCACCGGCGATGCGGTCGTTCACTACGAGAGGGCGATTTCGCTGCGGCCGGATCTTGCCGAGGCGCACTACGGCCGCGGGACGTCGCTGGAGGTGCTCGGCCGTCTGGCGGAGGCCGGCGGCGCGTTCGCCAGGGCGGTCGAGCTCGCGCCGACGAAAGCCGATTTCCATCTGGCGCTGGCGCACGCCAAGCCGTTCGCCGGCGCCGATCCGCGCTTCCCCGCGCTCGAGGCGCTCCTCGACCCGCAATCGCCCGACCGGGACCAGCAGATCGCGCTGCATTTCACCCTCGGCAAGGCCTATGCGGACATCGACCAGCCGGAGCGGTCGTTTCGCCACCTGCTCGAAGGCAACGCCCTGAAGCGGGAGCTCGTCGCCTATGACGAGGCGGCGACGCTGGGGCTGTTCGAGCGCATCCGGTCGACCTTCACCGGCGAGCTGATGCAAGACAAGAGCGGCGGCGGAGATCCGTCCCCGTTGCCGGTGTTCGTCGTCGGCATGCCGCGTTCGGGCACGACGCTGGTCGAGCAAATTCTCGCCAGCCATTCCGGGATGTTCGGCGCCGGAGAGCTCGAGACATTCGGCGATGCGGTGGCGAGGCTCGGGGCGGAGGGCGCGCGCTTTCCCGAGATGGCATCGTCCATGTCGGACGACGCGCTGTGCCGTCTCGCGTCGTGCTATCTCGGCGCCGTCCGCGCCATCGCGCCGCGCGCCGAGCGGGTCATCGACAAGCTGCCGCTGAATTTCAGCTTCGTCGGTCTCATCCACCTGGCACTGCCGGGCGCCCGCATCATCCACGTGCGCCGCGACCCCGTCGATACCTGCCTGTCGTGCTTCTCGATCCTGTTCGGGGGCGAGCAGCCGTACGCCTACGACCTCGGCGAGCTCGGCCGCTACTATCGGGCGTACGACGCCCTGATGGCGCACTGGCGACGCGTGATGCCGCCCGGCGTGATGCTGGAGGTGCAATACGAGGACGTGGTCGAGGACCTCGAGGCACAGGCGCGGCGCATGGTGGCGCACTGCGGGCTCGCGTGGGAGGCGGCGTGCCTGGCGTTCCATGAGACGCAGCGGCCGGTACGGACCGCCAGCGTCGCCCAGGTCCGGCAGCCGATCTTTCGCACCTCGATCGGGCGCTGGCGCCCCTACCGTGAGCTGTTGCAACCGCTGCTCACCAGCCTCGGGAAGCCGAGCGATCGGCCTCCGCCTTAATGACGGCGGGTTTCCGCCGCGGTCGTTCGGCGTCTTCGGATCCTTCGGTCAACGTATTGGTTTGACTGACCGAACTAGCTGGATCCGGGTGCCGCTCGTGCACATTGGCGCCATGAATTGTTGTCAGATTGACAACCATGGCTGACAGCGCCCGCATGACAACGTCGACCGCCAGGGGCGAAAGTCCCGGCCGGGTTCATGCCGCACGCCTGCTCCAGGTCGCGACGACGTTGCAGCAGCGGGGAAAGCTGCACGAGGCGGAGCAGCTCTACCGCTCGATCCTCGACATCGAGCCCGGTCACTTCGGCTCGCTGTTCGGCCTGGGGACCGTTCACACGCAGGCCGGAAAGCTCGACGACGCCGTGTCGATGTTCCAGCAGGCATCCGGCGCGGCCGGCAATTCGGCCGATATCCAATCGCGTCTCGGCGATCTGCTGGCGATGCTCGGGCGCCCCGCGGAGGCCATCGCGTGCTACCACCGGGCGCTGGCCGTCAATCCGCGCCATGCCGGGGCGCACAACAACCTCGGCGTCGCGCTGCAGCGGCTCGGGCGCCTCGAGGAGGCGGTCGTCCACTACGAGCAGGCAGTGGCGATCAGGCCGGACCTCGTCGAGGCGCGCGGCAGCCTCGGCAACGCCCTGCGGGCGCTCGGCCGTCCCCACGAGGCGATGGAGCAATACCGGCAGGCTCTCGCCATCAGCCCTGGTCACGCCGAAGCGCGCAACAATCTCGCCGGCGTCCTCCTCATGCTCGGGCGGCCTGCGGAGGCGATCGCGCACTACCATCAGGCGATCGCCGCCAGGCCGGATTATGCCGAGGCGCATTTCAATCTCGGCAATGCCTGCAGCGAGATCGACCGTCACGAGGAGGCGGTCGGCCACTACGAGAAGGCCATTGCCATCCGCCCTGATTTCGCCGCGGCCCACAACAATCTCGCCAACGCCATGCAGAAGCTCGGCCGATCCGATGACGCCATCGTGCACTACCGCCGGGCTCTGGCGATCACGCCGGACTATGCCGATGCGCACCGCAATCTCGGCAATGTTCTTCTCGCGCTCGATCGCAACGAGGAGGCGATCGCCCACTACGAGAGGACGCTCGCCGTCGATCCCGCGCAGGCCGAGGTGCACAACAACATGGGCGCCGCCCATCACGTCCTCGGTCGTTCCGAGGAAGCCTGTCGCGCCTACGAAAGGGCGGTTGAGCTGGCGCCGCGACGCGGCGCCATGCACCTCAATCTCGCGAGCCTGAAACCCTTCGCCGTCGGCGACGGGCGGCTCGTCGCCCTGGAGAGTCTCGCCGCCGACATGACGACGCTTCTGGCCGAGGACCGGATCGCGCTGCATTTCGCGCTGGGCAAGGCCTATGGGGATCTCGATCTGCCCGACCGGTCGTTCCATCATCTGAGCGAGGGCAACGCGCTCAAGCGGCAGGAGGTGATCTACGACGAAGTGGCGACGCTGAGGTCCTTCGCGCGTATCCGGCAGGTCTTCACCGACGAGCTGATGCGCCGGAAAGGCGGAGATCCCAGCACGGTGCCGGTGTTCGTCCTCGGCATGCCGCGGTCCGGCACCACGCTGGTCGAGCAGATCCTGGCCAGCCATTCCCGGATGTTCGGCGCCGGCGAGCGCGAGGACTTTCGCCAAGCGGCGCTGAGCCTGAAGGGCGCCGACGGTGAAGCGTACCCGGCGGCTGTGCCGTCGATGTCGGGTCCGCAGTTGCGCCAGCTCGGGTCGCGCTATGTCGAGCAGATCAGGGCGGCGGCCCCGGCCGCCGAGCGGATCGTCGACAAGATGCCGATGAACTTCGCTTTCATCGGCCTCATTCATCTGGCATTGCCCAACGCGCGCATCATTCATGTGCGGCGGGACCCGATCGATACCTGCTTCTCCACGTTCTCGCTGCTGTTCACCGGCGACCAGCCGCACGCCTACGATCTCGGCGAGCTCGGGCGCTATTACCGCGCCTATGAGGCGTTGATGGAGCACTGGCGCAGCGTCCTGCCGCCGGGGGTGATGCTCGATGTGCGGTACGAGGACGTCGTCGACGACCTCGAAGGCCAGGCGCGGCGGATGGTTGAGCACTGCGGCCTCGAATGGGAGGACGCCTGCCTGGCGTTCCACGCCACGAAGCGCACGGTGCACACCGCAAGCGCCACGCAGGTTCGCCAGCCGATCTATCGCAGCTCGGTGGGCCGCTGGCGGCCCTACGGCCATCTGCTCCAGCCTTTGCTGCACGCGCTGGACCGCCCGCAGGATGCGGTCGCGTGCGGCCGGCTGGGGCCGGCCGTGGCACTGGACGACGCCGAGGCCCACGTCCGCCGCGGCAACGACCTTCACCTCCTCGGCCGTTGCGCGGATGCGGTCGTGCACTACGCCAAGGCGCTGGCCATCAACCCGGACCATGCCGAGGCGCACAACAACCTCGCCAGCGCCCTGCATGCGCTCGGTCGCCGCGAGGACGCGGTCTCACACTTCCGACGGGCGCTTGCGATCAATCCGGCGCTGCCCCAGGCGCACCGCAACCTTGGGCTCGTCCTGGTGGCGCTCGACCGCCCCGAGCAGGCGATGGCGCATTTCGAGCAGGCCGTCGCCCTCGAGCCGGGCGATGCCGAGGCGCATCGCAATCTCGGCGACATGCTGGTCACGCTGAAACGTCATGCCGAGGCGATCGCCCACTACGAGACGGCGCGCGCGATCCGGCCCGACGACCCGAAGGTTCTCGACAACCTCGCATGCGCCCTGCAGAAGCTCGGACGGTTCGACGAGGCGGTCGCGCTCTGCGAGAGGGCCGTCACCATCGAGCCCGACTTTGCCGCCGCGCACAGCAATCTCGGCAATGCCATGATGGCACTGCGCCGCAACGAGGCCGCGATCGCGCATTACAGCAAGTCGCTCGCCGTCGATCCGTCACGGGACGAGGCGCAAAACAATATCGGGGTCGCGCTGCAGGCGCTCGGTCGCCTCGACGAGGCGGAACGGGCGTTCGAACGCGCGGTCGCGCTCGCGCCCCGAAAGGCTTCCATCCATCTCAATCTCGCCCATGCGCGACCCTTCACGGTCGGCGACGAGCGGCTGGTCGCGTTGCAGTCCCTCGCCGACGACGATGCCGCCGCGCTCGGCGAGGAGGAGACGATCGCGCTGCATTTCGCCCTGGGAAAGGCCTTCGCCGACCTGAAGCAGCCCGAACAGTCGTTCCACCATCTGCTCACCGCCAATGCGCTTCAGCGGCGGCGGATCGGTTACGACGAGACGGAAGCTCTGGGGCTGTTGACGCGCACCGCCGAGGTGTTCACCGCCGATCTGTTGCGGGAGCACCGCGGCTGCGGCGATCCCTCGCCGGCGCCGGTGTTCGTCGTCGGCATGCCGCGATCGGGCACGACGCTGGTCGAGCAGATCCTGGCGAGCCATTCGCGGGTGTTCGGCGCCGGAGAGCGCGACGACCTGGGCCGGGTGGTGACGGATCTTGCCCGATCGAAGGACGCCTCGCGCGGAATCCTCGATCTGCTTCCCTCACTGTCGGGCGCGGAGCTGCGGCGGATCGGCACCGCCTATCTCGATCGCATCCGCGTCGTCGCGGCCGCGCCGGCCAAGCGCGTCGTCGACAAGATGCCGTCGAACTTTCTGCTCGCCGGCCTCATCCATCTGGCGCTGCCGAATGCGCGTATCATTCATGCGTGCCGCCATCCTGCCGATACCTGCCTGTCCTGCTTCTCGCTGCTGTTTGCCGGCGACCATCCATACACCTACGACCTCGGCGAGCTGGGCCGCTACCACCGCGCCTATGCGGCGCTGATGGCGCATTGGCGCGACGTGCTGCCGGCCGGCGTGATGATCGACGTGCACTACGAGGACGTGGTCGCCGATCTCGAGGGACAGGCGCGCAGGATCGTGGCGCACTGCGGCCTCGCGTGGGAGGACGCATGTCTGGCGTTCCACCGGACGCAGCGGCCGGTGCATACGGCGAGCGCCACGCAGGTCCGACGACCGATCTATCGCGGCTCGGTGGGGCGATGGCGCGCCTACGAGCATCTGCTGTCGCCGCTGCTCGGCGCCCTCGAGCCCGGCATCGCCGGTTCGGGGGCGCCGACATGTTGAGCATGCCGACCGGGGCGGTTCGCGGACGCGCGCGCGCAACCGCGGCGCCCGACGTCGCGCAGGCGATCCGGCAGGGTCGCCTGCGCGACGCCGAGCGGATCTGCCGCTCGATCCTCGAGACCGAGCCCGATCGTGCGGACGTGCATCACAACCTCGGCAATGTGCTGTGCGCGCTCAGGCGCCCGCGGGAGGCGATCGCGTGCTACGAGACCGCGCTCGCCATCGATCCCGACCATGCCGAGGCGCACAACAACCTCGGCAACGTGCTGTCGGCGCTCGACCGGGTCGAGCAGGCGATTCCACACTACGAGCGGGCGCTGGCGCTGCGGCCGGACGTCGCCGGGGTGCGCAGCAATCTCGGCAACGCGGTCCGGATGCTGGGACGGCTCGACGACGCGATGGCGCATTGCCGGGGCGCCGTCGTGGTGGCGCCCAATTCGGCCGAGGCGCACTGCAATCTCGGCAACGCCTTGCAGGCGCTGGGCCGCAGCGACGAGGCGATCGCCCATTACCGCAAGGCGCTGGCCATCAGGCCCGACTTCGCCCAGGCGCACCACAATCTGGGCGAGGTCCTGCAGTTGCTCGGGCGCTGCCGGGAGGCGGTCGCCCACTGCGAGCGGGCCGTCGCCCTGATGCCCGGCTCGGCCGACGCACACTGCAATCTCGGCTCCGCCGTCCAGGCCCTCGGGCGCCCCCGCGAGGCGATCGCACACTACGAGAAGGCGCTCGCCATCAGGCCCGATCTGGCCCGGGCGCACAACAGGCTCGGCACCGCCTGGGAGGTGCTCGGCCGTCCCGATCTGGCGCGTGGCGCGCACGCAAGGGCCGTGGCGCTTGCACCGCGCAACGCCGAGTTCCAGCTCGCGCTCGCCCATGCCAGGACCTTCCGGTCCGGCGACCCGCACCTCATCGCGCTGGAGCAGCTCGAGCGCGACCTCGCGTCGTTCGGCGAAGCCGAGCAGATATCGCTGCATTTCGCCCTGGGCAAGGTGTTCGCCGATATCGGGCAGCGGGACCGATCGTTTCGCCACATCGCGGCGGGCAACGCGATCAAGCGCCGGCATGTCGACTATGACGAGCCGGCGACGCTGCGGCTGTTCGAACGCGTTCGAACGGTCTTCACCGGCGACCTGATGCAGGAGAAGCGCGGCGGCGGCGATCCCAGTCCGGTGCCCGTGTTCGTGGTCGGCATGCCACGGTCCGGCTCCACGCTGGTCGAGCAGATCCTGGCGAGCCACTCGCAGGTGTTCGGCGCCGGCGAGCTCGACGATTTCAACCGGGTGGTGTCGAGCCGCGATGGGCTCGACGGCGCGGCTCGGTATCCCGAGATGGCGGCGTCGCTGTCGGGCCAGGATCTGCGCCGGCTCGGCTCGAGCTACCTGGACCGCGTCGGAGCCGTGGCACCCGCGGCCGGGCGGATTGTCGACAAGATGCCGCTCAACTTCCGTTTCGTCGGGCTCATCCATCTGGCGCTGCCGCATGCGCGGATCATCCACACGCGCCGCGACCCGGTCGACACCTGCCTGTCGTGCTACTCGATCCTGTTTGCCGGCGACCAGCCGCACACCTATGACCTCGCGGAGCTCGGCCGCTACCATGCGGGCTATCAGGCGCTGATGGCGCATTGGCGCAACGTGCTGCCTGACGGCGTGATGCTCGAGGTCGACTACGAGGACGTGGTCGATGATCTCGAAGGGCAGGCGCGCCGCATGGTCGCGCACTGCGGCCTCGACTGGGAGGACGCCTGCCTGGCGTTCCACCGGACGCAGCGGGCGGTGAGCACCGCGAGCGTCCTCCAGGTCCGCCAGCCGATCTATCGCAGCTCGGTCGGGCGCTGGCGCCCGTACGCGCATCTGCTCCAACCATTGCTGGCGGCGCTGGATATCGCCCCGCTCGACGAAAGGTCCGCCTGATGGCCGGCATCGACCAGACTGACCGCCCGACGCTCGGCCGGGCCCCCATGCCGGTGTCGGCGCGCGAGAGCAAGCGCCGAGAAATCATCGGCCAGGCCTTCCAGGAAGCCATCACGCTGCAGGACCAGGGCAAGCTGCCCGAGGCCGAGCGTCTCTACGACGCGATCCTCGCCGCCGATCCCGATCATTTCGCCTCGCTCGTGCGTCTGGGTGTCCTGCGGATCCGTGACGGGCAGGTCGACGAGGCCGTGGCCATGCTCAACCGCGCCGCCGACGCCACGACCGCTTCGGCCGAGGCCCAGGCGAGCCTCGGCATGATCTTCACCGGTATCGGCCGCTTCGCGGAGGCGATCGCGTGCTACCAGAGGGCGATTGCCGCCGATCCGCAGCACGCCGTCGCGCACTGCAATCTCGCCAACGTTCTCCAGTCACGCGGCCGCCTCAGGGATGCGATCGATCACTACGAGCACGCCCTCGAGATCAGGCCGGAATTTCCCGAGGCCCACAGCAACCTCGGCAATGTCCTGCAGATGGTCGGACGCCACGACGAGGCGGTGACGCACTACGAGCAGGCACTCGCGCTCAAGTCCGACTATGCGGAGGCCCATTGCAATCTCGGCGCCGCCATGGTGGCGACCGGTCGCCCCGGCGAGGCGATCGGGCATTACCAGAAGGCAATCGCGCTCAAGCCGGAGTTCGCGGCGGCGTACCACAGTCTCGGCATCGCGCTCCAGGCGGTCGGCCGTCTTCCGGAGGCGCGTCAGGCGTTCGAGCGGGCGGTCGCGCTCGCGCCCGGACGGGCCGACTTTCACCTCCAGCTCGCCCACGCGAAACCGTTCACCGCCGACGATCCGCGCCTCGCGCCGCTCGAGGCGCTAGCGCGCGAGTCGGCACGGCTCGGCGACCAGCAGCAGATCGCGGTGCATTTCGCGCTCGGCAAGGCCTTCGCGGATCTCGGGCAGCCCGACCGGTCGTTCCAGCATCTGCTCCAGGGCAATGCGAGCAAGCGGCGGCATGTGGCCTACGACGAAAAGGAAACGCTGGCGTCCTTCGAGCGCATTCGCCGGGTGTTCACGGCCGATCTGGTGCGCCACAGCACCGGCGCCGGCGACCTTTCGGCGCTGCCGGTGTTCGTCGTCGGGATGCCGCGCTCGGGCACGACGCTGATCGAGCAGATACTGGCGAGCCACCCGGCGGTGTTCGGCGCCGGCGAGGTCGACGAATTCCGCAAGACGGTCGGAATTCTCGAGGGCACCAACCGCCACGCGCTGGTCTATCCGGAGATGGTCGCGAGCATGTCGGGGGAGGATCTTCGCCGGCTCGGGTCGCGCTACGTCGGCCGGGTCAGGGCCGCGGCGCCCTGGGCGGAGCGTATCGTCGACAAGATGCCGACGAATTTCCGCTACGCCGGCCTCGTCCACCTGACCCTGCCGCACGCCCGCATCATCCACGCGTGCCGCGATCCAATGGATACCTGCCTGTCCTGCTTTTCGATCCTGTTCGTGGGCGACCAGCCCTACACCTACAACCTCGGCGAGCTTGGCCGCTATTACGCCTGCTACCGCGCCCTGATGGCGCATTGGCGCGAGGTGCTGCCGCCGGGCGTGATGCTCGACGTCCAATACGAGGACGTGGTCAATGATTTCGAGGCGCAGGCGCGCCGGATCGTTGCGCACTGCGGCCTCGAATGGGAGGACTCGTGCCTCGCCTTCCACGAGACGCAACGGCCGGTGCAGACCGCCAGCGCGTTCCAGGTGCGCCAGCCGATCTATCGTGGCTCGGTGGGGCGCGCGCGCCCCTACAAGGACATGCTGGAGCCGTTGCGCCGGGCGCTGGAGGCTCCCGCCTGATCGCCCTTGGGTTCATAGTGCTCGGCCGGTCGCAAGCGACCGGCCGCTGGCGCGTCGGGGATGCCCCGGATGCCGATCGGCACCCGAGGCATCGGCAGCCCGATTCCCCGATCTACCTCTCCCACCAGAACCAATCGGCGTGGGCTCGGCGCCAGTCGGCGTGGCGCTGCCTGTTCTCGCCGATCAGGATCCCGAAGCGCACGCAGGCGCGCCGGTCGCCCTTTTCGCACAGCTGATGGAAGCCGACGAGCTCCGCCTCCCTGGCGTCTTGCGCCCGCGCCGGCGTCGTGACCGGCAAGAGCCCGAGCGTTGTGGCCGCCATCGCGGCAGCGGCGACGAATGACCTGGACAGCATGGTTCCTCCCTTTCGGAGATGATGTCGCCCCGACATCCCTCTACCCCGGGGAATCTGTCGCTGAGGTGAATGAGGCCACTGAGCCCGGTTCAGGTTCGCGGGGCAGCCGGCGACCGCCCGACCGCTCATCTCCGGCGACCGCCCTCGTGCCGCAGCGCTCAGCCCCGCCCCCGGCAGGACCCGGCGCACGTTCTTCGCGGACGGGGACGAACGAGCGGGCGGAGATTCCACCCGAACCGCCGATCTGGGTCAGTACCCGGTCTTCGGCTGAAAGCAGATGAGGCGCTGACAGGGCGACCTGCTGTCGAAGTTGTCCTTGTGCAGGACGCAGGCGTGATTGACGTCGCCGTTCGGAGCGTTGCCTTTCTTGGTGTACATCCATGGTCGAATGACGCACCATTCGCCTTCGATGCGGACTTCGACCGTGCTGCCGTCATCCTTGACATCCTGGTCGTCGATTTCGCCACAGTCCTGGTTGTTGCAGCAGCCCGTGTCCTGCTGGTTGACCCAGTTCCGGTAGACGTCATGGCCCTGGGCGTGATTGTGCTGAGCGTTGGCAGGCAGGCCCACAGGGATGGCGAACGAGAGAATGATTGCGGCCACCCGCCAGGTGGAGCAGTTTGGTGGGCGAGAGAGCGGATCCTCTTGCCTGTCCATCACGCTCTCCGCTCGGTCGAGGAGCGTCCTGGGACGCGTTCGGCCGGACGGCCATCGTCGCTGTCGCAGCAGCCGCTGCCCTTCTTGTCGTCGAACCCCAGGACCCAGGCCTTCGTGCCCGGGTCCCCGTTCGAGTAGCGCCCGTTTTCGTGTGCCACCGCAGATGACGCCATGAACAGGAGCGTCGCAAAGACGGCAGTTGATCGCATTGCCCGTGCCCTCGTTTCTCTGAAAGGAGAAAAAGCAAGGGTCGTGCCAGTGCGGGTTGACGTTGAGGAGCCGAATGTTTCCGGGAGCGTGTCGGAGTAACGGCAACGCGAAACGATTGGATCGAAGCGGCGCCGGGCGCGCAATGTAATTGCGCCGGTCGCCTGAGCCCGATTCCACATATTTCAAAACTCGAGGACTCATTCGCTTGGGCGGGCGGCCTCCTAGTGCACCGATTCCGAAGTTCGCATCAGTTCGCGACATCCTCTGGTGCGAACTTCGGAATCAAGAGGTGCACTAG
>Ga0209415_10010675_pt1 | contig 15568 bp, 9 predicted proteins | sample PeaSoiSIISIP2007_FD_187696 | JGI IMG/M metagenome (GOLD analysis project Ga0209415, IMG submission 187696) | Peat soil microbial communities from Weissenstadt, Germany - SII-SIP-2007 (SPAdes) (version 2) | ecosystem: Environmental > Terrestrial > Soil > Wetlands > Peat | place: Germany... | reverse complement strand
ATACTCTCGTCCTCCTCTTAATATGAGGCAGCCCATCGTGACGCCGCGTAGCGGATCCAACACCAATGGATCGCGTTCCAATGGATCGAATCCATTCGGATCAAGCGGTCCGCGAGGTTCCTACAATGCTCCGCGCCCGAGTTATAGCGCCCCCCGCGGCGGGTATAGCGCTCCACGCCCGAGCTATAGCGCCCCGCGTAGTGGCGGAAGCACCGGCGGCTCCCATGGCGGCGGTGGCGGAAGCCATTCCGGCGGCGGTCATTCCGGTGGCGGCCACTCGCGCTAAACAAATTCTCAGCCGCGCAAATTGGCACGCCACGGCCCCGACGAATCGGGGCCGTGGCAGATCAGGACCCAGCGCGACGGGAGATTTGGCTGAAATCACGCGGCCCGGCTGTGCAAGAACAAAATCGGTCGCGGAGTGTTTCATGAGTGGAAGCAGGAGGGCTTATGTCGAACTTGCGCGTTGTAGCATGGCTCGCATGGCTAACGTGGCTGATGGCATGGCAACGGCTGACGCAGTCCATCGTGTTATCGTCAAGGGAACAGGGCACCACAGGAGAAACCTCATGATCGGCCACATGCTCAAAAAGACCATCTCGTTCTTCACCCTCGCGCTATTCGTCGCTGGACTCACCGCACTGTTCGCGAACCCCGCCGCGGCGCAGAACGATCCGCCCGGCCGCGTTGCGCGCTTGAACTTCATCCAAGGCTCGGTTTCCTATCAGGTCTCCGGTGATCAGGATTGGGTGCAGGCCGATCCGAATCGCCCGCTCACTGCCGGCGACAATCTCTGGGCTGACCAAAATTCTCGCGGCGAAGTTCACATCGGCAGCACGGCCATTCGCCTGTCGAGCGAAACCGGAATTTCATTCCTCACGCTGGACGATCGCACGGTCCAGATCCAACTCGCGCAGGGCGCGATCGAAGTGCACGTGCGCAATGTCTCCGCCGGCGACGCTTTTGAAATTGATACACCGAATCTCGCCTTCACGATTGATCGCGGCGGCGAATACCGCATCGAGACAGATCCCAACGGAGGGTCAACCGTCGTCATCGTCCGCGAAGGCCAGGGCGAAGTGACCGGCGGAGGAAATTCCTGGGATTTGCCTGACGGGCAGCAGTACACATTCAACGGCACCGATCAGCTCTCCTACGACGCTTCACCGGCTCCGGGCTTTGACGATTTCGAAGATTGGTGCCAATCGCGCGATCAGCGCGAAAACGCCTCGCAATCGGCCAGATACGTTTCGCGAGACATTGACGGATATTACGATCTCGACGAATACGGCGACTGGCACACGGATCCGGATTACGGCGCCGTGTGGGTTCCCCGTGGAGTTGTGGCGGGATGGGCGCCCTATCAGGCCGGCCACTGGGTCTACGTCGCGCCATGGGGCTGGACATGGGTGGACGCGGAACCCTGGGGCTTCGCGCCATTCCACTACGGCCGCTGGGCATTCGTCGGTGGTTACTGGGGATGGGTCCCGGGACCGGTCGTTGTCCGGCCGGTATACGCTCCGGCGCTGGTGGGATTCGTGGGAGGCGGCGGGTTCGGAGTCTCCGTCGCGTTCGGCGGAGGATTTTCCGGCGTTGCATGGTTCCCGCTCGGCCCGCGTGACGTGTTCGTTCCCGGCTATCGCGCCAGCGCGCGTTACGTCCAGAACGTCAACATCACCAACTCACGCGTCGTCGACGTGACGCAAGTCACCAACGTCTATAACAACGTGTACATCAATCACCACACGACCGAGATTAATAACTACACCTACGCACGAAACCAGACGGCGGTCACCGCGGTTTCACGGGAGACCTTCGTGAATGCGCGGCCCGTCACCGGCGCGACCATTCGCGTGTCGGCCCAACAGATTCAGGGCGCACGGGCTGTCGAGACCTTGCCCATCGCTCCAACGCGAAGCAGCTACGTTTCATCTACTGCGCGCGTTTCAACCAATCGGCCTGCGGTTCCGTTCGAGCAGCGAGCCGTGGTTGCGCGGCTGAATCCGGCGGTTTCGCGGCCAGCCATTCAACCTTCGGCCAATCGAAATGGCCAGTTCGGCGACGACCAGGGCAACCCGCAATACAATTACCGGCCCGGCAACAATAAGGTCACGAACGGACAGCAGCCCGTGGCGGGAAGCAATCCTCCGGCGACTAACACCAAGGAAAATACGCCACAGAACCAACCAGCGTCACGCGATGGCTTCCGGCCGTTCCAGCCGCCTGCGGGAACCGCGAACAGTAACAGCAATAACGCAGACAAGAACGGAAACAATAGCGTCAACAACGGCAAGAACGAAACCAATGCCACGCAAAGCGATCAGCGGCAGCCGATGCGGTATACGCCGCCGGTGAAGGCGCGCGACGAAAACTACGACGTGCATCCTCCGCTGAACCAAAAACCAGCGGAGACGCAGGCCAAGGAAGCGCCGAAGCAGGAACAAAAGCCAGAGAAGAAAACCGAGAAAGAAGACGACAAAAAGAAGGACGACAAAAAGTAAGCCTAAGCAATTTTGAAGCTGATTCGCGGCGGCTCCGAGCAATCGGGGCCGCTTTTGTTTTGCGCCATTGCGAAACCGAACTACTTCGGGACTAAGGCGATGCCGTTCCCGCCGGCACGGGTGCATTTGGCAGGGCAGACGGCGCTGCAGCGGGATTGGGCGACGCAGGGGCCTGATCGACCGCGAGGTACGCGCGGCCGAACGCGGATTGCTGCGTGCCTGCGGCGATCGCGACGGCTTGCACGGTGTAGTGCCCTGAAGGCAATTTGGCGAGCGGCAGGCTGATGCGATACGACGCGGCGCGCGTCTTGGGATCAACGGCCGTCGGCGCGAGCAGCGGCGTGGCGTTCACCTGCACGCCGCCGCAAAAGAACACCAGCCCGGCGCGAAGCGCGGCCGGATCGAATGGCGCGGATTTGTCCGCCTTTTCCGGATAGTACGCCTGAAAGAAAACGTAGAGCGTCTGCTGCTGTGTGAAAAAGCGGGTGACGCTGGGAACGATTTTCTCGCCTTCCATTTCGAGCGGCGACGCAGCGATTTGCGCGCGCGTTCCCTGCCCTCGCGTCTCCACCTCCGATGATTTGGCGACCGGCACAAGCTGGCTTGAAAGCAGGACCGAGCTGAGAGACATGCGTTCGGCCGAACGCTGCGGCACGATGAACGTCTGCTCGAACGTGCCGATTTTTCCGGATTCATTTTCGCGCGCGAGGAATTTCATGCGATAGGAGCCCGGCGCGAGCACGACGCCACCCTGATACACCAGGTTGCTGCGGCTCACCTGCTGGAACCGCTCGTCGTCGAGATGCACGGTGATGGTATCGCGCAGCTGGGCGACGCTTTGCCCGGAAGGCTCGGCCAGAACCTCGGCGGCAAAATCGAAGGCGGCTTCGTGACGGTCGTGCTTCTTGGCCCAATCGAGCGCGCTCGAAGACAGCTTCGCGGAGATGGGAATGTACACCTGCTGATCGCTTAAGCGGAACATCGCGGTTTCAACCGCGATCGGAAGATCCACTTCCGGGCTTTCCGAACGCATGGCGTCCGCGAGTTGATGGTCCCGGTCCTCTTTTTCAAGATGCTGAAAATCGCGCGGGGCGTAATAGCCGTTGCGGTAGCGGACGTGCGCTCCGGGCGCGTTGACTTTCACGCGGATGGCGTGCCAGCGCCCGTCGCGTTTCACATTCGACGGAAGATCGTATCCGACGAGATAGTAGCCGCTGTTGTCCTGCTGAATTTTCGGGAAGGCGTCGCTCAGATCCCCGAGATCGAAGAAGGCTTTGCCGCCCGTATCAACGGAGAGCGTCGAAAGAGTGTCGCGCGAATCCTCGCGCTGATCGGTCTGGTGGTAAACGGATGCGCCGCTGAACATCGAAGTGCCCGTCGCGGCGTTGGTGGTGACGTCACCGCCGGGCGGAGTGGCGAACATGCCGCGCGCGTCAATCGAATAGATGGAGACGTCGGCGCGATTGGCGGCGTCGGTGACAGCGCGCAGCTCGGCGCGATTCTCCTCGCCGGTCTGCGTGATCCCACCCGTGAATTCGACGAGCGCCTTTCTTCCGGGAATCCCCGCGAGAACGTTCGCGAGGCCTTCGACGGCCGCAAGCTTCTGATCGGTGTTAAACACGTTGAATTCAGTTTCGTCTGGCGTGTAAGCCGCGCCGGTATATTCCTGAACATCGTATTCGCCGTTTGTCGCGGCAGCGTACAGCGGATTCGAAATCTGCGAGGCGGCGCCGGGAACCAACTGGGCGATGGCTTTGTCGAGTGTCCCGCGATCGTTGGTGAAATTCGCGAGCACTGCGAGGCGCGTGCTGAAGACCACGACGGAGACGAGATCGGCGGGCGTCATCTGCTGCTTCAGAAATTTCTGCGCGGCGGCATGCGCGCGGAGGATGTCGTCCGTCTCCATTGAGGTCATGTCGAAAAAGAGAACGATCATGCGGCGGTCGCGGACCGTATCCGTGACGGCGTCGGCGGCGCCGGGTCCGTCGTTATCCACAGGTATGACGATCGGTTTGGCGTTCTCTTCCGCGGCGGTTTCGACTTTCTCGATATCCGAGTAGGAAAAGCTGGATATTTTCTGCTGCTTGCCGTCATCGGAGACTTCAAACTGGTCGGCGCGCAATCCCTTGATCGGCTTACCGGAACCGTCGGTGACTTCGACATCAATGCGGACCACGTTGGACTGCGCGCGCAGTACGAATGTCGGGTTGGTCGGCGGAGCCTGCTGTGGCTGTGGCTGCGGCTGCGCCGGCGCGGGCGCAGCCTGTTGCTGCGCGGGAACGGAAACGGGTGCAAGAAACAGACCCGAAGCGATCAAAATAGCCATCGGACGGCGAAAGAGGCGAAGCCTCAAAAATTTGCGATTAGAGCCGGGTCCGATCGTGTGTTTACAATAACTTAGGAGGGGTTCTAATAATCCATATTTGCGATTAGAAACCGCCATGGAGCCACCCGACGCAAACGAAGGTAGGCGCAAAAATCCCCGCAAGGTCTTAGGCCACTTAGCCCGAGAGGCCTTCGACTGCGCCGACTTTCTTGACCATTTTTCCATCATCGACATGTTAGCCCTCGCAGGGCCGAGCGCAAGTAGGTTGTTGGTGTAAAGAATTTTTCGCAATTCCCACAACGTCTACTCGAGCGCATCGTGTGACTCATCGCTAGAAATTAAACCGGGCCTGCATGGCCATGGTGCGCATGAAAGCTGCGCTGGTCACGCGGCCAAAAAGCGAGAATCCGGGACCGGCGCCGCTGCCGGTGGCGTTGCAGGTAATCCCGGACGCGTTGCCTGTGCCCGATCCGACTCCCGGCGTGCCGAAGCAAGGAAGGGTGGTGCCGATGCCGGTGTAACTCGGCGTGTTCGTCAGATTCTGAATTTGCCAGCTCAGGTTCAGCTGGTGGCGCCGGTCCGGGCCGAACCGGAACGTCTTCGCTAAAGATATATTCCAATTGAAACTGCACGGACCTTCGACAGCGCCGCGCGGCTCGTCGCCATAAGCCAGATCTCCGCTTGAGTCGGTCGGCAAGGTGAAAACGCCCGTATTGAAAAATGGGTGTGGAACACTCGAATTGGGAGATGAAGGCATGAAGCCGCCGCAGATTCCGATATCGGGATTTCCTATCAGATCGGGACGCAGAGAGAAATTGGCGCCGGTGCCGTTGTCGGAGGCGACGCCGCCCAGCAGGACGGTAAACGGCGTGCCAGTCTGCCAGGTAAAAATATTCTGGAGCCGCCAATCGCCGAAGACGTGTTCCTTCCAGCCGTGGTTGGCCCAGCGGTCCCTCTGTCCAAAGGGAAGCTCCCACATCGAAACCACGCGAAGCTGGTGGCGGACGTCGAAGGTGGAAAGTCCATACTCGCCGTGGAGATTGCCATCCTGCTGCTCGACGGTGGACGATCCGCCGCCGATGGAGCTGGCATCGTCGAGCGATTTTCCGTACGTGTAGATGCCCTGCAGCATGACTCCGTGAGTGAAGCGATGGACCAGGCGGACCTGCAGGGCGTTGTAGATGGAATTCGCGCCCGACTGATCGAATGTGAAGCCGGTGGCGTTGGGGTCAACGCGCTTCTCCTGAATTGCATCCGAAAGGGTGCCAAGCGGGGCGCGGTTGGGCGCGCGCAGGATATCGAGATCCGTTCCCTTCGTGCCCGTGTAAGTGAGATCCAAAATCCAACTGGGCGATAGAGTGGTTTCCGTGCCGAGATTCCAGATTTGTGCGTAGCCGTTCTTATAGTTGGGATCCACGGCCTCGGTATTCGAAATGAAGCTGCGTCCGCTCCCTCCGGAGGATGGAAAGCCGTTCTGGAGCGTGAGCGGCGCGGTCGAAGTGGTGGTCAGAGTTTGCACGGTGGAAACCGGCGATTGATAGGCAAGTTCGCGCGCGAGCGTGTTGTAGATCGCTTGGTTGTAGAAGATTGAAAATCCGCCACGGACGACCGTCTTGGGCTTGATGAACTTCGGCTGCCAGGCAAAGCCGATGCGCGGCTCGAGGTTTCCGTAATTGCCGTGAACTAAAGCGCGGGGAAGACCCGGAGCCGAAAGATTGGGCTGGCCGTGCGCAACGCGGATCACATCCGAGAGGCTTGTAATATCGAGATTCACGAGGTTGTCGTTCAGCTCGATCGGCGGAGTGACTGCTTCGTAGCGCAGGCCATATTGAAGCGTGAAGATTTTGCTGACGCGAAAATCGTCCTGCGCGAACGCGGCCACGCCCCAACTGCGAAGGTAGAGATTTGGATTGCCGAACTGCGCTGTAGTATTGAAGGGCCGGTCCAGAAGAAAATCGGCGAAATCGTTGCCGGTGGCAAGGCCCGTGAAAACGAAGCCGCCGCGCGGATTGGGATTGGAATCCGTATTCAGTTGAATGCGGCGAATTTCGCCGCCGAACGTCGTGGTGTGCTTGACGTGCGTCCAGGTGAAAGTGTCGGAAAGGCGCAGGGTCTGATTGCGAACTAGCGACGGGATCGGATCGTTCAAGCCTGAAAAATCCGTGAAGTTGATCAGGGGAATGCCGAAATCAATCGGCGAAACAGACACGCCGGTGATCCCGAGGTTGGCGGCAATGTCCGTGCCGAATGAATTGTCGCTGAGGATCTCAATGCGGCTGCGGCTCCAATTCAGCGCGAGACTTTCGACCAGGCGCGGCGACCAATTGTGGGAGAGCCCGAGGGTCACGCTCTGGCTCCGCGTGGACTGGTGACCGCCGATGCCGGCAAAATTACTGAGGGTATTAATGCGCTGCGAATTGAAATTATAGCCGCCATTGACGTTAAATTTCGCGTTAATGGTGTGCAGGATGTGGGTGCTGAGAACGTCGCTATTGAGCGGCGTGGTGGATTGCAGGAGATAGTTCTGGCCCGTGGCACTCGGCAGGTTCGGCGTGGGAATGAATCCGAGCAATCCCTGGACTGCCGGGTTTGTCGCGAACTCGCTGGTGGGAATCTGCTGGCAGCCGGCGCCCGCCGACGGAAACGGAGTCGTGGTGAACGGTTCAAAGATCGTGGAGCCGCAGAAGAGTCCACCGCGCTCGGAAAGCGTGGGCACCGTGGAAAACGTGTTAATCGGATTCTTGGCGATCTCGTGCTGGTAGTTGACGAAGAAATAGGTTTTGTCGCTGCCGTTGTAGATGTGCGGAATCTTCAGCGGGCCGCCGACGGTGCCACCGACCCGCTCGTCGTAGCTGCCAATCTGCGGATACTGCGCGCCTGTGATCGAAAAAGGCTTCGCGTCGAACGCGGAGTTCGTGTAACGGTCGAAGACCGTGAATCGCACGCGGTTCGCCGTCTGGCGGAGCAATCGGCCGACCTGCGTACCATTGGGCGCGCCACGACCACCGCCGCCAAATCCTCCGCCGCCCGGAAAGCCGCCGCCCTGTGGCCCAAAGCCCCCAGCACCACCACCGCCGGGCCCGCCGGGGCCTCCTGCGCCGCCGATGCCTCCTATGCCCTGCCCTCCGAAACCTAACGCGATTTGACCCTGCCCTGGGCCACCGAATCCACCGGGCCCGCCGAAGCCACCGCCTGACAGACCCTGCCCAACTGTGCCTTGCAACAAGAACGAATCCGACGACGAACCTGCTCCGGAGGGAACGCTCATGTTCGGCTGCGAGCCTCCGGCTTCCTCACCTTGTCCGTTGGCGGCTTCACCCGTTAGATCAGTCTGTTGGAACCCGCCCGTTGCCAGGCCCTCGCGAACCGCATTCAGCAAACCGGGAGGAAGTTGCTGGCCACGCCCGCCTCTGGCCCTGCCGCCGAGCGCGCCCGTTCCCGATGCGCTCTGCGAATTCGCGGCGCCCGACTGGCCGGCGTTAGGCGCACCAGAACCCTGACCTGGGCGCCGGCCGGCGGGAGGTGCGGAAGATCCCGCGGGAGCGGCAAGTTCGGCAAGAGTGCCTACGCGAAGCGCGAACTGAAGCGGCGGAGGCGCTGGGCCACCGCCAAGCTCGATATTGAGCGACGCGGGCACGAACCCGAGTTGAGAGGCTTCGACGGTGTAGCGGCCCGCTGGAAGCGCGGGAAATTCAAACTTGCCGGACTCGTCGGTCCAGCTCACGAAGACTTTCCTTGTGTCGGTGTTGACGAGGCGCAACGTGGCGCCTGGAACCGGAGAGCCGTCGGAGGTATGCACGACACCGGAGGCCACGGCAGTTGCGGCGTCCGTAGGCGCGGGGCTTTGTGTGGAAGCCTGCAGCGGCGGAGACTGCTGCGCCGGAGACGGTGTCGGGGACGGCGGCGCCTGCGCGAATACTGCTGCAGGAAGTGCAAAGACGATGGCGAACAGCCATGCAGCCGTTGCGCGGGTAACCTGTGGGCAGCTTGGACTGTGCAGCACCATTCTCTCAGCTTACGGAATTCGCGCCTGACTGCAATAAATCTATTCGACGGTGTCGCACTGAAACGGGTTACCCGCCTGACTGCGCGGGATCATAGACGAGACGGAAGGTGACCGGCTTCTTAAAGCGCGGGCTATCGATCTTCGCAGTCACGTAAAGCTGCTTGCCGTCGGGAGACAATTCGTAGGTGCGCGTGGTGCTGCCCTGGCGTCTGCCGGGCGTCACGGCGACGAGTCGAGCGCCCTGCCACTGCGCGGCCGGAGGCGCGCTGTCACTGCTTGAGCTAGTTGGTCCGTTGCCGGATGAGCTCGTAGATGAACCAGCAGGCGAACTGGCTGATGAACCTGCAGATGAATTCGCTGGCGACGATTCGGACGCGGAATAAAGCGCCAGCACGTCACCTGATTCGCCGGTCACTTTCGCGGACGACGCAGTCTGCTCGATGGTGAGCCGCGAGAGATTGTCCATTGCGTTGCCGGAGCCATTCTGCCCGCCGCGCCTGCCGCCTCCGCCGCCCATGCTTCCTCCGCCGCCGCGTTGTCCCCCGCCGCCTCCCCAACCGCCGCCACCGCCCATGCCACCACCGCCACCCATGCCGACATGGCCTCCGCCGCCGTTACCGTTGCCGCCGGAATTGCCGGCCTGTTGCATCGCTTCGCGAGGATCGTCGCTCTCGTCTTTGTTGAGCGCCCACGTACCGGAGAGATTGGGCTTGCCACCGATCTGCGCGGGAGCAGAGGATCTGGGCGAGGCTGGAGGCTGATCGGAAGGCGCAGCTGCTGGAAGAGGGCCCGCGGTCTGAGCGCCGGCACGGATCGCCGGCAGCAAAAGCGCAGCGGCCGCGAAGATGGCGAGCATGACCCACCACAAAAATATCTCCGCGAGACTTTGGCTTTTCTTACCGTCAAGCGCTGTCGTAGTCAACGAGCACCTCCTGCGGAGCTGACCGGGAAAGCTTATGGCATGCGCCTTTTCACGCGCATCGGCACGCACATCCCGGCACGGAGATGATTCCCTTCAAGGCACGCGATAGTCCCAAAAGCTGAGGGAAGGCTTTTGAGTCTGCCGCGTCCTCTTGTATCATGCCACTCAGCATGCTTCCTCTCACACGACGACCGTGCAAGCCGCATCCGCATCGCCAGCGGGGCTAACCCCGGCGCGCCCGCGCGATCGCGAGCGCGAATAGCAGGCCACTGGAATCCGGAAGTCTTCCCAACGAAGCAGCCCGAATCAAAGCACGAAAGGGGACAAGTGAAATGGCACACACAGGAAACCAAATGCGGCTGGCCGTCCTGGGCGCGGGGAAAATGGGCGGCATTTTGATCGAGGCGTTTGTGAAGCAGGGGCTCGTGGCGCCGCAGAATATTTTTGCGACCGTGCAACATGCCGCGGCGGACCGCAAGAGCGGCTCGAAGTTGCCAGTTGCGCTCGGTAACAATAATCGCGCGGCGGTGAAAAACGCGGACGTAATTTTTCTTTGCGTTAAGCCGCAAACCGTGGGCCAGGTGGTGGACGAAATACGCGGTGAGTTGAACGACAAGAAGCTGCTGATTTCGATCGCGGCGTCGGTGCCGGCCGAATACATCGAGCGGCGGCTGCGCGGAAAAGTTCCCGTGATTCGCGCGATGCCCAACACGCCGTCGGTGGTTGGGGCGGGAATCACCGCGATCGCGGCCGGGAAATTCGCAGGGCCAAAGGACGTGGAGACGGCGCGAAAACTTTTCGACGCGGTGGGCAAGACCGTGGTCGTGGACGAAAAGCACATGGACGCCGTGACCGGATTGTCCGCGAGCGGGCCGGCGTTTATTTACATCATTCTGGAGTCGCTGGCAGAAGGCGGCGTCAAAGTAGGGCTTTCGCGGGAACTTGCCACGCTGCTCGCGGCGCAGATGACGCTGGGCGCGGCGAAGATGGTGATCGAAACCGGACATCACCCGGCGCTGCTGAAGGATACTGTGACGACTCCGGCGGGCTGCACGATTGATGGCATCCTCGAACTCGAGGAGGGCGGATTGCGTGTGACGTTGATCAAGGCTGTGGTTAAAGCCGCGCAGCGCGCGAAGGAATTGCTGGTCACCGACGAAAGCGCGTAGCAGGCGGTCTATTTCTTCATCAGGAGCACGTTAACAGCTTTGACGACCACTTCGACCTTGTCGCCCTTTTTGATGCCGAGTTCTTTCAGCGATTCGAGGGTCATTACTGAGGCCATGTCGGATGACGCGGGAATCGTCAGCTTGACGAGACACATCACGCCGCCCTTCTTGATGTCCGTCACTTTGCCGGTGATTCGATTGCGGGCTCCTACTTTCATGTTTTGCTCCTCTGAACTATAGTCGCGTGTCTGAACCAGTATGTACGCGGTTGCGGCAGATTACTACCACCGAGGAGATCACGACATGAAAGCGATGCGCGTCACGCAGAACGGCGATCCGAGTGTTATGCAACTTCAAGATATTCCGCCGCCCGCGCCGGGACCGGGTGAGGCGCTTGTGCGCGTGCACGCGGCGGGTGTGAACTACGCGGATGTGTACTTTCGCAATGGCTCTGGGCGCATACCGATTCCCTTCCCATTCACATTGGGAATCGAGGGCTGCGGAACCGTCGAAACGGTGGGCGACGGCGTAAGCGAAGTAAAGCGGGGCGACCGAGTGGCGTATGCCACGATGGGCGTCGGATCCTACGCCGAATACCAAGTAGTGAAGGCGGGAGTGCTGGCGCCGCTACCGGCGGAGCTCTCCTTTGAAGACGGCGCGGCCGTAATTCTGCAGGGCTTGACGGCGCACTATTTGCTGCACGAATTTTATCCGATCAAGCGCGGTTCGACCGTTCTGGTTCACGCGGCAGCCGGCGGGATGGGATTGCTGCTCGTGCAATGGCTGAAACACATGGGCGCCGTTGCCATCGGAACGGTTTCGACCGAGGAAAAAGCCAAAATCGCACGCGAAGCCGGCGCCGATCACGTGATTCTCTACACGAAGCAGGATTTCGCCGAGAAAGCGAAAAAGCTCACGGGCGGCAAGGGAGTTGATTACATCATCGACGGTGTGGGCAAGACGACATTCACTAAGAATCTTGATGCGGTGCGGAACCGGGGCTGGGCAACGGTCTATGGCATGGCCAGCGGTCCTGCGGATCCTCTAAGCCCGAACGCGTTGATGACCAAGTCCATCACTATTTCGGGAGGCGCGCTGTTCAATTACATGGTGACCCGCGAGGAGCTTCTCGGCCGCGCGCGCGATCTTTTTGCGGCGATGCGCGAAGGCTGGCTCAAGCTGCGCGTCGAGCGCGTGTTCCCGCTCGCGGAGGCAGCGGAGGCGCACCGACTGCTCGAAGGCCGCAAGACAACCGGCAAGATGATCCTGAAGACAGGAAGCTAGTTGAGCTGTGCGTTAACGGAGCTGAGCGGGTTTCTTTGCACGCGGCGGGAGTTGCAGCTAGGATAGAGAGATGGAGATCGATCGCAAGGCTTTCCTCGACAGCCTGGGAGGCGCGGAAGGCGTGGAGCGCATGGATGACGAAGCGCGCGCCGACGCGCTCGAATCGCACATGATGTCGGAGTTGAATAGCGCGATCGCCGCGAAGAAATCCGGCGAGGCCCAGCCCCCAAAGAAATATCCCACGGCGGCGGAGGTCGAGGCGCAGATTGAAACGCGCCCTTATCGCGCGGGCGTGGGATTCATGATGGTGCCGCGCTCCGGCGGCAACGTGAAAAGGCTTGCGCCCATGCCCGCGAATCCTACTCTGCAGGATTATTTTAAGCTGCGGTTTGCGGACACCGCCAACCACGTGTTGCAGAGCGCCAACCTGGCGATGAAGAACGGTATGTCCGAGGAGATCATCCTTGCGTGCCTGCTTCACGACGTGGTGCAGGAAATCATGCGCACGGATCACGGTTGGTGGGGAGCGCAGCTCTTCGAGCCGTACGTTTCGGAAAAAGTGACGTTCGCGATTCGCTATCACCAGGCGCTGCGATACTACGCCGATCCTTCGGTGGGATACGAATACCCCGATCTCTACCGGGAATTATTCGGCGCGGACTACGTGCCGCCGCCGTACATCGAAGCGACCTATCAGATGGTTCGCAAGCACAAGTGGTACATGGAACCGCGCATGGTCGCGGTGAATGACTTGTACGCTTTCGATCCGAATGCGATCGTGACGATCGACCCGTTCCTCGGCATCATCGGGCGTCATTTCAAGCAGCCGAAAGAGGGACTGGGGAATGATGGCAGCCCTGTCGCACATATGTGGCGAACGATTTCGAGGCCGGATCAGCCGCTGTAGGAAAATCTCGAAGAATCCAGCGCGGTTGACATTCTCGGTCGCCGCCCCTGAATAGAGATTTCCCGAATACCGATCAGCGGTGTTGAAATTCGGGTGAGGCGAGGATGAATGCGACGATGAGACGCAGCCGGTTGGCAAGTGGCGCAGTGTTGCGCTCGGCGTCTGGGTCCTGCGTCTCCTTCCGGATGATCGCTTCATCCTTTGGTAGAAGTTCGCCAGGGAGGATGGTGTCCTCCGTGAGCGCGATGGCGAAATCGAGGCCAGTATGTTTTTCGGCGAGGATCGCTTTGGTGCGGGGCTGGTCCAAACTCGTAATAATCCCAAGCGTAACGATGGCGCCGGGGTCGAATTGCACGCCGGGAAGGTTATCCTGCGTTAGCGCGGTCGAAAAATTAATTCGCGCGAGCAGCGCGCCTTCGTTGTCCCAGGTTTCGGATTTCTGCGAGTAGCCGGTCGGAACGACCATGCCATAGGGCGGCATGCCCATGAGTGCCAGATTCTGCAATAGCGCCTCCGGAGAAGCCACATTTGTGCCGGTGGCCCTCAGAGTGGAAACCACAAGTTCGAGAGGGGTTTTCATCTTCGCGCGGTAAGCCTTGGGCGACCAGAACTCGGGCGAATGGAACATCGTGCGCAAGACCTCGCGAATATCACCGTCGCTCGATAAAAACTTCTCCGCCATGCGATCGACGAGAGCTTCGGGTGGATCGTCCGAGACAAACCTCGTCGCGATGCTCTGAGAAATAAAATGGGCGGTCGCAGGTTTGTGGGCGAGCATGTTCAGAGCCTGGAGCCCTTCGTCGACACCCGCCTCGAAGAATTTCTCACCGACAACGGTCTTGGTTCCGGGATCGTGACGCTTCGGGTCAAATTGGAACTGGCCGCCATCATTCGGCTGGGCAACCGTCCATCCAGTTAGAACCCGCGCGAGTTCGGTGACGTCCGATTGCGCGTAGCCGCCGTTTACGCCGAGCGTGTGCAGCTCCATGACCTCGCGGCCGTAATTCTCGTTCAGACCGCTCTGGCCATTCCTACCTGCGGCTTGCGAATGCGGCCCGACACTGAGCCAATTATCGAGATACATCAGCATGGCTGGGCTTTGCGCGGTGGCGACGAGCAAATCGTAAAACTTTCCCAGCGCGTGCGGGCGAATCGCATCGCGCTCGTAAGCCGTCGTGTAATAAACGCACTGATTCTTATACTGGAAAACGTTGAAATGATTGAACCAGAAATCGGTCATCACTTCGAGCAGCTGCCGCTCGGAATAGACCTCACGGATCAGCTTCGCTTGTTGAAGCTCGGAAGCGACAACGCCCGCCGGATTTGCCAGCGCGCGAACGATCTCCCGCTCCTGCGGCGAGAAATCGGCCATCAAGTGATCGCGTTGATCTCCGCGCAACAGGTTCGGGAAATTGATCAACTGCTCGGGAGGCGCGTTCTGAAGAGCGGCGAGGCGTTGGTTCTTGGGGAGTGACAGCAGATTATCGGCGATCGAGCGCGCTTGAACTTCGGCCGGGGAAGGCGACGGAGGCTTCGCGGCGTTGTCAGCAGCGCCCACGGTATTCATTTTAGCGGCTGCGTCCGCGGCTTTGATAGCTTCCTGCTGCTTGATACGCGCGACGTTGACGGAGTATACCAGCGTGGTTTCTGGATCATCCGGCATCGGCCGCTTGCCTGCGATGATCTGGCGGATCACCGTGTCCGACGGAAAGGTTTGGGCGAGCTGCTTGGGATTCATGCGCGTGGTGGCATACGGCCCCAGACGCGCGTTGAGTGCTGAATCGTCGACACTCTCGGGATGCAGCTGGTCCTCGATCCAAGCGTCCATGCCCTTGGCGATAACGGCATCTACATCGCCAGGCCTGGGGCCGAAAGTGAGACGATTCAACGCGTGGATTACGCGCTCGCGGTCAGTAAGTGCTGCTGGACGCGTTCCTTTGGTAGCGGCAGAGGAAGTTCCCTTCTGAGTGGTGGACTGCGGAAGCACAGGCGCAGCGATGTTCAATGCGAGGACAATCGCAAGCGTTCTTCTGGGACAGCGGATAGTCATGCTGTTCTCCCGCAGTGGCCTTCAAACGGTCATCAACGACCGGCCTTCCTATTCTAAACCCTGATTGAGCCTGTTCGTTTTCACGCGACTGCCTTAATTCTTTGTGTGAAATTCAGTGGAGCAATCTGAGTCCGAGCGGTGGCACGCCGCGAGATTTTTCTGCTAATGGGCGGCGGCAGGGACGATGCGTGCGGTGGCGCGGATATCAACGTTCACCGTGTCCGCGACGTGAAGAAGGAATGTGCTCGGATTCTTGAGCCCCCATTTGACATAAGGCACGGCAAGCTGCGTTGAGGCCTGCAATGACCCGGAGGCGTCCGGCTGCACCGCAAAGGTGAGTGTGGCGTCGTGATCCTGACCGTGGAGGCGGATCACTCCCGAGACCTCGATCTGGGCCGGCCCT
>Ga0209415_10010674_pt1 | contig 15569 bp, 15 predicted proteins | sample PeaSoiSIISIP2007_FD_187696 | JGI IMG/M metagenome (GOLD analysis project Ga0209415, IMG submission 187696) | Peat soil microbial communities from Weissenstadt, Germany - SII-SIP-2007 (SPAdes) (version 2) | ecosystem: Environmental > Terrestrial > Soil > Wetlands > Peat | place: Germany... | reverse complement strand
CTTCGGTTCAGCCATCCCCAGGCTTGCAGCACTGAAGCTACGTCCAGATCAGCCTTTGTTCAACAGGCTCCTAGCGGTCGTGCCACGCGAGGAGATTGAGGTGGCCCTCGGGCGCGCTCTCGTATCGTTCCATCACCTCTCCGGCGGACTTGTTGGCCGGCTGGGCGTCGGGCCCTTCGATCACGTCGATGGAGTACCCGAGCTCGACCAGTAGGCCGAGGACATCTGGGCCCCCCATCTTGGACACCGACTGCAAGGCGGGGGGCGAGAACTCGAAGACGATGGTCGGTTCGCTCGACCGCAGGGTGGAGCGGCCGCCGAACAGGACCAGACCCTCGGCCCCCTCCACGTCGATCTTGATCACGCTGACCGCCCGCCCGCCCAACTCCCGGTCCAGCGTTGACGCCGACACGAGGTCGTGGTGGGCGAGCTCCCTCGGATCGCCGCCAAAGATGGACACGACGCCATTGGCACCGGAGCGGCTGTAGGCGAACAGTCCCGGCTTGTCACTGAGGGCCAGCTGGTGCACCTCCGCCCAGACGACGCCGTTGGTGGAGAGGTTGAGCAAGAGGAGCGATTGGTTCTGTGGGCCCGGCTCGAACGCGATCACCGTTCCTCTCGGGCCCACGTGGCGACCCATCTGGGTCGAGAAATAACCGAACGACGCGCCGACGTCCACGAAGGTATCGCCCGGCGTCAGGTGCCGTCGGAGCACCGCCAACACCTCGGGTTCGTAGTTGCCCCGGCGCAAGAGGTGCGGACCGATCGCGAAGTCGGCCGGATCGAGGTGGAAGACCAGATCGTCGATGACCACGGTGGTCGGTGCTTCTTCGGATCGGTGATCGTCGGCGAGCTGACGCTGGCGGAACTCCGGCGAGCTGACGAAATGCTTGACGAGCTCGTCTCTGGTCATCCCGAGCTCGATCAGACTCAAGAAGTCGAGCTCACCCCGGCGATCGGGCTCCCGTCCCAACAAGAGCCGGTAACTTGCCCGCAGGTCGGCCGGTGTGGCGAGAGCAGGACCCTCGGTGCGCGAAAGGCGTCTGACAACCGACCGAGCCGCCACCCTGAACCGGAACGGAAGGAACCTCCGGAGCAGGGCCGCTATGCGGCGGCGAAGCGAAGGGGAGCCGGCCATTGCGGCGGCATGCTAACCCTCGTAGATCGCTCCCGACCTGGCCCGGTCGGCATCGGGGGCCGTGGCGGGGCGACGGTAGGGTGGGGTCGTGAGCGACCGGAGTGCCGCAGCGGGACGCTCCACGGAGCTCGTACGCAAGGCACCCCGCCTTGCGCGCAGGATCGCCGGGCGATTCAAACGAGAGCTGAAGCGCCGGGTCGCTCGCCGGTTCACCTACGAAACCCTGCCTCACGAAGCGGCCCTTCGGCTCTCCTACGAGATCATGTTGGGCCGGGAGCCCGATCCGGAGGGGACGCGGTACTTCCTCGAGAACCTCGCGAGCGGCGGTCTAAAGATCACCGAGGTGCCCCAAGCGATTCGGGGTTCCGAGGAGTTTCAGAACTTCGTCCGGTTTAGCGGGAGCATGCTCGGGTTCTCCATCCACGCTGGCCGTTCGCAGTTCATCAAGAGCCTGCCCAAGGCCTCGAGGATCGTCGACCTTGGGGGGACGCACCTGGCCCGGCCCGAGGGGGCCATGTACTGGCTCGGCTATCCGTACGAGTTCAGCGAGCTGACCATCATCGATCTGCACCCTGACGACCGTCACGCGCTCTACAAGGCCGGGCTCAATCCCGAGCGCGTCGAGACCGATCTCGGGCCGGTCCGGTACCGATACCACTCAATGACCGATCTCTCCGCCTTCCGCGACTCCAGCATCGATCTCGTCTATTCGGGCCAGTCGATCGAGCACGTGACACCCGACGACGGGCAGATCGTCTTGAAGGAGGTGTTCCGGATCCTGCGACCCGGAGGCCACATTGCCATCGACACCCCGAACGGCCGGGTCACCCGCATCCAGCAAGAGGCGTTCATCGACCCCGATCACAAGGTGGAATACACCTATCCAGAGCTGCGTGACCTGCTGACCGGGGCCGGCTTCGAGATCGCGAGCGCCAAGGGACTGAACCTGGCCCAGCGGTCGGTAGCCACCGGGGCATTCGATGCCGACGAGGTGGCAGGCCACTCCGGGCTCTTCGACGAGATCGAAGACTGCTACATCTTGTGCGTGGTGGCCCGGAAGCCAGTCTGAGCACCGGCGCGCCGGGACCGCCGCCGCCGGTGGTCGAGTGCGAACATTCCACCACCGACCATCACGAGGACCCCGCCGGCCGCACCCATCCACACAGTAGGGAAACCGGTGAACGCGAGGCTGCCCGTCAGAGGGCTCTCGGGAACCGCCACGGTCGCGGCCGCACCGGTCGAATCGGTGGTGAGCACGGCTGTGCAATGGAACGCAGGGTCGGCCTTGTAGGCCGCCGGCGCGATCAGTTCGTGCAGGCACCACGAGTAGCCCGCCGGCACCGCGAAGTCGAGCACACCGTTTTCGTCGGTGGTCCCCTCCGCCCAGAAGCGGTCGCCAGTCGGCACCATCGCGTCGTTCGGAGTGCTGTTCGGAGTACCCGGAGGTTCTCCACCGTTGACGAGCAATTCGTATGTCGCGCCAGGAATCACGGTGTTCGGTTGGAGTGAGTTGTACTTGTACGCCGTGACGTGAACGGTGGCGAGGGTCTCAGGCACCGCGATCGTCGCCGCTTCAGCGTTCGACGAGGTCGTGAGCACGGCCGAGCAGTGCAGCGCATCGTCGAGCACATAGTCGGGTGGTGCGCTCACCTCGAGCGCACACCAGCCGTAGCCGGCCGGCACGGTGAACGAGAGCCGACCGTCGCTACCGGTGGTGCCGCGCGCGTACCAGGTGTCGCCGGGTTCGGCGGCGAAGCCCGGCGGTGGGGTGCCGGGCACGCCGCTCGGCGGCGGGGTGCCCTGGACATAGAGGTCGTAGACCGCACCGGGGATGCCGGTGCCGGGCGCCAGCGAGTTGTACTTGAAGACCGAGAGGCTCACCGTCTGTTCGGTGTCGTCGAACGTGAGTGTGGTGGACGGCGCCGGAACGGTCGTCGTACCGGCCAGCACGTTGGTGCATTGCTGGCCGGTATCCGCGACGTAGTTCGCCGGGGCCTGCACCTCAACCGCACAGTACGCGTATCCGGGCAGCTGGAGCGGGAACGTGCCGATGCCGTCGGCCCCCGTGATCGTGGTCGCAACCAGCATCTCGTCGGAGGGCGCTGGTCCTCCCGGGAGGGCGATGGCGCTGGCGACCGAGGCGCCGCTCACCCGGTACAGATCGAAGTTGGCACCGGCCAATCCGACACTGGTGTTCGCGGCGTCAACCTTCTTCACGTTGATGGAGACGAACTCTCCGGCGTCGCTTACCGTGATTGGCTGGTCGGCCTGTTCATTGTCGGCGGTGAAGCAACCGTTGGCCCCACCGGCCAGTCCCGGCGGCGCGACCAGTTCCACCCAGCAGTAGCGAACTCCTGACACCAGGTCCCGAGAGGTGACGCAGGTCCCGGACGCATCGGTCGTGCACTGGGCGGCCGAGGGACCGCCGGGTGCTCCCTGGTCGAGGCGGATCACCGCACCGGTCAGGACCAGCTCAGCCGGATTGATGTTCCCCCCGGCCGTCTTGTGGAAGACGGCGCTGACGAGCTTGGGGTCCCCGAATGTCACCGTTCCCGGCTCAGCCGCGAGGAGGTCGATGACCTGGGAGGCCGGGTCCGGGATCGCGTAACCGGGCGGCGGTGCGGTCTCTGTCACCTGGTAACGGCCGGGCAGGAGCTGACCCGGCCCGTCGTTGCTTGGCGGAGCACACGAGCCGGTGTCCGAGGTCGTACACGACCCCAGGTCGTGGTCGAACGTCCCGCTGTTCGTCGAGTCGTATGAGACGTCGAAGACCGCTCCTGGGAGCGGCGCGTCGGTCTGGGCATCGGTCTTTTCGATGTTCAACGACGATGGGATCACGTGGTCCCCGGATGTCCCGGTGAACGACGCGACCGTGTTGGCGCCGGCCACCACCGTCACCGTCTGGTCGGGTGCCGTGCCATATCCGGGCGGGGCCGTCTGCTCGTGGACGCTATAGGTCCCGGCGGTCAGTGGAGCAGACATGGGCGTTGTTCCATCGGCCCCGGCCGTCAGGGTCGCTTCGACGCTTGAACCGCTCAGGACCTCGAAGGTCGCGCCGGCGAGCGGGTAGTAGGCCGGGTCGTCACCGTCCTTCACGATCGACACGGTCCCGGTGGTGGGCAGCGCCGTGAGCTGCTGGGTCAGATCGAAGTTGGCCGGGGTCGAGAACGCCGCCAGATCTTGGGCGCCGAGTTCGTCGGCCGTCGGTGCGAGGAACCCGAGGCCGAACTGGCCCAGTCCACCGGGCACGGTGGCCGTCACCGATACCGGTCCCGGTGCACCGGCGAAGATCGAGAAGTCGGCCTTGCCGGACGCGTCGGTCGACACGGTGAGCGAGGCTGGACCCGTCGGGGAGTTCAAGGTCCCACCGCTGATGGACAGCTGGACCGCAAGCCCGGCGACCGAGTTGGCGGTTCCGGGGAACTCGACGCGGACCCGGTAGGTGGCTTGGCCGGCGAACGTGGTCCCGCCTCCGACGAGCTTCGCGGTGAACTTGGGGCTGCCCGTCGCGCCGACGGCTTGGACGTACCAGCCGTCCAACGCTTCATACGCCGACAGGACACCGGGATCCATCGCCGGCACGGGGCTGGCCCAGATGACTGCGTCGTAGAGGAGCTTGCCGGCCACCGCCGCCTGATCGGCGGTGAACTGCCCCGGGGACCCGTCCCACCACCCGTTCGCTTCCGCCTCGCTGAACGCAAAACCGAGGGCACCCGCCTGTGCGGTGTTCGCGCCCGCCGGGGCCGAGGACGCCTGGTAGTCGTAGCCGGGGGCCGGATAGTCACCGCCGCTTGCCGGAGGGTCGGCACAGAACCCCCACCCCTCGTCCGTCGGGAAGCCGGGTCCGTACGATCCGTACCAGGTGTTTTCGCCGGAGTAGGTCGCGCAGAACCCGTGGAAAGGGAAGGGTGGCCCGCCAACGCTGCAAGGAGCCGGTCCATCCGCAAATGCCGGTCCGGTGGGGGCCAACGCCACGGCGGTCGCAAGGAAGGTCGAGCCGGCCAGGATGGCCAGGGCTGCGCCCACTCGCCTGACGATGCCGCCGTGCCTCGGTCGGCTCCGTGGGCGGTTGCGGCCGTGTTTGTGAGATCGATGATGACGCATGGTCCTCGGGGTTTATCGAGGTCTTCTCCCTCCTCACCTCCCCACTTCGCACCCGCCGGCGCTCCCATTCCTCGATCGGTCGTCGGGGAGCCGTGCCATCGGTACGCTGAACCCGGTGCCGATCTCCACCGACCTCCTCGACGACGACGAGGAGGTGCTGGTCGACCTCCGGCCGCACTGGGTGTTCTTCGCGGGGCCGCTGTTCGTCACCGTCGCCTCGATCGCCGTCGCCGTGGTGGTCGTGCACCAGTTCCCCAAGGCGCCGATCGGAATCGCCTACCTGCTGGCGGCAATCGTCGCCGTCCCCGCGCTCTGGCTGATCGGCCGGCTGGCTCGGTGGTTCGGGACGAGCCTGGTGGTCACGGACCGACGGATCGTCCTTCGCAGCGGTGTGCTCGGTCGACGCGTCGTCAACCTGAGGATGCAGCGGATCGTCGACACCCACTGCAATCAGAAGCCACTTGAGCGTCTCGTTGGCAGTGGCCGCATCGTCCTCGAGGTGGAAGGCGAGGAGGGGGGAATCGCCCTCGACGACGTTCGACGGCCGCGGGCGCTCCAGCGTGTGATCAATCGCCAGCTGAACCAGATGGACACGGGCTGGCAGCTGTTCCGGTCGTCGGGCACCGCCGAGCGCGGCTGGGACGACCGGCGAGGGTCAGAGCGGTTGGACCGAACCCCGCCCTCCGGCGTGCCGACGACCAGGGGCGAGGCCGACCTCGGGAGGTCGATCCCCGATCAGCTCGTCGCGCTGGACAGGCTCCGTCGTCAAGGCATCCTTTCCGAGGAGGAGTTCGCCAACAAGAAGGCCGAGCTCCTGGGACGAATCTGAGTCGGTGCCGCGTGCAGATCGTTCCGAGCTCGCCGAGTACCGTGGTGCCGTGACGACCCGATACCGTTGTTCCGCTTGCGGCAATCTGACCCGCTTCGACGTCACGAGCACCAAGACGACCAAGGCCTTCCACCACTTCACCATCGGCGGCGACCTCGTTGTCGAGGACGAAGAGGTCGTCGAGGAGTCGGTTCATGAGGTGGCGTGTCGCTGGTGCGGTCACGGACGGTCCGTCGAGGTGCTGGAGGGAGAGTCCTCCGGCGATGCCCGGGCGACCGGCTAGTCGACCGCTCGGTGAGTACGGCTCGACGTCCACCTGACCTCCGGCACCTGATCCAAGTCCCGAAGTTCCTAGGCCATCAACCGAGCCTCGTCCATCGGGTCCATGGGATGACCCCCTCGGGCCACCCGGTCGCCCATGCACTCACCGGCGACGGATGGACGCTCCTCATGTTCCTGTCGACCTCTTGTGACGGGTGTCAGGAGCTTTGGGACGCGTTCGGCGCTCCGGAGACCTCGCCGATCCCGAAGGACCTTAGGACCGTCGTGGTCACCAGGGGACCCGCGCTCGAGGCGCCCGACAATGTGGCTCGCCTGTGTGGCGGCGCCTCGGTCGTGATGTCCGATGACGCTTGGTCCGACTACGGCGTGCACGCTGGCCCGTTCTTCGTCCTTGTCGACGGTGTGGCCGCGCAGGTGGCGAGTGAGGGAGTGGCCTGGTCGCTCGAGCAGATCACCGGGGCGATTTCCGCGGCCCGGGGCGACGAGTAGGGCTCGGACCATGGACAGCGAGTTGGTTGAATTCGAGACCGGCACCCGCCCGGCCACCGATCTCACCGACACCATCCGGCGGTACTGCGCCACGCGAGGCGACGGTCTGTGTCACGTCTTCGTGCCACACGCCACCGCCGGATTGGCCGTGATCGAGCTGGGCTCGGGGTCGGAGGACGATCTCGACAGGTTCCTCGACCGGCTGGTACCCCGCGACGATCGGTACGTGCACCGTCACGGGTCGGCCGGCCATGGGGCCGATCACCTCATCCCGGCGATCGTCAGTCCGTCCTTGGCCTTACCGGTGAAGGCGGGGGACGTCTTGCTCGGCACCTGGCAATCGGTCGTCCTGGTCGACACCAACGACGACAACCCACGCCGACAAGTCCGCCTGTCATTTCTGGGCGACCGCTGACCATGGATGTCACATCCCTCCGTCATGCTTCACCGAAAGCGAATGGTGAACGGAACCAGGGAGGCGGAACCACATGTCAGGACCCACGATCACGGTCGATTGCGATGAATGCACGCTCCAGAACACCTCGGCGTGCGACGACTGCCTGGTTACGTTCCTCCTCGACCGTGAGCCGGGTGACGCGGTGGTCATCGACGCCGCCGAGGCACGAGCGGTCCGAATGCTCGAGCGCGCCGGTTTGGTTCCGAACCTGCGGTTCGAGGCCCGGGCGGGGTAGCGAGCGAAACCACGGTTGCAATTGCCCTGAGCCGCAGGGTCGGCGTTGAGGTCGCACCTGCTCGTCACCAACGACTTTCCGCCGAAGGTCGGGGGGATCCAGTCGTACCTGTGGGCGTTGTGGCAGCGGCTCGATCCGTCTTCGACGGCGGTTCTGACTGCCCGATCGCACCGCGACCACGCCCGGTTCGACCAGGAGCAGTCGGCGCGCGGACTTCGAATCTCTCGCGTGCGGGGACGGATCCTGTTCTTCCCGACCCCGCTCGCGTTGCGCCGGATCCGTCAGGCGTGTGCCGAGACGCAACCCGACCTGGTGCTCTTCGATCCGGTCTGGCCGCTCGGCCTCCTCGGGCCGCGGATCGGCGTTCCCTACGGGGTCATCATTCACGGCGCCGAGGTCGCGATTCCGGCTCGCGTCCCGCTCGTCCGTCGCGGGCTGGCGGCGACGCTCCGCGGCGCGACGATCGTCGTGTCGGCCGGCGGGTACCCGGTGAGGGAGGCCGAGCGACTGGTCGGAGGGACGCTGTCCAATGTCGTCGAGGTGCCGCCCGGCGTCGACTGTGGTCGGTTTGTCCATGCCGACGGAGCGGATCGCGCCGCTGCCCGCCGCCGGCTCGGCCTTCCCGAGGACGCGCTGCTGGTGGCCAGCGTGAGCCGGCTGGTGCCGCGAAAGGGAATGGACGTGCTAATCGAGGCGGCCCGCCGGCTGCGTCCGGACCATCCCGACCTGGTCGTCGCCATCGCCGGCGAAGGTCGTGATGCCCGACGGCTCGGTCGCTTGATCACGCGAACTGGTGCACCCGTCCGGTTGCTTGGACGGGTCTCCGAGGAGGACAAGTCGTCGCTGCTGGGGGCCGCCGACGTCTTCGTCATGGCCTGCCGCAACCGGTGGGGCGGCCTGGAGCAGGAGGGGTTCGGCATCGTCTTCCTCGAGGCCGCGGCGGCCGGCATTCCACAGGTGGCAGGGGACAGTGGCGGGGCCGCAGAGGCGGTCGTGGACCAAGAGACCGGATTCGTCGTCGGGCGACCAGGCGACCCGTCCGAGGTGGTCGCGGCGCTCGGCCGCCTGCTCTCCGACGAGTCCCTCCGCCGCCGGATGGGAGGCGCAGCCCGCGAGAGGGCGGTGGCATGCTTCGACTACGCAAGCCTCGCTCCTAGGCTGGCCGAGGCACTCGCCCAAGTGGGAGGCTGACCGCGTCCGGGCCCGGACGGCCCGGAAGTGACCGCAGCGGCGGCGAGGAGGACGCAGGTGGCCGAGGAGGCAACGGAGCGCATCACGGTGTCGGCGACGCCCGACCGGTGCTTCGAGGTCGCCGATGACATCGAGCGTTACCCGGAGTGGGCCGCCGACATCAAGGAAGTGACCGTCCACGAGCGGGACGAGCACGGCCGGCCTTCCCTGGTGTCGTTTCGGGCGGCCGCGTTCGGCCGCAGCACGACCTACACCCTGGCGTACGACCACCGCGAGGCGCCCCGCGCCCTCGCCTGGCGACTGACAAAGGGTGACATCACCACCCGGCTCGACGGACGATACGAGTTCCTCCCGACCGACGACGGTGGGACCGAGGTGATGTACCACCTCGAGGTCGAGCTCCGAGTGCCGATCCCGGGCTTCATCAAGATGCGCGCCCAAAGCCGGATCATGGCCACCGCGTTGCGCGAGCTGAGGGCACGGGTCGAGTCCTCAGCGTGACCGACCGAGAGCGGTCCGACGTCCCGATTGCCTTCGGCGTCGACATCGGCGGCACCAAGGTGTTCGGCGTCGCGTTGAACCGTGACGGATCGGTCATTGCCGAGTCCCGGGTGGCGACGCCGCAGACCGAGGAGCCGGCCGGGCTCGTATCGACCCGCGAACCAGGCGCCGACGTCGCCGACGCCGTGGCCCGGGTCGTCGCGTTGCTTCGCAACGGACCAGGAGGAGGATCGGACGGCCCGGTGGTCGCGGTGGGGGTGGGCGCACCGGGGATGGTCGATCGCGAGGGCACGCTGCGGTTCTCTCCGAACCTTCCGAGCGCGGCCGGCGCCGACCTGCGCCAGCTCGTGTCGAGCAGGGTCCCGAACGCGGTGGTCATCGTCGAGAACGACGCGAACTGCGCGGCCCTGGCCGAGCAGGCGTTCGGCGCGCTCCGCGGCGTGCGACACGGCCTCATCGTCACCCTTGGCACCGGGATCGGGGGAGGCCTGGTGGTCGAGGGCGAAGTCCGGCTCGGGTCCTCGGGCTTCGCCGGGGAGGTGGGCCACATGGTCGTCGACCCGGCCGGGCCACCGTGTCCGTGCGGGCGCCGAGGTTGCTGGGAGCGCTACGCCTCCGGCGGGGGTCTCGGGCGGCTGGCCCGGGAGGCCGCCTACGCGGGTCGCCTGCCGCACGTGGTCGCCCAGGTCGGGGGCGATCCCGAAAGCGTGCACGGCGAGGACATCACTCGGGCCGCGGTCTCGGGCGACGAGGGTGCCCTCGGGGTATTGGACGAGCTCGGGTGGTGGGTGGCCCTCGGCCTGGCCAACCTGGTCGCGATGGTCGATCCCGAGCGCTGCGTGATCGGTGGGGGACTAGCCGAGGCCGGCGCGCTCTTGCTCGACCCGACCCGACGTGCATTCGCCGAGCTGGTCGAGGGGGGATCGGTGCGGCCGCCGATCGAGATCACCGGAGCGGCCCTCGGGGAACGGGCCGGCGCGGTTGGAGCGGCGCTCGCGGCCCGGTCGGCCAACCGAGCATGAGCGCCACGCGTGTCAAGGTCGGCGTCATGCTGCCGACGTTCCGGGACACCCCGTCCGACGCGCTGTCGACCGCGATGGAGGCCGAGCGGCTGACCATCGACGGCGTGTTCGCCTACGACCACCTCTGGCCGATGGGCCGACCCGACCGCCCCGCCCTGGCCCCATTCCCGCTGCTCGGTGCGATCGCCGCACGCACCTCCGCGTTGTGTCTCGGGACCCTGGTCGCCCGGGTCGGCGTGGTTCCCGACGAGACCCTGGTGGCGGAGTTCACTGCGCTCTGGCACCTGGCCCCGGGCCGGGTCATCGCCGGACTGGGGACCGGGGACCACCTGAGCGTGAACGAGAACCGGGCGTACGGGCTGGCGTTCGGGCCGGCCGAGGAACGCCGCCACGCGGTCGGCCGCTGCGCCCGCTTGCTCCTGGACGCGGGTCTGGCCGTGTGGGTGGGGGGCCTGGCCACCTCGACGGTTGAGGTGGCCGAGACGACCGGGGCGGTGGCGAACTTCTGGCAGGCCCCACCCGAGCGAGTGGCCGACCAGGCCGTCCGCTCCGAGGTGACCTGGGCGGGAATGGCCCGGCCCGAGGGAGGGGGCGGTGAGCTCAATGCCGGCCAGCTCGTCGACGTCGCCCGGCCCCTCGCCGACGCGGGCGCGTCGTGGGTGGTCTTCGGGTGGCCGGTCCGGCTCGGCGACCTGGCGTCGGCGGCCGAGACGTTGCGCACGGCCTAGGGAGCGGCGGACCTTCCAAGAGGTCGTAGGAGTGCCGGGTAACCTCTGTGGGATGGAGTTCCGCCGCATCAATGGGCTTCCGCCTTACGTCTTCGCCACGATCAACGACCTCAAGCTCGAGGCTCGTCGGACCGGACGCGACGTCATCGATCTCGGGTTCGGCAACCCCGACCTGCCGTCGCCCGACGTCGCAGTGGAGAAGCTCGCCGAGGCGGCCCGCAACCCCAAGAACCACCGATACTCCTCCTCCCGGGGCATCCCCAAGCTGCGCCAGGCCATTAGCAACCGGTACCTTCAGAAATTTGGCGTCGAGGTCGACCCCGATCTTGAGGTGGTGACGACGATCGGGGCGAAGGAGGGGCTCTCGCACGTCATGTGGGTTCTGGTCGCCCCGGGGGACACCGCCCTCGTGCCCTCGCCTTCGTACCCGATCCACATCTACGCACCGCTCTTCGCCGGCGCTGACGTCCGCCAGGTCCGCCTGGACAGCCCGACTGGCGGTCACGCGCCCGGATTGGGACCGCCCAACCCGGGCGCGGCGTTCTTCGACTCCCTCATGGAGACGTGGGAGTCGGCGTGGCCCAAGCCCCGGGTCATCGTGCTCTCGTTCCCGCACAACCCGACGACGGCCTGCGTCGACTTCGAGTTCATGGAGCGGTTGGTTCGCTTCGCCCAGGAGCACGACGTGGTGCTGGTGCATGACTTCGCGTACGCCGACATCTCCTTCGACGGGTACACGCCGCCTTCGATCCTCCAGGTCCCCGGGGCCAAGGACGTCGCGGTCGAGCTCTACACGATGACCAAGTCGTTCTCGATGGCCGGTTGGCGCCTCGGGTTCATGCTCGGCAACGCCGCCATCGTCCAGGCGCTCACCAAGCTGAAGAGCTACCTCGACTACGGGACGTTCCAGCCGATCCAGATCGCCGCGATCGTCGCGCTGAACGAGGCTCCCGATTATCCGAAAGAGATCAACGAGACCTACCAGGCCCGGCGTAACGCCTTGTGCGACGGCCTGAACCGGATCGGCTGGCACGTGGAGCCCCCCAAGGGGACCATGTTCGTCTGGGCGCCGGTCCCCGAGCCCTATCGCGAGATGGGCTCGCTCGAGTTCTCCAAGTTCTTGGTGCGCGATGCCGACGTGGCGGTCTCCCCGGGCGTTGGCTTCGGCCCGGGTGGCGACGGCCATGTGAGGTTCGCCCTGATCGAGAACGAGAAGCGGATCGGTCAGGCGGTCCGAAACCTCCGGCGGGGTCTGACCAAACTCGGCTAAACGGCGGGTCGACCTCGGTCGAGCCCGGACCGCTCAGTCCGTGCGCACAGCAGCGCCGTCGACGTGCGTGCCAGGACCGGAGAGCGCAGCGACGAGGTCGGCGGAGCCGAGCGCGCCAAGCACGCCGAAGTTGACAGACAAGATCAGCATGGTGGGTCGGGCAGATCGGCGAGCCGCCGACTCACAACCCCGGTCCCGGTTTCACCGAGCCCCGCCGGGCGACCGGCGCTACGGTGGCCCATGGCCTATTGGGGGCTGAAGGCCATCTTGTGGCCGGTGTTCCGCCTGTTGTTCCGTTGGCGGATCGAGGGGTCTGAGAACGTGCCGTCCTCGGGTCCGGCGGTGATCGCCGCCAGCCATCAGTCGTTCTGCGACTCGCTGTTCCTTCCGCTGGCCATGCGGCGCCGGCTCACCTTCCTGGCCAAGGCGGAGTACTTCGACGCCAAGAGGACCGCGTGGCTCTTCCGGGCGCTCGGTCAGATCCCGATCCAACGTCAGGGCGGCGACGCGTCGGCTCGTGCGCTCGCGACGGCCCGGGCGGTGTTGAAGGAGGGGAAGCTGATCGGCCTCTATCCCGAGGGGACGCGGTCAACCGACGGCAACGTGCATCGCGGCCGGACCGGCGTGGCCCGGCTGGCCCTCGAGTGCGGGGTGCCGGTCGTCCCGGTGGGGATCTCGGGGACCGCCCGCATCCAGCCGCGCGGTTCGAGATGGTTCCGACCATTCCTGCCCGTCCGGGTGAGCTTCGGCCCCCCGATGACCTTCGACTCGGCGCAGCTGGTCGACGCCGCGACCGGCCGGACCTCGACCGAGCGTCTGCGGAGCTTCACCGACCAGCTGATGGCCGAGATCTCGCGCCTTGCCGACCGACCGTACGTCGACGAAGTGGCCGGGCAGCAGAGCGAGGTCGACCTGGGCCCGGCCGAAGCCTCGGCCTCCTGATCGACCCGCTGCTTCACGATGCGATTGAGGCACTGGCCTGAGAGTGTTGGTGTCGCATCCTCGGTGTCGTCGGGCCATCGCCGGGCTGACCAAGCCCGAAAGCGGGCTCGCCACGGTGAAGCGTCCCGATCGGCCCGGTTGCCGTGATCGGCCATAGGGCTCAGCGCGGTGAGCCCCGTATCAATGCAGCGACCGGCTGATGCGCCCAACCGCCGGTCTCCTGCAACTGCCTGAAGAGGAGGCCGAGCTTACCAAGGTGGCTGGGATCGATTAGTCCTGGGGTGTGCATCCGGTCCCGGTGGTCGGTGAGGGCGGCGAGTTGATGGACCGCTTCGAGATCCCGCACTCGAAGTCCGGCCCGGACAAGCCGGTCGATCGCCTGAGGGGCCACGAGGTCGCACGAGTGGCGATGGAACGGGGAGAGGGCCCGCCTGGTCGATCGACTATTGGGCGAGTCGAGATCAACGTCCCTTCACCTCAGCAGGTGAAGGCCCCTCGGCTTCCCTACGACACTGCGGGCAACAAGGACGACCGCTATGCGCCTACGCGCTCGCCGACGTACCGATCCGTTGAAGGAAGGTCTTGGCTCGACACCGGAGCCGCTCCGGTGACCCAGTGATCATGCCCGCACCAGCGCTGATCCGGCCAACGGGTACAGAAGACCGCGGGGCTCGTACGGGACGACCCCAACCGGGGACCGGGCGCTGAGAGGAGCGCCCCTATCGCATCACGGGCCGCCTGGGGCCTCAGGTCCCGACAGCAGAGGCCCCGCCCTCAACTGGGCACGCAATATTGAAGAAACTTATGGCATTGTCGTGCACCATCTTGGAAACCTCGGGAGCTGGCACGCCGGTGAAGATCTCCTGTGCGACCTCCCGCGACCGAGGCCAGTCGGTCTCCCCGTGAGGGAAGTCACTGGCCCACATGATCCGATCAACACCGATTTCGTGTCGGACACGCACGCCGAAGGGGTTCTTCATGAATCCCCACAGGCAGTGCTGGCGGATGTAGAAACTGGGACGTTCCGTCAGGGGGGCCATCCCGAGTGTTTTGGCCATCCAGTAGCGGTTGCGCTCATAGACGTCGTCGAACTGCTCCAAGAAGTGTGGAACCCAGCCAATCTGGTTCTCTGCGAAGTCGATCTGTAGCGCCGGAATCCGGACGAACACGCCACTCATGACGAGTTGGGCGGCATTCAGCGCACCCCGAATGCCGTGGCCACCGAACCGTCGGACCATGTCCAGAGCCCCCGCGCCGAGATCTTGCGGGATCGACGGGTATCGGAAGGCGGGACCGCTCTCCGCGGAAGTCCCAGAGGACCGACCGGTAGACCGAAAGCCAAGATTGACATGAATGGTGAGCGCCACGCCGAGATCGATGGCTTCGCGATAGAAATCGTCGTCGTCCTCCGAAGGGAAAGAGTGCCCAGCTGGGAACGAGTTAAGTACTACTGCGTGCAACCCCATGCTCGCGATCCGCCGCAGTTCGGAGATCGCCGCATCGGCACCGGCCTCGGGTATCAGCCCGACACCCACCAGACGGTTGGGCGCCAAGGCGCAATAGTCCAGGGCCAACCAGTCGTTATACGCACGGACCAAGGCGAGGTAGACATCGGAGTTTCCGATACGCCGCCAAGAGGTAAGGCTGGCACCAAGACCCGGGAACAGGACCTCGGCCTCCACCCGGTCCCGGTCCTGCTCGACAAGGCGTTGTTCTGGTGGCCCCGCACCGGCCGACTCGTCGTACGAGACTCCGCTGGGCCGATACTCCTCGAACGGCTTCCCGCAGAGGTTGGTGCCGGCCACGAGGAGGGGCGAACCCTCAACGAGAATGGCATCGCCGCCAGCGGCCAACGCCACCCGCCGCGGAGCCCGGTCCCGGAGATCGGCTGGCACGCGGTGCACCCAGTGATCAGGTGGAACCTCCAGGTGGGAGTCGGCGCTGATTAGGTGACCGAGCTTGACGTTCGTGTGGCCTCTTTGGGATACCATCCGCTCAGTATACCAATCAAGGAAAATCGACATGATGCCAGTTCATCTGCGATACCCAACATCCCTCCTGCGCAAGCAGTGCTCGACCGTTACCGGGCACCGATCATGAGCGGGGGTTGGCCCGACACTGCCCAAGCCATCGTCATCCATGAGTGGGGACAGGAACTGCTCCCTGAGGAGGTCCCTCTTCCGGACCAGCTCGAGCCGGGCGCTGCCATGGTACGCATCGAGTGCTGCACGCTCTGCGGGAGTGATGTGCACACCTGGGAAGGGCTGATGGCATCTCGAGGTGGCGTTGAGCTGCCGATCGTAATGGGTCATGAGATGTGCGGGGAGATTGTCGCAATAGAAGAGGGCTCGAGCGATGCCCTGGGAAACAAGCTCGAGATC
>Ga0209415_10010673_pt1 | contig 15569 bp, 10 predicted proteins | sample PeaSoiSIISIP2007_FD_187696 | JGI IMG/M metagenome (GOLD analysis project Ga0209415, IMG submission 187696) | Peat soil microbial communities from Weissenstadt, Germany - SII-SIP-2007 (SPAdes) (version 2) | ecosystem: Environmental > Terrestrial > Soil > Wetlands > Peat | place: Germany... | reverse complement strand
TCAAGAACCGCGCCAAGGCCGAGCGCGTGCTCCGCTCGCGGCTCTACGAAATCGAGCTGGAAAAGCAGCAGGCCGCGCTGGGGGCCGAGCGCCGCAGCATGGTGGGCTCGGGCGACCGCAGCGAAAAAATCCGCACCTACAACTTCCCGCAGAACCGCGTCACCGACCATCGTATCGGGCTCACGCTCCATCAACTGGATTTCGTGATGGAGGGCAAGCTGGACGTCATCATCGACGCGCTCATCACTTACTACCGCACACGGAAGCTGCAGGGAGACCAGGGCGGACAGGGCGCCGCCGCCGATTAAGGCTGTGGCTGAGGTAACGTGGCGCAGGGGGTGCCCTCTGGGCCCGTGCCTGCCGGGGTACCCTCTGGGTCGGGCACTCATGCTGACGCCTGCCTCCGGCACTGGGTCACAACCGCGAAAAAGTGTCGAGACGCCCGGAACGGGTCCGCAAGCTGGAAGTCTCGACACGGCAGGCACGGGCCCAGAGGGCACCCCCTGCGCCACATCGGCCGGCGGAGTGTGAGAAATGGATACCTGGATGACCGTCCAAACCGCGCTGCTCCAGGGAGTGCGCCTCTTGGAAGATGCCGGAATCGCCGTGCCGCGGCTCACCGCCGAGGTGTTGCTGGCGCACTCCATGCGGTGCGAGCGTGTCGCCCTGGTGGCCCACTCCGATCGGGAATTGACGGAAGTGGAGTGGCTGCACTACGGCCGCTACCTGCACGAGCGGCTTCAGGGCAAGCCGACCCAGTACATCACCCGGCGGCAGGAATTCTACGGCCGCGAGTTCCGCGTCACTCCGGATGTGCTGATCCCGCGGCCCGAGACCGAGCACGTCGTGGAAGTGGCTGTGGCACAGGCTTTCCAGGGTGGCACAGGCTATCCAGCCTGTGTGCTCGACGTCGGGACCGGCTCCGGCGCTCTGGCCCTGACCCTGCAACTCGAAACCGGCGCCGAGGTTTGGGCCACCGACATTTCCCCCGCCGCTCTGATGGTCGCGCGCGACAATGCGGGCCGCCTCGGCGCGCGGGTTCATTTCGCGGTCTGCGATCTGATGGACGCCATCGCCACGGCGTCGATGGACCTGGTGGTCTCCAATCCGCCCTACGTGCCCTTGACAGAGCGCGAGGGCTTGCAGCGCGAGGTGCGCGACTGGGAGCCGCACGTCGCACTGTTCGCCGGCGAGTCGGGCTTCGACCTGTACGACCGCATCGTCGCCGACGCCGTACGTGTCCTGCGCCCGCGCGGGCGGCTCATTTTGGAATTAGGCTTCGGCAGCCTGAATCACGTCGCGGGTCTGCTTAGCGCCTGGAACGATTTGCGGATCGAGCCCGACCTGGCGGGGATCCCGCGTGTCGCGGCAGCAAGAACACCCCTGAGTTAATCTGATTCTATGGCGAGCCGAAAGCGTCCGCACCAAAGGCACGACCCGCCTGCACACCCGGAAGCCGCGCGGCCGAGCCACCCACCCGCGGCCGACACGATGCACCCGCACCACAGCCGCCAGCCCGCATCCGCCGACACCCCGTACGTTAGCCCCCGGCCCCCGGCCCACTCGCGCTTTGGCGAGCCTGACCCCCGGCCCCCAGCGCCTGGCCCCCGGCCCCGGCTCGTCTGGTACGCCCTCGCGGCGGTCATCTTCGTGGGATGCTGGCTTCGCTTCCTGCACTTGGGCGACGTGGAAAAGCGCAGCCCCGACGAAGACACCTACACCGACTTCGCCGCGCGGATAGCGGACAAAGGCATCGGAACCACTCCCACTCTGTTCGCGGAGTTTGTCCAAAAGAGCGACCAGCAGAACTACCCGGCCCCCACGCGTCTCACTTACTTTGTGCTGGAAGCGGCCGTCATGCGGATCGCGGAGATCCGGGACGCGAGCGCCGGCGTCGCCATCTCCTTCATCCTTAGTTGCCTCTCGCTGGTTCTTCTGGCCTGGATCGGGATCCGATTCTTCAATCCGTGGGTGGCGCTTTCCGCAGTCACATTCATGGCCTTCTCGGTCGGCGAGTTAGCCATGGCGCGTCGGGCCTGGCAGGATTCCGCTTTCGGCTTCCTCGGCCTGCTGATGATGTACGTGGCCTGCGAGATCGCGAGCAACCCCCGCCGGCGCGCGTGGTATCCCGCATTTCTCGCCCTGGGAACGATCTCTTTGCTCACCAAGCAAACCGGAGTCATCGTCTACGGGGTCTGTGGAATGTGGCTGCTGTGGGTGCTGCTGTCGAAGGAACGGCTCCGCAAACCCGCCGCTCTTCTCGTCTGGGGGAGCCTGGCGTCGGTGGTGGTCGCCGTGTGCGTGTTGGTGGTCGCGGCGGGAGGCTTCGCGCAGGTGGTCCCGGCCCTCAAGCTCTCGATCAACCCGGGACCACGAGCCATCGCCTACATGTCGGAGTACAGTTCCTGTCCGTGGTATACGTTCGTCTACCTGCTGTGGATCACCGGTCCCATTCCGCTGGTGTTAGCCGCTGCCGGCGCGGCCGTCGTCGTGTTTCGCGACCGCCGGAACGCCGCCGTGTGCGCCCTGCTGGTCACCGCCGCCTTCGTCTTCTTCGCGAGCGGCTATCCGCTTATGCAAAACCTCCGCTACCTCAGCCCGGCAAACGGCGCCTTCTGTCTTCTGGCGGGCATTGGATTCTGGTATCTCATGAACCTCGCGCAGCAACGGCTCCAGAAGACGGCCTACCAGAGGGTTCTCGTAGTATCGATCGTGGTGGTCCTGATCGGCCTGTTCCACGACTACGCCACGTTCAATTCCACCGTGGTCCAGCCCGGAATATTGGACCTGTCAGTGAAGCTGCTGCAGCATGCGTAATCCCGACCCCCTCTGTGCCGCGCTGCTGGCCAAGATCGAGGAGCAGATCGAGCGCACCGATCACCTGGTCGCGGCCGTTCCCGAAAATCGCCTGGACTGGGCTCCGGACTTCCCAGGCGCCTGGCCGGTGGGCGTGCTGCTGGGACACCTGCTCGAATGTCTCGCCGGAATCTGCGCGGTGCTGTGGTCCGCGGCGCCGGAGCGTCTCTCCCACTTCACCGAATTGCGAAACCTGCCCGTGAATCACCACTCCGCGCCCGGCGAAGCCCGCCGGCGAATCGGAATTTACGCCGCCCGCATCGGCGAAGGCTTTGCGGCCATCGGAGACCACGATCTCGGCCGGCTCCTGCCCACCGTTTTCGTGAGCGCGGGCGAGTCCGTGGCGACGCTACTGCTCGGCAATCTGGAGCACCTGATCAACCACAAGCATCAGCTCTTCACGTACCTGAAGCTCATGGGTGAGAGCGTGAGCAGCCGCGATCTCTACCGGTTTCGCGGCGAGTAGGTGGCCCTAAAACCGCTCCCTCACGGGGTGCCCTCTGGGCCCGGCTCTGACCTACATCACCTCTTCCGACCAGTCCTGCAGCACCTGCTTCACCTTGCTCATGAACTGATCCGCCAGCGCGCCATCGATCAGACGGTGGTCGAAGCTCAGCGACAGATGGCAGATGGAGCGGATGGCAATGGCGTCGTCGATCGCCACCGGAGTCTTGTCCACCGTGCCGACCCCCATGATGGCCACCTGCGGCTGATTGATCACGGGCGTGCCCATCAGGCTGCCGAAGCTGCCGAAATTGGTGATGGAGAACGTCCCGCCCTGCACCTCGTCGGGCTTGAGCTGGCGCGAGCGGGCGCGCGTGGCCAGGTCCACGATGGAGCGCTGCAACCCGAGCACGTTCTTCTCGTCGGCGGCGCGGATCACCGGCACGATCAGTCCGTTCTCCAGGGCCACCGCAATCCCTATATTGACATCGCTGTGGTGGATGATGTTGTTGCCGTCAAGCGAGGCATTCAGCAGCGGATACTGGCGCAGCGCCACTACCGCGGCCCGCGCGATGAACGGCAAATACGTCAGTGAGAAGCCGTAGTTCTGCTGGAATGTGTCTTTGTGGCGTTCCCGCATCTTCGCGACCTTGGTCATATCCACGCGGTGAACGGTGGTGACGTGCGGCGAAGTGCGCTTGGACATCACCATGTGCTCGGCGATCTTGATCCGCATGGTGCTCATCGGCTCGATGCGCGTTTTCGCCGGACCCCCGGGTGGCTGCAGAGGCGCCGGCGGCAGCGGTGCCGGCGGCGGGAGCGGCGCGGGAGCCTGTGCCGCGGGCTGTGGCGGCGGAGGTGGTGGAGACGGTGGAGGCGGCGGGGGCGGAGGTGGCGGCGGCGCCGCGGCCGGCTTCGGCGCGGGCGCGGGGGGAGCAGCCGGGACGCCCTGCTGCGCCCCCTGTTGAGCGATGTAAGCCTCCAAGTCCTGCTTGGTGATGCGGCCGCCGGCGCCGGTGCCTTTCACGCGGCCCAGTTCGATGTTGTGCTCGCGCGCCATCCGGCGCACCAGCGGCGATAGCGGGCCGGTGGGTTCGGGAGCGGGCTCTTCTGCCTGCGCCACGGGAGCCGGCGGGGGCGGCGGTTCGGGCGCCGGTTCCGCGGCGGCGGGTTCCGCGGCGGCTTCCGCCTTGGGCTTCGCAGCCGGCGCCCCACCGCCTTCATCGATGCGCGCCACCACGGTGTTGATCCCCACCGTCTGCCCTTCCTCCACCAGCACCTCGGAGAGCGTCCCGGCCGCGGGCGACGGAATCTCGGTATCCACCTTGTCCGTCGAAATCTCGAATAGAGGTTCGTCCCTCTCCACCCGCTCACCGGCCTTTTTGAGCCACTTGGTCAAGGTGCCTTCGACAATACTTTCGCCCATCTGGGGCATCACTACGTCGGTCATGTCAGTTCTCCGTTTCCACACCAAAAATGCGGCCGAAATGCACAGCCAGCGTCGCGGAAACCTCCGCCAAAGTCGCACGGGCGCCCAGCCGTTCCATGGAGGTCACCGGCCTGGTCAATCCACACGGCACGATGTACTGGAAATAGCTCAAATCGGTCGAGACGTTCAACGCGAATCCGTGCGAAGTCACCCAACGGCTGATGTGCACTCCGATAGCCGCGATCTTGCGCTCCTCCACCCACACGCCGGTCAGCTTGGGAATGCGCCCGGCGGCGATTCCGTAATCCGCCAGCGTATCGATGATCACCTGCTCGATCGCGCGCACATAAGCGCCGACGTCGCGTTTCCATTCTCGCAGGTCGAGGATCGGATAGCCCACCAGTTGGCCGGGTCCATGGTACGTGATGTCACCGCCGCGATCGGTGGGATGGAAGGCGATGCCCGCGCGGCCCAGGACCTGGTCGTTGGCCAGCAGGTTCTCCAGGTGCCCGTTGCGTCCCAGCGTGATGACGTGGGGATGCTCCAGCAGCAGGAGCTGATCGGGGATGAGCCCTTGCTTGCGCTCCGCGACCAACTGCTGTTGCAGCTCGAGCGCCCGGCCGTAGTCCATACGCCCCAGCTCGCGGAGCTGGCATTTGCGCATTACCTGGCAATGCGCAGGCGAAACCGCCTGCGCCACCACAGAGGTGGGGCAGGCGGTTCCGCCTGCCTCGCCCGCTTGCGGGCGATTCTTTCTCGGCTCAGGCATTGATCGACAGCCCGTAAACGGCGTTGAAAGCCTCGCCCATGGCCTCGTAGAGCGTGGGGTGCGCGTGAATGGTCTGCATCATGACGTCCACGGTGGCCTCCGCTTCCATGGCGGCGACGGCCTCGCCGATCAGCTCGAAGGCCTCCGGACCGATGATGTGCACCCCCAGGATTTCGCCGTACTCTGCGTCCGCCACCACCTTGATGAATCCTTCGTGGTGTCCCAAGATAGTCGCGCGGCTGTCTCCGGCGAACGGAAACCGTCCGATCTTCACCTTGCGTCCCTGGGCGCGCGCCTGCGTTTCGGTGAGCCCCACGCTGCCGATCCCCGGCTCCGTGTAGGTGCAGCCGGGGATGCGATTCTTGTTGATGGGGGTCGCGGACTTGCCTGCCATGTGGGCCACCGCGATCATGCCCTCCCGCGTGGCCACGTGCGCCAATTGCGGAGTGCCCGCCACCACGTCGCCGATGGCGTAGACGCCCGGCTCGCCGGTCTGCTGGAACTGGTCCACCACGATGAACCCGCGGTCCAGCGCGACCTTCGTATTCTCCAGGCCGATCCTCTCCGTATTCGGCTTGCGGCCCACCGCCACCAGCAGCTTTTCGACTTCGAGCGTCTCCTGCTTACCCTCTTTGGTGGTGAGGCTGAGCTGGACGCCCTTGCCGGTCTTCCGGATGTTCTCGGCGCGCGCGCCCGTCTCCACGCGAATCTTCTGCTTGCGGAAATTGCGTTCCAGCTCCTTCGACACGTCCTCGTCTTCCACGGGCACGATGCGCGGCAGCATCTCGATCACCGTGACGTCGGTCCCGAAGCGGCGGAAGATGGACGCGAACTCCACCCCCACGGCGCCCGCTCCGATGATCGCCAGGCTCTGCGGCACAGCCGTCAGGTTCAGGATCTCGATGTTGGTGAGGATGAACTCGGGGTCGGGCTCCAGGCCCGGCAGCATGCGCGCCTCCGAGCCGGTGGCGATGATGATGTTCTTGGCCTCGAGCGTCTGGACGCCGGCATCGGACTGCACTTCGACCTTGCCGCCGCCCTTCAGCGTGGCGTAGCCCTCGATGCGCTCGACCTTCGCGCGCTTCAGCAGCATGGCGACGCCGTTGGAATGCTTGGTGACGATGCCGTCCTTGCGGTCCTTCACTTTGGGATAGTCCAGGCGGGGGTTCTCGCAGAGGATGCCTTCCTGCTCCGAGTGGACAAAGCGCTGCCAGACGTCCGCCGTCTGGAGCAGGCTCTTGGTGGGGATGCATCCCACGAGCAGGCACGTGCCGCCGAGGCGGGCCTGCTTTTCGACGAGCGCGGTCTTCAATCCGTACTGGCCGGCGCGGATGGCTGCGGAGTAGCCGCCGGGACCACTCCCGATGACAACGAGATCGTAGGGCACTTTTTTCATTCTACCTGTGTCACCGGCGGGACTGCCGGTGCGTCTTACCATAAGACTATGAAATGGCTGCTGATTACTCTGATGCTGGCGTCCGCGTGCGGATTCGCGCAGGCGGGGTACCCTCAGAGTCCGGCACAGAAGAAGCCGCCCGCAAAGAGCCCGGCGGCCGTTGCGCCCGCCGGCCGCTGGCCGATCGAAAGCATCGTAATGGAAGGCATTCGCATCTACACGCGCGAGCAGGTGCTGTCAGTGGTGCGATTGAAGCCCGGGCAGGTGGCGGGACACCCGGAATTCGATGCGGCGCGCGACCGTCTGGTAGCCACCGGCGCATTCGAAACCGTGAGCTACAAGTTCGAGCCGGGATCGAAACGCGAGGGCTACGTCCTGACGTTTCAGTTGACCGAGATCCAGCAGGTCTACCCGGTGGATTTCGAGGATCTGCACGTTTCGTCTATAGACCTGGAAGCCGCCTTGCGCGTCAGGGACCCGATCTTTTCGATGGAGAAACTGCCCGCGACACAGCCGGTTCTGCAGCGGTACGCCCGGTGGATCGAGGAATACCTGGCATCCAAGGGTGTGCCCGAGAAGATCGCGGGCAGCGTGACTCCCGCGGATCCGGGAGATTACAAGATCGTATTCGCCCCTTCGCGGCCCCTGCCGGCCGTGGCGCAGGTCATTTTCGAGGGCAACAAGATCGTCTCGCAGGAGGTGCTGTGGCAGGCGGTGTGGGGCGCGGCGATCGGCCTGCCGTACACCGAGGACGCGTTCCGCCAGGTGCTGCGCGCGTCGGTGCGGCCCATTTACGAGGCGCGCGGCCGAGTGCGCGTCGCGTTCCCCAAGATCCGTACCGAGCCGGACAAAGACGTCAAGGGCGTGAATGTTCTTGTGACGGTGGACGAAGGCGTGAGCTACGAGTTGGGAAAGGTGGCGATCGATGGGCCGACTCCGCTGCCGCCGGATTCTTTGCTGAAGGCCGGCGACTTCAAGAGCGGCGATGTTGCCAACCTGGACCGCGTGAACGAAGGCGTCGAGAGAATCCGCAAAGCCTTGCTGCATGCCGGGTATATGGACGCGAAAGTCACATCGGAGCGGAAGATCGACGACGAAAAGAAGGCGGTCGACGTGACCGTGAAGATGGACGCCGGGCCGCAATACCTCATGGGGAAGCTGACCATCGTGGGGTTGGATCTGGATGGCGAAGCGGAGATGAACCGCATCTGGACGATGAAAGAGGGCAAGCCGTTCAACCCCGATTATCCGGATCTGTTTTTGAAGCGCGTGAAGGAAGAGGGGATCTTCGACAATCTCGGGCCGACGAAAGCCGAACCCAAACTCAATGAGAAGACCCACATTGCCGATGTGATGCTGCGGTTCACCGGGACGAATCCGCAGAAGGGCCAACCCGGGCGGCGTGGCCGGGGCCGCGGCGGGGCATGACAGGCGCCGCCTTACAGCTCGTTCGAAAAGTCGTCTAGTGGGAACGTCGCGCTGCCACCCGCGGACACGGGCTGGGCGGGAGATGGCGCAGCGGCCTTGTGCGACACGTCGCTACGGCTTGATTGCCGCCCCGTTGCTCTCCCTGACTGTCCCACCAAAGCGGTCAGTTGAACCGCGACATCTCTCAAGGCCTTGGACTGCGCGCTCAGTTCCTCGGACGCAGCCGCACTCTCCTCGGCGTTGGCGGCCGCTGTCTGCGTCACTCTCTCCATCTGCGTGGCCGCCTTCGCGACCTGCTCGATCCCCCTGGCCTGTTCTTCGCTGCCCAGTTTGACCTCGTCTACCAGCGTCTTCACATTCCCCGCCATCTGGGCGAGCGTGAGGATCTCCTCCGCCACGTGATCCACCTTGGCTTTGCCGCCGTTCGACTTGGTAACCGATTCCTCGATCAATACCGTGGTATCTCCGGCCGCCTGGGCGCAGCGTTGGGCGAGGTTGCGGACTTCGTCGGCCACCACGGCGAATCCCATTCCGGCTTCGCCCGCGCGGGCCGCTTCAACGGCTGCGTTCAGCGCCAGGATGTTGGTCTGGAACGCGATCTCATCGATGACCTTAATGATCTTCGAGACCTTCTGGCTGGACTCGGTAATCTCGCCCATGGCCGACACCATCTGCTGCAGCGCCTGTTCGGCCAAACCGAATTTCTGCTGGGATTGCGACACCAGATCCGCGGCGCTTCGCAGGTTCTCGCTATTCCTCCGCGCCATGGAGGCGATCTCCTCGCTGGACGCGGAGGTCTCTTCCAGGGATGCCGCCTGCTCGGAAGCCCCCTGTGCCAGCGACTGGCTGGATCCGGAAACCTGCGAGGCTGCACCGGCGATCTGGTCGGCGCCCTCAGCCAGCTCTGCGGCCGCTTTCTGCAGTGCGCCGCTGGTTCGCCGCACCACGAACAAAACCGCGGCCCCGACGCCCAGGGACAGGCCAATCAGCCCGAAGGCGATCCAGCGGCTCATCATCGTCAAATCCGCAGCCGCCTGCTTGTCCTTCTCCAGCGTTTCTTTTTGTTGCTCCTGTATGCGCTGCGTGTCCCTTCCGGCGGCATCGTAGATGGGCACACCCTTATCTACCGCGATGGTGATCGCGGCATCGGGGTTCCCCGCCGCCGTAAGCTGCCCGATCTCGGCGAACGCGGAGCGCCATGAAGCCAGACCGGTTTCCAGTTGGTTCGTAAGCCGCTTTGCTTCATCCGTCACCAGCAAGGGTCGAATGTCCGACAAAACGCCGGCCCATCGCTGGGCTGCCGTTTCGAACAGCCGCTTCGCCTTCTCGATCCCTTCCGGCGATTTGCCAAAGGTGAACATGATCACCCCGCGCTGTGCCGCCAGCATATCCGATCTGGCGTTGCTCAGGGCGTCGATCAACTCGATTTTCCTGGTGGTGGCGTTGACTGCCGTCTCGAGGCTACTCGAAAGCGTACTGATCGCGCTCACGGAGCTAATGCCCAAAAGCAGCGACAAAACCAGCATCACGGCGAAGTTGATTATCAATTTCTTCCCAATCGTCATACTCGTTCCACAGAGTATATCGGCCAATACGGGACGTCCCGATAGCCCCATGACGTAAATCCGAGATCCAGCGAACCTCGTAACACCTATTGAATAATCGTGCTACATTGGGCGGTATTACGATTGCAATTTTCGTAGCACTGCTTGGAAAAGGAGCTATGTAAAAGCGCAAAGGCCGCGGCGCGGCGCCACACAGGACAGGAACTAATCGCACCGCCGCCGTTTTGCGCGAGTTCCTCGAAGCGATCGATCATGTCCGGCGATAACTGGGAGCGAGTGCAGGAGATCTTTCTCGCCGCGCCCATCTCCCCGGGGCGCAGCAAGCGGCCTTTCTCGAAGTGGCCTGCCTGGAAGACGGAGGGCTGCTCGCCGAAGTGGAATCGCTTCTGCGCGCGGACACGGCTCCCAACGAGGCGGCTGTCAGGTCCATCCCTCCCCGACTGCGACGCGGCCCGGACCGGGTATCATGAGTGAATGCTGCAATCCGGCCAGAAACTGGGCCCTTACGAGGTCATCAATCCTCTCGGCGCCGGCGGGATGGGGGAAGTCTACCGCGCGCGCGACACACGACTGGGGCGCACGGTCGCGGTGAAGGTGCTGGCGCAGGACCTGGGCGCGCGGCCCGACGTGCTGCAACGCTTCGAGCGCGAGGCGCGCGCGGTCTCGGCACTCAACCATCCCAACATCTGCACGCTGTACGACGTGGGCACCGAAGGCGGCAAGCCCTACCTGGTGATGGAATACCTGGAAGGCGAAACTCTCGCGGAGCGGATTGCGCGCGGGCCTCTGCCGCTGAGAGACGCGTGCGAGATCGCCATCCAGATTGGCGAGGCGCTCGACCAGGCGCACGGGCGCGGCATCGTGCATCGCGATCTCAAGCCAGGGAACGCGATGCTCACCGGCGGGAAGGGCAGCAACACCGTCAAGCTGCTGGATTTCGGCCTGGCCAAAATCAGCGAGGCGCCGGCCGCTCCGGGTTCCCAGACTTCGCTGCCCACGGTGGCGCAGGGGCTCACGCAGGAGGGCTCCATCGTGGGCACCTTCCAGTACATGGCGCCGGAGCAGTTGGAGGGCGCGGAGGCAGACCACCGCACCGATATCTTCGCCTTTGGCTGCGTGCTGTACGAGATGCTCACGGGGCGCAGGGCATTCGAAGGCAAGAGCCACGCCACTTTGATTTCGGCCATCATGAGCACGGAGCCGCCGCCGGTTTCGGCGGCGCAGCCGCTGGCTCCGCCCGCGCTCGACCGGCTGGTGAAGAAGTGCCTGGCCAAGGACCCCGGCAACCGCTGGCAGAGCGTGCGCGACCTGGTGAGCGAATTGCGCTGGATCGGCGAGAGCGGCTCGCAGATGGCCGCCGCTCCGGCCATCGCGCGGCCGCGGCGCAGGCGCTTTCGGGCGGCATCCATCGCGGCGGCGGTTTTCGGGGTGGCGTTCATCGCGCTGCTGGCCATCCATTTGCGCGAGAGGCCGCCGGAAGAACATGCGGCGCGGTTCCTCATACCGCTGCCCGAGAAGACCGCCTTTCGCTTTTACGATTCGCTGGCGCTCTCGCCGGATGGGACGCGCCTGGCCTTCGTCGCGGGAACCGGGCAGAGCAGCGTGCTGTACCTGCGCTCGCTCGATTCCATCGCACCCAGGATCCTCTGGACCGGCGATCCGGGAGCGGTCGTCGGTTTTCCGTTTTGGTCGCCGGACGGGCACTACGTGGCGGTTAAGAGTGGAGGCAAGCTTCGAAAGCTGGAGGCGGCGGGAGGGCCGCCGACCATCATCTGCGACACCACGATGACCCTGGGGGGAACCTGGAATCAGGATGGCGTCATTCTAATTCAGGGTGGTCCGACAGCGGGGTTGATGCGCGTGAGCGCCGCGGGCGGCACTCCGGCGGCAGTCACAAAACTGGAGACATCGCGGGGTGAAACGGCTCACATGTGGCCGTTCTTCCTGCCGGACGGCAGGCACTTCCTGTTTACCGTCATCTCCCCGCAGACCGAGGCTCATGGCATTTACGCCGGCTCCCTCGATTCGCCGCAGACCACACGGCTTCTGCCGGACGAAACCAACGCGCAATACCAGGCCGGTATGCTGCTGTTCGTCCGCAACAACATACTGACCGCCCAGCCCTTCGACGCCGGACGGCTGAGGCTGGCGGGCGATGCGTTCCCGGTTGCCGAGCAGATTGCCGCTTACGGCGCCTTCCCGGGAGCACCCTTTACCGCCGGCGGCGGGACTCTGGCCTTCCGCATCGGCGAGGGGGCCGCTCCGACACGGCTGGCCTGGTTCGACCGCAAAGGTACCAGCAGCTCTCTCGGCGACCCTGCGGATTACACCAATCCAGCCCTGTCGCCCGACGGGCGCATGCTGGCCGTATGTTTCCGCGACCCCGGCACCAAGACGCGCGACATCTGGCTGATGGATCTCGTGCGTGGGACCAAGTCCAGGCTGACGTTCGATCCGGCCGAAGACCTCGACCCGGTGTGGTCTCCCGATGGCCAGCGGATCGCTTTCACTTCGGAGCGGCAGGGGTCGCGCGATTTGTTTGTCAAGGCGGCCAGCGGCACCGGCGCCGATGAGTTCCTGGTGCGCTCCGGCACCGAGGCCAACGCGGAAGATTGGACGCGGGACGGAAAGTTTCTCATTTTCAATTCGATCATGCCCAGCGCGAAGCGCGGCGTCTATGCCGTGCCGATGTCCGGCGACCGCAAGCCATTCCCGGTGTTGTTGGGATCGTTTGCGCAGGACATGGGGCAGGTCTCGCCCAACGGCAAATGGATCGCGTACCACTCTACCGAATCGGGGAGGGGCGAGGTGTACGTACAGAATTTCCCGCCATCCGGCGGTAAATGGCAGGTATCGAACGCCGGCGGCACGGGGCCGCAATGGAGCCGCGACGGAAAGCAGTTGTTCTACATCGAGGCCGGTAACCGGCTGATGGCCGTCGCAGTGAAGACCGCGGGCGACAAGTTCGATGCCGACATTCCCAAGGTCCTATTTGAAGCGCCGTTCGTCGGTACGGGAAGAAATGCCTACGTAGTTTCCGCGGACGGCCAGAAGTTCCTGGCCATCGTTCGCAACGAGACCACGAATGTGCTGCCGATGACGGTGGTTCTGAACTGGCAGGCGGAGCTGAAGCGCTGATTGCGGGGAAATGTTCAGCCGGTCCGCTTCCCGCAGTCCCACTGCTTCGTATTCGAGAATCAGCGGTACGGAAATCAGGGGCGTCCACGCCTCGCCAATTCTGCGGAGAATGGCGAAGGCCGCTCCTCGCCGGGACCGCAGCGCCGAGACCACGACATTCGTGTCGAGAACGATGAGATTCATTCGCGCAGGCGGTCGCCTATATTCGCCTTATCCCGCATTTGGCCTCAGAAGCCCAGATCGAGCGGCAGCACGGGAGGGATCTCGAAGACGCGAATGCCCAGCACCAGGCGCACCAGCGCGTTGGGGTCGGGGATGGAGGCGCCATCGGCCGAGAGGAATCCGGCGATCTGCTGCTGGGCGTCGAGGCTGATGGCCAGCCCGGCGGCGTCCGGCAACTGGATGCCGGAGCCACCGAGCTCGACGAAGAACACGAGGAAGGGATGCGGGTTCACCGGCAGATTGGGGTCCTGGGCGCGCGCCAGGTCATGCTGGTACATCCAGGTGTTGGCCTGCAGGCCGGCCGCCTCAACCAGCAGGCTGTTGGCCGGGTTGGGCACCGACTGATCTCCGCGCGCAAACTGGATGAGCACCGGCCTGGCCGGAGCGCCCGCGAGCGGCGAGGGTTTCAAATGCGGCGCGAAGGCGATGGGATCGCCCTGGATGCCCAGCCACTCCAGCATCTCGAACACATTTTGGATGGCGATGGCTCCGGGCACGGTGGTCACTTTGACCGGCTGGCCGGGCAGCACGTAGTCTTCGTTGTACGTGTTGCCCTGGTTGAGCAGCGGAGGAACCCGCACTTGCAGGGTCTCGGTGGCCAGGCTGCGATAGGCAGGGCTCCAGCGGGCGATATCCACGGTCGTAGCGCCGCCCACATTGAGGGCCGCCGCGCGCACGGTGGGCTCCACGGCCATGAGCATGGCGCCGTAGATGGACCCCAGGGAGTCTCCCGCGTAATAGATGTGGGCGGAGTCCAGATCGGGTATGCCATCGCCATCCAGATCGAGCCCCTGCCGGATGAGGCGCGCCAGTTGCATCAAATCGACCACCGTCTGGCGGAAGCAATCGCGCGTCCCGAACGCCACGGGCGTGAACACGGTGCAGCCTTCGTCCGGATCGATGATGCCGTCGCCATTGAGATCCACTCCGCGGCCGCCGGCATAAAGGGTGGTGCTGTTGCCGCTCTTGTCGACGAACGTGACCGTGCTGAGCGGGCCGAACCCGTGGCCCACGGCGTTGATGGCGATGGTGGCGAAGCCGGCACGCGCCAAGGTCGGCGCTACCGCGGTGGGCCCGCCGAAACGGCTGTCGCCCAGGCCGTGCCCGAAGATCACTACCGGATAACCGGCCGCGGGCTTCGGTGTAGAGGGAAGCAGCGCGTTGAAGTAGACCTGGTTCGCACTGGTGGGAACCGCGAGTTGCGGCAGGGTGGGAGCAGGACGGATGGTCTGGTCCTGCTCGAGGAAACTCGGCGAGATGTAGGACCCGATGACCAGGCGGTCCAATCCGGTGACGATGGGCGAAGTCACCGGCAGCGAAAGATCCACGAACGCCGGGGGGTTCGTGCCGACCTGTTCGTGGAGCACCAGCGAGGCCAGGTTGGAGATGACGAAGGTGCTTTGCGGCTGCGCCAGCAGGGGCGCCGGCGGCACGTAGTCCAGGATCAGGCGCGCGTGCTCCAGCCAGGTGGTGGCGCTCATGGTGGTGAAGACCGATGCGGCCACGATCTTCTGTGGGGCCACGGCGATGCCGCTCACGGCGCGCGCCAGAGACGCGCAATATGGCGTCGCGGCCTGCAGGCAGGCGAGGTAAGCTGCGTCGGAGGCGACCGCGGCGCCGGAGGTATCCTTGACGGCGTCGGTGACCACCAGCGCGTACCGCCGGTGCTGGTCCAGCACGTTGTTGGGCTTGGCGTACAGGGTGTGGGTGGAGGGGTCGTAGACCGGCTGGTCGATGGGGATGCGGTCGCCGGGCTTGTAAATTCCGGGCTCGTCCGTAGTGAGGTTGTCGAGGGCGACCAGAAAAACGCCGCCTGGCAGCGTGGCCGTGTTCACGTCGGCGGAGAAACGCACGCGAACGCGGGCGCGGATGCTGAAGCCATCCAACTGGTCGGCCAGCCCCGCTTCCTGGCAGGCGGTGTACTGCGATGCGCAATCGGGGACGGGAATATCGATGCGGAGGCCGCTCTTCTGGAGGGGGTCTGGGAGCGTCAGAAAGTCCGTCGGAAAGGGTCCGGTTTCCGGAGTGGAAGGGTCGAAGAGAACGGTGGTGCCCGCGGCGGCGAGCGAACGCGCGAGAAGGGCAACTGCGAGAAGACGTAGCATTGTGGCGTCAGACTCGATCATACCGTGGTGCATGAGTGGACGCCGCGTGGTGTGGGGCCACCTGCCCCTCGGGTGCGCGACGTAGAAATGGGGCCAGGCTAGTGGGGCGGACCCCCTGGTCCTGGCGTCCCCTCTGGGGACGACCCCCTGGTCGGCTTTCTTTTCTTGAGATTTCCAGCCGCGTCTGGTGAGGGATGCCCGTGAATACCGGTGGTCG
>Ga0209415_10010672_pt1 | contig 15569 bp, 12 predicted proteins | sample PeaSoiSIISIP2007_FD_187696 | JGI IMG/M metagenome (GOLD analysis project Ga0209415, IMG submission 187696) | Peat soil microbial communities from Weissenstadt, Germany - SII-SIP-2007 (SPAdes) (version 2) | ecosystem: Environmental > Terrestrial > Soil > Wetlands > Peat | place: Germany... | reverse complement strand
CCTGACGACGAGCCACCTTCCCGATCGTCGTCGTCTTGCCCACCCCGTTCACACCCACGAAGAGCCACACCTCGGTCGTCTGATCCTCAGAAGGCTCCGCCACTTCGTCCGCTGGAGCTGGTTGGGCCGCTGAAGCCTTCAACGTCTCTCTCAAGTCACCGCGGAGCGCGTCGACCACGGCGTCCGGACCTTTCAGCTCTCCCTTGCGCACCCGGGCGCGCAAGTCGTCCAGCAGCGCGGTGGTCGTCGGCACGCCGATGTCGGCGCGAAGGAGCGCTTCCTCGAGGTCCTCCCAGGTCTGCTCGTCCACCGATCCCCTCGAACGCAGGGAGCGGACGTATCCGGACAGCAGGCCGCGCGTCTTGCCCATGCGGTCTCGAAGGGCAGGTGGCGGCGCCACCCCCGCTTCTTCTTCTTCTGCTGCTTTTGCTTCCGCTTCGGCTTCGACTTGAACTTCGACTGCGACACCCTCTGGTACGGGGGCCACGTCGGGGACGGGTGCCGGCGCTTGCTTCGGCGCTGGCGGCGCGGGCGACTCCTCGGGCTCGGCTCTCGGGGGCCTCGTAGCTGTCGGAGCCCGGCTGGCGATCGTCGCAGATCCCGACGCGCCGGCACCGGTGGACTTCCGTCCGGCACCGCGTGAACGTCGTCGAGGTATGACCGCGGCGCCGGTGACGATCACCGCGAGCACGACGACGACGAGGACTATCCAAAGAGCGAGCATGGCCCGTGAAGCCTACGGCCTCGAGCTCAGGCGCCGATCGGTGCCGCCTCGTCGTCTGGAACCTGGCGGCTCACCTTCTGGCTCACGACCTTGGAAGAGCCCCCCGGCATCATCGTGACGCCGTAGAGGGCGTCAGCTGCTTCCATCGTCCTCTTTTGGTGGCTCACGATGATCAGCTGGGCCTCGCCTCGAAACTCGTGCAACAGGTCGAGGAAGCGGTGCAAGTTCACGTCGTCGAGGGCCGCCTCGACTTCGTCGAGGAGGTAGAAGGGCGACGGGCGGCTGCGGAACACTGCGAAGAGAAACGCCAGCGCGACCAGCGACCGCTCCCCGCCCGACAAGAGCGAGAGCTTGCGCACGTTCTTGCCGGCCGGTCGAGCTTCGACATCCACGCCGGTGTCGAGCAGATCCGTGGGCTCGGTGAGAACTAGACGCCCCGTCGAGCCTGGAAACAGCGTCTCCATCAGCACCTGGAAGTGCTCGTTGACATCTGCGAACGCCTCGGCGAAGACGCGCACGATCTCCTCGTCTACAGCTCGGATCACCTGATGGAGCTCTCTCCGTGCACGCCGGACGTCGTCGACCTGTTCCTCGAGGAAGCGGTGCCGCTCCTCGAGGTTGCCGAGCTCCTCGAGCGCAAGCGGGTTGATCGGGCCGAGCGTCGCGAGCTCGGCTTCGAGCTTGGCGGCCCGCGCTCGGGCGTCGGTGCCCTCGGGAAGCAGCGGACAAGGTGCCGCCACCGCATCCGCGGGCTCACATCCGAGCTCGCGTCTCAGGGCCTCGGTCGCCGCCTCGCGCCTCACCCCGATCTCGGCCAAGTCGAGCTCGAGGCGCTGCAGACGCTCGCGTGTTCTCCCAAGCCGGGCATCGGCCTCGGCTCGTTCGTGGCGGAGCGTGTCGAGTCTCGCTCCACCCGCGCGCACCTCGTCGAGATGTCGAGCCCGCCTCTGTTGCACCCGGTCGAGCAAAGTGGAAAGCCGGGACGCGCAGGCGGCCACCGTGGCGTCGAGAGTGTCGATGCTCGCAGCGTCGGCCTCGAGATGCCGGCGGCGCTCACCTGCCCTCTCCCGTTCTGCGCTGTGACCCGCCAGGCGCCGCTCGGCTTCGGCCAACCGGCTACTCAGAACGGTCCTTCGCTCGGAGAGTGCCGCCGCCTTGACCTCGAGGTCGCGTCGCATGGCGGCGACCTCTACCCTGCGCTCCTCGAGGCGCCGGCGCGTGGCGTCGGCGAGCGTCTGAGCTGCCACGAGTGAGCTGTGCGCGTGGTCCGCCGCTCTTGCGCACTCTGCGGCCTGGCGTCTCGCGTCTTCGGCGGCGGCAGCGGTGTCGGGGGCAGCACCGGCTGACAGGACCCACCCCGACTCGGAGAACCTGTCACCGGCTGCGTCCACGACGACCAGGTCCGGGCGTTGGACCGCCACCTCGAAGGCGTCTTCCCAACCGCCCGACACGTACAGGACGTCCCCGAGCAAGCGGCCGAGGATCGCGGTCAGTCCCGGAACCTTCGGACGGACGTGGTCCACGAGCCATCGAGCTTGGGCGGGAACGTCTCCGAGCTGCCCACGGATCGCCCCGCCGGAACCAGACTCCTCGGTCGCACCATTCGCTCTGCCTGCTGCGAGGACCGACCCGCCCGCGCCTGCTGCGGCGAGCCGAGCCAGTGCCGCACGCGCGGCCTCGTCGCCGTCGAGCACCACGGCTGAGACCGCTCTCCCGACCGCAGCTTCGAAAGCCATCTGCATGCCTTGGTCGACCTCGACGAGCTCCCCCAGGCCACCTAGGACCCCGGGACGGCCCGCCAACAGCTCCGAAGCAGCTGCCCCGCGCATCTCCTCGGCTGCCCGCTCGAGTGCTTCGGCCCGTTCCTCGAGCCGATGCCTGCGACGTTCTGCTTCTCGCAACTCGTCCTCGGCGGCTCGTACCGAGGCGAGGTCACCCGCCTCGGACTCTCGAGCCGCCAACTGCGCGGCGAGGTCCTGCTCAGCGAGATCGACTTCCGCCGCGAGGGGGGCGACCGACTCTTCCTCGCCCTGCAACGCTTCGAGATCGCTCGCGAGGCGCGCCGCGTCGGCCTCGAGCGTGGACACCACATCTGCACCCGCCGCGAGCTCCAGTGCCATCGCCACGGATCGGCGCCGTTCGGCGAGCACGCCCGTAAGACCTCGGCAGCGTTCGGAAAGCGACTGCACTCGCGTGAGAGCCACGACGAGGTCCTCTTCGCGACGCGATGCCAACTCCGACGCAGCACGGTCTGCTGCTGTGTCGATTTCTGCAATCGACGCCCGGAGCGACGCTTCGTCCTCCGACAGCAGGGCTCGCTCAGCTCCAGCCGAACGGCGGCGATCGTCGAGTGCGGCGATCTCCCTGCCGACGAGGTGGAGGCGGAGCATCCGCAGTTCCTCTGCGAGCGTTGCATGCGAACGCGCTGCTGCGGCTTGACGCTCGAGAGGCCGCATCTGCCGCCGCACCTCCCGCAACAAGTCGGCCAAGCGCTCGAGGTTCTCCTCGGCCGAGGCAAGCCGTCGCTCCGAGCGCTCACGGCGGCGCCGGTGCTTCAGCACTCCCGCTGCCTCCTCGATCACCCCGCGGCGATCCTCGGGACGAGCGTTCAAGATGGAGTCGAGCTGCCCTTGGCTCACGATCACGTGCTGTTGACGGCCGACGCCGGAGTCCGAGAGCAGCTCCTGGATGTCGAGCAGCCTGCACGGCTGGCCATTGAGGGCGTACTCGCTGTCACCGGAGCGAAAGAGAGTGCGCGTGATCGTTATCTCTGCCAGACCACCGGGGAGGTTGCCGGCGCGATTGTCGATCGTCAAGGAGACCTCTGCCCGTCCAAGAGGAGGTCTGTCTGCAGATCCTGCGAAGATGACGTCTTCCATCTTCTGCGAGCGCACAGTTCGCGGACCCTGGGCGCCGAGCACCCACGCGACCGCGTCGACGACATTCGACTTGCCGCTGCCGTTGGGGCCCACGACGACGGTGACCCCAGGCTCCATCTGCAACGTGACGGGATCTGCGAAGGACTTGAAACCCTTCAGCGTGAGCGCCTTGAGGAACATCGATCGTCACCCTATCCGTAGGCGGTTCGCGACCTGAGACATTCGCGGCCCCTCGATTATCCGGCAGGCGACCGCTCGAACGGCTACCCGATTCTCAGATCTGGCAGTGCTCGCAGAGGAATGCAGAACGCCCGTTGAGCTTCACCCTGACCACGGCGTTCCGGCACCTGCGGCAGGGTTTTCCCTCGCGGTCATAGACCTGGTGCTGGCCCTGGTAGTCGCCGGTCTCTCCGTAGAGGTCGCGGTACTGCTCGTCGGCTAGGGAGGAGCCGCGGGCCTTGACCGCCTCCGAGAGAGTCTCCACCATCGATCGGTAGAGGCGGCGGATCTCCTGTGAGCTGAGAGAGTCCGAATACCTGTCGTAACGAAGCCCGGCGGCGAAGAGGATCTCGTCGGAATAGATGTTCCCGATGCCGGCGACGAACTTTTGGTCCATCAACAGGGTCTTCAACCCCACGTGCCGTCCCGCGAGCATCTGGCCGAACCGCGTCCAGCTCATCACCTCGTCGAGGGGATCGAATCCGAGATGGGCAAGCTCCGGAACTTGTGCGTCCAGCTCGCCCAGGGACGTGACGAACATCTCCCCGAACGTGCGCGGATCGACGAACCGCAGCTGTCCACCCTGGGTGAAGGTGATCACCACATGGGTGTGACGGTTCAGCGGCTCCTTCAGGCTCTTGGAGCGAAGCAGCTGACCGCTCATCCCGAGATGCACTACTAGAACGTCGTCGCCTTCCAGCCCGAGGAGCAGGTACTTGCCGGCTCGGCGGATCGAAGCCACCTTTCGGCCTTCGAGGTTCTTCTTGAACTCTGGCGCGCTCTTGTGCCGGCGAATCGAGCGTTTTCCCTTGACGTCGACCTCTTTGATGCGGCGCCCGACCACCTCTTTCTCGAGGTCGCGCCTGATCGTCTCGACCTCGGGAAGCTCAGGCATTCCCGGTCACGCCTTCTCCCGGCCCTTCGACATCCGAAGGCGATGGGTCAGCACGACTCGCGAGCACGTCCCAGGCGGCGCGGGCCGCCGCCTGCTCTGCGTCCTTCTTCGAACGCCCGCTTCCCTCTCCGACCGGCGCGCCCCCTACGAACACCTGCGCGCTGTAGCGGCGCGCGTGGTCTGGTCCAGTTCCGACGACCTCGTAGTGAGGAAGCTGTCCCATGTCACGGGCGACGACCTCCTGAAGCCGGGTCTTGAAGTCCTCGGATCCCGGGCCTGCGGCTGCTTCGGCGACTCGGGAGTCGAGGAGCCGCATCACGAGACCTGTTGCCGCCTCCCATCCTCCGTCGAGGTACACCGCACCGAAGACGGCCTCCATCGTGTTGGCGAGGATCGAGGGCTTGTAGCGCCCACCCGACGAGTCCTCCCCCCTGCCGAGCAACACCACTTCGCCGAGGCCCAGGTCGCCTCCGACCTCCGCCAGGACCGTTGTGTTCACGACAGCGGCGCGCACCTTGGCCAGGGAGCCCTCTGGGAGCTCGGGGTACGTGCGATAGCAGTGCTCCGCCACGACGAGACCTAGCACTGCGTCACCGAGGAACTCGAGGCGCTCGTTCGAGGGCTTCCCGCCCGCCTCCGCGCACCAAGAGCGGTGCGACAGGGCCTGTATGAGCAGTCCTTTGTCATAGAAGGTCCACCCCAGCCGCTCCGCAAGCTGGGCGAGCGGGTCGGGCTCTTCGCACGGAACCCGGTTCTCGGAGGTGGTATCAGTGGCCGTGTCAGCCCGCCTCGAGTTTCGCGACGACGTAGTCGACCGCGTCGCGCACCGTCCGGAGGTCCTCGAGGTCCTCGTCCTCGATCCGAAACCCGACAGTCCGTTCGCCGAGTTCCTCCTCGAGCGCCTCGACCAGCTCGATCAGCGCAAGGGAGTCGGCATCGAGGTCCTCCGCGAACGAGGAGGACTCGCTGATCGCGGTCGGCTCGATCTCCAAGATGTCGGCCAGCTGGTCACGCACGAGCTCGAACACCTGCTTCCGATCGAGCGGCGCGCTGTCAACGTGAGTCTCTGCGGGCACAGGGTCTCCTGGGTGTCATGAAGTCCATCAGAGGTCCGGGAAGCCGAGCGAGCGACAAGTCGGCCACTGGCCCGCGTCCCGGCGGACATACTATCTGCTCGGCACCCCCGGTCAGACGTTCTCCCTGCTCATCGGGGTAATTTCTGGAATGTTCGGGCGCTACTCAGGTCGGGCGGACGACTTGCGCCAGCCGATCCACCAGGCCGCCCGTGGCGAGGTCGTGTGCGACGCGTACCGCCGAGACGATTGCCCTCGCCGAGGAGGACCCGTGGCTTATGACGCAGACCCCGTCGACCCCGAGCAGCATCGCGCCACCCACACCCTCGGGGTCGAAGGTCTCGGCGAGCGGCGCGAGGTGGGGCAGCAGCACGTCCCCAGCCTTCTTCGTCTCATCGTCTGCGCCGATCACCCCGATCAGGGCGTCCATGAAGAACCGCAGAGAGCCCTCCAGCGTCTTCAGCGTCACGTTGCCGGTGAATCCGTCGGTCACGACCACGTCGGCTACTCCGTGAAGGAGATCGCGTCCTTCGACGTTGCCGGTGAACCGAAAACCGGTGGTCGTCTTCAGCGCCTCGTGAGTCTCCTTCACGAGAGGCGACCCCTTCGAGCTCTCCTCCCCGATGGAGAGCAGCGCCACCGTCGGCTCCGTCGTCCCGTAGCGAGCGGAAGAGTACGCAGATCCCATTTGTGCGAACTGGACGAGCATGGCGGCAGTGCACTCTGCGTTGGCGCCTGCGTCGAGGAGAACCGTCGGATGCGACACGAGGTTCGGGATCGGAGTGGCGATCGCAGGTCGGATGACCCCTTTGAGACGCCCCATCCGCAGCAGGGCACTGCCCATCGCTGCCCCGGTGTTGCCCGCGCTCACCATTGCGAGGGCCTTGCCGTCGCGCACTGCCTCAGCCGCCCTCATCAGAGATGAATCCTTCTTGCGACGCACAGCCTGTCCGACGTCCTCGTCCATCGAGATCACCTCAGAAGCAGGGATGATCTCGAGGTCACCGGTGTCCTCGAGCTGCTCGGGCGGCCCCACAAGCACTACGTCGATGCCGAGCTCCGCGGCTGCGCGGGCGCCGGCGACGATCTCGCCCGGGGCCCGATCACCGCCCATGGCGTCTACAGCGACCGGCAGAGTCATCGACGAGCCGGCGTGTGAGTCAGTCGGTTTCGACTGCCTGTCGGCCCTTGTACCACCCGCAGGTTGGGCAGACGACATGCGGCATCTTGGCCTGGTGACACTGGGGACAGACACTTCGCGCCGGAGTCGACAGCACCCAGTTCGAAGCGCGTCTGCTGCGGCTCTTCGCCTTCGAGGTCTTCTTCTTCGGGACGGCCATGTGCGATCACCAGTTGCTGGAGTAGATACGGAGCGAAGCCCGACCACGTTAGCCGCTCGGGTGCACCCGCCTTATCCGCCCTCAGCTTCTCGGGTAGCGGTCGTGCGCGAACCCGAGCTCGCATGGCCGAGCTCCGAAGAAGCGTCGACGCGGCTCTCTCTGTCTGAGTCGGGGCCTGTTCCAGGGTCTGCATCAGATCTCGAATCTCGGTCTGAGTCCGGGGCGAAGCTCAGAGCACTGAGTGCTGCCCAGCGGGGATCGGCGGCCTGCGACCCGCAGCTGCAGCTCTCCTCGTTCAGGTTCACCCCGCAGGTGGGGCACAGTCCCCTGCAGCCCGGGCCACAGAGGGGGGCCATAGGAAGCTCGAGAAGCAGCGCGTCGTGGGCCATCGGCTCGAGGTCGACCACGTCGTCCACCAGGGGGTAGGTGTCGGATCCGTCCCCCTCCTCGGTGAAATGCTCCAGCACCCTGACCTTCAGCTCCCCCTCGGCGGGGTTCAGGCAGCGGCGGCACTCTCCCACCCAGGCGCCGCTCAGCACGCCTACGACAGAGATGCCGCCCGCAACGGATTCGAGGGTGACGTCCGCCTCGACCTCCGAGTCGTCTGCCACGGCGCTCCCCGAGCAAGAGAGGTCTTCGATGCTCCCGCGGCGAACTTCATGCCAGCGGGTCCCCTGGGCCCGCCGGAGCTTTGCGACGTGGACTACGAACGGGCTCCCCGACACTTCGTCCTTCAACCTTCGTCCTGGTCGAAGAACCCCCCGTCCTCTTCGGAGTCCAGGTCGCCGTCGGGCCCGTGCGGCCGAGTGAGGTCGTTCTGCCCGCCCGGCCAGCCGGCGTCCATCGGGAGCGGAGGCGGCGTGGCGCGGAGCTTGTCCCTACCAGCGAGGACCGTCTTCAGAGTTCTCTCGAGGACGATCTCGAACGAGGCGAGCTTCTGGTCGCAGAAGTCGTCTGCCTCGTGACGCAGCCGACGCGACTCCTCGCGGGCGTCTTCGACGACGCGTTGGGCCACTTGGTTGGCTTGACGCACGATCTCGGTCCGCTGAACCATTCGCTCGGACTGAGCCCTCACCTCTTCGAGAAGGCTGTCGGCTTCACGCTGGCGCGCTTCGATGAACTCGTCGCGCTCTCTGAGGAGCCAGCGTGCTTGTCGCATCTCGTCCGGTAGGCGCTCGAGGGCGCCTTGGAGGAGATCGAGCAGCTCCTCGCGCGAGACGAGCACGGAGGCGGACAGTGGCATGGTCCTCGCACTGTCCACGACGGCGATGGCGCGTCGCAGCAGTCCCTCGGCGTCTTCGGGCTCGCCGACCTCCTCGCGGGCCTGCTCTTCGTAGACCGGTTCGTCCAAGTACGCGTCGTCGTACTCGTCCTCGCTCAAGTGCCGAACTTCTCCAGTAGCCGCTTCGCCACGGCCTTCGGGACGAAGGGTGAGACGTCGCCGCCGTACTGGGCCACCTCCCTGAGCAGGCGAGACGACAGGAACGACGTTGTGGAGCTCGTCGGGATGAACAGGGTGTCGATCCCAGAGAGCTGCCGGTTCATCTGAGCCATCTGCAGCTCGTTCTCGAAGTCGGAGACGGCGCGAAGCCCTCGCACTATCGCTCGTGCGCCGACCTCGTCTGCCAGTTCGACGACCAGTTTCGAGACCGACACGATCCGCACGTTCGTGAGGTGGCCGACGACCTCCTTGATCATGTCCTCGCGGTCCTCGATGCTGAAGAGTGCCTCGGCCTTCTGCGGATTGCGCAGGCAGGCCACGATCACCTCTTCGAACAGGTCGCAGGAGCGCTCCACGACCTCGAGGTGCCCGTTGTGAAACGGGTCGAACGACCCTGGGAACATCACGGCGGTCAAGGTGTGCCTCTCTTCGTCTCCGAGTCGGTACGGGGAACCGCGGCGGGACGGCGCACATCGTCGTCTCGATTCGAGCCCTGGAAAGGCTGCGTGCCCACGGCCCGGACCACCGTTACGAGCGTACCGCCGTACCGCTTGTTCCTGATGACATTCCAGGTTTCGGGCACCTCGATCTCGCGGTCCGACTCGAGGACGGCAATTGCGGCATCGAGCTCTCGAAGCAGGTCCCCCCAGCCCTCGAACGCGTAGGGAGGGTCGCACATCGCCAGGTCGAAGCTCCGTGCTCCCCCGCTTCCCCCGGCTCCCCCGCTTCCCCCGGCTCCCCCGGCTCCCCCGGCTCCCCCGGCTCCCCGAGACGAGAGCCACCTCATCACGTCCGAGCGAACGACCTCGGCAGGAGCATCCCCCAACCCGGCTGCGACGAGATTCGACCTCACGACCCTCAGGGCGCCCGGGTCCCGATCGACGAAGACTACGGAACGGGCCCCACGAGACAACGCCTCGATCCCCATGGCGCCGCTGCCGGCGAAGAGGTCTGCCACCCTGGCATCGTCCATCTCGACGAGGCTCGCCAGCATGTCGAAGATGGCCTCGCGTACCCGGTCCCCCGTTGGACGGGTGACGCTGCCGGCCGGGGCTCGTATGACTCTCCCGCGGCTCTTACCGGCGATCACACGCACGAAATCACCGTATCCGTGGTGGATGCGACAAGGGGGCATCCCTGGGCGCCGCCATCTGCCCGCGGGGCATGTCCGTCGGCGATCAGCTCTCTGGCCGCAGCAGGGTCAGCTCTTCGACCCTGCCACAGGTTCCGCTCTCCGAGCGCGGCGGCCTGGTCAGCTGGCCCGACGGCACCCGGTCAGCTCTTCAACAGGTAGTCGGCCTCTTCCTCGCCGACGAAGAGTCTGATCTCCTCGCCGAGAGGACCCAGAGCCAACAGCCCCGGCTCCTCCTCCAACAGCGACTCTGCCACCCGTCGCGCCTCTTCGAGGAGGGGCCGGTCCCTTCGCAGAGAGGCGAGCTTCAAGTCGCTTCGTCCCTTCTGGCGTGAGCCGAGAATCGTCCCCTCGCCCCTGATCTCGAGGTCCACCTCCGCGAGCTCGAAGCCGTCATTGGTCCTCTCGAGCGCCTCCAGCCGGGCGTTTGCGCCTACGGTCCCTTCCGCCCCGAACGCGTCGGGCGCGAGCAGCTCGCCACCGCGCTTTCGCGATGGAGCCTGAGCTCCTCCGAGCAGGAAGCACCACGAAGGAAGGTCCGACCGCCCCACACGCCCCCGAAGCTGATGCAGCTGAGCGATCCCGAAGCGCTCGGCATCCTCGATGACCATCACGGTCGCCTCGGGCACGTCCACTCCGACCTCGATCACGGTCGTCGCTACGAGCACCTCGATCTCGCCTCGCCGGAAGCCAGCCATCACCCCCTCTTTCTCGGAGGCTTTCAGCTGTCCGTGCAGGAGACCGAGCCGAACGCCACTCAGGACACCCGATGCGAGACGCTCGCGCTCGTCTGTTGCAGATCGCGCTTGGATCCGCTCAGAGCCCTCGACGAGTGGACACACCACGTACGCCCTGTGCCCCGCCGCGACTTCCTCGCGCACCACTCGCCACGCTTCCTCCTCGTCGGCCTCGCTTCGCGCCCATATCGTCTTGACCGGCGCGCGCCCGTCGGGGAGCTGGTCGAGCTCGGTTATGTCGAGGTCGCCGAACAAGACCATCGCCGCGGTGCGTGGGATCGGGGTCGCCGTCATGACGAGCAGGTCCGGATCGGCACCTTCACCGCCGGCTGCATCCCTGCCCTTCGCCCGCAGGGCCGCCCGCTGCTCCACCCCGAAACGGTGCTGTTCGTCGATCACGACCACACCCAGGCTCCGAAATCGGACCTCGTCGGTGAGAAGTGCGTGCGTTCCGACGATCAGGTCCACCGAGCCCGAGACCAGCCCTTCGTGCAACCTCGCCCTCTCTCGTGCGGTAGTCCTGTTCGTGAGGAGCATGACAGAGAGAGGTCTCGACCCGCCCAGGCGGCCCGGGTCGGGTACCGAGAGATCCGCCAGGAGCTCGCGCACGGACAGGTAATGCTGCTCCGCGAGCACCTCGGTCGGTGCCATGAGCGCTCCTTGGTGTCCTCCTTGGACCGCGACCAACAACGCGCAGACGGCGACCACCGTCTTGCCCGCGCCGACGTCCCCCTGAAGGAGCCGGTGCATCGGCAACCCCCCGGCCAGATCGGCTCGGACCACCTCGATGGCATGTCTCTGGGCCTCAGTGAGCGCGAACGGCAGCTGGGCCACGAAGGCCTCGACGAGCCCGACGGTGCCGGCCGGGGCCTCGACGACGTGGCGGATGCCGAGGGCATCGCGCTCGGCCGCGGCCCTTCGCATGACGACCTCGATCTGCAGCCGCAACAGCTCGTCGAACGCCAGGCGTCGGCGCGCGCGACCGAGCTCCTCGAACGACTCGGGGCTGTGGATCTGGGAAAAGGCTTCCGTGCGATCGATCAGCGCGAGGTCCGCGCGCCACCGGGCGGGTAGAGGATCTTCGAGCCTGCCGGCACGCCTGAGGGCCTCTGCCACCCATTCCCCGAACTCCCAGCCCGCAATGCCCGTGCGCTCGGAGGTCGGATAGACGGGCACGATCCTGCCCGTGCGGTTGCCGACCAGGTCGACCACCGGGTTCGTGAACTGCCGCCGACCCTTGTAGGTGTCGAGCTTGCCGAAGAAGAGGGCTTCGGTGCCCGCTTGGAGCTGCTTTGAGCGCCAGCCCTGGTTGAAGAAGACCACCTTCAGCCTGCCCGTGCCGTCGTCCACGTCGAGCTCGACGATGGCGCGGCCGTTGCGGGTTCGGCGCGACGAGACCGACTCGACCGTCGCCAACACGAGCGACTCCTCCCCGACGAGCATCTCGGCGACCTCTGCTCTGCGAGTGCGGTCGATGTACCTGCGGGGGTAGTGGGTGACGAGGTCGAGAACGCTCGCGATGCCGAGCTCGGCCAAGGGACTGGCGCGCTTCTCCCCGATCCTGCGGACCTCGCTCACCGGGATGTCCGCCAGGCGAGCGAGCGTCTTGCCTTCGCCGGCGACGGTGTCGCGGCCGGCGGTCTCGGGTGGTTCTCCCGACGCCGGTTGACCCTCAGTCGCTTCGGGACCGCCGGTCGCGCCGCGAGCGCCGGTACAGGTGCCCCGGCTCACTCGATGCTTATGAGGTACGGGTAGAGCGGCTGGCCCCCGTGGTGGACCTCGACCGCCACCGAGGGGCGGTGCTCCGCCAGCCATTCTGTTATCTGCCGGGTCTCGCCCCCTGCCGCTCCTTCGCCCTCGATGAGCGTGACGAGCTCGTGCTCGTCCGAGAGCAGTTTTCCGAGAAGGGCGCACGCCGCGTCGGACATCGTGTCTGCGAGCACCTCGACCCCCTCTCGTGACAGCCCCATCCAGTCTCCCGCCTTGATCGGGCCGTCGGGGCCGGCCGCGTCGCGCACGGCTTGTGTGACCTCTCCCGCCACCACGCGACGCGCCGATGCCGACATGGAGGCGACGTTCTCCTCTGCGGAGGCCTCGGGGTCGTACTCGAGCAGTGCAGCGAAGCCTTCGACGATCCCACTGGTCGGCACGACTCTCACCGTCTTGGTCGCGAGCTCGCACGCCTGCATCGCCACGGGGACGATGTTCTCGTTGTTCGGGAGGATCACCACTTCTTCAGAGCCGGCGGCGTCCACCACGTCGAGGATCTGCGCGGTAGACGGGTTCATCGACTGCCCGCCCGGTACCAGGTGGTGCACGCCGAGCGACCTGAATATTCGGCCCACGCCCTCTCCGTTTGCGATGGCCACGACCGCGGTCCGGGGAGGTGGCCCTGCGGGCTCCGGCTGGCCCCCCACGGCTGCGCCTGTCCCCTCGCGGACCCAACGCTCCTCTTCGATCTGCTCGGCCAGATCCGAGACTCGGATGTCGCGCGGTCGACCTGCATCTAGAGCTGCTTCGATGGCGGCGCCGACGTCGTTCGTGTGGATGTGGCAGTTCCACAGTCCGTCTCCTCCGACGACGACGATCGAGTCGCCCACTCCCTCCCACACGTCCTTGAAAGCCGAGATGGTCTCGTCGGGTGCCTCCAGGAAGTACATCACCTCGTAGCGGAGGCTCTCGTGATCTTGATGGGCGGACCCAGGGGTCTCTGCGCCGGAACTCGCGCCATCTCCAGATCGAAAGGAGATGCTGTCGGACGACCGCGACTCGACCTCGGCAACTGCCCAAGCGGCGAGCGGCGTCGAGCGAGCCGAGACGTGGGGGGCCTTCGGCAGGGGCCTCCCGTCGGTCACAGCCAGAAGGGAGTCGAGCAGCAGCAGGTACCCGCTTCCACCGGCATCGACCACTCCGGCATGGGCCAGCACCGGCAGCAGATCGGGAGTGCGGGCGAGCGCAGCATCTGCTGCAGAACGAGCGCTCTCGATCACTTCCAGGAGCGTGCCCGATCCCGGCGTGACACTGCCGGCACCGTCTGCCGCCGCCTTGGCGACAGTGAGGATCGTTCCCTCAACCGGTCTGAGAACCGCCTTGTAGGCAGCCTCGCTCGCCGAGCACAGGGCGGCCGCCAGGTCCTCTGGACCGAGGTCGCCCTTGTCGGACATAACGCTCGTGAAGCCTCGAAGAAGCTGGGACAGGATCACCCCGGAGTTCCCTCGAGCGCCCATCAGCGATCCGTGGGAGACCGCCTTGCAGACAGCCGCCATCTCGGGGGTTCCGACGGCAGGTGACCACCCGGGCGGGGAGGAGCTCCCCGGCTCCTCGGCGGCCTCGACGAAGGCCTCAAGGCCTTCTACTTGTGAAAGCTCCTTGACCACCGACTCCAGGGTGAGTGCCATGTTCGTCCCGGTGTCCCCGTCGGGAACGGGGTAGACGTTGAGCCGGTTGATCGCCTCTTGGTGAGTGCGAAGTGCCCCGCGGTATGTGCTCATCGCCCGGGCGACGTCGGCCGCGCTGAGCCGCCGGAGAGCCTCCATCCCCAGGATGCTAACCTTGACCCCCGGTCCTGAAGTCCCCCCGAATTCCGAGCGAGGAGCGATCGCGTCGTGGCTGCGGTGTGCGAAGTGTGTGGCAAGCACCCGTCGTTCGGCATGAACCTCAGCCACTCGCACCGCCGAACGAAACGGCGTTGGAACCCGAACATCCAGCGAGTAAGGGCACTCGTCGACGGGACCCCACGCCGCCTCAACGTGTGCACGTCGTGCATCCGCGCAGGAAAGATCACCAAACCGGTCAGGCGGGCCGCCGCAGAGCGAGCCGGGCTCGACAGCGCCGAGGTGCGCGCTCAGTCTTCCTGAGACACCCGGACCAGTCCCGGCCGCGAAAGGCTGCACGATGAGTCAGGGAGCCGATCCGGAACCCAGGCAGGCGCCGGCGCCGGCGGGCGTGATCGGCGAGAGCCCGCTTTCCGGGCGCGACAGCGACATCCTCCTCGCAGACGGCACGACTGCACGTCTGCGCGACATCCGCCCGAGCGACGCAGAGGAGCTCGTGGCCTTCCACGGGCGAGTGTCCCCCGAGAGCATCATCTTCCGATACTTCGGTCCCCATCCCGTCCTCTCCCAGCGCGAGGTGGAGCACTTCACGAACGTCGACGGCGCCGACCGCGTGGCACTCGTGGCCGAGCGGGCAAACAACATCGTCGCGATCGCCCGCTACGACCGAAGCCCCGGAAGCGACGAAGCCGAGGTCGCCTTCCTCGTGGACGACGTCTTCCAAGGAAAGGGGCTCGGGACGATCCTCCTCGAGAACCTGGCAGTGGCTGCCCGCGCCCATGGAATTCGACGCTTCATCGCCGACACGCTTTCCGACAATCACAAGATGCTGTCGGTGCTTCGAGACGCTGGTTTCGCGCGTCAGTACGAACGCGCCTCAGAGGTCATGCGCGTCGTGCTGGACATCGCCCCGAGTCCGGAAGCCGTGGCCGCTGCAGATGGGCGGGAGCGTCAGGCGGTTGTCCATTCGATCGCCCGGCTGCTGCGTCCTCGCTCCATCGCTGTCATCGGCGCAGCACGCGCCAGAGGAACGATCGGTCACCAATTGTTGAGAAATCTCCTGCGGGGCGGCTTCGAGGGGCCCGTCTACCCCGTCAACCCCTCGGCCACGCACGTCGCGAGCGTCGCCTGCTGGCCGAGCGTGGAAGCGATTCCCGGCCCGGTCGATCTCGGGCTGATCGCCGTGCCCGCCGCGAAGGTGTTGGACGTCATCGAGCAATGTGGGCGCAAGGGAGTGGGGGCGCTCGTCGTGATCACCGCCGGTTTCGCAGAGGCCGATTCCGAAGGTGCCGAGAGCCAGCGTCACATCACCCGTCTCGCCCACTCATACGGGATGCGGCTGGTCGGCCCGAATTGCTTCGGCGTGGTCAACACCGACCCGGACGTGTCGATGAACGCCACCTTCGCTCCCACCGCGCCCGTCCCCGGCCCACTCAGTTTCGCCTCGCAGTCAGGCGGTCTCGGCATCGCGATCCTGCGTGAGGTAGTGGCTCGAGGTCTCGGGTTGTCGAGCTTCGTTTCGATGGGCAACAAGGCGGACATAAGCAGCAACGACCTCCTCAGGTTCTGGGAACA
>Ga0209415_10010669_pt1 | contig 15571 bp, 12 predicted proteins | sample PeaSoiSIISIP2007_FD_187696 | JGI IMG/M metagenome (GOLD analysis project Ga0209415, IMG submission 187696) | Peat soil microbial communities from Weissenstadt, Germany - SII-SIP-2007 (SPAdes) (version 2) | ecosystem: Environmental > Terrestrial > Soil > Wetlands > Peat | place: Germany... | reverse complement strand
GGGAGCCGCAGCAGCGCTGGGATCTGCCCGGGGCGGGCCACGACCGAACCCGCTATCCGCGCCAGGCCGATCGCGCCGTGCATATCCAGTGCGGCGAGGGCGGCCGGCGGCAGGTCGCGCTCCGCCGGATCACAGATCGCGCGCAGCACGGCGAAGGGCAGGCCATGCGCCGTGGCGATTCGCGCCACGGCGCCGCTCTCCAGGTCCAACGCGGCCGCGCCCGTCTGCTGCCACAGCCGTTGCTTGGTCGTGACATCCGCCGCGACGGAGTCCGCCCCGAGCAGCCGGTGCAACGTCGCGCCGCCGATGCGTGCCATCAGGACAGCGTCGGCGTTGAACGCCACGCCGCGGCTCACCACCACCGACGGCACGACGATGTCGCCAGGACGCAGCGCCGGGTCCAGGCCGCCGGCCAGGCCGAAGCTGAGCAGTGCCGTGGCGCCGGCCGCGATCGCGCGCGTTGCGGCCGCGTCGGCACCGGCCGCCGTGCCGCCGCCGACGAACACGGACACACCGAACCGCCGGGCCAGCCGCACCTCGGCGTCCAGCCCGACGACGATTGCCAGAAAGCGGTCCCCCATCGATGCGGACGGCGCGCGGGAGCAATTGCCTGTTCGGTTGCGCAGTCGGTCTGCCTCCGTTCCGACCTGGCCGCCAGCATGCCGCGATGCTCCGGTTGGTCAATGACGCCACGCGGCGGCACGCGCCGGACGGGTCGTTGCACCGGCGCTACCGTCCCGTCATGGCCACGTGAACCGGCTGCACAACGATGGTGTGCGCCGATGGATGCGATCTTCAACGAGCGGACCCGGTTGTTGGCGACGTTCCTGAACAATGTCGGGGTCGCCACGATCGTGACATCCATCATCGCGCCGGCGGTCAACTTCTTCTACAGGGTGGGAAGCGTTTTCCCGAGCCGCTGATGGATCCAGACCCCCTCGTGCCACCAGTTCGTGGCGATGTTTCCTCGCCGCTTGTGCGTCGGCCATTGTAGCGCTACTGACGGGTAGCTTTACGCGCGGCGCGGGGCATTAGCGCACTTCATCAGCTTTGCTCCCGCGGATCGGCGATGAAGCAGGGTCCAGGAACGGATTTCCAGCTTCCACCCATTCCAGGGAACGAAAGGACATGCCGATGATTCTGACCCGCCGCGCCATGCTCGGTGCCACCGCGGTTGCCGCCTTGCCGCGTCTCGGCCGGGCCCAGGCCACGCCGACGATCAAGCTGGGGGTGCTCAACGATATGTCCGGCCCCTATCGCGACGACGGCGGACCGAACGGAGTGATCTGCTGCAAGCAGGCGCTGCTCGATTTCGGCGTGCCGGGCAAGGGCTTCAACGTCGAGGTGATCTTCGCCGACCACCAGAACAAGCCCGATGTTGGCGCCGGCATCGCGCGGCAATGGCTCGACCAGGACGGCGTCGATGCGATCGTCGATGTGCCGACCTCCTCGGTCGGGCTGGCGGTGAACCAGATCTGCCGCGAGAAGAACAAGGTGATGCTGAACTCGGGCACCGGCACGTCCGACCTGACCGGCAAGCAGTGCAGCCCGAACACCATCCACTGGACCTACGACACCTACATGCTGGCGAAATCCACCGCCGGCGCCACGATGAAGCAGGGTGGCGACACCTGGTTCTGCATCACCCCCGACTACGCGTTCGGCCTGGCGCTGGAGCGCGACACCACCGAGATCGTCACCAAAGCCGGCGGCAAGGTGCTGGGCAGCATCCGCTACCCGTTCCCCGAGACCACCGACTTCTCCTCGATGCTGGTGCGCGCGCAGGCGTCGGGCGCCAAGGTGCTGGGGCTGTGCAACGCCGGGGGCGACACCGCCAACTGCATCAAGCAGGCGCAGGAGTTCGGCCTGATGAAGTCGATGCGCGTGGTGGCGATGCTGATTCAGAGCACCGACATCAAGGCTCTGGGTTTGGCGACGGTGGGCGGGCTGTATTACAGCGAGTCGTACTACTGGGACCTGAACGACCGCACCCGGGCGTGGAACGACCGGGTGAAGTCGAAGACAGTGAACGGCATCTGGCCGAACATGACCCAGGCGGGCGACTATGGCGTGACGCTGCACTACCTGAAGGCGGTGGCCGACATGGGCGTGGTGGCGGCGAAGGCGGACGGCCGCGCGGCGGTGGAGCGGATGAAGCGGATGCCGACCGACGACGACTGCTTCGGCCCCGGACGCATCCGCGAGGATGGCCGCACGCTGCACCCCGTCTACCTGTTCCAGGCGAAGACGCCGGCCGAGAGCAAGCAGCCCTGGGACGTGGCGAAGGTGATCGCGACCACGCCGCTGGAGGAGGCATGGCGGCCGCTTAGCGAGGGCGGCTGCCCGCTGGTGAAGGCCTGACGCGCGAAACCTCTCCCGCGCTACGCGCAGGAGAGGGTTACTGACAACGGCGCCGCTCTGTGTCAGAACCGATCCGACGCGATGAACACCGCCGTGACGCAACTCCTGGCGCAGCTTTCTGACGACCTGGCAGCCCAGGTCGCGGCTGCGGCGCCTTGGGTGACGGCCATCCGCATCGGCCCCAACCGCCACATCGCCGGCATCGTGTGGCGCTCCGACGTGGTGGTGACCTCGGACCAGGCTCTGCCAGCGCTGGACACCTATTCGCTGGCCATCTCACCCGGGACGCTGCTGCCGGCCCGCGCCGCGCGCCGCGACCCGGCCACCAATCTCGTCTGCCTGACTCTCGATACGCCCACCGTGGCGACATCGATCCGCGCCGCGATCGATCCCGCGGTTGGCGGCCTCGCCTTGGCGCTCGGCGCGGCAGCGGACGGCAGTCCGACGGTCCGGCTGACCGCAATCCACTGGATCAGCCGCGGCTACGTTAACGGCAGCGGGCCGCTGGGCGAGGCGATCATGCTCGATCTCGCCGCCAACCTGGTGTCGGAGGGTGGGCCGGTGCTCGACGCGCGGGGCGGCCTGTTGGGCATGGCCAGCGCCGGACCGCAGGGCGAGGCCCTGGTGATCCCGCACACCACAATCACCCGGTTCCTCGATCCGCTCGGCATGGGGAAGACGCTCCCAGTGATGCAGGAGCGGCGCGGCTGGCTCGGCGTCGCGCTACAGCCGATCACCGTCCCGGAGAGCTTGCGCAGCATTGCCGGCCAGCCCTCCGGACGCATGGTGGTCAGCGTGACACCGGGCGGACCGGCAGAGCATGCCGGCCTGCGGCTGGGCGACGTGTTGCTGGCGATCGACGATCAGAGCGTGAGCGCGCAGCACGGCCTGCGCGCCTTCATCCGCGCCGAGCGGGTCGGCAGCGCCATCGAAATCCGCCTGATGCGGGATGGCGCGATCCGCAGTGTCACGCTCACGATCGCGCCGCAGCCGCTGGACTGACGGCCGGAGCCTACCGGTTTCCGGACCTATTTTGGTCCGCACGTGCGTTTGCTGCGGGTGCGAAGGTTGCGTTCGGAGGCCAGCCGCCATAATTTCGCCTTGAGCTTCAATCCGCCGCGGCGGTTCACAAGGAGGGCACGCGCATGAGCGTCAAGACCAAAGGCTCCGTCACCGTCACATTAGGCGGCACTAACCGGTCCTCCACCCTGCCGCTGCTCGGCGGCACCATCGGGCCGGACGTGTTCGACATCCGCAAGCTGTATGGCGACCTGGGCGTGTTCACCTACGACCCGGGCTACGGCGCAACGGCGTCCTGTGACAGCAAGATCACCTATATCGATGGCGACGTCGGTGTGCTGCTGTATCGCGGCTACCCGATCGAGCAGTTGGCCGAGAAGTCGACCTTCCTGGAAACCGCTTACCTGCTGCTCTACGGCGAGTTGCCGGATGCGGCAAAGCTTAAGGAATTCGAGCTGGGCGTCATGCGGCACACCATGCTGCACGAACAGCTCCGCACCTTCTACAACGGGTTCCGCCGCGACGCGCACCCGATGGCGGTGATGTGCGGCGTGGTCGGCGCGCTGTCGGCATTCTACCACGACAGCCTCGACATCCATGACCCGGAGAGCCGGCGGATCAGCGCCTTCCGGCTGATCGCCAAGTTGCCGACGATCGCCGCCTGGGCGTATAAATACTCGGTCGGCCAGCCGTTCGTGTATCCGCGCAACGACCTGGGCTACGCGGAGAACTTCCTACACATGTTCCACGCGGTGCCGGCGGAACCGTACAAAGTCAACCCAGTGCTGTCGAAGGCCATGGATCTGATCATGATCCTGCACGCGGATCATGAGCAGAACGCGTCGACCAGCACGGTGCGGCTGGCCGGCTCGACCGGGGCCAATCCGTTCGCCTGCATCGCCGCCGGCATTGCCAGCCTGTGGGGCCCGGCCCATGGCGGCGCCAACGAGGCGGTGCTGAAGATGCTGGGCGAGATCGGCCACGTGAAGAACATCAAGGGCTACCTGGACGATGTGAAGGACAAGGACAACCACGCCAAGCTGATGGGCTTCGGCCACCGGGTGTACAAGAACTACGACCCGCGGGCGCGCATCATCCAGAAGGCCTGCCACGATGTGCTGGAAGAGCTCGGCATCAAGGGCGATCCCCTGCTCGATCTGGCGATGGAACTGGAGAAGATCGCGCTCAACGACAAGTACTTCATCGACCGCAAGCTGTACCCGAACGTGGATTTCTATTCCGGCATCATCCTGAAGGCGATGGGCTTCCCGACCAGCATGTTCACTGCTTTGTTCGCGGTGTCGCGCACGGTGGGCTGGGTCAGCCAGTGGCAGGAGATGATGGAGGACCCGCAGCAGCGCATCGGCCGGCCGCGGCAGGTCTACACGGGTGCGCCGCAACGCGACTACGTGCCGATGGGAAAGCGCAACTAAGCCAGACGCAAGGCGAGGCGTCGCGGGGCCAGGGACCGATGTCCCTGGCCCTTTTTTGTGCCTGCCGCCTCGCCGGTTACGGGCGCCAGCGATTGGCAGGCGAACGCGGGTGCGTTTCATACCGTGAAATAACGTGAAAGAGCGTGAAAGAGCGTTCCCTGTGGACAATCTTATCCACAGGCTGTTGATAAGATACTTGAAGAACAACTGGCAAAAGGCTCAGAAGATTCGAGTTTTTTTCGATCCATCGCAAGTCAAACACCCACGTCCCGACAGATTCAACCTGGCCTTCACTCGCAGAAGACCCGCAAAGCTGGTGTGTTGACTGGCAGTGAGGCGGAATTCCGGCCTGTTTGTTGGTGCCCCGCACGAAAATACCTTGCGTGGTTGCAGCAGTATGGATAGTTCTACAGCCGCCGGTTGTATTTCCTTGCACCGGGATTACCGGGAGACGCAGATGACCGAATGCCAGTCGCTCGACATGCAAGTCAAGGAACAATTGAAGCGTTGGCCGCAGCGACCACCCGGACTGCGCATGCCCCGGCGTGGCCGCCACGTCTGGCTGCGTGGCAGACCGGGCGATGATACAAAGACTTGTCACCCTTTTCTCAAGCTGCCGGGCAGCACGCGGCTGCGCACGCTGCCGGACGGCCTGTGGCTCAATTTCGGCGGTACGATTGCGGATCCTTTTGTGGATATCTTTGCCATCGAGGCCTGCAGCACGTTGCAAAATTTGCTCGACAAGCGGTCGCGCTTCGCTCCCAGCACGAACTCCCTGCTCGCGGTGTGTCCAGTGCCGTGGCTGCTTGCGCCGGTGATGCCGGAGGATCCGACCCCACGCTGGCAGGCGATCGGCGTACTGCAGCATCCCCCGGTCCTGCCGGCCGTGTTTCCGGTCCGCATGATCCGCGTTCTCTACGGCCTCAAGACCGAGCATTACGATGGCTTCGCCCGCCACCAGTTGCCGCATGGCCACGAATTCTTCGCGCCGATGGACGCGCTCACCGCCGAGGACAGTGACAAGAATCCGGAGATGCAGGCGCTCTTGCAACGCGCCTCGCCGGTGTCGAACTTCATGCGGATGCCGTGATCGACGGATCAGCCGTCGTTGCCGAGTTGTCTTTGCCCGACCGTCATTGCCCCAACCGTCATTGCCCCAACCGTCATTGCGAGGAGCGAAGCGACGCTGCAATCCCCCCGGCGACCTGCGGCTCGCCGGGGGGATTGCCGCGTCGCTTCGCTCCTCGCAATGACGGTTGGCCGCCCTACTCCGCGGCGCGCACCTGCCGCCGATCCATCGCGGCGCGGTCGAGCTTGTGAACCTCCCCGCCCTTGAGGATCGCCACCAGCCGTTCCTTTTGCTGCAGCACACTCACATCCGCCACCGGGTCGCTGTCCACCAGCAGCAGGTCGGCGAGGAAGCCCTCGCGCACCTGGCCGGCCTCATCGCCCAGGCCCATCAATTCGGCGCCGTAGCGGGTCGCGCAGACCAGCGCCTCATTGGGGCTGTAGCCGAGATGCCGCACAAAATGTGCGATGTCGCGCGCGTTCTCGCCCTGCGGCGTACGGGCAAAGCCATAGTCGCCGCCGATGACGACGCGGATGCCGCGGCGCTTCATCTCCGGATAGGCGCGCGACGCCGCCGCCAGGCCGAGTTCGATGCCACGGCGCACGCCCTGGTGCAGCGTGCCCTCCGGCGCGTCATGCACCGCGGCGTGCAGCAGGCCGATCGCCGGACCGACGAACACGCGGTCCTTCACTGATTCCAGCAGGTCGAGCGCTTCCTCATCGGCATGCTCGCAATGATAGATCACGTCGACGCCGCAGCGCACGGCGCGCTTCACCGATTCAGCGGCGCGGCAATGCGCGTTGACCATGCGATGGAAGTCGCGCGCCACGGTGACGCCGGCGCGGATTTCGTCCTCGCTCATCACCGTGCGCGGCAGGGCGCCGTTGCGGGTGTGGTCGTCGCCGGAGATGTTGAGCTTGATGCTGTCCACGCCCTCGCGCACGCAGAGCCGCGCGAGCTTCGTCACTTCCACCGGCCCGTCGGCGAACATCGCGAAGCTGTCGCGGAACTGGTGCGCGCGCCGCTCGTCGCCGAGGCCGCCGGTGACGGTGATCTCCGGCCCGCAGGCGCGCATCCGCGGGCCGGGCAGGTCGCCCGCCTCGATGGCATTGCGGATGACCACGTCGATGCGCAGCTTGGCGCTCGCCGCGCTGTAGGCGCTGGTGAAGCCGTGATCGAGCAGGATGCAGGCGTTGCGGGCGGCGATGAGGGTGTGCTCTTCGGGGGGTGTATCGCCGAGGTCGGTGGGGCGGGCGGCGTTGATGAAGGTGATGTGAGCGTGGCCCTCGACCAGGCCGGGCATCAGGGTCATGCCGTTCGCCTCGATCACCTCGGCGCCGGCGGCTTCGAGCTGGCCGCGCTGAGTCGCGACGGCGCGGATGCGCTCTCCCTCGACCAGAACATCGGCCGGGAACGATGGCGCGCCCGAGCCGTCCCACACGCGACAGTTCTTGAGTAGCAGGCGAGCCATGGTTGCCTCCCCGGTTGCCGGGAGGAGGGTAACCGATTGCCGGCGGTTCGTCTCGCCACTGGGATCACAGGGAAACAAACGTTTCAACCGAAGCCGTGTGGCCGTCATCCCCGCCGAAACGGGCCGAAATGGATTGACGGCCGGTGACGATCGCCACGACGATACGCCCCTCCCGTTCTCCATACGTTTCGCGCCGAACAGCGAATTTCGTTACGATACGGGATATTTTGATTTGGATCAATGCCACCAGCCGCGAATGCTTGCTCAATCTCAATGGCAATGCTGCGTGCGGTGCCGGAAGCGGCGCACATGGGTAACTGCCCCTTCTAAACCGGACCCCAGGGTCCGAGCGTACCGACGGGAGAGCGCGATGCAGTACATCGTATGTCTGCGCCAGCAGGCGGCCTACTACCACCAGCTTGCCGACCAGTGGCTCAAGGCCAACAAGCTTGAAGAAGCCACCGAATACGAGGATCTGGCGGAGACCTGCGAGGAGGTCGCCGACGAACTCGAGGACCACCTGCCGGCCGGCTAGTCCGGCAGTCACGGGTTGGGCGCCGCCGGCCCGGCGGCGGCAGGGTATAACCGCGCGATGTGGCGAGCGGTCCGCGCTTGGCCGGACATGGCGTGCGGCTGGGTTAAGCGCCCGAGGCCAGGCTCCGGCCCGCCATCCACGCTGTCGCTGTTTGCCCTGAGGATGGTCGCGGGTTCTATTGGCGCACCGGCCGGGATATCGTCGAACACCAGGACCAGTGCGACGCCGGAGCAGCCCGGCTGGGCTGCTTCGTCAGGGCTGAAGCCGCGAGCCGCAATGGCTCGCCACGGTCGGTAGCCGGCGATTCCATCACTTTTAATTACGATACCGGCATCGTCACTGAGTCTTTCCACCGTGGCCATCGTCGGCGTCGACCTTCTTGGCCTCGGCCGTCTTCTTCGCGATATACGCGCCGATGGCGCCGTGGATCACCGCACCGTGCTGGCCGGGGCCGTGCGCGTTGCGCATGTCGAAGTGCATGATGTCGCCGTACGAGCCGCCCCAAAAAAGGCCGATGCCTTCCTTGAACTCCTTGGTCAGGCGCATGAAGCCAAAGTCGCGGATCTTGTTCTTGCTGCCGGTGCGTTCCCATTTGACGCCGAGATCGTCGATGTCCCTCTGAATGAGCACCTTCACCTGCGCCTCGGACTTGCCCTTGAACGCGGCCGGGGCATTGTTGCCGAGTTCAGCGAGCCGTCCAGGAATATCGTTCCAGTCGAGGTAGTGGAAATAGTCGACGAGCACATCATTGAGCGCCTCGAGTTGCTCGAACGACATGCCGCCGTGGTACTCGCGCGCCCTTCCATCCGACATAACGCCGGCGCGCTTGAACACCTCGTTGGCACTCGGCTTGATGAGCGGGTTCTCGTCGTAGTTAACGTCAACCGCCAGGCCGAACAGATGCATGCTGATCGCCGCCGACGTCGGGTAGGGGCGGCCGCCCGGCCAGCTCATGTCAATGAGCCCGAGCGACTTGCGCGCCGTCTCCGCGTCACCGTATTTGCCGAGGAAAAAGGTTTCCCTCTCGCGCAAATGTGCCGCGAGTTCGTTGTGGATGTCGGGCACGCTGATGCCGAGAAAGCTCGCGGTGGTGAAGTTCGAATACCAGGTGTCTGGATCCAGGTCGGCGTTGTGCAGGATTTCGTAGCAGTACGTCTTGACCGACTCCTTGACCTCGTTCGTGGTCTTGCTCTCCTCTACGACAGTGGCCCGGGCGGTAGAAGGCGCGAAGGGCCTGCGCTGCACCAGCCGCGCACCGGTCGCCGATCCGCCGGCGGATTGGTGGATCGCGTGCATGGCGGGAATAGGTGACAGATCGCGGTTATCAGCACTTTGACCTGCCTGCCGGAAAAACCTGGGTTCAGCCCGGTTTTCAGCGCTGGCACCATTCGCATCCTGCCGCTCGGCGGCAATTGCCGCGCCCTGCTGAACAACATGCGTGAGTTCGTGCGCAATTAACCGGCGTCCGTCATCGCTCGATGGCGCAAAGTTGCTGCCACCGAAGGCGATATGTGGCCCGACCGTGTAGGCCAAGGCGCCCAGCGCCTGGGCCGATGCTGCTGCCCGTTCGTCCGTATGCACGCGAACCTGTGAGAAATCCTGGTTGAACCGCGGCTCGAAGTAGCCTCGGGTGGGTTCGTCGAGCGGCCGGCCGGCGGAGCTCAGCATCTCGTGCACGGCCGGTGGCGCTTCGACGGCGGGGGATTCGGCTGACCCAGCCCGCTTCATTTGTCGCGTCGCTATGTCCTGCTCCTTGCGGGCGGCGGATTCGCGGGAAATCTGCCCCGGCGCGGAAGCGACCGACTGCGACGAGGCTGGCATGCGCATCACCCGGTCGGCGACACGATCGGCCTCGCGCTCGAGTGGATCATCAATCGCGCCGATGGCGAGCTTCGGCTGAATCAACGTTTGCACCGGCACAGCCACGGTCGGGCCTTGCCCCGAAGCTTCACACCGCTCCAGCGGAGACATCAGAACACGCGGGAAATCCCGCGACATCCGTTCGGCTGATGACGCCGGCACCTCCGAAGATCGCCGCGGCAGCAGCCGGAGCATTGCCTGGTTCCCGATCGCTCCCTGCATCGCGGGCGGCCGTTGCCGTGTCTGCATTGGGGTAGGCGAAGCATTCTGCGGTTGCTTCGATGCAACATCTTTCGAGCTATCCGAGATTGCGCTCGCCTTGTGGATCAGATCTGTGCGTTGCATTCGCCCACCCTTCCGCGGGAGCTCGGACGAGCACTACACGCAATATACCCACTCGGCGCAAGAGCAACGGCGCTGCATCCAGGGGATCGCGTTTGGAGCTTCCTGGCGCCTCCGATGCGCCGCTCAGCCTGCGACCGCTGCATCACGCCGCCCTGCTTGGCAGACGACGTCGATGCACACCAGTTTTTGCACGGATCCCGAACCGGCCCTCACAGGAACGGTTCGGCTCGCTTCAACAGTTCCTCGACTCCCGCCTCTTTGAGATTGCGCGGCTTGCCGGGGTGGATGACGGACACCTGGCAGCTTTCGGCGGCCTCAACGAGCTGGCGGTAGGTGCCGGCGGACAGATCCTTGATGTAGGCCTGCTTGTCCTTGTTGTAGGCGAACATCTTGTCGTTGATCTGGGTGCACTCATTGCAACTGCTGCAACGCGCGGTCTCGATGTAGGGCTCATCCGGCGAACGCTCGGGTTCGGCCGGCGCCGCCTCGGCCGCTTGGGCCGGCGCACCCGCCGGAGCGGCCGCCAGCGCCACCACCGGCGCCACTGCTTCCACGACCGCTTGGGCTGCGGTAACGTCGCGCTGCCGCTGCTCCGCCCACGCCGCCCGTTCACGCGCGAGCAGAGCCTCGGCATGCGAATTGCGGACGCCGCCAAGCTCGCGCAGGCCGCGCCACATCGCGCCGATCCGCCGCGCCTCGCGGATCATGCAGTCGTCGGCCATCACCTTCTGCAGCCGGTTGCCGACGTCCACCATCAGCAGGCAAGGAACGTTGCCGGAAGCCGGGTCCGTGCCATGCGCGATCGCCTCGGCCGCAGCCACCATCTGGCCGTTCCAGACGGCGCGCGGAACCCGTGCGAAGTGCGCGGCATAACGCCGGTCGCAGGCCAGGAAGTCGGCCGCCGTGAAGGCGACGGTTTCGGCGATGCTCTGGTGGTCCGCGTCCTCGTAGCTGAGCGGATGCACCGGCCAGTCTTGCTCTGGCTGCGGGTTGCCCGCGACGCTGAAGCGGGCGGCCCAGTCCGCCCCCGCCGACGGGTCGTAAACGAATGCCGGAAAAGCGCGCGATTCCATCGCCGCCGCGCCGACCAGATAAGGCGGGATGTCGCCGGCGTGACCGTTCGCTCCGGAGAACACCGAGAACAGCGCCGGGCCGGGGCCGGCCAGCCCGGCGAACAGCCGATCGCGCAGCTGCAGCAGGTTCGAGGCGCTGGACTGCATTACGAACGTCTCGCCGAGCGCAATCGCGGCACTGGCGAGCGTGCGGCCGGACAGGCCGAACGACGCCCGCGTTGGATCGTCGGCCAGCGGCGCAAGGATGTCGTCGGTTTGCAGCAGGATCTTCAGCGGCAACCCGGTCGCGAGCGCATCCAGCAGGCGGGCGAACTCCGCCGGGGTCAGCGTGTCGGCATCCAGCCGCACCAGGTAGTCCGGGAACAACGCCAGCTCTGCGGCGCCCACACGGTTGGCGCCGAAGCCGGCGAACACGGCGTCGTGCTGCGCCTCCCGGTACTCGCCCTTCACCTCCAGTTCGGCGATGGTTATCGCCTTGATCAGTTCCACCAGCCTGGGCAGACGCTCGTGCCAGGCTTCCAGCGCCCGGCTGCAACTGTCGAATGCGTAGCCGTATCCGGGTAGCGCCTGCGGCGGTGCGCCGGCCTGTTGCGGCGGGGGGAAGAAACGCTGCGACTGCAGGACGGAGAGCAGCCAGCGGATGCGCTCGCGGCGGCTGTCCGGCAACAGGGAGGGCGGCGAGATGCTGGCCAACATGCGCGACATCGCCGCGAAATCGAACGCCTGCGCCTGTGGGTCGCCGATCGAGGCGCGCAGGTTCTCGGCGCTGTGGCCGGCGTCGGAACGGGCGAAGTCGGCTTGCAGGATGTCGGACAGTTTCTGGATCAGCCGGGTCAGATCGGCACGAAACCGCGCCGTCTTGCGCCGGTGAACCGCCGCCGCGGCGTGCGAGAACAGACGTCCGGGCAGGCTGGCGTCGCACTCCGCCACCTCGCCGTCGACTGGCAGTTTTGCCCGCAGGCGCGCGAGATCGTCGGCGAGACCATCGTCGGGACTCGCGGTGAGGCGCTGCGCCGCCGTCTGCCACAATGCCGGGAACGTGCCGCCGCCATCCGCCGCGGCGACGCGGCGCAGCTCCCGCTCCATGCGCTCGGCGTGGTGGCGCAGGCGGTCTGGAACGACCTCGCCCTCCAGCGCCGCGTCGAACAATTCCGTCAGTGACCGCACGGCACCGGCGTCGCTGGCCGCCGGCAGCAAAACGAGTGGAAAATCGTAGCGCAGCTCGGTCAGATCGCGGTAGCTGGCGAACAACGCGGGACGCAGGCCGAGCCCGGCCACGGCATCGAGACCTTCGCCAGTGCTCTGGCCGGTCAGGTAGAACGTGACCTGCGCTTGATGGGCTGCTTGCATGATGCTGTCGCCTTGCATGTCGGCCAAATTCCGCGGCGCGTCAGGCCGCGTCGGCGCGGGACGCGTCCGGTCCATCGCCCGGTGGCCAGACCGTGACCTTGTCGAACTCGGCTTCCAGGCCGTTCCTGATCAGCTCGGTCGAGCGCAGCGCGCCAGCGTGGCGCACCTCCTCGTAACAGGGGACGTCCGGGTTGTGGTAGAGGATGCCCACCGGAATCGGGTCGTGGCCGGAAGCAACTTCCCGCGCGCGATGGATGTCGTGCGGATCGTGCTCTTCCTGCGTGCGGAAGATCTTCGACGTGCCCGGGCTGATCGTCAGGCCGCGCTCGTGGTGCAGCAGATTGATGCGCGACGGGTCCTGCACGAACGGCTCGAACATCTTCGGCAACCATTCCGGGCAGCGCTGCAGGATGCGCACGAAGCCGAGGCCCTTGTGGCGGAATGCCGCCGCGATGATGTCGTAGAGCACGTCGGGAATCCAATCGACCGCCTGCGCCACGAACGATACGTTCTGCACGCCGAGGGTGACGCTGAGCGGGTTCAATGCCTCCAGATAGGAGCCACGCGGCGTGGTGGCGCTCTTCAACCCGATCGGTGAGGTGGGCGAGGCCTGCTTCTTCGTCAGGCCGTAGATCTGGTTGTCGTGCAGCATCACCGTCAGGTTCATGTTGTAGCGGATGGCGTGGATCCAGTGCGCCGCGCCGATGCTGCAACAGTCGCCGTCGCCGGTGTTGACGAACACATTCAGATCCGGCCGCGCCATCTTGACGCCCTCGGCGATCGGCAGGGCGCGGCCATGGATGCCGTGCAGGCCATAGGTCTTCATGTAGTGCGGGAAGCGGCTGGAGCACCCGATGCCGGAGATGAACACGGTCTTCTCCGGCGGCAGGTCCTCGTCGCGGCACAACCGCTGCACCGCGGTCAGGATGGCGTTGTCGCCGCATCCGGTGCACCAGCGCGGCACGCCGCTCTGGTAGTCCTCCAGGTCGTAATGCTCATCGTGCAGCCGCAGCAGGCATTCGGTGGCGGAATAGGCGGTGTCGGAGTCGGACATGCTTATGCCCTTTCAATGCGTCTGCAGTTTGCGCAGAATGGCGGCGCGGATCAGTGCCGGCTTGATCGGCTGGCCCTTGACCTCGCACCAGCAGTCCACATCGACCAGATAGCGCGAGCGCAGCAGCATCGCCAGCGCGCTGTAGCGCCGGTTGCTTTCGTCGACGAGCTGATCGTCGGGCTGGTCGCACCAGTTGCCCTCGATGGTCATGACCTGGCGGAAGCGCGCCATGATCTCCTTGATGCCCGGCGCCATCGGCTGCAGGAAGGTGAGGTGGATGGAGGACACGGCATGGCCCTCGTCCCGCATGCGCTCCACCGTTTCCTCGATCGCGCCGCGCGTGCTGCCCCAGCCGATCACCAGCAGCTCACCGCTGTCCGGCCCGAATACCGGCGGCGGCAGCAGCGTCTTCTGCAGTGCCGCCAGCTTGCGGGCGCGGGCGTGAATGCTCTGCTGGTTGATCTCCGGGTCGTAGGCCACGTGGCTCTGGCCGTCATGGGCCAGACCGGTCAGCGTGTGCATGCCGCCGGGCTGGCCGGGGATGATGCGGCGCGCCAGCCCGGTAACCGGATCCCAATTGTACGGCCTGGTGTCGTCCGGGACACTGCTCTGGTCCGCCGGCGGCGCCAGCCAGGTCTCGTGAAACTGCGGCCGTGGAATCGGCTGCTGCGAGCTCGCGAGCGCGGCGTCGGTCAGCAACACCACGACCATGTTGAATGTCTCGGCGATCTTGCGCGCGGTGATCACCGAATAGAAGCAGTCCTCGATGGTGGCGGCGGCCATTACCACTTTCGGTGCGTCGCCATGGCTGCCGAACATGGCGGTCAGCAGGTCGCCTTGCTCCACCTTGGTGGGCTGGCCGGTGCTTGGGCCGCCGCGCTGCACGTTGATGACGACCAGCGGGATCTCCCCCATCACCGCCAGCCCGATGCCTTCCTGCTTCAGCGAATAGCCGGGGCCGGAGGTGATGGTGACCGCGCATTTATTGGCGTAGGAGGCGCCGAGGGCGAACGCGCAGGCGGCGATTTCGTCTTCCGCCTGATGCACGATCCCGCCGACCTTCTCGAACACGTCGCTGAGATAGTGCGACACGGAGGTCGCCGGCGTGATCGGGTACATGGCGCACACTTCCATGCCCGAGGCGAGGATGCCCAGCGCCAGCGCAATATTGCCGTTGACCACGATCTGCGGCTCGGTCGCGCGCACGGCGGGGACGTGGTACTTGAAGGCGAGGTTGTCCTCGGCCCACGTGTAGCCGGCCTCGAGCAATCGGACGTTGGTATCGACGACAGCCTGGTCCTTCTTGCCAAAGATCAGCGCAACTTGCTCGGCGGCGAGCTGCATGTCGAAGCTGTAGATGTTGCAGAGCATGCCCAGCGCGAACATGTTCTTGCCGCGCCGCGGGTCGGTCACGATGGTGCGGCACTCGCGTTCCATCGGGACCTCGTGCACGTCGTAGCCGGCCGCGACGAGTTGCTCGTAAATTTCAATGTAGGAGTCGACGATCGCCTTGTTGCGGTCCTCACGCCACATGCTCTCGAGCAGAATGGTGGCACCCGGCTTGAGTTCGCCGGCACTCACGCGGCCGAGCAATACTTGCTCGTTGAAGGCGACCGCGAGATCGGTTTCATTGCCACCGTTGGTGATGCGGCGGGTGCCGAAGCGGATGCGGTTGCCGGATGCGCCGGCGACGCTGCGGGCCGGCGGGCGGATTTCGGCGGGGATGATCTCCACCGTCCAGATGCCATAGCCCGCGCGCGCGGCAATCGCGCCCAGGCACTGGCCGCAACGCTGCGCGCCTTCCCCGGAGTCGCTGATCACCTCGACGATGTGTTCGGCAAGCGTGGTCACCGTCTTATCGCGGGCGGCCGGTCGTTGCAGCAGAGTGACGTCGTTCATGGTCTCATCTCGGGCTTGGAGTTATTGGCGACCGGCAGGTGGAGTGGCAGGCAAAGAAGAACCCTCCCCCTCCCCTTGTGGGAGGGGGTCAGGGGGAGGGG
>Ga0209415_10010668_pt1 | contig 15572 bp, 11 predicted proteins | sample PeaSoiSIISIP2007_FD_187696 | JGI IMG/M metagenome (GOLD analysis project Ga0209415, IMG submission 187696) | Peat soil microbial communities from Weissenstadt, Germany - SII-SIP-2007 (SPAdes) (version 2) | ecosystem: Environmental > Terrestrial > Soil > Wetlands > Peat | place: Germany... | reverse complement strand
ACAACGGAGCCTGGCTCGGCGGAAGGCTTGGGAGTTCCCGGCAGTTCCGGGGGCCGAGCCGGCCCTGTGCGGGCTTCCGGCTTTTCACCTTGGAGCGTGGTCATCCAGATCTGGCCGCCTCTGATGAACGCGACGCGCCCGTCCTTCGAGACCGCGGGTGAATTGCCCTCAGCGAGTTTGCGCGAAGCGCCACCGTCGAAGGGGGAGATGTAGATCGCCTGCTCCGGCGTCTCCGGGCGGCTCTGCGGGTTTGGGATATCGCGGTGAGTATCGAGGTCACCGCCGCGGACATACAGGATCGCGCGCCCGTCCTCGGTCCATGCGAGCTGGCCCAGATCCTGACCGTCGTCATCCTTATAAGCTGTAAGGCGGCGGCCTTTGTAATCAGGAGCCGCGGCTACCCAGATGTTGCGCGCGCCTTGCTCGTTCAGGATCCACGCGACCTTTCCACCGGACGGCGCGGCCGTCATTTCGGAGGCGAAGGGCGCGCTCAGATACTGTTCGATGGTTGCCGCGCGGGCGGACCAGCTTAGCAGGAGCAGGATGGCGATGCGGAGACTCATACAGCTAGTCTAGGACCGCATCCGAGCGCATGGGTTGGACCTATTCAATTCAATCCGCGCCACCGGCCCCAAAAAGGCTCTTGTTCCTAATCGCGAAGGGCCATAACATCACTTATATTCGGGTCGCGATTCCGGATAGATGACCGACGGCCGGACGAGTGTCTGAGTGATCGGGTTGGCGCGCTTTGGGGACGGTCTCGCCCGTCACCGGTTTCCCTCTCTCAAAATCTCAAATTGTTCCGTCTGACGCCGATTTCAGTCACGCCGATTTCATCACGCCGATTTCAGCCCCCCGCCCGGTTCCCCGATTTCCGGCCCAAGAGGCGTGAGAGGTTCTTACAGGATTTGTCTGAGCGCAGGGGTGCGTCTCATCACCCACTCAGGTTGAACCCGCGCCAGGACGACGTGAAGGCTGTTCTGATTTCAGAAAGTTCCGCACTTCGCAATCTTCTTTTTAGACCGACCGTTGTCGAGTGTTTGGGCTGAAAGCAGATGTCTGTTCTGAAATCAGAACAGAAAAGCGCCCTCGGGCCCCTTTTTTCAATTCGCCTCAACCAAAAATTCAATTTGATTCTGCGCGTAATCATGCCGATTTAATCCTCTTTGAACCTCGTCATCCAACTCCAAATACTTCTTGACTACGACGAGCGCAGGGGGCATGATCTCTTTTCGGCAGCCCTTTGGAATTGAGCAAGGGCGGAGAATGTCCCTGAACTTTCGACAGCTTCGTGTGAAGTCTAAACCTTAGTTAACCACTCAATCGCGGAGGGAGACAGGATGCTCAATCGAAGAGTTGTAAGCCCCTCCATCGCCCTGGTGATCCTTACCCTCATGCTCGGAGGCGGCATGCTACAAAGGCTGGCCGCTCAGGATTCAACCGTATCAACGACACCTAAATCGGGTTTCACCGTATCTGCAAAACCGAACACTCTTACAGTTACTAGCGGTGCGGCCACGACTTCTGTCATCACCGTCGCTCCTGTGGGCAACTTCACCAGTCCAGTCACTCTCAGCTACGGCAACACATGTCCACCAGCGGCTACTTGCAGCTTGCAGTCACCGGTGACGCCGACTGCCAAAGGGGTGACTTCCAAGTTTACGGTTACCGCGACCGACTCAACCCCGCTTTCGAGTGTAGTAACTATCACAGGTACGTCCACTGATAGCACCCCCCAGACAGCCTCGGTGACGCTAAGTGGGTCCGCTGCGACTAACGTGACATCCGCATCTTCTATACTGAAGAGCGACTTTGGGTTTGGCGTGGCGCTCGGCCTCACGGCGAATGTGACCGGCCCAGATATCGTGAATAGCGCGATAGTCGATGCAAATGGCATTGTTCGTGTTAACACGCGAGCGAATACTACTGCGGGGTTCATGTTGGAGACCCACTACTTCATTTGGCCGCCGCCTGACCTCAAATTGATAAATGGGACAATTGCCGACCCGCGCTGGTGGGGAACCGGGCCGTTTGTCGCGGCGCAGCCCGGCAGTTCTCAGATCATCCAGGCTGTGGGTGCCGGATGGATGATTGGGTTCAGAAGACCGAAGGGTTCCACGCCTTCGGCGTTTGGACTTGGAGTTGGGTACGAAGCGATCCCCACAGCTCAGGTACTCGGAAGCCCCGACTTTGTTAACGGAAAGCCTGCTCCAATTGGGCCAAATGGAATGCCTCTGTCGATCCGATACGAGACACAAGATAAGGGATCGGTGCTGGTCGTCCTGTCGGTTTCTTTTTGATTCTCCCTATTGCTGAGTCGAGTCTACTCTCAATTTGAGGAAATCAGTGTGGAAATCGGCGGCGAGGAAATCGGTGGGAAATCGGTGTAGAAATCGGTAGAAATCGGAAGAAATCGGTGGAGGTGGAAATCGGGGAAATCGGGGGAAATCGGTGTCAGACGGAACAATTTGAGATTTTGGGGCGGAAACCAGGGACGTTTCCTCAGCGACGAGAAGACGGGAATTGGGGACGGTCCCGTTCCGCCCCCATTCCGCCCATTCCCGTTACCCAAGTTCACACTGCGGCGACGTTGTCTGCTAACTTCACGCCTTGCACGCGCTCCTTGGGATCGATCACCCCCAGGTTTTTGACGACCTTGAAATTGCCTTTGTTTGCCTGGGCAATGTACATGTTCATGCGGGCGTGATGCTGACCGGGCACCATTTCCGCCGGACCACCCGGGCCGTCGGCGATCTTGGCGTGGTCGAGCGCCCGGATGACATCTTCCTGTTTGAGTGACCCTGCCTCTTTCACCGCGGCCTCCCAGAGCCTCAGACCCCGGTACAGCCCGGTACACGCGCTTCCAGCGGTGAACTTGGCAGTGCCGGGATAGAGCTTGTCGTACTGATCGATCAGCTTTCGGCTAAATGGATCGCTGACGCTCTGGTGGTAGTCGAGGCAGCTGTAGAGACCCTCCATGTGCGCGGCAGGCACGATGTGGGGGAGGTTTTCGTCGAAGTAGGTGCAGACCAGGTGTCCGCCACGCTTGGAGAAGCCTGAGTTGTAAAGCTGCTCGAGGAACGGCGCAAGCCCGGGAGGAACGATCGTGTTGAAAACGACCTCCGCGCCACTGGACATGATCTTTTCGACAGTCTGGCGATAGTCCGTGTGATCGAGGGCGAAGTACTCCTCTCCGACGATCTCGCCGCCGTTCGCCGTGACTACTTGACGGACCTTCTGGTTCATCACGTGCGGCCAGATATAGTCCGCCGACGGCAGGTAGAATTCCTTCGCCCCGGTTTGTTGCATCACCCAGGGAATGAGGGGTTCCACCTGCTGCGCCGGCCCGGGGCCGGTACAGAAGATAAGCGGGTCGCATTCCTGTCCCTCGTATTGCTCCGGGTAGATGTACAGCGTTTTGCCCTTGGTGACGGCAGCCGATTTGATCGCCTGCCTGGTGGAGCTGTAGATGCCCCCGAAGATCACGTCGACGTGATCTTGCTCCACCAGCTTGGCGGCTTTGGCTTCCGCCACGCTATCCGTGGTTGCGCCGTCCTCCAGGTACAGATCGATCTTTCGCCCCAGCAAACCGCCCTTGGCGTTGATATCGCCGATGACCATCCTGGCGACGTTGGCATTGGCGATCCCCATGAACGAGAGTGGACCCGTCTGCTCCGCGATTACGCCGACCTTGATGGATCCGTTAACAGAGGTTGTTTCTTTCATAGCATTTTCCCCTTGATTCACCGTTACTCGGTGTAGGATGATAGTACGCTCGTCGGACCGGTGCCTACATCGGGAGAGTTCCCTATTTTTATGCAACCGCTTCGTCTTGGTGAATTTGTCGCCACTCTGGCGCTGGCGCAGGACAACGCGTTCGGGCAGCCGCTCGAATCGCAACTGCGTTCCTGCCTGCTCGCCACGTGGATCTGCGACGCGGCGGGCTTCGGGAAGGATGTGCGCGACACGGTCTATTGGGTCGCGCTGCTCCGGTATGTCGGCTGCACGGGCCACGCCCACGAGGTGGCCACCGTCTTCGGCGACGAGATCGCCATCCGCGCCCAGACGCTGGTGCACGACGCCGCCAATCCAGCCGAGGTGATGCGTGACGTGGTGGCCTACGCGACGGCCGGCCGCTCCCAGGAAGAGCGCGACCAGATCGTAAAGGTGATCCAGCAGACCGCGCACGAGTGGGCGATACACAACTTCGCGTCGGGATGCGAAGTGGCCGACATGCTTTTGCAGCGGCTCGATTTCGGCCCCGGCGTTCGCGAGGCGTTGCGCTTCACGTTCGAGCGGTGGAACGGCAACGGTTTTCCCACGCATGCGCGTGGCGAGGCGATCCCGCTGGCCATGCGCGTAGTGCACCTGAGTCACGACATGGAGGCGATTGGCCGCCTGTTTTCGCCGGCTAAGGCGATCGACGCCGCCCGTGCGCGTCGCGACCAGACGTACGACCCGGCGCTCACCGACATATTCGTGGCGCATGGAGCCGCCTGGTTCGACAAGCTCGACAAGCTGGAGCCCTGGGATGCCGTGCTGGCCCTCGAGCCGGAGCCGCGACGCATGCTGGACGGGGAAGCGCTGGACAACGCGCTCATGGTGGCCGCGGACTTCATCGATTTGAAATCGCCGTACATGGCCGGACATAGCCGGAGGTGCGCGCAGTTGAGCGCCGACGCCGCCCGCGTACTGGGGCTCCCCGACGATGCCATCACCGCGGTCCGCAGAGCCGCGCTGCTGCATGACTTCGGCTCGACCGCGGTACCGAACTCCATCTGGGACAAGCCCGGCCCTCTCACTCGCGCGGAGTTCGATCGCGTGGAGCTTCACCCCATGCTGACCGAACAGATGCTGCGCCGCTCGCCGGCGCTCGAGGCGCTGAACCCGGTCGCCTCCGCGCACCACGAGAAGTGCGACGGGTCCGGTTACCACAAGCGCGTTCGCGCCGATACCGCCGATCCCGCGGCGTGCGTGCTGGCCGCCACGGAAATCTACGTGGGGATGACCACGGACCGGGCCGACCGTGCGGCTTTCGCGGCTGAGGACGCGGCAGCCGAGTTGCGCCGACTTGCGTCACAAGGCGTGCTGGAATCTCGCGCGACCCAGTCCGTGCTGGTGGCTGCCGGTCACGGAGCGCCGGAAGCGCCCGCGCTCAGCCGGGCGCAGAATCCGGGCGGGCTCTCCTGCCGCGAAGTCGATGTACTGCGTCTGGCGGCGCGAGGACTCACGACGCAGGAGCTCGCCGAACGGCTGTACATCTCGCCGAAGACCGCCGATCATCACATCCAGCACATCTATAACAAGATCGGCGTATCGACACGAGCCGCCGCCGCTCTGTGGGCCATGCAACACGCTGTCGTGCAGTAGAGGGACGCCCAAGAAAGGGATGCCCAATAGAGGGACGCCTAGTGTCGTGAGTCAGACGCTCGTTGATTTATTTCTGATCGAGTCCGCGCTATCACTGCGGGTTTAGTGGGGCGGCCAATCTTGGCTGCAGCCGCCTCTTAGGCGGCGCGTTTTCTCGATGATCACCAAAAGAAGGCCGGCTGAAAGCCGGCTGCAGGCAAGATTGCTGCCCCACAATGCTCGGGATTTACGGCGTTTATGACTCATTCAGGACACCAGCAGAGCTTCGCCCCAGCCCGAAAGGCATGTGTAAGTAGACTCATCTGCATCAAGTCTTGCCCTTCAAGAAGTCTAACGAGCGGGCGGTCGCTCGACGCGAGCTCGTAACGGCATCGGGACGAACAAGTTAGCGCTCCACAAGCTTGTAACCCAGCTCCCGGCGGTGCACGTCCCTTTATTACGATGCCTTACTCCTTGACGCACGGCGACGCATTTCGTGTATCCCTTCGTTTGTCACGGCGAGACTGGTTCCGCCTCAGCACGGTATTGATTCCCGCCGGCCGGCTGTTGGCCTGGCAGGATAAGCCCGCCGAACCGCAGGCGAAGTTCTCAACCGACGTCAATGTCGTGAACGTGCTGGTCGGCGTACGCGACAAACAAGGGAAAATTGTCCACGACCTCACCAAGGACGACTTCACCATCGAAGAGGGAGGCCGTTCGCAAACCATCCAGTACTTCGCGCAGCAGGCCGATATGCCGCTGACGCTTGGATTGCTCATCGACACCAGCGAAAGCCAGCGGAGGTTGATCGATCAGGAGGGCAGCGCGAGCCGGGATTTCTTTCAGCATGTCCTCCGCGAGGATAAGGACAAGGCGTTCGTGATTCATTTCGATCGCGAGGTGGAACTGTTGCAGGACCTGACCTCCTCGCGCAAAGAGCTGAATGTCGCGCTCGATCAAGTGGAGGCTTCGCGGCCGCAACTGAACCGTCGCGATTCGGGTGGTTCCCAGGGCGACGACTACCCGCAGGATGGCGGATCGTCACGGGGCGGCTATCCCCAGGGCGGCGGCTATCCCCAAGGCGGCGGGCGGTATCCGCAGAGCGGTGGGCGGGGCGGTGGCGGCACGACGCTCTACGATGCCATTCTGCTCGGCTCCGACGAGATCATGAAGAAGCAGCAGGGCCGCAAAGCCATGATCGTCCTGTCGGACGGAGTGGATCATGGGAGCCGGGTTACCTTGAACGAAGCGATCGAGTTGGCGCAGCGGAGCGATACGCTGGTGTACGCGATTCGCTTTGCCGACACCCAATCTTATAGCGATCGCGGGGGCGGCTTCGGCGGGATGGGCGGCGGAGGCGGAATCGGCGGCATCGGTGGCATGGGCGGAGGTGGAATGGGCGGTGGCCGGCGCGGCGGCATGGGACGCGGGGGGAATCGAATGCCCGAAAATCGCGTTGACGGGAAGAAGATCCTCGAACAGATCGCGCGCGAGACCGGAGGGGGATACTTCGATGTATCGAGCAAAATGCCGCTCGATAGAATCTACGATCGCATCGAAGAGGATCTGCGAAATCAGTACAGCCTGGGCTACACGCCCGACCAACCCTCGGGCGGTTACCACAGGATTCACGTCACGACGAAAATGAAGAACGCCGTCCTGCAGACCCGCGAGGGCTACTACGCGCGATAAGGACCGGACGATTTCCGAGTCCGCTGGAACGGTTTCGCAAGGCAGGCAACAAAGTTCTTAACGGCTGGCGATCTGATAAGGGCGCCGTCTTCTACGAAACTGGGCAAAATGATCGATCGCTGGTCCGGGCGCTTTGCAATCCCCCTAGTCTTGGTGTTGTGCCTGAGTCCTGCGTGCGTGCCAAACCTGCGCGCCCAGGCTTCCCCAAAGACGACGGCCAATTCGCCGATCGTCAGCGTGAATTTAGTCACCGCCGCCCCCACGCCGCTCAATCCTGGATTTAACGGGTTCAACAATAATTTGAAGAACGCCGTCGAATACTACGACCCAAACCTGCAACGCATGCTGACGACCCTTTCGCCGGGCTGGCTGCGGTTTCCGGGCGGTACGGACTCCGAGGCTTTTGATTGGGCGTCAGGGGAAATTGTATCAGCGTGGGTCGACGCTCTGGCGGCAAACCCATACCAGCACGATATCAATGCAGCGGCCGAACCAATCGTCGCGGGCAAGGGGGGCGCTTCGTTCAGCGACTTCGTGGACATGGCCACCAACGCCGGCGGCGCGAAAATAATTGTCAGCGTCAACGCCTTCACGGACACTCCACAATCCGCCCAAGCCTTCGCCGGATATGCGCTGGCACACCATGTCCCGGTAGCGGCGTGGGAACTGGCCAATGAGCCCTACACATGGACAAAGACCGGCGCCTTCTTCACGGATGCGGCCGATTAAGCCACCAAAATGAAGCCTTACAGGGATGCGATCAAAGCCGCTGATCCGAATGCAGTGGTGGCCTTGTATTTCAGCGAAGCCGGCCATCCAGATGCCGCTTGGGACAACGCTCTGGCCAGCTACAGTCCGAAATACTGGGACGCGGTGACCTATCACGAGTATGTCTATCCAGGAAATCTGACGGCCTTCGATGATTTGATGGCCGCGGCGAATGGAAATCTATATTCCAATACCACCAGCCATGTGACGGATTATCTGATGCCCAAGAATAACGCTGGGGTGACGTATGTAATCTCCGAAGTTAGTCCCGCAGCGGGGCAAGGAGGCGGGCTTCTTGGCACGCTCTTCGGTGGAATCTATTCGGCGGAATTTTTATTGCGGATGTCGACACTCCCGCAGGTTCTCTATGCCGCCTCCTTCCAAATGCTGAGTAACGCCGGCATTGACCAGACGAATCTCGACTTGAATACCGTACAGACCGCCTACGACAGCGGTACAACGATTAACACTTCGGGCACCAATTTTGGCTTCTTCCTCAGCGCCCAGGTGGCGGGAGAAGCCGTGGCGAATGTAGCGTTGCATAACTCCGTCGCGGTTTATGCGACGACCACCACGGGCGGCCCCACGGCGCCCACGAACACCGGAACCATCCCGGCGGTTTACGCCCAAGCCTACGAAGGTGGAAACGGCAAGCGATATGTTGTCGTGACGAACAAGAGCAATTCCGCGGCAACCGCGCAAATCATGCAGGACGGAGCCACGTTGACCAACCCGATGCAAATGACGTTTGTGACCGGAACCGATCCCACCGCGTTCAACGCCGGCGCGCCGAACGACCCTGTCCAGATTCAGACCCAGGCGGTTTCCATCCCGGGAGCCGTGACTATTCCCCCCTACAGCGTGACGCGGCTCGAATGGTCTGTTTCGGCCACGCCTTCTCCTGCGATTGCTCTTTCCACCACCCAACTTTCGTATTGGGATTACGCGGCGAGTTCACTGACTCCGCCGCAAACCGTCGGCGTGTCGAACTCGGGCGCGGGAACGCTCGCCTGGACCGCGACCTCGACCTCGCCGTGGGTCAGCATCTCGTCGACCTCGACCGGTTTCACGGTGTCCGCCAATCCCGCAGGTCTGGGCATTGGACCGCATGTGGGAACGATTTCGGTTACCGCGCCCGGCGCGACGAACAGTCCGCAGTCAGTTTCCGTGACGCTGACCGTGGCGTCGGCGTTCCAGGCATCCGCTCCGAGCGCGACGCAATTCGTTCCGATCACTCCCTGCCGCATCGCGGATACGCGAAACACCGACGGTCCGTTCGGAGGACCGTCCCTGCCCGGCCAAACCGCGCGGGACTTCACAATCCCAGCCAGTGCGTGCGGCATTCCTTCCGCAGCCACGGCTTACTCGTTGAACGTCGCCGTTGTGCCAGCGGCAGCGCTGGGATACCTGACGCTGTGGCCGGCGGGCCAACCTCAACCCCAGGTTGCGACGCTGAACTCCGACGGCCGGATCAAATCCAATGCGGCCATCGTCCCGGCAGGAACGAGCGGAGCCATCAGCATGTTCGTCACGGACCCCGTGGATGCCGTGCTGGACATCAATGGCTACTTTATCCCCGCCACGAGCGGCGGCGGGCTGGCCTTTTATCCGGTCACGCCGTGCCGGATCGCAGACACACGCAACGCCAAGGGACCACTCGGCGGACCGTCGCTCACTAGCGGCGGGACACGAACGTTTCCCATTCTCTCGAGTCCTTGCGGAATCCCCAACGCTGCCCAGGCCTATTCGCTCAACTTCGCAGCCGTTCCGCAAGGTCCTCTCGGATATCTGACCGCGTGGCCCACCGGCGGAACCCAACCCGTAGTCGCTTCACTGAACGCGCCGACTGGCACAGTGGTCGCGAATGCAGTGATCCTGCCAGCGGGAACCAAGGGCAGCGTGGATGTTTTCTCCACCAACACCACCGATCTGGTAATCGACGTCGACGGATACTTCGCGCCCGCTGCATCGGGTGGACTTTCGCTCTACACGTCGGCGCCATGCCGGGTGCTCGATTCGCGAGTTCCGGCGGGAACGGCTCCATTCAGCACCACCAAGAACGTCAACGTCACGGGAAGCGGTTGCGGAGTCCCGGCCGCCGCCCAGGCTTACGTCTTCAATGCGACGGTAGTCGCGCCCGGACCGCTCGGCTACATCACCATGTGGCCGCAGGGACAGCCACAGCCGACTGCGGCCACGCTCAACGCGTTAGATGGAGCGATCACCTCGAACCTCGCGATCGTGCCAACCAACAACGGCTCCATCAGCGTTTTCCCGTTCAACCCGACACATCTGGTGCTTGACCTTTTCGGGTACTTCGCTCCATGAGTCCCTTGATTCGGGCTTCCCACGGCGGTTGTGGGAAGATACTGGGAACGGACGCCCGCCGGCTTGCGTCACACGGAAAACCGTGTCGAACGGGATATTTTCACGATAAGGGGAAAACGTTAGGTGAATCTGAAAGCGGGGAAACTGATCCCTGGGGGGTGGGTTCTAGCGCTGTCTCTTCTGATCGCTGGTCCATCGCCGGCACAGACCGCTGGCGCCACGCTATCAGGCACAATCAAGGATTCTTTGGGAACGGTTGTTCCTAATGCCAAGGTTGTGGTCAAGAATACGGGCACGGGTGAGGCCACCGAAGCCCAAGCCAATGCGGCCGGACGATACAGCGTCGCGAATCTGCTATCCGGGAATTATGAGGTGTCCGTCTCGGCGGAAGGATTTGAAGCGAAGGTCGCTACGGTGCAGCTCACGGTGCAAACCAATCAAACGCTGGACGTGGCCTTAGCGTCTATTTCCACCAATGTGGCGAAGCCAGCGTTGGGCGATTTGGGATTCCCGACGGCCCAGGGGAGCGCGCAGGATCAGGCGCGGCTCGACCGGCGGTCGCATATGCTGATGATCCATCAACGCCTGGGCTTGATAACGCTCGCGCCCTTGGTCGCGACACTGATCACGTCCTCCGGTGCCAGCAGGCACGGCACGGTAGCCGAAAGAGATTGGCATGCCGCTCTTGGCGGGGCGGCGATTGGGATGTATGCGATGACTGCTACCTACGCGATTCGCGCGCCCAAAATTGAAGGGACGGCCACCCGCGGCCCCATTCGTTTACACAAGACCCTGGCCTGGATTCATGGCACGGGAATGGTGCTGACTCCGATCCTGGGCATCATGGCCTACGAGCAACTCAATCGCGGGGAAAAGGTTCACGGGATCGCTTCAGCGCATGGGGCGGTGGCCTGGACGACGAGTCTGGCCTACGGGGCCGCCATTTTGTCGGTATCCTTCAAATTCTAAGCGCCTATGAATCGCAAAATTTTGATCGCGCTGCTACTGCCCACGTTCGCCCATTCCGCCGGTGCTGATGTTCAATGGGTTCTTGGCCAGTCCACGCTTGCATATCATGTCTCTCATCCGCTCCATCAGAGCGACGGCGTCAGCCATGCGGCGCGGGGCAAAGGCGTATGTCATGAAGGCCAGTGCGATTTCCTGATCGCCGTACCCGTGAAATCGTTCGATTCGGGAGACAGCAACCGCGATCTTCACATGCTCCAGGTAACGCGCGGCGCGCAATTCCCCCTGGTCACGGTGCGTGTGCGATTGCCCGAGGACGCATCCGTCTCGGGAACGCTTCACGCCGATCTGGAGATTGAATTCGCTGGCCAGACCAAGCAATATAAGCAGGTGCCGTTCGAACGCGTGAATCAAGGAAACGACGTCAAGATTTCGGGAACGATTCCGGCCACGCTCGCCGATTTTAAGATCGATCCGCCCAAACTCCTGACGGTCCCCGTTAAGAATGAGATGCCGGTGCACGTGGACATGCTGTGGCATCGCCCGTGAACGGAATCCGTTATTCGATCGCTACCTGATCGAGGCCTTGCCATTCCTCGCGATTGTTCTGCTATGCTCCTATCAACGAAGAATTCGTTCGACGGTTCCCGCGCCCGCCTGGGCTGGCGTAGTTGTCTTTGCGCACTACGGCCTCGCCACCACACATGACGCGTTTGCGGCCAACCGTGCGAGGGTCCGTGCGGCCTCGGCAGTGCTAGCCGCCGGCTGCGCGTGAACGCGGAACAGCGCAGAAGCCGTCGGCGACCGAGGGTCGTACGGCGGTACGATACGAGTAACGTGGAAAGATTTTCGATCGTCGATAAACCAGCTATGACCAGGCGAACCGCTATCCTGACCGGCCTTGGACTTGCGGCCGCCGCTGGTTCGCATCCCGCGTGGGGCGCTGTTTCAAAGGGATTCTGGAATGAGAAGAAACCTTCGGATTGGACACCCGAGGAAGTTCAGCAGTTGCTGACCGACTCACCCTGGGCCAGGAACGCTTCGATCTCTTACTACGGCGGGCAGAACGGCCCGCTGGGCTCTTTGCGGCCGGGAGGCGCAAATCGCCGCGGGGGTGGGGGCACAATTATGAGGGGCAATACACCGGCGGCCACTTCGTCGTCGGTACGATGGGAGGCTATCCTGCGGTGGGAATCCGCCCTGCCGATCCGCGACGCGATGAAGGCGCCACCGAACCCGGATCTGGCCGACAACTACATCCTCAACATAGTCGGCGACGTTCCGAGCATGGGCGCGGCGTCGGAGGAGGACAGCGCCGCACGACAATCCGCGTTTGAGATGTGGAAGGCCTACACCAAGCTCGAACACAATGGAGATCAACTTACTCTGAATCGCGTGGAACTGGCGCCCAAGACCGCCTTGTCCGCCGCCGGAACCCTATTTTATTTCTCGCGGGTGATCCCTTTGAAGCTCGAAGACAAGCAAGCGGCCTTCAGCACGAAGATGGGCCCGCTGGAAGTAAAGTGCAAGTTCACGCTGAAAGATATGATGTATCGCGGAAGCCTGGAGCTGTAGTGAATTCGCGGTGATCCGACCCTCGCGTTGCCGGGGACGCTACTTTTTCAACATCGCATGACGCATGTCGGGCCAGAACTCCAGGAGGATGTTGATGGCGCTGTCGCTCGCCACCTGGATTCCCAATTTCTCCGCTGTCTCCGACACCGTGCGCTCCGAGGCCGGATAGTATAGGTTCGAAATTCCGGCCGCCACACAATTGCCGACGATTTCGGAATAGTTGAATCGATTTGTGCCCGTATCCGTACGCGTGACGACGGTTCGCGTTACGGCATACGTGATGCGTGAGAATTTACTGCCGTAGCCTTTCCGGAAGTAGCGTGGGTCTTCATGCAGAAGCGCGGGAAAGATCGCCTCGGTCATGTAATTACCGATGGCCTGATCGGCGTAAGCAGCCCCGATGCGTTTCCCGTAACCCTCCGCGCCTAGTCCGAACGCCGGGTAATTATCCTGCCATTGCGCGATGCCGGCATAGAGCCCGGCCAGCACAACCGTGTAAGGATCGAGAGAATCTTTCGTTGCCAGACGGAATTTCGCGCCGGTGGTCAGCGGCGGCTCGAGGGTAACAATTGGAGTGGGAGGGACTGGGACCGTCTTATTGTTCGGGATGATGCCCAGGATCCGTCCTTCCGCTTCCGGCGCCTCCGGTGCACTGGGAGCGACGCCCTCCGCGGAATCTGGAGCCGCTGGTGTAGCGGGATCGGCCGAAACGGACGAGGACGCGTTTGAAGGGAGCGGAACTTCTTGCGCCGCCAGCAGCGCGCAGCCGGCGATCCATGCCAGAACAGTCAAGAACCTCACGTATTCTCCTGTTCCGGCGATCTGTCTTCGAAATAGAACACTGGATCGTCGCGGCAAGAGCCGTCCAATAGAGAGACGCCTCCGGCTGTTTAAGGATTACAATTCTTGTCCCAGCCCAAAAGAGCCAGGGTTAAACTGGCCATTGAGGTAATATTCCCGTCGGTTTTGGCAGGCAATGCATGTTAGGGAACTCGCCCAGGGATGCGCCTATAGGGATGCGCGTTTTAATCCGATGCCTAGGGCTCTCCGGCCTTATATTAGATGCGACCGAGCGAGGCGCGTTTCGCGGTGATAGTATCTTTTGAGGAACTCGCGCAAAACGGAGCGCGGCGCGAAGCAGTTTCTGATGGTTTTGGGTGCGCGTCGCACCCTTTGCGCTTTTGAGGAACTCGCGCAAAGCGGAGCGCGGCGCGAAGCAGTTTCTGATGGTTTTGGGTGCGCGCCGCACCCTTTGCGCTTCTACGTGGCATGAGGAGATATTTATGACCGCTGCTTATACGCGACGCACCTGGTTGACCTCGGTTGGATCCGCGGCCTTGCTCCCGCGAGTAGCTGGCGGGGCGGAGTCAAGCAGACCGATGCAGGGCGCGTTCATCATCATGTCCACGCCCTACACATCGTCGAAGGCCATCGACTACGAGGACCTCGCCGGCGAGGTTCAGTTTCTGGATAGATGTGGAGTGCAGGGCCTGGTTTGGCCACAGCTCTCGAGCGAATTGCTGCAATTGACCAGGGATGAACGGATGCGCGGGATGGAGGTGCTGGCGAAGGCTGCCAGGGGCAAGCGCCCCCTATTGGTCCTCGGAGTCCAGGGCGACGACACCAAGGAAATGTTGGAGTACGCGTCTCACGCCGAGCGCCTCGAACCCGACGCGGTGATTGCGATTCCGCCCAAAACCGCCAAGTCTTTAGACGACTACCGGGAATATTTCACCGCGCTCTGCCGCGCCGCGAAGCGGCCGGTTTTTATTCAAACCTCGGGAGGCGCGCCCGGCCTGGTGTTGAGTATCGATTTCATGGTGGACTTGGCGAGACAATTCCCGAACTTTGGATATGTCAAAGAAGAGCACGATCCGGTAATCCCGCGCATGAGGCAACTCATCGCTCATCGCCCGGACCCGATCAAGCGCGTGTTCGGCGCCAACCTCGGCATGGGGTGGCTGTATGAAATGCGCGTCGGCACGGACGGCACGATCACCGGCGGCGCCATGTATGCCGATATTTATGCGCAACTGTGGGAGCTGCACCAGGCCAACAAGATGGCGGAGAAACGCGACCTCTTCGCCAAACTCCTCCTGATCCAGAGCCTGGACGAAATGATCCCGGCCACCCGCCTCTACATCTTGAAGAAACGGGGGGTTTTCAAGACCATGGTTTCGAGGCGGAGGGAGAACAGCCTGACGCCGGGCGAGATCGCCGAAATCGAGTATCGCTTCGGGGCGTTGAAACCCTACCTGCGACTATGACCCGGACTACCCAAAGCACTGGAACCGGACTGGTAGCCCTCGCATCTACGATACTAGAGGAAGTTGAAGCCGCTGACTTGACTGGTGCATCGATCGAGGGGCGGTTCCAGCGACTCGAGAATAGGAGGGTCTCTCGTATGGGATTCCCAAAATTAGCGCTTTTTGTCGCGCTTCTTTCTCCGGTTCTACTATCCCCCGTTTATGCCCAGCGCGGAGGCGGCCATGGCGGCGGTGGTGGACATGCGGCTGGTGGGGGAGGTGCCCGCGTGGGCGGCGGAGGTGGCGGCGTTAGCAGAGGATCCGTTGGTGGTGGGGTCCGTGGTTCGGTTGGTGGTGGGTTGCGGGGACCCGTCGGTGGTGGGGTCCGTGGCGGCTACTATGGAGGCCGCGGATATTACTACGGCGGCCGCTACTATGGCGGGTTCGGATTTGGATTCGGCTACCCATATTACGGATATTACGGTTACCCCTATTATTATGGCTATCCTTATTACGGCTACGGATACGATCCATACGCCTCCTCGTATCCATACGGTTATTACGACGACGGCAGCGGCTATTCAACCGCGGCCCCGCCGCCCCAGCAGAATTACGGATACTACCCGCCGCCGCAGGGGCAGCCGATAC
>Ga0209415_10010667_pt1 | contig 15573 bp, 14 predicted proteins | sample PeaSoiSIISIP2007_FD_187696 | JGI IMG/M metagenome (GOLD analysis project Ga0209415, IMG submission 187696) | Peat soil microbial communities from Weissenstadt, Germany - SII-SIP-2007 (SPAdes) (version 2) | ecosystem: Environmental > Terrestrial > Soil > Wetlands > Peat | place: Germany... | reverse complement strand
ATCCGCGTACCATTCGTTGCTGTCTCGCCGTTCGCCAAGACTCAATACGTGTCGCACACCGTTGGCGATCATACTTCGATGCTGGCGCTCATCGAGAAGCGCTTCAACCTCATGAGTCTGACCGCCCGCGATGCGGCCGCCAACGACCTCGAGGACATGTTCGACTTCGATGCCTCACCGTCGCTGAACGCAACGATCCCAACGGCGCCATTGCCGACAACTTCTGACCCCGGCTGCCCGTTCGTAGGTCCTACCGACGGCGACTGACGAACCTCGCTTCAACGGCAAATCGGATGGCTCATGTGCCGCGCTCACGATAGGGCGCGGTACATGAGCCGGAAAAGACAGAACGTGTAGATGGCGACGACGCTGCCGGCAATGCACGTCAGTAAGCAGTGATCGAAGAGGTAGGGCCCCCACCTGAGCGGCACCCATGGCTCGACGGCGGCACCCAGCACCCCGGCCACCGCAATCCACGAAATCGGCAGATCGGTGCGCACCAGAAAGCTGGCGATGCCGCCTGATGCCAGCCCGATGATCAGGAATTCGAGCGCGTCCACCCAATATTCGAGCATCGCACCTCGCCTGGGCAAGCTATCAGTGTGCCAGCCCGCCGCCGGTCAAATCCAACCGCAGGCGCGCAACTCGATCGTGTTGCTCTCGACACACCCCCGCGCGGCGGCGTACAAAATCGTGTTGGAGCGCCGCAGGTTCTTGAAAGATCTCGTACGCATCGTCGTGGCCGCCGTGATGCTTCTCGGGGCTTCGACACTCGGCGGCTGTGCCAACAGCATCCTGCGCAACGCGGCGGAGGCCGGCGTCGAAACGGTGCTCGATGCGCCGCTGCCGACGCCTACCCCGCATACCGAATCAGGGCGCTGAGACGGCCGGCGTACAGGCCGTGAACGGCGCGCTGGTGCCGCCGAATCCGGTCGTCACCATGAGCGGCACGGGCTGCAGGCATGTGAACGGCCAGCGCACGACCAGCATCGTCGGCGTGACGGCGTCCACCGCGGCGGCGACGCCACCGATCTCGACGCAGTTGCCGCGCAGCGGCGCGCAACGGTTGCGGCCGCGCACGTCGCCGCATTGGTTCTCCGCAAATAATCCGTCGATGACGTTGAATCCGGCGCCGAAGATCCGCAGCAGCTCACCGCGCTTGCCGGCCGACGGCGCGATGCCGGTGATGACCGGCATCTGCTGCGAGCGATGCGCCTGGGCGGGGACAAATGTAGTGTGCTGCCCGTGATCGGCAAGATCGTAGGCGGCGATTGCCGTGGCGTCGCACGTCAGATCGTGACCGCAGTGCTCCCATTGGTCATTGAGCGCGCTGACCGGTAGCCCGGTGGCGTTGCGCAAGTTGGCGCCGCCCGCGGGCAGATTGTTTTGCGCGAAGGCGTTGTTGCCGGCGCTGCCCAAGGCGCCGCCGCCGAAGTCGGCGCTCGAGGCGTTGGCGACCACGGCGCCGTCGACCGCATTGCACACGGCGCTCGTGCCCTCGACGACGGCGCTCGCCGGGGGCCCGACGTCATTGAAGACGCGCAAGCCGGAGCTGCCGTTGCCGGCCAAGTAATCGTCGGCGGAGCTTGCCACCGCCAGGGCACGCACCGACATGCCGTTGGCGCCGTTGGCGCGCGAGATATTTCCCGACGAGTTGAGCTCGGATGCACCCGTTGTTCCGGAGCCGTCGTCCTGGGCATTGGCCGAGAGCCCGTTCTGCGCCGTGCTGCCATAGTTGCGCTCGACCACGTTGTCCGACGCCTGCACGTGCCCGCCGAGCGTCGCTTGGATGCCGCCGTTCGCATTGTCGTGCACCCAGCTGTCTTCCACGCGGGCGTACGATCCCGTGGTGACCTTGACGCCCTTGTCCGCCGCGCCGCGAACTTCGCACTGTCGGATCACGTTGGCCGTGTCGCCGAAGTCCTTGCCCGCCTCTCCGTCGATGCCGATACCGTCCGCCGACGCCGAGTCTTCGACCACGGTCTGCGCAACGACGTTCGCGTCGGCGGTTGATCCCGAAATGTTGAGCACGTCGCGGTCGTTGATACCGGCGTTGCGCAGGTAGAGACCGGTAAGATGGTTGCGCGCCCCGGTCACAGCCAGCGCTCCGAAGGGCAATCCCCCGGCGTCGATGATGCGATTGCCCACGGCGCCGGTGGCGTCCGTGCCGTCGATGGTGACGTCGTTGGCCGCCAGCACCGGCAACTGGAAGCTCAGGTGAATGGCCGTCGGAATGCCGTCGGGAAATGCGTCCGGGTCGAATTGGACGAGCAACGGCGGCGCCGCAGTCGCAGCGTCCTGCAAGACGCTGCGCAACGAGCCCGCGCCCTCGTTGGCGGTGTTTCGCACCGTGAGCACGCTGGCGAAGGCCGTAAAGCGCAGCGGATTGGCCGCGTCGGCACTGATCAGCAGGGATGTTTGATGCTGTTCCTGCCCGGTGTGGGGACTGACGAGGTCGATGGTGTGCTGCCACACACCCGGAGCCAGCGAATCGACTTGGCCGCAACTCATCACGCCCGTGCCGGAGCAGGTGACGGACAGGCGGTACGACGTCGCCAGCGCGCCGGCGCCGCATTCCTGTCCGAGGCGCTCACCGCTGAGCGTCAGCAGGATCGACGACTCGCCGGTCTGATTGTCGATGGCGAAGGCGACCGAGGCGCCCGGCGCGGGACAGGCGGCGGCGGGTGGCAGCGAAAGAACTCCAACGATATCCGCCACGGCGACCGCGCCATCCGCGTTGACGTCGCAGGAGGGCGCGGCGGCGCCGGCGGGATCACGAAACAGTGCGGTGATCACCGTGTCGGGGAGCGCGCGGTCTTCGCAGCTCAGCGGATCCGCAAGCGCGCGACCGGCGACGACGAGGAGCGCCGCGACCACCACGCGGCGGCGAAGCACCCAACGCGAACCTGACGATCGGGGGCGCACGGGTGTCGCGTGTACGCCGCGGCGGCCGCAGCGCGGCCGAACCCTATTTCTTGCCTCGCCTCGCTTTGAGGGAGACGGCCGCAGCGCGCTCGAGCACGCGGAAGGTGAACGACTCGGTCAGATAGAGCTCCACCGTCTCTTTGTCGTGCGCGGCGTAGCCGATGGAAAGATCCTGCCCGATGGTGAGTTGGAAATCGCCGCCGCGCGTCGACAGCACCACCGCGCCGTCGACTTGCGGCGCCCACACCATTGGTCCGTCCAGGAAGCGCTGCACGCGGTCACGGATCGGGTAGCCGTCTTCCGCGGCCTGCGCCAGCCCGGCATAACAATCCGGGCCGAGCGCCAGCGCATACGGGCCGTCGATGCCGCCCCGCCGCAGCGTCTCGATCGCCTCGGCCACCACAGACGGATAGTCGGCGTAGCTTGCGGGGATGGTGATCGCTGCATGCGAGCTCGTTTCGATGACGCCTTCGATGCCGCCCGCCTTGAAGCCGTTGAAGATAGCGCGGTCTTCGGCGTTCGCAATCTTCTCAGCGCCGGCGACCACCGGCGCAAGGTCGAGCACCGCACCACGTGAGGCGTTGTCGAGCTGCGCGATGTTCAGCTCGAACGGCATACGCAGCTCGATGAGTGGGACCACTGCGCGGGTGCCCCACGGTACACCGAGGCCGCTGTCGGGCTTGATCGTCAGCTGTCCGGTGTTCACCGCGGCGTGCTGCCAGCCGTGCGGGCCGTCGATGTCGACCAGCTTGCGCCCGGCCAGGTGGAGTTGCAGGACCCGTTTGGCCTCGGCGTCGATCTGAGCCCACGCCTCGGGTGTAATCGGAGCGTGATTGCGCTTCAGGAGATCCACGGATCACCTTCCTTTCAAGCTACCGATGCCGAGCGTGTCCGCGGCCGCACCGCTCGCCGTCTTCTCAGCGCCGCCTTCGATGCCGGTGATTGGTTGCTCGGTGAACAGGTACTTCTTCATCATCGCGTCGAAATGGCCCTGATGCCGGCGAATCCATTCGAGCACCATCATGGCGTGCTCGATCTCTTCGTTTTTGTTGTGGGTGAGCACGCCGCTGAGCTGCGGATCGGAGCACGCTTCGGCGCGCTGCGTATACCAGTCGATCGCCTCCAGCTCCTCCATCAGGCTGACGATGGCGCGGTGCAGGTTGCGTGTCTCCTCGGATAGCAGGTCCAACGGTTCATGATAGCCGACGCTCGACATTCCGCCTCCCTGTTCCGCCGCCCGGCGCTCGATGCGTCCGGCGGCAACGCGAGATTGCCCGCGCGTAGGTTAACCTACCGGTAAATTGATCGGAGTCAACGCCGGTGCGTACGAGATACCGTCAAACATCGGCGAGGCGCAGCCACCGCCGCCGTCAGTCCTCGATGGCCAACGCCTGGCGCGGGCAGCGCCGCACCGCCGCTTCGACCTTGGCCCGCAGATCTTCGCCGGGGTTCTTGTTGATCACCCGGGCGCGGTCGTCGTCACCCACCTCGAACACCTCGGGGCAGAGCTTCATGCAGACCGCGTTACCTTCGCACAAGTCGTAATCGACGCGTATCTTCATAGCGTCCATACATGGCGCGCGCCGGGGCACGCGTCAAGCGCCGGCGCCGCTCCGCTGCCGCTCGGGCGTGAAGCGCACCGGCATGCGCTTGATGCCGTTGATGAAGTTGGAGCGCAAGCGCGCCGCCGGGCCGGCCAGCTCGATGTCTGGCAGGCGCCGCAGCACCTCTTCGAACATCACGCGGATCTCCATGCGCGCCAAGTTCGATCCCAGGCAAAAGTGCTCGCCGATGCCGAAGGCGACGTGCTCGTTCGGCGTGCGGCCGACGTCGAAGCGATACGGCTCGGGAAAAATCTCTTCGTCGCGGTTCGCTGAAATGTAGTAGATCATCACCTTATCGCCCTCGCGGATCTTCTGACCGCGGATCTCGACGTCGCGCATTGCGGTGCGCCGGAAGTGCATCACCGGCGACACCCAACGCAGCATCTCCTCGACGCCGCTGGCGATGCGCGACGGATCGGCGATCAGCTTGGCGCGTTCGTCGGGGTGCTCGATCAGCGCCAGCATGCCGCCCGAGATGAGGTTGCGGGTCGTCTCGTTGCCGGCGACGGCGAGCAGCAGGAAGAACAGATCGAACTCCAGCTCCGTCAGCTTCTCGCCATCGAGCTCGGCGTTCATCAACACGCTGATCAGGTCGTCGCCGGCCTTGTCCTTGCGCTCGACGGCGAGCTGGTTGGCGTACATGTACATCTGCATCGACACCTGCTTGCCGGTTTCGAGCGAGCCGCCGTAGTCGGGGTCGTCGATGCCGATCAGCTGGTTGCTCCAATCGAAGATCATGTGGCGATCGGCTTGCGGGATGCCCATCATTTCAGCGATCACCTGCAACGGCAGCTCGGCGGCGATGTTGGCGACGAAGTCGCATTCACCCTTGTCGGCGACGGCGTCGATGATCTTGGTGGCGGCCTCGCGGATGCGCAGCTCGAGCAGCGCCACCATGCGCGGCGTGAAGCCCTTGTTGATGAGCCCGCGCAGCCGGGTGTGCTTGGGCGGATCCATGTTGAGCATCATCAGCTGCATGTTCGCCAGGTCTTCCGGCTCGGTCTCCCGGTACAACGCGCTGCGCCGGGCAGAAGAGAACGTTCGCGGATCGCGCGAGATCCTGACGAGATCCTCGTACTTGGTGATCGCCCAGAAGCCGGGACCGTCCGCTTGTGCCGTATGCCAGAACACCGGCGCTTCATGACGCAGGCGCTTGTAGAGCTCGTGCGGCACGCCCGGAACGTACACGTCGGCATCGGTCAGGTTGATCGCGTCGAGGGCAGCAGAGCGTGCGCCCGGTCCAGCGTGAGTGGCAGTCGACAGTGCGTCCATGATCTATTCCCCCTTGGGTTAGCGCCGCGGCAGCTCGGCCTCAGCGGTCGCGGCGGCAGTGACCTCGTCGCGATGATTCACGCATTCGAGGGTGCAGCGCACGTAGCCCTTGCCCTCGCGTTCAAATTTGTCGGTGACCTTGCCGCGCACCCAAGTTACGTCGCCCATGTAGTTGAACTTGAGGTAGCGGCTTTCGATGCGGGTGAGCAGGCCGTTGTCGCCGATCCAGTCGGTCATCCCCTGGATCAGCCACGAGCAACGCTCCGGCCCGAGGTCATACGCGCCCGGCAGGCCGAGCAGGCGCTGCGTGAAGGCGTTGTCCCAATGCACGCGCTGCGGCGGCTCGGGTATCCCTTGCTCGTTGGGGATCATGAGGGCGGGATGCTTGGCGTAGAGGTTGGCGGCCACCTTGTTGCCGACCAGGTAGATACCGAAGTACGACTCGAAGGCGATCTCGCCCGTCGGCGTCAGCGGGCCCTTGATGATCTGGTTGAGCGGCTCGCCAACCTTGACGTCGTCCCAGTAGCGCTCGGCGGTGCGTCGCTCGGTGCGATACTCTTCCATGAAGCCGGCGATGTCTTCCGGGGTCCATTGTGCCAGCGTGATGTCGCCGTACTTTTTCTTCTCGGCGGTCTTGGCGCGCTCGATGCGGATCCAGGTGTCGTTGCGCAGCCCGAGGTAGTCGCCGTTCTGGTCGTAGTACTTGGCCTCGTAGGTCTGATACACGGAGCGGCCGCCGCCGAAGGTGCTTTCCCGTTCGACGACGTCCTTGAGATACGAATCGGCACGGATCCGATCGCCGAGCATCACCGGGCGCTTCCATTCGTACAGCGAGCCGGTCCAGATCGAGTGCACGCTCGGCAGCCCTTCGGGCAACCCGCTGTGGCCGACGGCGCGCAGCGTGTCCATCGTCTGCACGATGATCGGCGGTGCGATCAGCGTGCCCCAGCGCGTCTTCTTCGCATAGTCCTCATCGAGATAGAGCGGGCTGAGATCGCCGATGGCCAGCGCCAAGTGATAAATCGCGTCGCGCGTCGCCTCGGTGCGCCACGGACGCCGCCCGGCGAACCCCTTGCCGATGCGCTCGCGCAGCTTGCCAATCCCCTCGTCTGTGATCTTGCCGTGTTCCGAATCAGTCATCCCTTCACGCCTTCTTTCTGGGCTCGCGGCCACGCGGATACGGCCCGAGCAATCGATACACTGCCTCCTCCAAGAAGCGGCGCTGCGCCGCCAGTGCGCGCGGTGTCAGCGGATCATCCTCCGCACCAGTCAAGGCCTGCAGCGCCGCTGCGTTGGTGAAATACGAGAACATCATGCCGAACAGGCCGAGGGTGAGGTGCGGAATTTCCTCGGGGTCCCAACCGGCGTCACCCGCGGTCTCGCGTATGACGGCCATGCCTTCGCGGTACAGCGGCGCCAGCCAGTGGGCGATGAGTCTCTGCACGCTGCCGCCTTCTTCGAGCAGGGCGCGCTGCAGCAAGCGCGCGAGGTGCGGATGCGTGGCAAGATGGGTGGTCAGCTTGTCGACCGTCACGCGCATCTGCTCCGGACGCAACGCGCCGGGATGCCAGGCTTCGGCGACGGCCTCGAGAATGGGCCGCAAGCCGCGCTCCAGCACGGCTTCGTACAGCGCCTGCTTGCTGGGAAAATGGTTGTAGAGGCTCGGCGCCGTCAGGTTCATCTCGCGCGCCAGATCGCGCAGCGCCACACCGTCGACGCCGCGCACCGCGAACAGGCGCTCGGCGGTGTCCAAGATCACCTCGCGCGTCGGTAGCAGCGGGGCCGAGGACGACGTCACCCGCCTGACCTTGCGGGCCGTCACGATCGCAGCTTTGGCGGGCACGATGCCGTTACGTACGAACAAACGTTCGTTAAGTCAAGCGGGAAGCTGTCTGGATGGCGCTCACGGGCGTAGCATGCTGTGCCCCTAGCGCGCCCAGCGCGGCGGGCGCTTCTCGACGAACGCCGCGAAGCCTTCCCGCACTTCGTCCGACACCAAGGATTCGGCGAACATCGGGAAGTCGATCGCCGGCAGATGGCGATTGATGTCGCGCTTCAAGGCCGTGCGTGCACCCGGACCAGTTTGACGGATCCAGTTGATGGTCTCGGCGACCGCGGCGTCGAGTTGCGCGTGCGGCACGACGCGCGAGATCAACCCCATGGCGAGCGCCTCCGGCGCGGTGATCGACTGCGCGGTGAACAGCAAGTACTTGGCACGGGCGATGCCGACGCGGCTGGCCAGACGCGCGCCGAGAAAGCAGTCGGCGACGCCGCGCAGCAACTCGGGGGCGCGGAAGGTGGCGCGCTCGGACACGACGGAGATGTCGCTCATCAACGTCATGTTGAGGCCGCCGCCCTGACACATGCCGTTGATCGCCATCAGCACGATCTTCGGGCAGCGCTCGAACTCGACGAACGGCAGCAGGTCGAAGCGCTCGGTCTCACGATCGAGTGCCTGACCACCTTCGTGCTGGCCGCCCATTTCGCCGCCGACGCAGAAATACTCGCCGGTGCTGGTGACCACCAACACGTGCACGTCGTGGTCGCGCTCGGCGAGCACCGCGGCCTTCTTCAGGCCGTGATACATCTCGATGGTCAGCGCGTTGCGGCGTTCCGGCCGGTCGATGACGACGCGGATGGCGCCGTCCGCTTTCGTCGCGTGCAAGTGACGCGAGTCGAGATTGATTGTGGTCGGGTCGCGTGGCTGCGGCGGCTTCTCCATCGGTCACCTCGTGACCGTGGCTGTATCAGAAGTCGTGTCCGGCGCGCCAGCCTCCGCCCGCGTGGCATCAGCGCGCGCGCCCGTCGTACGCCGTGCGCAGGACCTCTTCCAGCTCCTTGAGCAGCGGCATGCGCGGGTTCGAGCGGATGCTGATGTCGTCGTAGGCGGCGCGGATGATGTCGGGCAGCGCGCGCTCGAAATCGGCGGCGGCGATGCCGAGATCCTTGATCGATGCAGGCATCCCGCAGGTGTCGAGCAGCTCGAAGATCTTCGCGATCAGGATCTCGACGCGCTCTTCGACCGTCGCCCCACCCCAGTTCATGCTCGCGGCGAGCTGCGCGTACTTGTAATGCGCCACGTAGGCCTTGACGTTCGGAAACGGCATGAACTTGCTCGGCACCGCGGCGTTGTAGCGCACCACGTACGGCAGCAGCACCGCGTTGGCGCGGCCGTGCGGCACTTTGAAGATCGCGCCCAGACTGTGCGCCAGCGCGTGATTGACGCCGACGAAGGCGTTGGCGAACGCCAGTCCCGCCATGCAGGCGGCATTGTGCATCTTGGCGCGCGATTCCATGTCGCTGCCGTCGCGATACACCCGCGGCAGATGCTCGAACACCAGGCGCGCCGCCTGAAACGCCAGCGCGTCGGTGAACTCCGAGGCGAAGACCGAGACCGCCGCCTCCAGCGCGTGCGTCAACGCGTCGAAGCCGGTGTCCGCGGTCACGCTCGGCGGCAGGCCGCGCACCAGCTCCGGATCGATGATGGCGATGTCCGGGATGAGGCTGTTGTCGTACAGCGGAACTTTGCGGCCGCGCTCGCCATCGGTGATCACCGCGAACGGCGTCACCTCCGAGCCGGTGCCGCTGGTCGTCGGGATGGCCACGAGCTTGAGGCCGTCGCGCGACGGTGGCGGGTATTGGATGACGCGCTTGCGCGGGTCGAGGAAAGTGGTTTCCAGGCTGTGGAAATCGAGATCGGGATGCGCGAAGAACAGCCGCATCGCCTTCGCCGCATCCATCACCGAGCCGCCGCCGACGGCGATCAAATGATCCGGCCGATGGTGCGTGATGGCCTCGACGCCGCGCATGATCACGGCGTACGTCGGCTCGACCTCCACCTCATCGAACACGTGGCAGTTGACCCCCGACGGGAGGTGAGCGCGGATCTGCTCGACGAAGCCGAGATGGTCCAGGTCCTGACTGGTGACGATCAGTACGTTGCACGCATCGAGGGTGCGCAGGTTCTGCAGCGCGTGCAGGTTATAGTAGATCTGGTTGGGCACCCGCAGCCACTGATGCGCCGGCGTGCGCTTCGCCATGTGCTTGATGTTGAGGTAGTGCTTGACGCTGACGTTCTCCATCGTGCTGTTGCCGCCGCCGGTGCCGCAGCCGAAGGAGAACGTCGGCGTGAGATCGTTGTAGACGCCGCCGAGGGCGCCGACCGACGACGGGCAGTTAACGATGATGCGCCCGGCGTTCAGCGCCACGCCGTAGCGGTCGATCAGCCGCTCGTCGGCGCAGAAGATCGACGCCGTATGGCCGGTGCCGCCGAAGGCGAGCACATCCATCGCCGCCCTGATCGCTTCGTCCTCGGCGTCGACGGCAAGGATGCCGAGCACCGGGAAGAGCTTTTCGCACGACAGCGGATGAGCGCGCCCGACGCCCTTGAGCGGCGCGAGCAGGAGCTTCGTCGCCAGCGGCACGTCGATGCCGACGGTGCGTGCGATCGCGACGGCGCTTTGCCCAACCGCCGTCGGCCGCATCGTGCCGGTCGCGGGATCCACCACGGTCTGCTCGAGGATGGCCACCTCATCGGGGCTGCAGACGTGGGCGCCGAGCTGCGCGAACAACTCGACGACACGGTCGTACATCGGCCGATCCACCAAGACCGTCTGCTCAGACGCGCAGATGGTGCCGTTGTCAAACGTCTTCGAGGTCAGGATATCAACCACCGCCATGTTGAGGTCGGCGCTGCGGTGGATGTAACAGGGTACGTTGCCGGCGCCGACGCCCAGGGCGGGCTTGCCCGAGCTGTATGCGGCTTTCACGACGCCCGGCCCGCCGGTCGCGTCGATCAACGCCACGTTGGGGTGGCGCATGAGGTACTGCGTGTCGGCAATAGCGATGTCCTCGACCCAGCCGATGAAGCCCTCCGGGGCGCCCGCCTCAAGCGCCGCCTCGTACATGATCCGGGCAGCTTCGTTGGAGCAGCGTTGCGCCAGCGGATGCGGGCAGAAGATCACCGTGTTGCGGGTCTTCGCCATCATCAGCGACTTGAACAGCACCGTCGACGTCGGGTTGGTGATCGGCGTGATGCCGAGCACCACCCCGATCGGCTCGGCGATCTCTTTCAGATTGCGCTCTGGGTACTCGCGGATGATGCCGACCGTCTTCTCGTCTTTGATCGAGTGATAGACGAACTCCGTGGCGACCATGTTCTTGATCGCCTTGTCTTCGAGCACGCCGAGCTTGGTCTCCGCCACCGCCAGTGCGGCAAGCTGCTGCGCCGCCTCGAGTCCCTTGAGCACCATGGCGCGGACGCAACGGTCCACCTGCGCCTGGGAAAATTGATAAAAGGCGGCGGCCGCGCCGCGGGCGCGCTCCGCAAGATCGTCCAAATGCCGCTGCCGCTCCGGCGTCCACGCGCGCTTGGTTTCGCTCGCGGGCATCGGATCGGCCCGCTCCACTGGCGCTCGTAACATCCGTCGTGCCTCCGGCCGGTAAACACCTCACCTTGCTTCTCCAAGCAGCAAGCCCAGTGCCACAAGGCGATCTGCTACGGATCAGGTGCCAACGCCGACGGGCTTCGCATTTCCTGGAAAAGACGGTTGCAGACCCCCGCGGCGAAAACACGCCCAAGCCCCGGAAACACTCTTGAACGACGACCGCAGCTATATTAACAAGCGTTAACCAACCAGAAGGAAGGGGCGTTCATGGCACGTGCATACAACCTCATCTCGGCCGACTCGCACATCCTCGAGCCGCCGCATCTGTGGACGACGTACATGCCGAAGAAATTCCACGACAAGGCGCCGCGCGTCGTCTCCGACGGCGAAGGCGGCGAGGCATGGCAGTTCTCGCCCGATGTCCCGCCGGCACCGATCGGCATCTACGCCTCGGCAGGCCGCAAGCATGCGGATGTGCGCTGGACCGGCGTGACCTTCGCGGCGGCGAATCAAGGCAACTTCCGCGCCGAACCGCGGCTCAAGGAGCAGGACATCGACGGCGTCGACGCCGAGGTGCTGTTCGGCTCGGCGCGCATGATGAGCCACTTCTTCTCCGATTCCGATCCCGACTTTCAGCTCGCGGGCGTGCAGGCCTACAACAACTGGCTGGCCGAGGAGTTCGTCAAGGTGGCGCCCGATCGCCTCATCGGTTTGGGATGCATGCCGGCGCTCAACGTCGAGGCGGCCATCAGGGAGATGGAACGCTGCGCGAAGCTCGGCATGCGCGGGGTGTGGTTGAACACCATGCCAAGCGTCGGCGGGACGATTCGTCACGAGGACGATCCGTTTTGGGATGCGGCGGAGGCGCTCGGCATGCCGATCCACTTTCACGTCCGCATGATGCGTAAGGTGCAGAAGCCGAAGCCCAAGGGCGTGCGCGGCGACGATCTCACCGGGCTGGCGACCGTCGGCGCCGCGGACTTCATCATCGACATGTCGGAGATCATCACCTCCGGCGTGCACGACCGCTTTCCGAACCTGACCTGGGTGGCGGTGGAGACCGGCTCCGGCTGGATTCCGTACGTGCTCGAGCAGCTCGACGACCGCTGGTGGCGCAACCGCTCGTGGCTGCCGGTGAAGCTGCAGCACGAGCCCAGCTTCTACTACCGGCGCAACTGGCGCTCGGCGTTCATGATCGATCACTATGCGGTCAAGAACCGCCACGTCCTCGGCGTCGAGAATCTGATGTGGTCGACCGACTATCCGCACCACGGTTGCGACTGGCCGGAGACGCGGCGCGTCGTCGACGACATGTTCCGCGAGGTGGCCGCCGACGAGCGCCAGAAGATGTGCGCGGGGAACGCGGCGAAGCTGTACGGGCTCTGAAGAAGACAACAGACAACAGACTTTCAGACAACAGACTTTCAGACAACAGACTACAGACTGTGGGTCCCTTCCCCCGTGAGCACATCCGCGAACGGGGGAAGGTCAGGATGGGGGCGATTTTCGGAGTATCTCGCTACTCGTCCACGACCCGCGCTGCTTTGTAAGCGAAGCGCGGGAGTTCACCGCGCGGAACTAGATCGAGCTGCACGACAACACCAAGCTGGTCGCGGAAGCGTTCGGTGAGGCGGCGCGTGATGCCGCTCACGTCACCGACCCGTGACGGGTCATATTCCAACCGGACGTGGAGCTTTTCCGACGCCGGCTTGGAACGGACGATTTGATACTCGGCCGACGGCGTCGACACCTCGGGAAACTCGTACAGCACCAGCGCGACGTCGATCGGCAACACCTCACGCGTGCCGGCCGGCACGAGGTCGCGCACCCGGCCTTCGTAGAACAGCCGCCGGTGCGTCTCGCCGCACGGGCATGGCTTCCAGTTCCAGCGCACAACGTCTTCGAGATCGTAGCGCAACAAGAAGTTGTCTTTCTCCAGGACCGTGACGACGAGATTGCCGCGCTCGCCGTGGCCGCAGGCGTGGCCGCTGTGCCGATCGATGACCTCGACGATCGCCAAGTCCTCGGCGAGGTGCGCGCCGTCACGTTCGTCGCACGCGCTGCCGAGCAGTGGCAGCGCCTCCAGACCCGAGCTAGCCATGAGGTACTGCTCGGATGGATGATCGCCGGCGATGGTGAGATTGAGGTCACGTGCCGGATCGAGACCGAATGTCCGCGCCGCGTCGGCGTAGGTTGTGGCGACATTGCCGAAGAGACGGTACATGTCGGGCTTCAACCGGCGCCACACCTCGATGACGTCCTTGATGTGTTGCTCGCCGACCGGCGGGCCCGACGGAATGTTGAGCACGCCCAGCCCTTCGATGCCGTGGCTGAAGTGCCACCCGCCGGCGTTCATGCCGAACGGGTGCGCGTTGGCGAGGCTCATGCCCGGACGTAGACCCCACCGCCATCGTCCGCGAAATGACGCCGCGTAGTCGACCTCGAGATCTTTGCGCGTCCACAAGATGAGCGTCGGCCGGCCGCTCGTGCCCGTCGACGCGCCGAGCCGCACCGCGGCGCTGACCGGCGCACCACGATAGTCGCCGAACGGCGGATGCTCTTCTTCGCTCCTGCGGAGGGCGTCTTTTTGGGTCGTTGGAATCAGTTGAAGATCGTCCAAGCTGGGCACGTCGCCGCGTCGTAACCCAGCCCCTTCCAGCTTGCGCTTGAAGAACGGTACCGGCGCCGACCAGACGCGATCTACCTGGCGCGCCAGGCGCTCGGCCTGCAGGCGCTGCACCTGCTCCAGCGGCATCGTCTGGATGACCGGGTCGTAGTAGGGGCGATCGGCGGCGGGCGGTGTGTTCATCGGCGGATCTCGTGACGGAAAATGTCAAATCGGAAACGGCAAATGGAAAACGGGAAGCCGGCAAATGCAGAGAGCTTTGGGTCTGCGTTGACCAGTTTGAAATTCCCAATTTCCCATTTCCGGTTTGACATTTTCTTCTTGCTTCTCACCCATGCTTTCCCCGCAAGTCCAGCATCGCTTCGGCAAACCCCGGCGCCCCAGCGGCTTCCGGGATCTCCGCCTCCGGCACCAGCTCGATGTCCATCTGAATCAGCACCGTCGCCTTGAGCTGCGCCGCCAGTGCATGCTTCAACTTTTCAGGATCGGTCGGCGGCCGCATGGTTCCAACACGCAAGGTCGCGTGATCGTAGCGCTGGCCCTCCGGATGCTCGATGACGATCTGGAAGCGGCCGAGCTCCGGAAACGCACTGACCGCCTTGTGCACCTGCGCGGGATGTACCAGCACACCCTTGATCTTCTTGATCGCACCGACCTGGCCGACGAAGACGATGCGTAGCGACGGATCGCCGCACGCGCAGCCACCGGAAAGCAATCGGAACGCGTCGCCCGGCGCGTAGCGCACCAGCGGCAGCGCACGTGGGCCGAGCTGCGTGGCAACGATTTCGCCGGTGCCGCCCGGCTCCACCGGATCGCCGGTTTCCGGATCGAGGAACTCGCAAAAAAGATCGCGCGCGTGCAGGTGCATGCCCTCATGCACGCGGCACTCGCCGGCGAGCGGACCGATCTGCGCTTCGCCGCAATGGTCGAACAGCTCGATGCCGAAGGTCTCCTGCAAATCGCGGCGCAGCTGCGGCGTGAGCGCTTCCGCGGTGGAGAAGCCGACGCGATATTGCAGGTCGCGCCGCGGATCGAGTCCCATCTCGCGCGCCGTGTCGCCGAGGTTCCCGAGAAAGCTCGGCGTGCCGGCGTACACGGTCGCGCCCCAGGCACGCGCCACCTCGACCTGCAAGCGGCTGGCGCCCGTGCCGCCGTTGATGACCAGGCAGCCGGCCTCCTCGAGAGCGCGATGCAGCCGCAAGCCGCCGGGCATGATGTGATACGACAACGTCACGTGCGCCACCTCGCCCGGACGCACACCCATCGCCTTGATCGCTTCCTTCAGCACCGGGGTGCCGCCGCGTTCCTGCGAAAGGCGTGGGATGAATATGGGGCCGGGTGATGTATGGAGAGAGCCGAACTGCTCGCGTGGCACGGCGAGGAATTCGCCGAACGGCGGATGCTCGCGCTGGTTGGTCACCAGGTCCGCCTTCGCCGTGCGCGGCACGCGCATGCGGAACTCGTCGTACGTTCGGAGCGTGTCCGGCCGTACACCGGCTTCATCGAACAGGCAGCGGTAGTGCAGCGAGCGCTCGTACACCCACACGAGGGTTTCGCACAGTCGTGCAAACTCTTCAGACGTCGGCGGCCAGCTCATAGCGCGCCCTCGCGGCTAACAGATGTTCACCGGCAAGGTCAAGCCGCCAGGGTCACATCAAAGTCGTTCACGGAGGGGCATCGGGGCGATGATGCATGATTGCCCCTCGATACACGGCCCAAAAGAAGGGCCGTTACTCGGGGTGAACGGTTTGGTGAGACA
>Ga0209415_10010666_pt1 | contig 15574 bp, 7 predicted proteins | sample PeaSoiSIISIP2007_FD_187696 | JGI IMG/M metagenome (GOLD analysis project Ga0209415, IMG submission 187696) | Peat soil microbial communities from Weissenstadt, Germany - SII-SIP-2007 (SPAdes) (version 2) | ecosystem: Environmental > Terrestrial > Soil > Wetlands > Peat | place: Germany... | reverse complement strand
TGATGGCACCAATATGCCGCTTCCATTCCCGGATGCGCTGCAGGAGTTCAAGCTGGTCACCAGCGCGCAGGACTCCTCGAGCGGCGGGCACTCGGGGGCGGCCGTCAACGCCGTGACCAAGTCCGGCTCCAATGCATTTCATGGGGACGTCTTCGAGTTCTTCCGCAATGGCGATCTAAACGGGCGAGACTTCTTCGCCACCACCAATGACCAGCTCAAACGTAACCAGTTCGGCGGCGTCTTCGGCGGGCCAATCAAGAAAGACAAGCTATTCTTTTTTCTCGGCTACGAGGGCACCATCACCCGCCAGACGCCCAGTTCCACCACCGGCTTTGTCCCCACCGCAGCGATGCTGGCCGGCGATTTCTCCTCTTACGTTGCAAACAATTGCCCAGAAACCCAAGGGCTTCTCGGCGGCGGAATATTCGGTCCGGCGCTCAACAGCGGCAACCATCTCCTGGCGCCCGTCAGTCCGGCGGCCGCGGCTATATCGGCCAAGCTTCCCCAGCCCCTGGACGCCTGTGGAAGGGTCAAGTACGGAGACCCTTTGAGCGAGAACGACCTGCAAGCTCCGGTCAGGCTGGATTATCAGCTCAGCGACAAGCAGAGCCTTTTTGCGCGCTATATGATCACCCGGATCGAGCAAAAGAACCCCTATACGCTAAGTGGCAACAACGCTCTGGACACGGGCGGCCTGAGCATTGATGACACGGCGCAATCGCTGGCTTTGGGCGACACTTATCTGATTAGTCCCAGCATAGTCAACTCGTTCCGTGTCTACGGGAATCGAGTGGGTGGGCAGCAAAAACCTGCCAGCTTCTTTGGTCCATCGGACGTTGGGGTCCAAAACTACTACGACGGCTACGTTCCGCATTTCATGTCGCTCCTGATCGTAGGTGATTTTCAAACTGGCTTTCCCTCCAACTTCACGCAGACCCATGAGGGGGTGACGAACTTCGGATTCAATGACGATGTGAGCATCGTCCGTGGGACGCACCAGTTCGCCTTTGGCGCAAACGTGATGCGCAGCGTTTTGATAGAAGACTCGTACGCCTGGGCACCTGGCCTTTTCGTGTTTGCGGGTGTAGTGACCGGTGCGCCGTTGGCTGATTTCCTGACCGGAACCGTGACGCAGCTGCATCAGGCGAATCCCAATCCCAACTACACCACCCAGAATTTCTTTGGCCTGTATGCCGGGGACACCTGGAAAATCACCCCGAAGCTGACCATGAACTATGGCGTTCGGTGGGATCCATTCTTCCCCATGCAGTTCCGCCAGTCGGACGTCAACAATTTCAGCCTGGCGAGATATTATGCCAACGAACGAAGCACCGTAATTCCCACCGCCCCTCCCGGGTTTACTTATCCAGGGGATCCGGGCTTTAACGGCAAATCCGGCCTCAACCATAACTTTGGCCACGTGGATCCGCGACTGGGCTTGGCCTTCGATCCGTTCGGGGATGGTAAGACCGCCATCCGCGCCGGCGCTGGAATCGCCTATGACTTCATCGCGCAGGATTTGCACGAAAACACGTCCTCGGTGGCGCCTTTCCGCGAGACTCTAAGCCAAAATTTCGTGCCTCTCGACAATCCGTACGCCCATACCCCAGGCGGGAATCCGTTCCCCTATTTCTACAATCCCAAGAACCCCGTTTTCCCAAATTTCCCGCTCTACCAGGGCTTTTACCCGTTCCAGCCGAATCTGAAGACCAGCGAACAGCAATCCTGGAACCTCGCCGTCCAGCGGCAGGTGACCCCCAGTGTGTTCGTATCGGCGACCTACGTCGGATCGCATATCATCCATGTATCCGGCGCGATTGACCTGAATCCGGCCCAATATATTCCGGGAAACTGTCAGCCTGGTCAATACGGCGTTTTCGCACCCGGTCCCTGTACCACTCCCTTTAATGTCAACCAGCGGCGGCTGCTGGAACTGACCAATCCGTCGGCCGGGAACTTGCTCGGGAGCATGACTCAGTTTGACGACGGCGGCACCCAGCATTACAACGGCCTTCTGCTGAATGCGACTTGGCGGAAAGGGAATGCGATCTACCTGTCGGGAAACTACACCTGGTCGCACTGCATCGGGTATCCCGGCACCTTCCTCACGAATCTCAGCGCTACCTACCCGCACCAGCCGTATCAGAACAACGGCCCCCAATCGCGGAATCTGGATTCTGGCGACTGCAACGCCACAGCCTTGGACATCCGTCAAGTCGCGAACATCGTGCTGGTGGCGAACACGCCCAAAGTGTCTGGCAGTAGTTGGGCCAGTCGTCTTGCCTCTAACTGGACCTTTTCGACCATCTACACCGTCCGCACCGGCGCACCTCTGACGGTCGGTACCGGCGGCGACACGGCTGAGAACGGCTTGTATCAATCGGCAGGGGCTTATCCCATACCGCAGCGTCCGAATCAGGTACTTGCGAATACGGCTTCGCCTGAGCGAATGCAGTCTTGCTCGTTCGCGCCTTGCATCCAATATTTCAACCCCGCTGCGTTCGCGGCGCCGGCTCCCGGCACTTACGGGAACATGGGAGTCGGCGATTTGAGGAGCCCGGGATTCTGGGAGTGGGACCAGACTATCTCCAGACAGTTCCGCATAACCGAGCGCCAACATGTGGAGTTCCGGGTGGAAGCTTTCAATGTCACCAACAGCGTGAGGTTTTATATCGCTCCAGGCGCCGGTGACTCCGCTGTGAACTTAACCAGCGGTACCTTCGGCCAAATCATCAGCGCCGCTTCCACAACTGGCTCGGCCTCGCCGACCGGCAGCGGTGGGAGAATCATGCAGCTCGCCTTGAAGTACGTGTTTTGATTCAGGGCGCTTCTCTCTCTCCTTAAAGGGGGATTTATGCGAACCGTGAAGTGTTTTTTTCTGTTGCTAGCCATGCTGGTGACTGGGAGTCTGTCCCTTCGGGCCCAGACGGCGAGTTCAGCCATCGTATTGGGGCGAATCGTAGACGCCAGTGGTGCGGTCGTGCCAGATGCGCAACTGACCTTGCGAAGTGTGGCAACCAACGCTACCCGACAACAAAAGAGCAATAACGTCGGCCAGTACGTTTTCTCGGCGGTCCCTCCGGGCGCCTACCTCCTGACGGTCACCAAGAGCGGATTTGAAACGGCCACGCTGAACGACCTGCAACTCGACGTAAACAAGAGTTATACCGTGGATGTTCCCCTCACCATCGGTTCCCAGTCACAAGCGGTGGAGGTGTCGACTTCCAGCACGGTCGTTGAACTGCAAACCACGGACTCCACGATTGGCAACGTGATCGGTAGCCGGGAGTTGCTGCGCCTGCCAACCCAGTCGCGAGACGCTACCGAGTTGCTCAACTTGCAGCCGGGTGCGATGCAAGGCGTCTCCCAGAACGGCGGCGACACTTTCAGCACTACCGGCGGCGCGGTTGCGGGCTCGCGCCCCGACCAGAACGTAATGTCGCTGGACGGCATCGACGTGACGCCCAATGCGAGCTTCGGAGCCGCTTTTAAGCCAGTCTTTCCTCTGAATGTCGACGCAGTCTCGGAGTTTCGCGTGGGGATTACCAACCCCAACTCCACGTTTGGCATCGCGGCCGGAGCGCAAGAAAGCGTAACCAGCCGTTCGGGCACCAATGCATTCCATGGCGTGGGCTACTGGTATAACCAGAACACCGCGTTTAATGCGAACGACTGGGACAGTAACTTGACTGGGCAGCCACGTCCGCACATTGTCGACAACCGCGTTGGAACCGCCGTGGGAGGGCCGATCAAGAAAGACAAGACATTCTTCTTCTTCAACTACGAAGATCGGCGTTTTTCTCAGGCGATCCGGACAGAGAAACTGGTGCCTAGCGCGGATCTTCGCAATGGGTACCTGAGCTTCCCGGACGCCACTGGCAATTTGGTCAAGTACAACCTGCAACAGTACGATCCGCGCGGCATCGGCATCAGTCCGACTATACAGAAGATGTGGAACATGATGCCGCAGGGCAACGATCCAGGCGCCGGTGACGGAGTGAATATACTCGGGTACTTGCAAAACATTGCAGCCCGGCGCCAAGATGATAACGTCTCATTAAAGCTGGACCACCAATTCAGCTCCAAACTTCATTTTTTTGGGCGCTATCAATTCTACCGGGACCTGGATCCCGGAGCCCTAGGGCAGACCGATCTTTTGCCTGCCGCCAATGGTGGCGCCGCTACGTTCGTGGGTCAACAGCCGACCTTCGGCGATGGAGCGACGGCTGGCCTGGACTGGATCATTCAACCCACCTTGATCAGCAGCTTACACTTCGGCGAGATTCGATACCGCGAAGGCAATACTCCCGTCCTCGGGCCCCAAATTGCCACACAACTTAATCTGCCGGGAACGAGCTCGTTGGACGGGCCGGTAGTCCTACAGGTGGCTAATTACCCCGATTCCAATCCCTACCGTCTGGATCAACCTATCGATAATGTCGGAGGCGGGCGCAAAATCGATAGCACCAGCTATCAGATCCGGGAGGATCTCAATTGGACCAAGGGCAAGCATAATTTTGCTTTTGGAGGACTCTATTTATGGCTGCCCGTATACGTAAAAAGCGACAACCGAATCCAAGGTCCGACGGATGCAATTACGGCCGTTATCGATGGCGACCAGAATGCTCTTTTTATCACGAACCCGGCGGACCGTCCACCTCCCACATTGCTGCCCCCAACGTTCGTTCCGAATTGGGACCGCTTGTATGCGTCGGCGCTGGGTATGCTGGACAGCACTACCGTGGCGGTGGCGCGCGACGCCAATCTGAATCCCCTGCCCGCGGGCACCCCTTTCATACAAAACACGGTCCAACGCCAGTACTATTTCTACGGCCAGGACACTTGGCGTTTCAAGCCCAATTTGACGCTGTCTTATGGCCTAGCCTATGGGTGGAACCAGCCGCCTACCGAGGCTCAAGGGAAGATGATGGTGCTGGTGGACTCCAACGGCAAACTGATTGACTCCGCCTCGTACCTGGCAAATAGGGAAAGCGCGGCGCTGAACGGCCAGATCTACAACCCCACTATCTACCATGAACCCTATGGCAAAGCGGGACTGTCTCACGCCTGGAATACCGACTGGACCGATTGGTCGCCCCGCATGTCACTGGCTTGGAATCCGTCGGCGAACCAGGGTTTTTGGGGCTGGTTATTGGGCGAGCACAAAACCGTGATTCGAGGCGGGTACGGTATCACCTACGACCGCAATCTCTATATCACGGAGGCCCTTACCTCAACCGGATTTGGGCAGAGCTTCACGAACGCCCTGCCGCTTTGCAACGATCCGGTGGCACGCCCAGGGGCGGGCTGCAACCCCGCTTCCACTGATCCGGCGCTGTCGTCGTTCCGCGTCGGTGTCGACGGCCCCAACATTCCCGCCCCGCCCGCCGATGTGAAGTATCCTCTGCCGTATGCGGAGGGCATCAATGGCATCCCGGCTGATTTCTGGGACTTCGAAATGGATCCGAACTATAAGAACGGCCGAAACCACAACTTTGATCTTTCCATTCAGCGGGAGTTCGCGCACAGCAATATTGTCGAGATCGGCTACGTCGGGCGCCTGGCGCGCAGGCTGCCGACCGACGTGTCCTTGACGACTCCGCCGTACATGTTCAAGGACATTACCACGGTATCCGGGGCCAAAGGCTCCGGGCAGTCGTTCGCCCAGGCATTCGACGCGCTAGCCATGGCCGTGCGCAACGGCTGTGGACCGTCCGTGGGACAGACCCCCTGTCCAACTGAGCCCTGGTTCGAGGACCAGCTTCCGGCCGGTTGGGGCGCGTCGCCGGCCAATTGCGGGCCAGGTTTTAACAACAGCCAATGCCTCGCCAGTCAGCAACCTGGCAATTTCATCAGCGGCAACGTGCTCGGCCTCTTCGGCGTGGCGGGCCAAGGGGGTATCAACGGCATTCGCCTGGCTGCCGGGCTGCCGTCGTTCTCCAATACCCAGCAAGCGGACCTTCTGATGCACGAGTCCTACGACAAATCCAACTACAATGCGATGACGGTGACGTGGCGCAACAACAATTGGGCGGGAATTGTTTTTGACCTGAATTACACTTTCTCGAAGTGCATGGACAACGGGGGTCGAATTCAGGTCTTCGCCAATGGGCTGGACAATGCCTTCAATCCCCATGCCGATTACGGCCCCTGTTACTTCGATCGCACCCACACGTTTAATGGAACGTTTGCCTACGAGCTGCCGTTCGGCAAGGGGCACTCGTTGAGCGGCAATAAGTTCGTGAACGGCGTCATCGGAGGCTGGTACGTGGGTGGAATCTACACTGCGGCCACGGGAGTGCCGTTGATCGCTACCGAAAGCTTTGCCTACGGGGGTGGATTCATCACCACCAATCCCGTTGGTGAAATCCCAACGGTGAGCAACATTCCTACGGGACTCCACTACATTGGGAACGGAGTCAACCTTTTTGGTACCACCAGTCAGGCCAATCAAGTCTTCAGCGAGTTCCGTCCCATTCTGCTGGCGTCAGACAACACATCCGGCCGTGACAACCCGTTCCGCGGCTTTCCGAACTGGAACCTGGACTTCAGGCTGGGCAAACAGATGAACATCACTGAGCGTGTTCATGGCGAGCTCTCAGCCGACTTCTTCAATCTGTTCAACCATCCTAACTTCAATGATCCGGGTGCCGGAGCCGCTCAGGGCGGGCTGGACTTAACCAGTGGCCCGGGCAACTTCGGGACGTCCACTTCCTCAGCCATACCCGGGAACCGCATCGGCGGAGCCCGGTGGGTACAGATGGGGTTGCGCATTAGTTTCTAGCAGGCACGGACCGCCCCAAGGCGCCTGGACTTTTTTTGGGTTCCGGTAGGCAGCCACGAGAGCAGGTCCGGCTTCCTGCAAAAGTGCGAGCGAGTGTTGGCAGTGGTTGGCGCGGCCTTCAAGCCGTTTTTGCTTTGCCCCACAATTGTTCGGTAGCGATCTGGGCGCCTTCCACCAGCGCTTCAAACTTAGCCCACATGATTTCAGGATGAACGCGTGGTTCCCATGCTCCAAAGGTTCCAAAGCCACAATCTGGAGCCGCAATGACATTCTCCCGACCGACGAGCATGGCACAGCGCACAATTCGCTCGGCGACCAATTCCGGATGTTCTACAAACGTCGTGACCGTATCGATTACCCCCGGGATCAGAATCTTGCCTTCTGGAAATTTCACATCCTCCCATATCCGCCATTCGTGCCCGTGACGCGGATTCGCCCCCTCCAGCGAGTAAGCCTGTGCTTTCACTTTCAGAACGAGGTCAACCACGTCCCTCAGGGGGACATCGTTCTCGTGCGGGCCTTCGAAGTTGCCCCAACAAACATGAAAACGGATCCGGTCCTCTGGGACGGCCGATAAGGCATGGTTCAGGGCTTCGACACGCAATTCGATTGATTCCCGGTACTCGCTCCAAGGCCGGTTCCAATACTGGCGGTTCCGCATCATCACAAAATCGGGAGAGTCGATCTGAAGAACAAGACCAGCGTCGGCAATGGCCTTGTATTCGTACTTGAGCGCGTCGGCGAGAGCGTACATATATTCGCGATCGGAGGAATAGTATTGCGTTGGCACCATGAAGAACACCTGTCCAACCGCGACGGAGGGCATAAACGCTTCCTCATAGTTCAGTCCCTGGAGCGCTGTTCGGAGGTTCGCAATGTCAGTCTGCAGCTCCGTTTTGTCGGTCCAGGCGATCGGACCGACATTTAAAGGCAGCGTGCCGAGAGTGGCTACAAGGTTCACTCCTCGGCTAAGTAACGCTTGCTCATAACCAGGAAACTTAGCCGCGGGCGCTGCGTACATCTGAGTGTTGATCCCTTCGAGCCCCGAGAGTCGCTCGCGCACATAATTCGTGAAGCTCGGTTTGCTGAACTCGCCGTCCGAAGGGATGTCGATCCCAACTTCGATTTGTTTGCGCACCACCTCCGTGACAGCCGCCGTGAGTTGCGCGTTCAGCGCCGCCGCGTCGTACGGCTTCCCCTGATCTTTCGCGCTAATGTGACTCCAAAGGTCCTTCGGGCGGGGAAGGCTGCCGATGTGAGTTGTCAAGATCCGTTCCGAGCTTCGTTTCATGGTTGCCTCGCAGTGCTGAATCTATTACCGCGGGCCCTTGGAGTCAAATCGAAAGTGGCCGGCTTGTGATAGAACAGTCCTATCACAGGCGGATGGTCAAGGCTATTTTCGCGGCGCCGCCCGACGGAGAGCCGGCTCAGCGTCTTCCGAAGACCGAAGCAACGCCTGGACCTTCGTGAGGCTTTGGCTCGACGTGGCAATCTCAAAAAAAGATTCGGCCAGCTTGGATCGCGGCTCCATTCGCGGCAGCACCATTCCCACCGTTGGTTGTGTCCCGATAGGCGGTAATCGAATCGCCTCAAACTCCTGGTCGTCCGCGATCATGATGCGAACAGGCCTGGGCAAAACGGATGCCCATTTGCCGCTGCGCACGTGATCCATAACCAACCAAATGGCGCTCGTAATGATGTGGGGTGTGTGGGTGAGCGCTTCGTTCAGAATCTCGGACTCTCCGGATCCAAAGATCCGCATGTCGGGAAACAACAGGCACAACGGAAGCTCCTTGATATCTTCCCAGCGAGCTGTGGTTTTCCCTGAGAAGCGGGTTCCACGCCGGACGAGCAGTTCATATTCTTCTACATACAAGGCTTGTGCCTTGGCATAGTGCCGCGGATTCTCAAGGTATGTGATTGCCAGATCGATGGAGCCTTCCTCGATGCATTGCTGGGTCTCGAATGCATCCTGGATCGTCACCCTTAGACTCACTTCAGGACACTTGCGCTGGAAGGGCACGGTGAAGAGTTTCATCAACGGAATCGCTGAACCCAGCACTCCGATTCGCAAAGGGCCAGTAAAAGCAGCCTGCTGTTCCTTAAGCTTTTGCCGCAGGCCCTCGGCATCTTTGATCGTCCGCAGTGCCCAGGCGAGAACCAGCTCGCCGGATTCAGTAAATCCCTCAAAGCGGCGGCCCCGTTTCACGATTTGAACGCCAAGGTCGATTTCAAGCTGCTGGATGCCGGCGGAGAGCGTCGGCTGTGACACATGGCAAGCTAAGGCAGCCCGTGCGAAATGCTTTTCCCTGGCGAGCGCGACCAGATACTCCAGCTTCCGAACGATCATCGCATCTAGTGTATCCGGTGCATGATACCTTGGGAGCGATTTTTCTTAAGGATTATTCTGAGTCACGTGCAGATTGGGACTGTTCCCGCGACCTCTGATAGGGGCGCTCTATCAGCCAGTCGGAGATAACTATTTGACTGCCTTGAGCGCAGATCCTATACTGATCCCAGCTTCGCTATTGCAAGCCGCTGGTAGGTGTTGCAGGCCAAGAACTGGAGGATTTCCATGTTTGCAAAGTTTCTTTTCGTAACGCTGGTCTTGGGGGGCACCGCGATCGCGGCCGACGATCAGGCTTCTCCGGCAACCTACAACAAGGACGTCCTGCCGATTCTACAGAAGAACTGCCAGACCTGCCATCGCCCCGGCCAGATCGCGCCCATGTCTTTCTTGACCTACAAAGAGACGCGTCCGTGGGCCAAGGCGATGAAGGCTGCCGTCGCGTCGCGCAAAATGCCACCGTGGTTCGCCGATCCGCAGGTCGGCCGCTTCTTGAATGACCACTCCTTAAAGCAAAGCGAAATCGAGACGATCGCGAAATGGGCTAACACGGGCGCGGTGGAGGGTGATCCAAAGGATATGCCGGCAGCCGTGAATTGGCCGGACGGCTGGCAGATTCAGCCCGACGTGATCGTCCGAGGCCCCGTGGTGGATATTCCGGCGCATCCGAAGAACGATGTCATCGAATGGATGTCAGTGACCGTGCCTACCGGCTTCACCACGGACACCTGGGTGACCTCCGTGCAAATCAAGCCGGAGCATCCAGCCATCGCCCATCACATCTGCCTCGGATTTAATGCTCACACGCCCGACGTGAAGTATTTCGAACCGGTATGGCAAGACAAAGAGCGTGACTCGGAGGGAAGCGCCATTCCGGGCAAGGCACCAACGTTTGGTCCGGCTACCCCAAACGGCCGTTTCAGAAGCATGGCCGAAGATTGCTATTTGCCGGGTAATCCGGTTGCCGATTACCGTGAGTTTCAGGCGGCGAAGCTGGTTCCGGCTGGAAGCGATATTACTTTGAATCTACACTATACGCCCAACGGGATCGCCGTCACCGACCACGTTCAAGTGGGATTTACGGTGGCCAAGGACCCGCCGCAGCGCCGCTATGTTTCGTTGAGCACTACGGCGCCCATGGATACCGCGCACTTCGCCATTCCGCCCAACGACGGTAACTGGGAGAGCCCGCCCGCGGATGCCACCTTTAACCAGGACGTCGAACTCGTCTACATGATGCCCCACATGCACTTCCGAGGCAAGGACATGACTTACACTCTGGTGTATCCGGATGGAAGACAAGAGGTAGTCCTGAACGTGCCGCACTACGACTTCAACTGGCAACTGGGGTACAGTACGTCAGTGAAAGTGCCGAAGGGAACCAAGTTGCACGTCGAAGCACACTTCGACAATTCGGCGAACAACAAGTTTAATCCCAATCCGAACAGGACCGTGTACTACGGCGAAATGACCTGGGAGGAGATGATGTTCCCGTTCTTTGGCGTGGTAGTGGACAAAGATGTCGATCCCAAGAAGATTCTCTCGGGCCAGGGTCCGAGACCGGGCGGCGCGTAGATTCCGCAAGAGCGCAATGTCGAGTTAAGCGATTGACTGAATGGGATTGCGTGCCAGTCCTAGCCGACCTGATTCAACTGCGGTGCCGGGGCGGCGGCGCGCCACTTCTGAATCGCGAAATCAAGACTCCAGATCCCGCCCCCTACCGCGGCGAGATACAGGAAGACGAAGAAATACAGCAGCACTTCATTGGCGCCGGCCCGCAGCGGAACAGGTGAACGCGGAGCCGCGACGAATAGGAACGCCGCCAACGATTGCAGCGCCAGCACCAGGGACGCTACTTTCGTCAGCAGTCCTAGAAACAAGAGGGCGCCGCCCACGATCGCAATATAGCCTGTGAACCGGGGCAATTCATCCAGCGGCATCCGGCCCACGCCACCGCGCCTGGCCAGTTGAGGAAGCAAGCCGTACACCAGGCGGTACCCGTGCAGGGAGAAAACAAAGGCAAGAATGATGCGCAGGATGGAGCGTGCGTATGGTTCCCAGGAACCGAACGTTTGTTTCACCGTCCTGAGCGCGGCGCCAGTCGTTCCGTGATCGGCGCCCAGCTTGTGGCGTCTTTCGATCAGAGCATCCACGCTCCATGGACCGGCCCCGCTGGTAACCAGCAAGAGATACACGTAGCAAAAAAGCACCGCTTCCTCACCGCCGTTGCTGATGGGGAAGAAGCCGCGCGGCGCCCATGATCGGAAATACGCGACCGCCATCTCTCCGCAGAGGATGAAAGCCGTGGTTCGCGTAAACAGCCCCAGCGTTATCAGGAGACCACCGATCAGTTCAATGGGTCCGGCGAGAGCGTGAAGCTGTGGGAAGTTGAGGTCGATTCTGCCGCCGGCGAAGCCCCACAGTTTCTCGCCTCCGTGCTGCATAAAGAGCAATCCGGTGGCGATTCGCAAAATGCTGAACAGATAGGGTGCCCGCTTCATCGTAGGAATTTTATCTCTCCGGCCAACGCTTCCACCAATCGTAATCGTAAAGATATGTTAACGCCGTGCGGACGTGTGAGTTTCCGAATTGATACTGGAGTACGTGGCTGGCTATAATCAATCCGGCCATTTTTCCGGCGGCTCAAGGGGGAATGTTCTTCAAATGCGCGCTAAAAGGCAGGGAACGTCATGGTGGGTGCGTCTGATGTTGAGCGCCACCGCCGGAGTTATCTCCGCGCAGGGGCAGTTCGGCCCACCACCCGGGCCGCCTCCTCCCCCTCGAGCGGCCGCTCCCATCGATCTCACAGGATACTGGGTTTCGCTGGTAACCGAGGATTGGCGCTCCCGAATGACCCTGCCGCCGAAAGGCGATGCTGAATCCGTCCCGCTCAACGAGCAAGGTCAGAAAGCCGCGCAGGCGTGGGACCCGGCAAAGGACGAGGCCTCAGGCCAGCAGTGTAAAGCCTATGGCGCGGCCGCGATCGTGCGCCGGCCTGGCAGGATGCACATCACTTGGCAGGATGACAACACCTTGAAAGTCGAGTTCGACGCAGGCACCCAGACTAGGATTTTCCACTTCGGTGCTCCGGAGGGCAAAGGCGGAGATTGGCAGGGTGTTTCGGTAGCCAATTGGGACGTGCCCGGCACGATCATGACGCGGGGGAGCTTCGGGCTCCAGACGTTCGGTCCTCTGGACAGAGGCGGCGCCTTGAAAGTGGTGACGACCAAAATGAAAGCCGGATACTTGCGAAAGAATGGGATTCCCTACAGTGAAAACGCCGTCATGAACGAGTACTTCGACCGCTTCGACCTGCCCAACGGCGATTCTTTGCTGCTGGTGGCGACCGAAGTCACCGATCCGATGTACCTCAGCGCGCCTTTCTGGACCAGTACGCATTTCAAGAAGCAGAACGACTCGACGGGCTGGAATCCATCTTCCTGCTCAGCCAAATAGAGGTGCGAAAATGAAAGCGAATTCGATGAAACACGGCTTGGAGATCGTTCTTTTCTCGGCGGCGCTGTTGACGCAGACTAATCTCTTCGGGCAAGCCGCATCCGGGGAACGAGCACCCGCCCGCCCGTCTCCGGCGATTGACCTTTCGGGCTACTGGTCGCCGGCCGTCAACGAGGATGCGCTCGAGCGGGGAGGGGGATCCGAAATTGGAGATTATGCGGGGTTCGCGATCAACGAGGCGGGTCGGCTCTGGGCCCTCTCCTACGACCCCTCCCGCGTGACCCTGAAGCATCATCAGTGCGATGGCTATGTCGCGCCTTATCAGATGCGCGCGGTGGGAAACTTTCGTTTTTGGGAAGATCGCGACCCGCACAATATGCAGCTGGTTGCCATTCACATTTGGGCGCAGACCACCGAGGGTTTCCGCACCATCTGGATGGACGGCCGTCCCCATCCACCGGCTTGGGCGCCTCACACGTATCAGGGATTCTCGACGGGCCGTTTCGTGGGCGATGCGCTGATGGTGAATACGACCCACCTGAAGCAAGGCTGGCTGCGGCGCAATGGACTTCCGGAAAGCGATCAGGCGACGCTACTGGAATTCATCGTCCGTCACGGCGACCATTTGGTTGATACCACTGTTGTCACCGATCCCGTTTTTCTGACCGAACAGGAAGTCCGAAGCGACGACTATTTCCGCCAGCCCTCCGACCATGGTTCCTGGCTTTACGCCTGCGACGATGGCGAACAGATTATAGGGCGCGCGCCGGATGTGGTGCCGAACTATCCTCTTGGTGCGCAGCCGTATGCCAAAGAATATTCTCAAAGGTATAAGATTCCGCTGCTATCCGGCATCGCGGGGGCCCCGTCCATGTACCCGGAGTTTGCCGCCAAGCTCGCTACTACAACCGATGCCGAGGCCGCGGCATTACTCAAGCCGGCGCCGGGTCCATCGCCGGTCAGCCGCGCCGTCGATCCCGAACCGCTCGATGGCGAGATTCACGTATGGCCCATTTCCGGCAACGTCTACATGCTGCTTGGCGATGGCGGGAACATCGTCGTCGAGACGGGCGATCAAGGGCCCTTTATCGTCGACAGCGGATCCGGCCAGCTTACCGACAAAGTGATCGAGGCGATTCACAAACTCAGCGATAAGCCGATTCAGTTCATCGTCAACACCAGCTTCCTTCCCGACCGAACCGGCGGCAACGTGAAACTGCATGCCGCGGGCAACGATCCCAGCCTGGTGGGCTCCTTCTTCTCCTTGCAGTTCCGGGATGCCGGCGCAGGGGCGACGATCATTGCCCACCAGAACGTGGATACCCGCATGGTAGAGGCGAAATTTCCCGGTCCGGGTTTGCCGACCGACACGTTTCTCAACGATCGAAGGCGCAAATACCACAACGGAAATGCCATCGAGATTTTTCACGAACCAAACGCAATCACCGATGGCGACACCATTGTTCATTTTCGCCAGGCCGACGTGATCGCCGCGGGCGATATCTTTAACACCACTCAGTTTCCGTTTATCGACATCAAAGACGGCGGAAGCGTGCAGGGCGAGATTAACGCGCTAAACGATATCCTCAATCGAACCGTTTTCCTGCACGAAGGACAGGGTGGCACCATGATCGTTCCAGGCCATGGTTATCTGGCCGATGAACATGAAGTGGTGGAATATCGGGACATGATGGTTATCGTGCGGGACCGTGTTCGGGCGATGATCAAGAACGGCGCCACTCTCGAACAGGTCAAAGCGGCGAGAGTTACCGCCGACTACGATACCCGGTACGGGGCAAACACCGGTCCGTGGACAACCGACATGTTCGTTGAGGCGGTCTATACCAGTCTGAAGCAAGCGGCGAAGTAGATCTCTTCGCTCTACCGGGCCACGGCTTTGTTTACCACAGCCGGAGCCGGCTGGGAGAATTTCGCGGCCTCGATTGGGACGTTTGGCTGCACCTCGTTCAGTTCGAGAATCGACTGCCCGTCGGTCCAAGTCACAACCCAGTGAAAAGGCATCTTGACGCCGGCCACTTCGCGGTAATCGGAATAGTCAATCTGCAGAGGAATTGTGCCGACCAGGGTGTTGGTATAACGCAACTGACGCGCCAGCAGTCCCGTCTTGCTGTCAAAATACAATTTCATGCGAGATCCGCCGCCTGCGGTTCCCTGGATCACCTGCACTTCACGATCCTCGATGGTGGTGACCGGGAAGCCGTTTCGCCACTGCCCGAGAGCCTGTTTGATACCCGCCGGGAAACACAGATCCGCGTCCAGTTTTGCGCCGTCCAGCTCCGATCCGGGAAGCAACGCCAGCAAGTGCACCGGTTTGCTCACCGACGCGACCCAACCTGCGCGGCCGTCAAACGTCGTGGTGTCGTCTCCGTTTTGTGCGTGGACGATTAAGGTGCGCTGTCCGGGAGCTTTGGCATAAAGCTCTATAGGGACTTTTACGTGATAGGTGTCGTAGCCTTCGTAGGTTCCCTTTCCGACGAAGCTACTCAGGCTGGACAGCTGCTGCGCGCCGCCGAGCGCCTGAATATACTTATCCAGAATCTGATCTGCGGACGGTCCCTGGGGTGCGTCTTTGACGATTTCCACTTCGTTTGGATCTTCCGTGGGAACGCTGTACTGATCCGCGAGGCTCGGAATCACCTTGGGGCGTTCGGCGCCGCGGTGGCAGGAGTAGCAGGTCAAGGCGCGCCGTCCTCCGAAATTGTTTTTGTTGATGGCGTTCACCATCAGAATCATCGCGCGCGCGGTCTGTTTGCGGGGGACGTCCTCGGCAAATTTGTCCCAATTTTCCATGCTTTCCGACACGTGGCAATAGACGCAATTCAATCCCAAAGAGGCCGCAAAAAAGCCCATGGTATCCATGAATTCGCCGACCGGAATCCCCTTCAGCACCTTGACGTTCTTGAAAACCTGTTCCGCCATCAGCGGCTTCTCCGCCGGCGTCTGCTGGCTGCTGGCTATGGCGGCGG
>Ga0209415_10010665_pt1 | contig 15575 bp, 17 predicted proteins | sample PeaSoiSIISIP2007_FD_187696 | JGI IMG/M metagenome (GOLD analysis project Ga0209415, IMG submission 187696) | Peat soil microbial communities from Weissenstadt, Germany - SII-SIP-2007 (SPAdes) (version 2) | ecosystem: Environmental > Terrestrial > Soil > Wetlands > Peat | place: Germany... | reverse complement strand
CCCGCTCGACGAAGACCCGGTCGAAGTCGCGGGGGCGGTTGAGCCCGGTGCCGACCGCGGTGCCGCCCTGCGGCAGCGCGAGCAGGCGCGGCATGGTGTCCTTCAGGCGGGCGATGCCATGCGCCACCTGCGCCGCCCAGGCGGCGAACTCCTGCCCCAGTGTCACCGGCACCGCGTCCATCAGATGGGTCCGCCCGACCTTGACGATGTCGGCCCAGTCGCGCGCCCGCGTCTCCAGCGCGTCGTGCAGCCGGTGCAGCGCCGGGATCAGATGCTGGGTCATCGCCTCGGCGGCGGCGAGGTGCATCACGGTCGGGAAACTGTCGTTGGAGGATTGACCTCGGTTGACGTGATCGTTGGGATGCACCGGCGCGCGCGCGCCGCGCTGCTTGCCGAGCAGCTCGTTGGCGCGGTTGGCGATCACTTCGTTGGCGTTCATGTTGGTCTGCGTGCCCGACCCGGTCTGCCAGACAGGCAGCGGAAATTCCGCGTCCCGCTCGTTGCGCGCGATCTCGGCCGCCGCGGCGGCGATCGCCCCGGCGACCGCCGGATCCAGCTCGCTGAGCGCCAGATTGGCCTCGGCGGCGGCCTGTTTCTGCAATCCGACGGCGCGGATCAGCGCCGGCGGGAAACGTTCGCTGCCGATCCTGAACAGCCGCCGCGCCCGCTCGGTCTGAGGACCCCAGTAACGATCGGCGTCGATCTCGATCGCGCCCAGGCTGTCGGTTTCGGTGCGCGAGGCGCTCATGCCGCTGCTCCCTGCTCAAGGCGGCCGATGGCCCAGCATGCGGCCTCGGCGACGATGTCGTTCTGATCTCCGATCAATGCCCGTGCCGCCGGTATCAGCGAGCGGTCGGCCGAGTTGCCGATAGCGACCAGGACGTTGCGGACAAATCGATCGCGTCCGATACGCCTGATCGGCGAGCCGGCGAACATTTTGCGGAACGACGCCTCGTCCAGCCGCGCCAGCAGCGCGAGAGGCGGCGAAACAAGTTCGGGCCGGGCCTGTAACCTGGCATTGTGCGCCGGCGTCGCGAACCGGTTCCACGGGCAGACCGCGAGGCAGTCGTCGCAACCATAGATGCGGTTGCCGATCAGCGGCCTCATCGCATGCGGGATCGGGCCAACGTGCTCGATCGTCAGATACGAAATGCAGCGCCGCGCGTCGAGCCGGTAGGGCGCGAGGAACGCCGATGTCGGGCACACGTCGAGGCATCGCGAGCATGTTCCGCAGCGATCCTGGTGCGGCGCGTCGGGCTCGATGGCCAGCGTGGTATAGATCTCGCCAAGAAACAGCCACGAGCCGTATCCGCGCGAGACGAGGTTGCTGTGCTTGCCCTGCCAACCGAGCCCGGCGCGCTGGGCAAGCGGCTTTTCCATCACCGGCGCCGTGTCGACAAACACCTTCACGTCGGCGTCGAAGCGCGAAACGACGAACTGCGCGAGATGCTTGAGCATGCCCTTGACGACGTCATGATAGTCGCGGCCGCGGGCGTACACCGAGATCACGCCGGTATCGCCATGATCCAGATCCGCCAGCGGATCGCGGTTGGGCGCGTAGGACAGGCCCAGCGCGATGACGGCGCGGGCCTCCGGCCACAGCGCCGCGGGCTGTGTTCGCTCGGTGGCGCGATCCGCCAGCCAGCCCATGTCGCCATGGCATCCGGCGGCGAGGAACTCGCGCAGCCGCGAGCCGACGTCAATCCCGAGGCGGGCCGCGCAAAACCCGACCGCGTCGAAGCCGAGCGCCAGCGCCCGGTCGCGGATCAGCCCGCGCGGGTCGTCATCCCCGGCCACGGTAGGGCGCCACATCCTGGGGCGGCAGCCAAACGCCCTCCGGCGGTGCGCCGGTCTGCCAGAACACGTCGATCGGCATGCCGCCGCGCGGATACCAGTAGGCGCCGATGCGGAGCCACGCGGGCCCGAGCACCTCAACCAGGCGGCGGGCGATCGCCATCGTGCAGGCCTCGTGGAAGGCGCCGTGGTTGCGGAACGAAGACAAATAGAGCTTCAGCGACTTGCTTTCGACGATCCAGGCGCCGGGCACGTAGTCGATCACGATATGGGCGAAGTCCGGCTGTCCGGTCAGCGGACAGAGCGAGGTGAACTCGGGGCAGGTGAAGCGCACGACGTAGGCGGCAGCGGCATCCGGGTTGGCGACACGCTCGAGTTGGGCCTCGTCGGGACTGGCCGGCAGGCGGGACGGATGGCCGAGTTGCGTCAGGGCCGTGTAGTCCGGAGCGTTCATGCGGCCTGCTCCCCCTCGTCGGTGTCAGTCCAGCCGGCCGACAGCGCGGCGGCGTGGGCGGGAAGCCGCTGCTCCACGATCGCCGCCCGCAGCCCGCGCATCAGGTCCTGGAAGTACTGCAGATTGTGCCATGTCAGCAGAATCGGCCCCAGCATCTCGCCCGATCGGAACAGATGATGCAGGTAGGCGCGGGTGTGGCGCGCACAAGCGGGGCAGGCGCAGCCCGGGTCGAGCGGCGCGGGATCGGCGGCGAAGCGGGCATTGCGCAGATTGAACACCCCCCGGGAGGTGTAGGCGCGCGCGGTGCGGCCGCCGCGTGTCGGGATCACGCAGTCGAACATGTCGATGCCGCGCGCCACCGCGCCGACGAGGTCGGACGGCGTGCCGACCCCCATCAGGTAGCGCGGGCGGTCGGCCGGCAGGGCCGGCACCGTGACGTCGAGCACCGCGAACATCGCCGCCTGACCCTCGCCCACCGCCAGCCCGCCGACCGCGTAGCCCTCGAAGCCGATCTCCGTCAGCGCGGCGGCGGAGGCAAGCCGCAGCGCAGGGTGGACGCCGCCCTGGGCGATGCCGAACAGCGCGTAGCCGTCGCGCGGCGAAAATGCCGCCCGCGAGCGCGCGGCCCAGCGCATCGACAGCTCCATCGACCGTCGCGCCTCGTCCATCGTCGCAGGGAAGGGGGTGCACTCGTCGAACGCCATCGAGATCGTGGCGTCGAGCGCGTGCTGGATCGCGATCGAGCGTTCCGGTGTCAGCCGGTGCGTCGAGCCGTCGAGGTGGGACTGAAACGTGACCCCGTCCGCATCCATCGTGCGCAGCTTCGACAGCGACATCACCTGAAAGCCGCCGCTGTCGGTGAGGATCGGGCCCGGCCAGTCCATGAACCGGTGCAGCCCGCCCAACGCCGCGACGCGCTCCGCGCCGGGGCGGAGCATCAGGTGGTACGTATTCCCGAGCACGATGCCGGCGCCGGTCGCGCGTACCGCGTCGGCGGTCATCGCCTTCACCGTCCCGGCGGTGCCGGCCGGCATGAAGGTCGGTGTCGGTACATCACCGTGGGCGGTGCGGAGCAGCCCCGCGCGCGCTGCCCCGTCGGTCGCGACAAGTTGGTGGCGGAAGCTCATCCCGGCGCGATCAGCGAGGCGTCGCCGTAGGAGTAAAAGCGATAGCCGGCCGCGATGGCGTGGGCGTAGGCCGCCTGCATGCGCGCGGTGCCGGCGAAGGCACAGACCAGCATGAACAGCGTCGAGCGGGGCAGGTGGAAATTGGTCACCAGCAAATCGGCGGCCCGGACACGGTAGCCCGGACGGATGAACAGCGCCGTTTCCCCGTCGAAGGGGACGATGCGCCCGTCCGCGTCGGCGGCGGTTTCCAGCAGCCGCAGGCTCGTGGTGCCGACCGCCACCACCCGCCCGCCGCCGGTGCGGGCGACGTTGATCGCGGTGGCTGCTTCCGGGGTGACGCACCCCCGCTCGGCGTGAATTCGATGCAGGGTCGGGTCGTCGCCGCGCACGGGCAAGAAGGTGCCGGCGCCGACGTGGAGCGTCACCGTCGCCCGCGCGATGCCGCGTGCAGCGAGCGCGGCGAGCAGCGCGTCGGTGAAATGCAGCCCGGCGGTCGGTGCCGCCACCGCGCCCGGGTCGCGGGCGAAGATGGTCTGATAGTCCGTCGCATCCGACGGCTCGGGACCTTCGTCGCGGGCGATGTACGGCGGCAGCGCCAGCGTCCCCGCTTGCGCCAGGGCGGAGGCAAAGGCCTCGCCCTCGCAGCTGAACCGCAGCGCGACGCCGCCGTCCGCGTCGCGCGACAGCACCAACGCCGTGAACCCAGCCGCCCCCTGGATCGCGAGCACGTCCCCGGCGGCGAGGCGCCGCGCGTTGCGGGCCAGCGCATGCCACGAGCCATCGGGCAGCGGACGGTCAAGCGTGATGCCGATACGCGCGGTCCCCCGCGCGGCGGCGAGTTGGGCCGGAATGACGCGCGTGTCGTTGACGACCAGCACGTCGCCTTCGCGCAGCATCGCGGGCAGGTCGCGGACGCCGCGATCCGCGATGCGCCCCCCGGCGGCGACGTGCAGCAGCCGCGCGGCGTCACGCGGCCGCGCCGGATACCGGGCGATCCGCTCGGCCGGTAGCGCGAAATCGAACTCCGCCAGAGGGTTTGGAAGCACCGATGCGGCGGCAACCTCGGCGATGGCGCTCGTCACGTTAGCGCGAACCCGCCCGTCCGCCCGTGCCGAACAGCCGCGAAAGCTGCGTCGTGCCGGTAGACGGCGTGAGCGGCGAAGCGCAAGGTGACGCAACAAACCCGCATCCGCACGGACAGAAACCCATGAAACATACCGTTATCGTCGCCATGGCACTGTTTGCCATGCTCGCGTCGTCCTCCGGCGCACAGGCCGTCGAATGCGCCAAGGGCGTCTATCGCGCCGGATGCGTCGGCCCGAACGGCGCGGCCGCCGTCCGCAGGCCGGCGACTGGCGGCGCGGCCGTCGTGCACGGGCCGGCCGGTGCCGCGGTCGTCCATACCCCGGCGCCGGCGGCCGGTTGCGCCTGGGTCAACGGCCACCGCGTCTGCCGCTGAGACCCAAACCCCCGCGGGCTCGCGCCGACCGGCCGTCGGGCGCCCGCCTGGATCGCCGAACGCGGCGGACTTGATCCATCCGTGACGCCTCATTCGGTGAGATATGAGGCGATCTCGATCAGGTTGCCATCCGGGTCGCGGCAATAAACCGATGTCATCGGCCCGAGTGCGCCCTCGCGGGCGACCGGGCCTTCCTCCATCGGGATGCCGCAATCGCGCAGATGCTCGATCACGTCCTCCGGTCCGACCGCGGTGATGAAACAGAGATCCTCGCTGCCCGGCGCGGCTGTCCGTCCTGTCGGCCAGACGCGCGGGTCGGCGTCGTTCGGCCGGAGGTTGATCTTCTGGCCGCCGAATTTCAGCGCAGTGCGCCGCTCGCGCCCGAACTCCTCGCGCTCCATGCCAAGCACGCGCTGATACCATGACGCCGCGATCTCGATGTCACGGACATTGAGGACAAGGTGGTCGAGGCGGTCGATGGTGAAGCGCACGGCAATGCCCGTCCTGAAGCCGCGCGTCGAGATACAAGAGCGGCACGCGGCGGGCAACCGTGCCGGATACGCCGGCGGGACGGCCCTACAGCACGGGTTTGCTGCGCCCGAGCAGCCACGAATCGTCCGTCGATACCGACGCGGCGTCCTGCTCGATCGGGACCTCGGCGTCCGGTGTCGCAAAGCTATCCCGGAAGGGCAGGAGGTCGCCACAATCCGCGCTTTGCGGGACAAGATCGGAGATCATCAACCCGCGCATCGCGCGCCGTTCGTCGACGGGCGCCAGGAACCGCGGTGGCGGGGCTTCGGCTTCGGCGCCCGGAGCGGAAGGCGGAGTGGACGGTAACGTCGTGCCGCGTGTCATCGATGTCGCATGCCTTTCACGTCGTCACGTTGGGGGCGGACTCGCTGCCATGCGCGAGGCATGCTTCCGAGCGGCGCCCGCCCGCCGCTGGTCGATAAAACAGGGTGCGATCCGCAGCTGCATTTTGCCTCGACATCTGCCTGCCTCCCGGTTTGCGGCTGGCCGCGCAACGTCATCATGCGAACGGTGCGATCGCCTGCTCGATGCGGCCGAGAACCGCCGCCATGGCGGCGCGCTGGGCGTCGACTTCGGCGGGTGCGTCGGCGCTTACCAGCGGCATTTCGGCCGTCTCCGTGGCCTGCAGCAACACCCGGGTCATGCTGGCCTTGGCATCGAGGACGACGATCGTGACCGACATCCGCGCCCGCCCGGCGGTGGGCTCCGCGATGAGTGCGGTCAGCTCGCTTTCGAGCACGAGATCCGCGCGCTCGCGCGAGCCGGGGGCCAGCACGGCGGTGAACAACCCGCTCGCGGCCAGCCATTGGCGCATGGCGGCGCCGACAGCGTCGGCCGGTGGCACGGCCCATTGGTCGTAAAACCCGACGCTGAGGGAACCGTCGGCCTGCAGCGATTGCAACCCACGTCGCTCCAGCCCCGCGCCAGCCTGGACCGAGCGCACCAGGAGCACGTTGCCGCTCCGGCGCGGCGGCAGCGCGGTCGGGCGCGTGGCGGTCAGCGGCCAGTCGCGTCGCTCGATATAGGGCCGCTCCGACAGGCCGCAGCCGCCCAGTCCGAGAAACGCCGCGAGGACCGCGCGCCGCCTCAACGCCCTTGCTCCGGCCGCGGCGGCGGGCCGCCGAGCAGCGTGCCGGCCGGATAGCGGCGCAGCGCCTCGGTCGTCTCGCGCAGATTCTGCAGCGCCGCGCGGGTGTCGCGGAGGATCGGCACGAGCTGCTGCGAGATATCGGCGATGCCGTTATTTACGCCGGAGACCGCATCGTTGGCGTTGCCGAGCAGCGGCACCAGTTTCGCGGCGGCGGCGGCCAGCCGTTCAGCCGCCGCCGCCGCACTGACCAGCAACTGACGAGTCTCCTTGCTGTCGGTGAGGTTGCGCAACCCGGACGCGGCGCCGCGCAGCTCGGCCGCGAGCCCCGGCGCATCGAGGCTCTTGAGTGCGGCTCGGGCGTCGCGGATCGCTCCGGTCGCCTCGGCGAGCAGGCCATGGATGTCGCCCGTGGCGAGACTGACCCGCAGATCGTCCACGAGGCCGCCGATGGACTCCACAAGTCCCGCCAGATCGAGGCGATCGAGCTTGTTCAGCAATTCCTGCGCCGCATCCTGCACCTGCAGGAAGGTGCTGGGGATCGACGGAACATATTCGCCGGTCGGCGTCCAGGGCACTTGCAGCGGCGGATACTTCGCCGGATCGACGAAATCGAGCTCGAGGTAACTGAGCCCGGTGATCCCCTGGCTGGCCAACCGCGCGCGAAGCCCGGCGCGGATCGCCGCTTCGGTGTTCATGCCCGGTCCCACGCGAGTCAGATCAATCGTATATCGCACTATGACAAGATTGAACAGGTCGGTGCGTCGATCGGACATGCCCGCGTGCGCGTAGACGGCATTCACCAGGCCGATCTCAGTCACCTGCCCGATCGAGACGCCACGGAATCTTACGGAACCACCGATTTCAAGGCCTTGAACGGATTCCTTGAAGTACGATTCGAACAGCTTGCCATTCCGCACCTTCTGGCCGTTGAGAAACAGAACCAGCCCGATGATTGCTGCGACAGCGAGGATGATCAGCAGCCCGACGCGAATGTAGAGCCAGCGCCCCATCACAGCGCCTCTCGCCGGAAAAAGGCGCGGACGGTCGGGTCGGTGCTTTCGTCGCGCAGTCGCCTCGGGTCGCCCTCGGCGATGACGCCGCGTTTGGTCACGTCAAGCATCAGGCATCTATCGGCGATTGCGAGAATCGAGGCCAGTTCGTGCGTGACCACGACGAATGTGGCCCCGAGCGTGTCACGCAGTTCGAGGATCAGCCGGTCAAGCCCTGCCGAGGTGATCGGGTCGAGGCCGGCCGAGGGTTCGTCGAGAAACAGCAGCGGCGGGTCTAGCGCCAGGGCGCGCGCGATCGCCGCGCGTTTGGCCATGCCGCCCGAAATCTCGGCCGGCATCAGTCCGGCGGCGTCGGCGAGGCCCACGAGGTCGAGCTTCACGCGCGCCACCGCCTCGCGCGCCGGCGCCGGCATCGTGGTGAACATTTCCAGCGGCAGGGTGATGTTCTCAAGCAGCGTCATGGAGCCGAACAAGGCTCCCGACTGGAACATGACGCCGAACTCGCGCCGCGCCGCCGTCAGCCCGGCCGCGCCGTCGACGCCGGTGATCCTGCGGCCGTTGATCTCGATCTCGCCCGCCGACGGCGGCCGCAGTCCGATCAGCAGCTTGAGCAGCGTCGACTTGCCGCTGCCGGAGCCGCCCAGAATCACGAATATCTCGCCCGCTGCGACGTCGAAACTGACGTGTTCGAAAATCGTGCGCGGCCCAAAACGCTGCGCGACATCCCGGGCTCGCACCACGGCTGGCCGGTTCGCCGGCGGCTCGCTCACATGCCGGCCTGGTTGAACAGGACGGCGAACATGCCGTCGATGACGATGGTGATCACGATGCCGCCGACCACTGCGGCGGTCGCCGACAATCCGACCGCGCGCGGGCCCATGCCTGTCGCCAGCCCGGCGCGGCAGGCGACGGCGGCGATCGCGGCGCCGAACCAGACGGACTTGAACAGACCGCCGAACAGATCCCCGGTCGTCGAGGCGTACTGAACCTGGTTGGCGATGGTGATGAAGGGAAACCCGAAGCTCATCATCACGATCGACATCCCGCCGAGACCGGCAAGATCCATCACGATCGCCAGCCCGGGCATCACCAGCATCGCCGCCGCCATGCGGGGCAGCACCAGCATGGTCATCGGGTCGAGCCCCATGGTGACAAGGGCGTCGATCTCCTCGTTGACCTTCATGGTGCCGATCTCGGCGGCGAAGGCCGATCCGGTTCGCCCCGACAGCACGACCGCCGCGAGCAGCGGGCCGAGCTCGCGCAGCAGGGCGATCGAAACGAGGTTGGCGACGTAGAGGTCGGCGCCGAACCGGCGCATCGGCACGAGCGACTGGAAGGCGAGGATCAGGCCGATGAGAAAGCCGAGCAGCACGGTGAGCGGCAGGGCCGAGAAGCCGGCCTGGTCCATATAGCGGAGCAGGTCGCGCAGCCGAAACATCTTCGCCCGCGCCGGCAGGCTCACGAAGGCTACCGCCGCCTCGCCGAGATAGGCGATGCCGTTGCCGGTCGCACGCAGGGCGTCGCGCAGGACGTTCGGAGCATCCGCCTGTTGGCCGCGCGCCGTGGCCTGCTTCGCCTCGTGGCCGACCGCCTGGCGCACATTCTCGAGCAGCGACCGCACGGCCTCGTGCGCGCCCTCGAACCGGGTCGGTCCCCGGTGGGCCGCCTCGATGGCGAGCAGCAGCGCCGCTCCCGCCGTATCGCAGACGGTGACTTTTTCGAGTTCCACGGCCAGCTTGCGGTCGCCGGCCTTCGCCGCGGCGCCAGTCGCCCGGCGCCAGATGGGGCCGACGCCGGCGCTGTCGAGCCGCCCTGACAATGTCAGCGCCACGCCGCCGTCGCGCTCGGCCGTCTCCAGGGTAGACGTCACGCCGTCCACCCTAGAGGCCGCGCGCCAAATCGGCCGCCCACGGGCGGAGGAAACGGCGGCGCAGGATCAGCGAGGCCGCCATCAGAACGGTCGCAGCGACGACCAGGATGCTGGCCGCGGCGAGGATCGTCGGGTCCATCTGCTCGCGCATCACCGCAAACATCTGGCGCGGCAGCGTGCGCTGTTCGGGACCGGCGAGGAACAGCACGATCACGCTCTCGTCGAGCGAGGTCGCGAAGGCCAGCACCGCGGCGGCGGCGACAGTGGGGGCGATCAGCGGCAGCATGACACGGCGGAAGGCGCGCGCAGGCGGCGCGCCGCACGCGGCGGCGGCGCGCAGCAATAGCGGGTCGAATTGGCGCAGCCCGGCCAGGACGACAAGCACCACCAGCGGCACGGCAAGCGCGGTGTGCGCCAGCACCAGACCGGCGCGCGCATTGGCGAGACCGAGCGGCGCAAATGCCAGCGTCATCGCGATCGCCGTGACGATGGTCGGCACCGCCAGCGGCGCGATGGCCAGGGCGAGCACCAGCCCACGCCCGCGAAACCGACCGCGCCAGAGCCCGATCGCGGCGGCGGTGCCGAGGGCGGTCGCCAGCAGCATCGTCGCGGTCGCGACGACGAGCGACGTCGTCAGCGCCGCGCGCCAGCTCGCCTGTGCCATGAATGCTTCATACCATCGCGTGCTGAAGCCTCCGCCGCCGAGGCCGATGAACATGCTCGGGTTCAGCGACAGCGGAACGACGATCAGCACCGGCACCGCCAGGAAGGCGAGCGTCGCACCGCCGCCGAACCACCAGAGACGGCGCGCCAACGTCACGCGGCGGCGCATGTCGCGCGTGCCTGACGCTTCATGCCGGGCGCGCCGGCGACAGCCTGGCGATCCGGGTCCAGACGGCGGCGAGGACGCCGACGATGCCGAGCAGGATCAGCGACAGCGCGGCGGCCAGTCCCCACTCGCCGCTCTGGTTCGCGGCGTAGCCGATGAACCAGGGCAGCATCTGATCCGCCCCGCCGCCCAGCAGTGCGGGCGTGACGTAGAAGCCCAGCGCCTGGATGAACACCATCAGCGCCCCCGCGCCGATGCCGGGCGCGGTCTGCGGCAGCCAGACGCGCCAGAACACGCGCGCCGGTCCGGCGCCGAGGCCGGCGGCGGCGCGCAGCTGATCGTCCGGGATGCGCCGCATCACCGCATAGAGCGGCAGGATCATGTACGGCAGCAGAATGTGCAGCATCGCCAGAACGACGGCGAACCGGGTGAAGAGAAACTCGCGCGGCGTCGCGAACAATCCCAGCGCCAGCAGCGTCTGGTTGATCGGTCCGTTGCGCGCCAGCAGCGCCATCCATGCCGCCGTCCGCACCAGCACGCCGGTCCACAGCGGCAGCAGCACGAGCAGCGCCAGCCAGCTGGCCAGCCGCGCGGGAACGCGAGCCAGCAAGGCGGCGAGCGGATAGCCCAGCGCCAGGCTCAGCGCCGTGACCAGCGCAGCCGTGGCGAGGGTGCGGAGAAACACCCGCCGGTAGATTGCCCGCTCGGGATCGACGGCGGCGATCATGCCCCGCGCGTCGCGACGCAAGTCGAGCGCGGCCAGTAACTCGGTGTCCGAAAGCGGCCCCGACGTCCGCCGGATGGCACCCCAGGTCTCCGCCTGTCCCCACAGCGGGTCCGCGGCCAGGACCGACCGCGTCGCGCTCCCCTCGGCCGCCGGCCCATCAAGCAGCGTATTGGCGAGGGAGCGTGCGGTTGACATCAGGACCGTCCGCATTCCCGCGGTATCCTGATTGAGCCGCGAGGCCGCGGCGGCCAGCGCGGGCTCGCCGCGCCCCGCGGCGAGGTCGACGGCCAGGGCGGCGAAGGTCGCGTCATCCGGCGGCCCGAGGCCGTTCCAGCTCCGTAGCGCCACGACGGTGCGCGGCAGAGCGTGCGCGACCGCCGTCTCGGTGAAGGCAAGCCGCAGCAACCCGCTCACGGGGAGCGCGAAGACGACGAGCAGGAAAAGCACGAGCGGTGCGACGAGAAGAAGCGATGCATCGATCCCGCCGCGCCGGCGCGTCATTTGGCGATCCATGCGTTGAAGCGCTGGGTCAGCTTGTCGAGATTGTCGCGCCAGAACTGGTCGTCGATTTCCAGCGACTGGCTGAGATTCTGCGGATTGGTGGGCGAAACCGCCAGCAGGTCCGGGGGCAGATTGTCGTTGGCGCCCTTGGCGAGACCGCCGTAAGGCAGGATCGGCATCATTTTCGCCTCGACCGCCGGATTGCCGGCGAAATCGAGAAATTTCAGCGCCAGTGCCCGATTGGGCGAGCCCTTCATGATCGCCCAGCTGTCGACGGTATACAGACTGCCCGCCCACCGTATGCCGAAGTTGCGGTGTTCGCTGCGGTCGACGGCGATGATCCGTCCATGCACCGAACTCGTCATCAGCACCTCGCCCGAGCCGAGCAACTGTGCCGCCTGCGGACTGAGTTCCCACCAGACGAGATAGGGTTTCAGCTGATCGAGCTTGACGAAGGCGCGATTGACCCCGTCCTCGCTGCGGAGAACCTTGTAGACGTCCTGCGGCGCGACCCCGTCGGCCATCAGGGCGAATTCCAGGTTCATCTTGACGCCACGCCGAAGCCCGCGCTTGCCCGGATACTTCGCGACATCCCAGAAATCGACCCAGGTCGGCTGGCCCTGAAATTTGTCCTTATCCCAGGCAAGGACAAAATTATATTGTATCACACCGACGCCGCAATCATGTACGCCTTGCGGCAAGTAATGATCTTTGCCGCCGATGGCATTCCAGTCGATCTTCTCGAACAATCCTTCTTCGCAGCCGAGCTGCAGCTCCTCGCTTTCCACCTGCACCAGATCCCAGGGATTGTCCCCGGCCTGGACCTTGGTGCGAAGCACGCCGATGCCGCCGGTCCAGCTGTCCTCGGCGATCGGGATTCCGGTGGCGGCGGTGAAGGGTTGGAAATAGACTTGCCGGAGGGCATCCTGATAGGCGCCTCCCCAGGAGACGATCGTCAGGTTGCGCGCCAGCGCCAGCACCGGAAGAATGCATCCGAGCGCAAAGCCGAGCACGCCCACGGCAAGGATAATGCGTCGTATCATGGTGGAGGCTTCCCGTGGCGTTGCTGCGGTCCTTGGTGCGCGCAACCTAGCCGCCGCGAGGTGCATGCCGCAACGCACCCCGGGGCGAGTGGAAGCGGGCCGCACGCGGAGCCACCCGGATGGCAGGCGATGTTGCGGATCATGATGCCGCCGGAAATGCCCGTGCCTCGTGCCCGCTCCAGGCAAGCGCGACAGGCCGACCGCCGTGCAGTCCCGCGACGCCGGCACCGGCCGGCCGCACCACGATCACCTCGGGGCCGCCGCCGTCGCGGCCCAGGGCGACGCGGACGCGGACACTCTCACCCAGATAGACGGTTCCGGCGACGCGGCCGGCCAGCGCGCCGGGTCCCAGTTCGCTCGGATCTCCGGCGACGATCGCGATGCGTTCCGGGCGGACCGCGAGGCGGCACTGCGTGCCGACCGCGAGCCGTCCGGTCGCAACCGCCTGGGCTGCCTCAGCCTCCACGGTCGCGCCGTCGGCAAAATTGTCGCCGAGGCGTACCAGCAGGAGCCCGCCATCGTTCTCGATCACCGTGCCGCGCAGTTCGTTGCTTTCGCCGACAAAACGGGCGACGAATGGGCTTTCCGGGCGCTCGTAGAGATCGACCGGGCTGCCGACCTGCTCGATCTGGCCCGCGCGCAGCACGACGATCCGATCGGACAGCGCGAGCGCCTCGCGCTGGTCATGGGTCACGTGGATGATCGTCACCTTGAGCGTCCGGTGCAGGGTGGCGATTTCCGCCTGCATGGTCTCGCGCAGGTCGCGATCCAGCGCACCCAGCGGCTCATCGAGCAGCACCAGCCGCGGCTCGAATACGATCGCCCGCGCCAGCGCCACGCGCTGCTGCTCGCCGCCCGACAATTCGGCCGGGCGGCGGCGGGCGAGCGCGGTCAGATGCACCATCTCCAGCCCCTGGTCGACGAGTTCGCGGCGTCTCCGGCGCGCGAGTCCGCGACCACCGAGCGGAAAGGCCACGTTCTGCGCGACGGTCATGTGCGGGAACAGCGCGTAGCTCTGGAACACGACGCCGAAATCGCGCCGATGCGGAGGAACGGCGGCGAGGGGCTCGCCCTCGAGCAGGATTTGACCCGAGTCCGGATGCTCGAATCCCGCCAGCATCATGAGCAACGTCGTCTTGCCCGATCCCGACGGGCCGAGCAGCGTCAGGAATTCGCCCTTCGCGACGTCGAGCGTCACGTCGTCGATCGCCGGGGTGCCCGGCCGATAGGCCTTGGTGACGCGATCCAATCGCAAGAAAGGCGGCTTCGGGGTCATCGGCTTGCTATCCTGTATCCGCGACCATGGGCTCGCCTTCGGTCAACGGGGAATGGGAGAGCGATTATGAACGACAAGATGTCCGGCGGCGCGGCCGCCGATCAGGCGGGGGAGAATGTGGCCGATCGGGCGGGGGAGAATGTGGCAGAGGGGGTGGCCGAGCAGATTGCACGCCTCGCCGCCGAGGTCGAGGCACTGGCGGCCGCCCGCCTCAACGAAGCGTCCCACGCCGCCCGGCACCTCGGCGCCTCGGCCGAACGCGGGGCCGCCGCACTTGCCCATACGATCCGCGACCGTCCGCTGACGGCGATGCTGATCGCGGCGGGGATCGGGTTCCTGATCGGCCGCCTCGCCCGCTGACGGCCGCGTATTCTGAGATGGTGCTGCCAAACGGTTAGCCGCGCGGGGCTGGCGCCGGAAGCGTGAGGCAGGCGGTTGACGGTGCGCCGGTTCGTGCCGTTACTGCGCCGCAGCACAGCCCAGGATGCGCGCCATGACGACCGAGGACACCGTCATCACCCGCCGGGATGGCCGTGTGGGACGGATCGAGATCAACCGGCCCAAGGCGCTCAACGCGATCGACCTCGGCATGATCCGCGTCATCCGCGCAGGACTCGACGACTGGGCGGCGGAGCCGGCCGTCCATGCGGTGGTGATCGAGGGGCGGGGCGGGCGCGCGTTCTGCGCCGGGGGCGATATCCGCGCCATCCGCGCCCATGCGCTGGCCGGGGAGACCGATGACATCGCCGCGTTCTTCCGTGAGGAATACGCGCTCAATCTGGCCATCGCGCGCTATCCGAAACCCTACATCGCGCTGATCGACGGCGTCTGCATGGGCGGCGGCATCGGCCTGTCGGTGCATGGGACGGTCCGCGTCGCCACCGAGGCGGCGCTGCTGGCGATGCCGGAGACGGCCATCGGGTTCTTTCCCGATATCGGCGCCACCTACGTTCTGCCACGGCTACCGGGCGAACTCGGCACCTATCTCGGCCTGACCGGCGCGCGCATGGCCGGCGCCGATGCTGTCCACGCCGGGCTGGCCACGCATTATGTCCCGCGCGAGCGGCTGGCCGGCCTGTCGGCCGCGCTCGCGCTCGATGGCGCGGCGGCCCTAGCCGAATATTGCGCGCTGCCCCCGCCGTTCACGCTCGCCGCCCACCGCACCGCGATCGATGCCTGCTTCGCCGGCGCGAGCGTGGCCGACATCCTGGCGAAACTGGACGAGGAGGCGGACGACTGGTCGGCCCAGACAAGTGCGACCTTGCGCACGATGTCGCCGTCGGCGCTGGTCTGGAGCCTGGCGCTGATCCGCGCGGGCGCGGGACGAACCCTCGAACGCTGCCTCGAGGCGGAGTTCGAGGCGGCCCGTCGCGTCACCATGCACCACGAGTTCCATGAAGGCGTGCGCGCCATGCTGGTCGACAAGGATCGCGCTCCGGCATGGAGTCCGGCGCGGTTGGAGGACGTTAACCCGCGCGAGGTAGAGAAGCTGGTCTGCTGAGCGCGCCTCTCGCGATCGCCCCGGCCGACCTCGCCGGTGGCGTGGCCGGGAGGGCCGGCTGCGCGAACGTGTGATGTCGGTTTTCCTAGCATTCCGCTAGAGTATGTGCTTGGCTGTGTCTGGAGGCGGGAGGCGCGTCAGCGTCGATCGCGCGAAACCGGGAAGGAAGCCGCGCAGCATGACCTCGATCGATCCGATCTATTCCATCTGCGGATTTCTGGTTGCGTTGCTGGTCGGCCAGACGGGCGTCGGCGGCGGATCGCTGATGACACCGCTCCTGATTCTCGGTTTCTCGATTCCGCCCGCCACCGCGGTCGGCACCGACCTGCTCTACGCGGCAGCTACCAACGCGGTCGGGACGCT
>Ga0209415_10010664_pt1 | contig 15575 bp, 12 predicted proteins | sample PeaSoiSIISIP2007_FD_187696 | JGI IMG/M metagenome (GOLD analysis project Ga0209415, IMG submission 187696) | Peat soil microbial communities from Weissenstadt, Germany - SII-SIP-2007 (SPAdes) (version 2) | ecosystem: Environmental > Terrestrial > Soil > Wetlands > Peat | place: Germany... | reverse complement strand
CGACGTCCGCTGAAACGCCGCCGCTCAGGACGGTGACGAGGTCGGGGAGTCGTCGTCCGGCGTGCGGTCGTCCTTGTCCCGGCGCTCGTCGCGATCCGAAAACTGCCGATAGCGCCGGCCGAGCTCGGCGAGGCGCGCCGCGACGCGTCCGTTGATCGAGTCCTCGGGATAGTGGCCGGCGGCGTCGCGGGCGCCCGCCTGGGCACCGGTCAGGATCTCCATGCCCTCGTCGACGTGGTGGACCGACCACACGTGAAAGCGGCCGTCGCGCACGGCGGCCACGACTTCCTCGCGGAGCATGAGATCCGTCACGTTCTGGTGCGGGATGATGACCCCCTGCTGCCCCGTCAGGCCCTTTTCCTTGCACACGTAGTAGTAGCCCTCGATCTTCTCGTTCACCCCGCCGATCGGTTGGATCTCGCCCATCTGGTTCACCGACCCCGTCGTGGCGATGCCCTGGTCGATCGGCAGGCCCGCGAGTTCGCTGAGGAGCGCGTACAGCTCGGTCGAGCTCGCGCTGTCCCCGTCCACACCTGAGTAGAGCTGCTCGAACGTCAGAGACGCCGACAGGCTCAACGGCTGCTCCTGCGCAAACCGGCTGGCGAAGAAGGACGAGAGGACGAACACGCCTTTCGAGTGGATCGGACCCGACATCTTGGTTTCGCGCTCGATGTTCACGACACCGTGACTGCCCACGTACGCGCGGGCCGTGATGCGGCTCGGCTGGCCGAACGTGTAGTCGCCGAGCTGTAGCACCGACAGGCCGTTGATCTGGCCGACGACCCCGCCCGCGGTGTCCACGAGGATCTGCCCGCGCGTGATCATCTCGCGGATTTTCTCCTCCACCAGGTTCGACCGGGATGCCTTCTCGTCGATCGCCTGGCGCACATGCGCGCGCGTGACCACGGGACTATTCTCGCGCCGCGCCCACTCCGTCGCTTCAACGACGATTTCGGCGACCGCGTTGAAGCGCAGGCTGAGCTTGTCCTGCCGGGAGGCCAGCCGCGCGCTGTACTCGAGGATCCCGCCGACGGCCGACGGGTCAAGGTGACACAACTGATTCCTGTGGCAGATCGCGGCGATCGCGCGCGCGTAGTCTTGCACGGCCTCGGGCGTGCGGTCCATCACGGTGTCGAAGTCCGCGCGGACCTTGAACAGCTTGTCGAACTCCTCGTCGAGCGCGTAGAGCAGGTGGTAGAGGTCGGGCGTGCCGACCAGCACCACCTTGACGTCGAGCGGGATCGGGTCTGGCCGCAGCGTCGCGGTCGGCACCATCCCAACGGTCTCACTGAGCGACTCGATTCTGATCTCGCGGCTGCGCAGCGACCGCTTGAGGCCTTCGTACGCGAAGGGACTCGTCAGCACGTCGCGCGCCTGCAGGATCAGGTACCCGCCGTTCGCCAGGTGCAGGGCGCCCGGTTTGATCATCGTGAAATCCGTGACCATCGCCCCGAACTCGGCCCGGTATTCGGTCTTGCCGATCAGGTTGTAGTACGTCGGATTCGACTCGACGATCACGGGCGCGCCGTCGCCGTCGGCATGCGTCACCAGCACGTTCACCTGGTACCGGGCGAACGGATCGCGGCGGGGCATCGGCAGCGGGAACGGCGTCGCGCTCTGTTCCTCGTCGCCGTCGCCGCGGATCTCGGCCAGCTGCTCGAGCATGTCCTGGCTGGCGGCGTCGAGGAACGACGCGACCGCCGGGTATTGGGCGTACGTCTCCTTGACGCGCGTGACCGGCGCGTCGATCATATACTGCGCGGTCTGCCGCTCGAGCATGCGGAGCGTCTCGCGGCCCTCGCGCTCCTTCGCCCTGATCTGCCGCATCGCCTCGGCGACCGCGTCCTGGAACCCCTGCGTCCGCTTGATGATCCGGTCCCGCTCCGCCTCAGGCAGCTTCTGAAACACTTCCTCGGCGATCGGGTGGCCCTGCAGATCCAACGGCACCGTCGCGACGCCCGAGGGGGTCCGCTGCAGCGCGACCCCTTGCTGACGCGCCTGTTCGTCGAGGCGCTGCCAGATGGCGCCGACGGCCTGCTCGTACTGCTTGACGATCTCCGTGCGGCGCCGTTCGTAGACCTCGCTCGCGAACGCCCGGCGGACGCCCTCGCGCACCTCCGCAATCATCTCGTGAACGTCGTGCTGGCACGCTCGGCCGCGCCCGGGGGGAAGCGAGATCGCCGTCGGCTGGCTCGCGTTGGCAAAGTTGCGGACGTAGCACCAGTCTGGGGGGGTCGGCCGGCCTCGGGCGACGCGCTCGACCTCCGCGCGGGTGTACGTGCTCCGGCCCGTGCCCGGGGGCCCGCTGACGAAGAGGTTGTAGCCGCTCTGCTCGATCGTCAGGCCGAACTCCAGCGCACGCACGGCGCGCGCTTGGCCGATGATCTGCACATCGGGCGCAAGTTCCGCGGTCGTCGCGAAGCTGAACGCCGTGGGATCGCAGCGCCAAGCGAGAGCGTCGGCGGAGAGCTGCGCCGCGTCGCGGGTCGGGGCTACCATATCTTTTGTGTTCGCCGGTGACCACCAGTTCGCCTCTTGACGCGCGCGATTTGGCTGATATATTCATGGATAGATATTAGAATATCGAGATATAATTATACAAAAAGGCGGCATCAGCATGGAGATCACACTGCGCCCCGAAACCGCAGACCGCATCCGACTCGCGCTTGGCGACGACGTCGATTTGGCGCCTGCCGCGGTGCCCTCCGCACTCTCGCGGCTCTCGGTGGAGGCGCCCGCCATCTACTCCGAGGTGCTGGCTGAGATCTCAGGGACAGAAATCCGTCTCGACAGCGAGCGGGCGCTCGCGCACAAGCGACGGCGGGCCGCGTGGCGGCGGGCCTTGTTTTCATGGGGGGAGTACCAGAGCGATGCCGGCGATCACCTGATTGCGAAGCGGCATGTCGCCGCAGCGGTACCGCTCGGCCTCGCGGGGCTACTCCTGCTCGCGCTTGCCGGGTCCGCGCTGCTGGGCCACCACCCGTCTGGCGCCGCGGGCCGTGCCAGCGCCTCCGCGAGACCGCACGCGGCGATCGCGCCGCGCGCGGCGCGGTCGGCGGTACGGGCGGTTGTGGCGCCGTCGATCCCGCTGCCGGCGGTGCCTCCGCTTCCGATTCCGAGTGCGGAGAGCTCGGCGGCCTGGGATCTCGCCGGCGGGATTCCGGCGTCACCTCGAACCAACGCCGTCTCGCCCGGGAACCCGCTGGTCCTCGTCTTTGACTCGGGGCCACCCTCGCGCTCGGCGACCGCGCCGCCGTCGGCCGGCGTGACGGCCGGTCGCTCGGATGCGCTCCCATCTCCGATCGTCTACGAGCATCCGGCCGACAATGCCCCCACCGCGGACGTGGTCCCCGCGCGCCCCGCACCCCCCGCCGAACCCGCGCGCGACGATGCACGGTGGACCACGGGCGAGCGCGTCTCCGCGCGTCTCGCGACCGGTATCGTCGCCGCGCCCAGCGGGTCGCCGACACCCGTGATCGCGGAGACGATCGACCCCGCGGGGACCTGGCTCGGACAGGCCACCCTCGGGCTGGACGGCCGCGTGCAGGTTGCGTTCACGTTGGCTGGAGGGACGGAGTCGGTGCGCGGCGTCGCGCTCGACCCCGTCCAGCTGGTCCCGGGACTCGCCGGAAATACAACCTTGCGACAACCGCAGGCCGCCGCCGCGGCGCTCACCGCCGCCACGCAGGCGGCCGCCGCCTACGCGGCCGCGCTCGCCCAACAGGGACAGCTCGCGCTCTCGGGCGGTTGGGCGACGCTGGCGTTGGGCCAGCCCGGCCCCGCGTGGACGTATCTTGCGTCGTCGCTTGCCGGTAGCCTCGCCCCGCGGAGCGGCGTGCCGGGTCCGATCGAAACGAGCGACATTGCCGTCGGCACCCCGCTGCTGATTCTTGTGACCGAGGTGCGCTGAGATGCGTTCGTACGTCGTGCGCACGCTCCTGCGTGCCGCCGTGGCACTCGCGTGGGTCGCCGTGTCCGCCGTCGCCGCCGCGGCGCAGGTGCCGGGCGCGCCGTCCGGTGACCTGTTTGGACCGCTGACTAACCTGTTCAATGAAGCCGCGGTCAGCCTCTCAGGGGCGTTCGGGCTCGCGTACGCGACGGCCGCGCTGCTCGTCGCGGGCGCGGTGATCGTTGCCGATCATCGCAACGGCGTGCGCAACGCGCTGTGGGTCATCATCGGGTCCGTGATCCTGTTTTTCGGCGGCCAGATCATCCGGATGATCCACGGCTAGCCCGATGCTGCCGCAACATCCGGTGTATCGGAAGCTCGACGCGCCCGTCACGCTGTTGGGCGTTGAATTGGAGGACTGGTTCGGGGTCGGCGTCGCGTTCGTGCTGTTATCTCGGGTGAGCGACCTGGTCGTGGGCGGCGTGCTCGGGTGGCCGCGCGCGGAGGCCGGCGCCTCGGCCCTCTTGACCGGCCTGGTGTTTATCGGCTGGCGTCAGATCCGTGAACGCGCGCCTCGCCACTACCTGCGACACCTGCTTGAGTACCTCGGCGAGCCGCACGCGTACACCCTTGATCCGGATCGCGACGTCAATCCTTACGTGCGGTGAGGGCGACGATGCCGGGCGATACGTGGGGCAGTCTGACACGCGAACTCCCGTACTGGACGGTTCGAGACGGTGCCGTGGTGTTGCGGGACGGCAGCTACCGGATCGGGTTCGACGCGACGCTCCCGGGCACGGAGACGTGGGACAGCGCGCAGCTCGCCCGCAGCAACGATCACCTGAGGACGCTCCTGACCGCGGCGGTCCCCGAGGGCGAGTGCCTCCGCATCGTACTCGAGGTGCACACCGACTACGCCGAGACGCTGCGCGCGTACGCCGACGGATGCCGTACCTCTTCGGCGGTCGCCCGAGACCTCCACCGGAGGCGCGTCGCCGCGTGGAGCCGCGCGCACGCGGAGGGGCGGCTAACCAACTACCGGCTTCTCTTCGACCTGTCGTATCATCCGGCGCGGCGGGCCCGCCGCTGGTGGGCGTCCGTGGACGCCGCCGCGTACGCGCGACACCGCGCGGAGCTGCAGGTGCTCCGCGATACGATGCTCGTGCACGCGGAACGCGCGGGATTCCGGGCGCGGCCGCTCGACGACGGCGAGCTCGTTGCGGCGATCTGGCGCTACTTCAACCCGGATCGCAAACGCTGTGGTGCGCCGCCGCCGGTGCCGGCGGAGACTCAAGACGTCGAGTTTCCACGCCGGCTGCTCGCGGCGTGGCCCGCGCTCGGCCGGCCGTCGGTGCGCACCGCGGTCGTGCGCTCCGATCTGCACCGGCGGTGGGATTTCTTGTGGATGGACGGCTTCGCCCATGCGGTGATCGCGCTGGATCTGCTGCCCGACCGGCCCACGTCGCCCAACGTGCTGGCCCCGCTGCTCGCGCTGCCAGGGCGTTACTGGCTCATGGTGGAGGCGTGGAACGATCCTCGATCGGACCAAATGAAGCGCTTGGAACTCAAGAGCCGCTTGAGCCGGCAGGCGGTGCACGCGCAGGACGGCGGCGACTCGAACGCGCGCGCCGTGGACCGGCAGGTGGCGAGCGCGCTCGACGTGATGCAGGTGACGGGTGAGCGCGTGATGCGCGTCGGGGCGGCGGTGATCGTGCAGGAGCGGACCCCCGAAGAGGCGCGGACGGCCGCGCGCCGGGCGCTCGACGCGTTTCGCCACGTCCCCGGCGTGGACGCGCGGATCGAATCGGTCGCGCTCCGCCGTCAGTTCTTCCAACTTGCGCCGTTCAGCGGGTTGCCGAACGAGCGGTTGCTGCGCATGTTGACGAGCAACGCGGCCGACTTCGTCCCGTGCTACGCACCATGGCGCGGCTGTCGGCGGCCGGTGCGCCCGGTCGTGACGAGAACCGAGAGCCTGGTCGCGCTCGATCCCTTCGATGCTCGGTTGCCCTCGTGGAACGCGGTTGTCGTCGGCGAGTCGGGCGGCGGCAAGACGTACTTTGCGATCACGTGGCTGTCGCACCTCCTGGCGCTTGACCCCGCGATCGTTATCGTCGACAAGGGCGGCGCGTACCGCATGTTCTGTGACGTGCACGGCGGACAGCACGTCCATCTCAACCCCGCCTCCGACGTCGCGATTAATCCGTTCGACCTGCTCCCCGGCGAGACGGCACCGGACCCCGCGCAGTTCGGGCTGCTCCGGAGCCTGGTGGCCCTCATGATCGTCGAGCCCGGCGAGGTGCCGGGTCGCCACGAACTCTCGGTGCTCGAGTCCGCGATCCTCCAGACGTACATGCGCGCCGCGGGCTCGACGGTGCTGCTGCGCGACCTCGTGCGCACGCTGCGGACATTTGAACAGGTCGGGGGCCACGACGCGGGGCCGGAAGAGTGGGCCGTGGCGCGGAGCGTGGCACGCCGGCTTGAGCGGTGGACCGGCCAGGGCGCCTACGCGCGTCTGCTCGATCGGCCGTCCACCGTGGACCTGAGCGCTCCGCTCGTATGTCTCGACACCGAGGGACTCGACGCCGAGCATCCGGAGTTGGTGCCGATTGCGGCGTTGCTCGCCCACCATCTGATCTACCGACGGATCCGGGTCGACGACGGACGCCTCAAATACGTGGTGAGCGATGAAACGTGGGCGGCGCTGCTGCATCCGGTCGCCGCGGACGCGCTCGTCGGCATGTTCCGGCGTTTCCGGAAGTTCGGGGCGGGGGTCATGGCGATCAGCCAGCGGCTCGAGGACTTCGAAGGGCAGCACGCGCAGGGCATTCTCGACAACGCCCCGTTGAAGGTCCTCACGCGCACCGCGAACGTGGACCGCGTCGCGCCCGTGTTGCACCTGAACGCGCAGTACCGAGCGCTGTGGAAGAGCCTCGGGCAGCGCCGCGGTGCCTTCAACGAGGTCCTGATCGTGCTCGATCTCCTCGAGGGCCGCGAAGGGGGCGTGGTGGTCGTGCGCGACATCCCCGAGGACTACGTGATCGCGACGACCTTTGCCGACGAGCGTCTCGAGCGCGATCGGCTTGCCCGCGAGATCGGCGCGTGGCCGGCGGTCCAGCGGCTCGCCGCGCGGCGAGCGGTGCCACCGGACGATCGCTGACCGCGCGTTCGACGCGCGCGTGGACCGCGTCGCGGATCCTGAGGCCGGCCGTTCCGCCGGCTGCGAAGGAGGACCATCATGGGGTGCCGGGTGCGTGTCGTCCGAGCCGCGTGGCCACTGGTCACCGCGCTCGTCGTCGGAGGTGTGCTTGGCGCGGGGCTGTGCTGTCCCGAACGCGCGTCGGCGTTCGGTCCTGCGGCGCGACCGGCGGGCGTGACGCCGCCGCTTCTCGGACCGCGTCCGGTGCCGCCGGCGCCCGGCGCGGGTCCGCTCGTGCCGATGGGCCTCGCGTTTGGGGACGTGCTCTCCGATCTCAGCGACCTCGAGAACGCGATCGCGGGGGTGCAGGGTCTCCTCGACAACGTCGCGGCCTGGGTGCAGAGTGCGGCCGGGACCGCGCGCGGCGCAATCGTCGAGATCATCGGGGCGGCGCCGGGATACTTGCCCGATGGGACTGATGTCTCGGGACTTGTGGGCCAGATCCTGGACCTGCCGGACAACCTCCGGCAGACGATCACGACCCTGCTCGCGGAATGGGGGAGCGGGGTGCCGCCGGGCACGCTCGCGGCGACGCACGAGACCTACGTCGCCGCAAGCCCGGTCCTCACGCAGGACGCCGAAGGCATCGCCGCGGCGTCCGCCGTGGTCGCGGAGAGCAGCGTGCGTCAGGACGCCGGGGTCGAGGCCACAGCCGAGGCGGCCCACGCGGCCGCATCCGATCCGCGGCTCGACGAGGTCGCGCTCGCCGCGCACCAGGCCGGGGACGCCATGGTCCAGGGAGCGCCGAACCTGCCCAGCTCGCGGGCGGGCATCGAGATGCTGGTGGCGGGGATGGGCGCGGGGATGGAGCAGCAGGCTGACGCGGCCGCGTCGCTCGGGGACCGCTTGACGGCGCTCGCGCAGCAAACCGCTGCGGTCAGCCAGCAGGTCGGCGCGCTGGGTCAAACCGCCGCGGCCCTGACCGCGCGCGATGCGGCGCGGGACAGACAGGACCTCGACGCCCGGCTGGGGCTCATGGATGCCCTTCGCGCAGGCGGGCAGACGCTCACGTCGATGCTCGCCGATGCGGACGAGTCCGCGGACGTCGAGCCGGCTCTCAGTCCGCTTTATTGAGCGCCACGGAGGTGCGTCCGCGGCCGTGACCACCGGTCTCGAAACGGCCATTGCCAGTGTCTTCACAGCCTTCGAGGCGTGGCTGGTCTCGACGGGGGCGACGGCATCGATGTTGCGCCTCGCATGGGCCGTGCTGACGGTGCTGTGGCTCGGACACGTCGCGGCGTCGGCCCGTCCGGGGCAACAACTCGATCTCGTCGAGGTGTTCGGACGCCTGCTCATCGCGGGCGGCCTCCTGACGGCGGTGGGCCCGCTGACCCAAACGATCCTTACGGGGTTCGATGCGTTACGAGACGCCGGCGCCGCCGTGCTCCAGGGCCTCATCGGCCAGAGCTGGGCTCAGTTCGTGAGTGCGTTGCTGGGCCCGCAGATGACGACGCTCTTTGGCCTCGTCGGAGCCTGGTTCGCGTATCCGTGGGCGCTTGCGGTCCTCGCGGTCGGTCTCCTGTGCGGGGTGGTCCTGTTCGCTATCGGCGTCATGGTGTATCTCGCGATCCTGTTCTTCGCGTATCTGACGCTCTTGCTCGCGATCTTTCTCGCGCCCCTGGCGCTGGCGCTGCTCGCGGCCCCAGCGACTCAGCGGTGGACCGCGCGGTGGGCCGTCGTGGTGGTCCGGACGGGGCTCGTGGTGTTCTGCGTCCGCGTGATCCATGCGGCGACGCTCTACCTGGCCGTGATTGCCCCCGTGCGCGGGGTCGCGTCGGGCTTCCAACAGGGGTTGCTCCCGCCCGGCCGGGACCCGGTGGCCGCGCTCGGCGGGCTGCTGCTTGCCCTTGTCGGCTACTTGTTCGCGATGCTGGTCGGCACCGGGGTCGGCGTGTACGCCATGCTGCGGGCGGAGCACCTCGTCGGTCAGTTTGTCGACGGCGCGGTGTTCGGGCAGGGCGTCCTCGCGGGACCGATGTGGCTCGGGCGGCACGCCGCGGGATGGGTCGATCGCCACGGGCGCGATGCGCCGGAGCCGAATGCGGGGATGGGGGCTCCGCTGTCCGGAGACCCCTGGGGCGGCGGTGCACAGGAGGCGACGGTGGTGCGGGCTGCGACTCAGGGGCGGCTGTGATGGGATCCGGTCGGCGCGGGCTGCTGCTCGGCGCGTTGTGTGCGGCCGTCGTCGCGACCGCGGCACCGCGGGTGCCCCAGGCCGGTGCGGGCCCGTGGCCTGCCGGGACCACATCGGCCGTGCTCTCGTTCGTGGACGCGGCGTCCGGGGAGGTCGAGGTGGTGCGGCACTGGCCGGTCGCGCCGGTCGATGTCGCGGTGCGCCCGATGATCCCGTACTTCTGGGACGGGTGCCCCGGACCCGGCGCGACCATGATGTTGTTGATCGGGCCGCCGGGAGACGGGCTCGCCGCGCGGACGGCGGCGGCGCTCGGAACCGTGCCCGCGCCGGATGCGTCCGCGGCGGCGGCGCTCGCGCAGATCGTCGCGGACCTGCGCACGCCGGGTGATCCCGCGGTCGAAGCGATCAAGGCGGCGGCGCCGCTCCTCGGTGACCTTGGTACGTACGAGCGCGGGGGCTACGCCGTGTTCCTATTCGTTCGGTGGGTGGGCGTGCGATGCATGGTGACGATCGAGGCGGTCCCCGAAGGCTACGGCATTCCGTTCGTCCGATGACGGCGGGCGCGGCCGACCATTCTTCCGATGCGCGGCGTCCGACGCGCCGACACCAGCAGGGGTGACTGCGATCTCGTTGTTTCCGGTCGGCGGGTTGGTATGGGTCTGGTGGGCGTTGTTGTGCGCCGTCGCCGCGGGGGCCGCTTGGTCGGCGATCGCCCGCATGCGCGACGGGTCGAGCACGTCCCCAGCCGCAGGCGCGCGGTTTGCGTGGCGCCGGGATCTTCGGCGTCTCCGGCGGCGCGACGGGTGGTTTCCTCTCGGCTACGTGCCGGGCGGCCGGTGGCGGAGACGCCTCTGGGCCGTCATCCGATCCGCGGAGGTCCGACGGAGGCTCGCCGGGCCGCTGCTGCGGCTTCCCGACGAGGATCTGGCGCGCCACGTGCTCGTGGTGGGTCTCACCGGCGCGGGCAAGACGGCGGCCGTGACGATCCCGGTGCTCTTGGAGGCCGCGCACCAGGGCATTTCGGTCGTCGCGTTCGACCTGAAGCACGGCGAGGACGACAGCTTGGCACGCGCGGCTCCCGCCTGGGGGCGTTGCGGCCGCGATGTCTGGACCTTCGCCCCTCTCGACCGAGGCTCGCTCCGCTGGAACCCGCTCGACGGGTGCCGCTCGATCGGGACGGCGACGCGCATCGCCGCGATGCTGTTCGACGATCCGGGACGGGACGATCCCGACGTGGCGTACTGGATGGGTGCCGAGCGGCACGTGTGCGCGGTCGTTGCGCTGGCGGTGGCGACTGACGGCGGCGAGTGCACCTTCGGCCGGGTGCGCACGCTTTGCGAGGCGGGGCCTGAGGCGGTGCGTACATACATCCGCGGCCATCCCGCCGGGAGCGCGTTGGAGCGTCATCTGGGTGCGTACCGCGCGATGCTGCCGAAGGACGAAGCCGGGATCCTGCAGGGGATTGCGGCGCGGCTCGAGCCGTGGAGCGACGACGCGGTGTGCCGGGCCACGGGAACCGGTGAGCCCGACGAGCGCATCGATCTCGGGCGCCTCCGGCGCGAACCCGTGCTGTTACTCGTTGGGATCCCCCAGGCGTCGCTGGGGCGTCTGCGCTGGCTGTGGCACCTGTTTCTGAGGGACCTGACGTCGCGGCTGCTGCGTCCGCGCGTGCCCGGCGAGTCGATCCGGGTCCTCGAGGTGCTGGAGGAGTTGCCGGCGTGGGGGCTGCTGCCTGGGTTGGCGGACCACCTGGCGACGCTGCGGAGCCGCCAGGTGTCGGTGCTGGCCACCGTTCAGAGCGAGGCACAGGGCGAGATGGTCTACGGGCGGACGGGGTGGGCAGCGGTCGCGGCCAACCTCGTGACGAAGGCTTACGTGGCGCCGCTGGCTGATCTTGACGCTGAGAGGCTCAGTCGGGCGCTCGGCATGACCGCCGTCCGCGACGTCTCGCGCAGCCGCACGTGGGGGGAGCGCGGCCCGCACAGCGCCGAGCACCACCGCGACATCGCGGTGCCGCTGCGGCGGCCCGAACAGCTGCAGGGGATCGACGCGGAAGACGACGAGGTCCTCGTGCGGTGCCCGCGCCTGCCGCCCGCGCGGCTGTGGTGTCCTCCATTTTATGCCCGACCCGAGTACCACGACCTCGTGCCCGCGCATCCGCCGAGCGTGCGGGAGATCGCGGTGTGCCATCGTCTGTGGATGAAGCGCGCCCACCCCGTGGATCCACTTGCCGAGCGCGGGAGCCGGTGGACACCTCGGAGTGCAGGCGACGTGCCGCCGCGGCCCGCGGGCCCTCGGAGAGCGCCGTGCGTACCGCAGCGCTCCGGAGAGGCGCCGCCTCACGGTCGCCCGCCGGCGTCATCGTCTGACGCGGATCCGACCCAAGGGTCGTCGGACCTCTTCGTCCGCAGCCCATCGCCCGGGGCCGATCGCGTCGACGGCACGCCTGGGTCGAACGGAGGTCCCAGACCGGATGAGGTGGCGGTGCTTCGACGGTTCGTCGAATCACTGCTGACGTGGGTGTCCGACGGATCGAAACCAGCGGTGCGCATGGTGCTGCGCGCGGGCCGCCTCGTCGAGCTCCGCGTCGACCCGGCGACCGCCGCCACGCTGTGCGGTGGTCCCGACGTGATGCAGGCGCTCATCCGCCGCTGGGTGGAGCTCCGGTGGGTACGTCGCGTCAGGCCGGTCCTGGTGCTGGAGCGACGGGCCATCGAGGCCGCCACCGAGCCGTCGCCACGCGGGGCGACGTCCGAGCGCCACCCCCACGAGTAGCGCGACTTCGTCGCCGTCCTCGGGCGCCGACGGCAAGGAGGCGGTCTCCCGAACGGCGAACACGGCACCAGCCGTTCCGCGGAGCCGCGTGATGAGACGCCGATTCGCCGTCGCAACACTGCTCGTTCTCCTGCTCGGGACCGGCGCCGCCGGTGCCATGCCGCAGGTTCAGCTCGAGTTCTGGACGATTTCGCTCCGGCCCGAGCTCACCGAAAACATCGACGGCGTGATCGACCGGTACCAGCGCGCGCACCCCGGCGTGCGCGTCCGATGGATCGACCTCGAACTGGAGGCGATCGACCAGAAGTTCCTGGCCGCGATCGCGGGGGGCGTGGCACCCGACGTCGTCAACCTGAACACCGAGATGACGATCCGGATGGCGCAGGCCCACGCGCTCGTGGACATGGACGCGGCCGTCCCGCCCGACGCGCGGGCCCGCTACTTTCCCAACGTCTGGGCGTCGCTGCGCGTGCAGGGCCGTGCCTACGGGATTCCCTGGTACGTCGAGCCCGACGTGCTCGCCTACAATCAAGCGCTGTTCAGGCGCGCGGGGCTGGACCCCGCCCGTCCGCCCGCCACCACGGACGAGTTCATCCACGATGCGGTTACGATCAAGCAGAAGACCGGCGTGTACGGCTTCATGCCGAACGTGGACGCGATCCGGCTGCTCACACGGTTTCAAGAAGAAGGGCTGCCGGTGCTGAGCGCGGACCGGCACCGCGCGCTGTTCGACGGCCCGGCCTATGTGGCGCTGCTCGCCCAGTACGTCGACCTGTTCAAGCGCGAGATGTTTCCCGACGACACCCTCCAGCACGGGTATCTCGGCGCCACCGAGCGATACGGGGCAGGGCAGTTGGGGATGCTCGTGACCGGGCCGGAGTTTCTTCTGCGGGTGCGGTCGGACGGCCCGGACGTCTACCGCCAGACCTTAGTGGCTCCCGAGCCGATCGGGCTGGGTCACGTGCTCGACCTGCCGACGATGGATCTCACGGTACCGGTGGCCACCCGCCATCGCGCCGAAGCGGTGGATTTTGCGCTGTTCGTCACCAACGACGAGAACCAGCTCAGCTTCTCCCACGTCGTGGTGGCCTTCCCGTCCACCCGGGCCGCGGCGGCTGACCCGTACTTCACCCAGGCCGGAACCAGCCCCGTCGACCACGCCCGCGCAATCGCCGCGCAGGAACTCGGCATCGCTCGTGATCTCACCGTCGTCACGCCCGACAGCGACGAGCTCTTTCGCATCTTCCGCGAGGCGGTGGAGAACGCGTTCTACGGGCGCATGACGCCTCAGCAGGCCCTGTCGTGGGCTGCGGCGGAGTGGAATCGACGGCTCTGAGCCTCGGCCGACGCGAATCGAGAGGCTCGAGACCCCGGCCGAAACGGCGGCTCGTCGAGCAGGCGCCCCCTGCGTATGAGACATATCCACAGTAGACGACGACGGGGCCGGTGGTCAGGCGTGGTCGATCGTCTCGAGAGGCAATTCACGTTCGCGTCAAGGTAGCGTCATCCAGGCCGCGCTGGGAGCCCGAACGGCGCCGCCGCCCATGCGCTCCGGCGCGTTCGCCGCGATGGGGCTCGGCCGGGCAGTGCCGCGTGAGAACTTATCGGCTAATGCGTGTTCCCGCCGTGGTCGGACGAGTTCCCATGGTCCCAGGGGTGGTCGTGTCGCCACTGCTGGTCGGGCTGGGCGGGACGAAACCGGAGGTTCTCCTTGCACCACGTGTCCCACTGGCGCTGTCGTCCCCACCGGCCCTGACTGTCCGCCTGCGCCGCGCAGCGGACGGCAAAATTCTGGTGATTGTCATGCCAGTTCGCCGGGTTCTGATTGAAGTAATCGACGTACGCTGCCCGTGAGGGGAGATCGGTCAGCGTGATGCAGAGCATGATCCCGAGAATGGCGGTCGATGCGAGATGGATCGGACGTACTCGTAACCGCGTACCGCGCATTGATGCGTTCCTCCGCCGTCGTTGTGGCGTTCACATCGTTGTTGAGTTCAACGTCGAGACGATGACCCCTTGCATCCGAGCGTCGCGGACGCCGAGTGGATGGCCCCGGATCCGTGGGGTGTTCCGGCTCGCACTCCATCGCACGAAAACGACCGAGGCCGGGTGCGCGACGAGCCGGCCAGGCTCGGACTCAAGGTCCGGTCAGCCCATCAGTCGCCCGGTCTCGTTCGCAGGAGGTCCCGTGACATCTATCTATGGCGCGCTTCCCACCTTTCTACCCGCTTCAGCACGTCCGAAGTCGCACAGGTGTTTTGGCGCCGGCCGGCGAACACGTGTCGCGACCGGGTCATTCTGACACCCCGCCCCGCACGCGACGTACCCGGGGAGGTAGGCGTAGATGCCAGAGAAGACCTGCAAGGTGCACGAGGGACACACGCATGCTCACAGGTCAGGTTGCGGGCATGTCGCCGTCCAGCACGGAGATCACGTCGACTATCTGCACGACGGGCACCTCCATCACGTACACGGCGACCACGTGGACGACCACGTGCTCGAGGTCAGCGCCCAGCATCCAGCCGCCTGCACGCCATCGCACGACTGCGGCGGCCATCAGAAGGGACACGTTCACAGTGCGACGTGTGAGCACGAACGCGTTCCCCACGGAGACCACGTCGACTATCTTGTGGACGGGCATCTGCACCATCCGCACGGCAGCCACTGCGACGATCACGGCCGCGTAACCGTCCGCGCCTGAGCCGCCGGTAGGGGCCGCGACCGCTTCAGCTCCTCCGCGGTCGCTCGACGTCCGGCGTCCCGGCCGCCGGGTGTGCTGAGCGGACATCCGATCGGGACGCGGAGCGGTGCGGGTCGGACTCGCGACCGCATGTGAGCCTGTCCGGCGCGTTCCCCGACTACGGGAATCGAGTGACGCCTCGCCGAATCGCCCACCCATGGATGTGACCCGCGCGCTCGCCGCGCTCAGGCGCGCGCCCCAGTACCGCGACCAGATCGTGCACGAGGAGCGGTTCTCTGCTCGGCCGGCGCGGTTCGGGGAGATCTCGCGCCCGCTCCCCGACGCGGTGGATGCGTCGCTCCGGCGCCGCGGCGTGACCCGCTTCTACACGCACCAGGCGGACGCGATCGAGGCCGTGCGTGCGGGCGCGTCTGTCATCGTCACCACCGGCACCGCCAGCGGCAAGACGCTGTGCTACGCGCTGCCCGTGCTCGAGGCCCTCGCGGAGGACTCGACGGCGCGTGCGCTGTTTCTCTATCCGACCAAGGCCCTCGCGCGGGACCAGGCGGATGTGCTGACGGAGCTCGACCTGCCCGTCCGCGCCGGCACGTACGACGGCGACACCCCCCAGGACGCCCGGCGCCGGCTGCGGGCCGAGGCGCAGATCCTGCTCAGCAACCCCGACATGCTGCACGTCGGCATCCTGCCGCAGCATTTTCGGTGGACGCCGTTTCTCCGCGCGCTCCGATACGTCGTGCTCGACGACATGCACGTGTACCGGGGCGTGTTCGGCAGCCACGTCGCGCTGGTGCTGCGGCGGCTGCGGCGGTTGTGCCGGCTGCGCGGGGTCGATCCCCAGTTCATCTGCACGTCCGCGACCATCGCGAACCCGGGCGAGTTC
>Ga0209415_10010663_pt1 | contig 15575 bp, 13 predicted proteins | sample PeaSoiSIISIP2007_FD_187696 | JGI IMG/M metagenome (GOLD analysis project Ga0209415, IMG submission 187696) | Peat soil microbial communities from Weissenstadt, Germany - SII-SIP-2007 (SPAdes) (version 2) | ecosystem: Environmental > Terrestrial > Soil > Wetlands > Peat | place: Germany... | reverse complement strand
CCGACCACGAGCTCAACGCCTCCACCTTTGCTGCCCGCGTCATCGCCGCCACACTCTCCGACATTCATTCCGCCATCACCGGCGCCATCGGCGCGCTCAAGGGGCCGCTGCACGGAGGCGCCAACGAGGGCGTGATGCGCCTGTTGCTCACCATCGACAAAGAGGGCGCCGATCCGGTCGAGTATGTGAAGAACATGCTGGCCGCCAAGCAAAAGATCTCCGGCTTCGGCCACCGCGTCTACAAAACCGAGGATCCCCGCGCCACCCACCTGCGCAAAATGAGCGAGCAGCTCGGCCGCGATTCGGGAAATCCCAAGTGGTTCCAGATGTCCCGCGCCATCGAGCTCTTTATCAACCAGGACAAGAAGCTCAACGCCAACGTCGACTTCTATTCCGCTTCCACCTACGCCACCCTGGGCATCGACATCGACCTCTACACGCCCATCTTCGCCGTCAGCCGCATCTCCGGCTGGGCCGCCCACATCATCGAGCAACTCGACGACAACCGCCTCATCCGTCCCCGCGCCGAATACATCGGCCCGCCCTATCCCACCCACTGGGTCCCCATGGACGAGCGGCTGTAGGGGGAGTAACGACGCTGTAGCGTGGGTCGGGAGACCCACGCTACAGCCGGTTTGGAAACCGCCGCTACAGAGAGAGCCGGCGCCCGGTGCATGATCTAACTAGACTTCGCGCGATCTTCCTCGACCTCACGCGTGTTCTTACTTGACTTCATCTGTTTTGGCTTCGTCGGCCATGGGCTGAGCTGCCTTGGGTTCGACGAGGTTGGGCGTGGCACCGTTTGACTCCGCGGCCTTGGGTTCGGTCGTCAGGAGCTTGAAGTCAATGGGCTTGACGTTTAAGAGGATGTGGGTGCGCTCGGTCAACTGGTAGGTGCGGGCGAAGCCGGTGTTTCCGGTAGCCTGCACATCGAAGAGGCAACTGGTATGCAGTTTGGCGTCAGAGACGGACCTGCAAGCTTCTGTGGCAATGGCCAGGCTGACGGGCCGGATGACCTGTTGATGGGGAATGGCGCAGGATTTGGCGTTCTCGACCGGCCAGGCAGCGTTGGTGAAGGTGGCGGTGGAAGTGCCGGGAGCGTAGTCGAACAGTGTATTGGATGCGTTGACGCGCCAGGCATTGCCGAAGGTGTTGTAGAGCGTGACGTAGCGCTGATGTAACGCGGCGGGCATTGCGCCTACCGACGTTCCATTGGGCAGAAGCGGCAGCCAGCTGCCGCTGGGAATGGCTCCCGAGACTCCACGGGCGGCGGGCAGGCTGGAGTCGGCCAGAATGCCCAGGTTTTCAAACTGGACGTTGAGGAGCTGGATGTTGTCGTAGCTTTCCGACGGGATGGCGGTCATGATCTTGCCGTCGGGGAAGTCGACTTCGACGCCGCCCGCAGCGCCGTCTTTCACCACGGCGCCGTCACCGAGATTCACGCCGCCACTGCCGAGAGCGGTAACCGCGCCGTCGATGCGGAGCTGGTAGGGGGCGCTGCCGTAGGCGCCGCTGAAGCCGGGCTCGTAGGTGACGCGGTGCGAACCCACACGCGCGGCCACGGCAGTATTCATGGCCAGGCAACTGACGAGACCGTCATCGTTGAGATGGCTAGGATCGAAGTCGCCGGGAGCCACGGTGGGAAGAGGCGTCTGGCGAGTCTGGATCTCGGCTCCGTCGGCATCCTGGAGGGCGATGAACTCGCCCGCAGCCTGGAAGTTGTAGTAGTCGTCGTTGGCGGTGGTGACGTGCGGCTCGCCGGTGATGCTCGAACTGCCGCAACTGGCGGTGTGGGTGTGCGCGGTGTCGTAGACTTCCATGAACTCGATGGACGGGTCGGCGCCGCCGTAGGGGCAGCAAGTGGGCGAGGCCGTAGAGGGCACGAAGTTGAGGTTGTTGGATTCGCCGGTGGTGCCGGCGCCGGTTACGCAACTGGGCGCAAGCGTGGAACCATCGGTGACTGCGACCTTGGCGATAACGGCAGTGCCGTTGTTGAATTGCGCCTGCGAGCCGCCGCCGTTGCCGACGACGTTGAATTCAGCCTGGTTCCAGATGCTGGCGATATCGGTAAGGCTGTCGGCGACGGTGGCCGTATAGGCATTGCCGCTATAGGTCACGGTGGTCGAATCGGTTCCGCCGGAGGTGGCCGAGCCGGACAACGTCACGTCGGCAAGATCGGTGATGGGTAGCTGGCCGGTGCTGTAGACGACAGTTGCCGGAGTGTTCTGCACGCAGTCAGAACCCTCAGTATCGGCGCCGGCGTACACAAAGCCGCTGGGACAGTGGTTGGACAGATTGTCCGGGCCGTAGTTGAAGAGCCAGTACTCGATAAACACTTCGGTTTCATTGGTGAGGCTGGTGCTGGTCAACGAAACGGGCGTGTTGGTGGACATGACGTATTGCTGCCAGGCGGTACAGCTCGCGTAGGTGCCGCAAGCGGCGGTGTGGCCGATGTTGGTGTTGATCTGGAGGGTGTATTCGTTGGCGCCGAGAATGCCCGCAAAACTGTAAGCCGCGACGCCGATGCCGGACTCGCTGGTGACGCCATTCACGGTAGGGAAGCTGCCGAGCGCACTCGAGAGCAGATGACCTGCGGGAGCCTGGACGACAACGTCGGTGCTGGGATAGGTATCGCCGCCTACTTCCTCGTGGCCACCTTCTTTAAGGAAACGCCGCATGGGCTTAGCGGAACGGTATGCGGGCCGCGGAGCGCATTCAACTTCCTGCCATTGCGTACTGGGGAACAAAGCCTGGAAGCAGCCTGGCTTAGGCGCGGGGGTGTGGTGCATGGTCTTTTGCCAGGTCTTGCGGGCCTGGATCTCGATGGGATTGATGATCTTCTTGCCGGTGATGGGTTTGCTTACAGTTTCATTGGCCTGTGTTTGCTTTGGCATCTGTGCTTCCTCTTGCACCTGAGCCAGCAGCGACCCGGCGAATCCGGCCATGGCGGCCAGAAACACAAAGCTAGTGAGAGTTCTGCTTGAAGTTTGCATGTGATCTCCTTGATGCAGGCTCGGCCACTTGGGTGCGGGATGGTGGGGAAGCGCGCAATTGAATGGTGCGCGGGACAGGGCGCGCGTTTCAGAGAAACTGAGAATTCCCGCAGAGGGCGCTTTGGGACGCGCAGGGGACGGGTCTGCTGGGGATTGTGCGCGAAACAGCTAATTGTCGTCGGCACGCTCGCCGGCCTGAAGCCGCTCGAACAGCCAAGCCAGCGCCGCGGCTTCGTTTTCAATCTCGATGCGCAGGGGAACGGATTCGAGCGGGAGGGACGAGGGAAACCCGGAAGCCAGCGCACCGAGCCTGACGCGATCCTTTTCAGTGGTGAGCAAAGCGGCCGCATGGGTTTGTTCGGCCACCGCTGCGATGCGGCTTAGATCGGCCGCCGAGTAGCGGTGATGGTCGGGAAAGGCAAAGCGAGCTGCAATCGCCACGCCGCCGCGCTCCAGGCCAGCGAAGAACTGCTCCGGCCGGGCGATGCCGCAGAACGCCGCAACCGGCCCGTCGGGCGGCGGAATCTCCATACATCGGCGGATCCGCCAGATCGCTGCGTGCCAGCCCCGCCGCTCGATCTCTGCCGCCACTTCGGGCTCATCTTCCGGAATCGCAATGACGTGCGCTCGCCCCGCCGCACGCAGTGCCTCGCGCAGATTCCCCGCCGGCAGCAACCGGTCCTCTATATCGCGCTGGCTCAAAATCAAGATGTCTACATCGCGATGGAGTTGCCGATGCTGAAATCCATCGTCGAGCAGATGCACGCACAAGGCCTCGCTCGCCAATTCGCCAATTTGCTCGCTCGCTTTTGCGAACGAGCGTTCTACAAGCCTTCCAGCTTCATGCCGCTCGGCCGCCACAACCACCGGTACGCCTGTCTCGCGCGCAATCAGTAGCGGCTCGTCGCCGAACTCGTCGGCAGTTCCTCTTAGATCAACCAAGAGTGGAAGCGCGGAGCGCCGTCCGTAGCCGCGCGAGAGCACATCGACCTGAACACCGCGCACCGCGAGCGCCTTGGCCAGCGCGATCGTGAGCGGCGTCTTGCCCGAGCCGCCCGTCGACAGGTTGCCGACGCTCACCACCGGCCAGCTCAACTGCCGAATCGACTTGCTCCCCGGCTGGTACTTCCTCTCGCGCAGCGCGAGCGCGATCCGGTAAAGCGGCACAAGGGGTGAAAGCAGCGGCCGCAACGTGGTCCGGCGAGTCATACCGTCTGCTCCGCGCGATCGGCGGCCGCGAGCACTTCGCGAAGCACCGCCACGCAGCGCTCTGTCGCGCCCGACTCGCGCTCGAACACCTCCCTCGCTCGCGCACCCATCGCCTCCGCCGCTTTGCGGTCGCGGAGAAGTTCGGCAAGCGCCGCGGCCAGATCCTCCTTCGCTGCAATCCGCAGTGCATCGTTCGCGCGCAAGGCGTCGGTAATCGCGGCGAAGTTGGCGTAGTGCGAGCCCATCACGATGGGAACTCCAAACTGCGCCGGCTCCAGAGGATTGTGCCCGCCCGCGGGAATGAGACTTCCGCCGACGAAGGCTACTCCAGCCAAGGAATACACCGATGCCAGCTCGCCGATCGTATCGAGCAGGATGATCGTGCCGGGTCTCAGCGCCTGAACTGGCCTCGCGCTCCAGTCCGATCGCTTGACCCACGGATAGCCGGATTTCTCGATGAGCGATGCCACTGCGCCAAATCGCTCCGGATGGCGCGGCGCCAGCACCATCGCGAGGCGCGAATCTTCGGCAAGCAACTGCGGCCAAGCCTCGAGCAATGCTGCCTCTTCGCCCTCCAGCGTGCTGCCCGCCACAACCCGTCGCAGCCCGCCGCTATTCGCCCGCAGAATCCTCGTGGCCTCGCTCTCCTCCGCCACCCGCACATCGAACTTGAGATTTCCGGCAACCGACACCCGCTCGGAAGCGCATCCGATAGCGCGCAGCCGCTCCGCATCCCCCTCGCTCTGCGCCAGCACGCAACTTAGCTTGGCGAGAATCGGCCGCCAAAGTCCGCGCAGTCTTCGATAGCGCGGCCACGAGCGGTTAGAAATGCGCGCGTTCACCACAACCACCGGAATGCCGCGGCGAAAGCACCCGTTCAGCAGGTTGGGCCAGAACTCCGTCTCCGCCAGGATCAGCGCCCGCGGCTGCAGCGCATTCAAATAAGCGCGCACCGCCCAAGGCAGATCGAGCGGGCAATAGAACACGCGATTCAAGCCGAACCGCTCGCGCGCCAGCGCCTGGCCGGTGCGCGTCGTCGTCGAAACCACGAACAAATAATCGGGGAACGCCGCGTCGCAGCGCTTCACTAGCTGCGTGGCTGCAAGCACCTCGCCCACGCTCACCGCGTGAATCCAAATCACCGGCCGGCTGGCTCCATCGGCTGCGACGGGAACAAGCCTTCGCGGAACGCGTCCCGCTCTTTCGCTCAGCCCTTCGCGGTATTTCTGCGTCGTGGCCATCCTGTACAGCCACCACGGCAAGCTGACCAACAGCGCCGCCAGCAGGGCCACGTTATAGAAAAAGAACGTCATTCGTAACCGAAACCGCTTCTCTCCGGTCTAACCCTAGAATGATACAGTCGAGTGCGATGAAGACTCTGCAGTTCATTTTCTTGGTTCTGTTGCTTGCGGCTTTTCCGGCTATGGCAGCCGATCGCACGCCTCCGCCCGTACAGCCAGCCACTTCATTTCCCGCGGTCGAAGTGCACGCCGATGAGCAAGTCGCCATCGCTATCGAGCCCTACGATACGCCGGAGCAGGAGTCAATCTTCCGCGTGGCTTACGCCGAACACGGCGTGATGCCCGTTCGCCTCATCGTCACCAACATGGGCGAACGGCCTATCTCCCTGCGCGATGCGCGAATTCTCTTCGTGACCGCAGCCGGCGAGCGCATCCAGGCGGCCGAGCCCGAGGATGTGGAGCGGCTCATGACGCGCAAGGAGCGCGAGGGATCCAGGATCCCGTTGCCCGCCCCGCTTCCGCCCATCCATACCAAGCCCAAAGGCAGCAACAGCCAGATCGAGCAGGACTTCGATACCTTCGAATACTCTGCCCTGGCCGTCGAGCCGCACACCACCCGCGCCGGCTTTCTCTTTTACGTTGTTGAGGGGCTGAGCCGCCCGCTGGACGGCGCCAAGATGTATGTGCGCACCATTCGCAACGCCGACGGCAAAGAGCTCTTCTACTTCGAAATTCCCTTCAGTAAATATCTGCAATCGAAGTCGTCGCAGATGAATTGAGTGGCGGTGCGAATCGCGCACTTCGGTTGCGCGCTACTCGTAGTAGGTAGCCGTCGTCGTGTCCGTCTCCCAAATCGTGCAGTCCTTCACGCGTACGCGGCCCGCGGTCGCATCTTCAAGGTGACGGTTGGTCTCGTCGTAGAAATACTTGGCGATGTTCTCGGCCGAGGGGTTCAGCACCGTGAACGGCTCCAGATCGTTCAGCATCTGGTGGTCGATGCGGTCGACGACCGGCTTGAGCACCTGCTTCAGCAGCTTGAAATCCAGCAGCAGGCCAGCTTCGTCCAGCACGGCCCCGGCCAGGGTCACGCGCACCTTATAGTTATGGCCGTGCGGGTTCTCGCACTTGCCCTTGTAGTTTCGCAGATAGTGGCCGGAGGAGAAGTCCGCCTCCACGGTGATCTCATACATTCCCGTTGGCTCGATCCTGCACGGCGCGAACGTCGCGGCGCGCAATTCCATTTTAGAGGATCGCCTGCGCTACTGATTGCGGTCGCCGCGCCGGTTTCTTCGCGCCGCGCGCCGCGCTTCCTCGCTGTGCCGGTCCACCTGCTCGAACAGGTTACTCAAAACGCCGATCAGGGCCGAGGCCAGTCCCGCCAACAGAAGCAGCAGCGCCATGGTGCGCCACAAACTGCCATTGGCAGGCAGGCCGGGCTGCAGGCTCGAAGGCAGCATCGACATTCCGCCCGAAACAATTGCGAAGAGCGAAAGCGTCGCCGCCAGAATGTAGAAGTTGCGGGACATGTGCCTCGACCGGCCGGCGATTTGCCAAGCCTGAGAAAATTCTACGGCGCGGCCGCCTGCGCCGATCCGCTATTTCAGGTCCGATGTTTTCAGCCGGCTCCGCGAGCCGTGCCGAATATGCAGCACCTCAACTGTCTTTTGCTTCTCGATAACGCGATAGATCGCACGATAAACGCGGTGAGGTCTGCGGCCGTAAAGTAGATGCCGGAGCGCACGCGCCTCACGGGTTGCAGGCCAAACGTATGGTTGGCTTTCGAGATCGAGGATGGCCTTCTTGAGCCCGTCATACCACTTGCGCGCCGCGGCGGAATTCTCGCCATCGATCTCGGAGTAGAGTGCAATCAGGTCGCGCTCGGCCCGCTGCGTAATGTCAACGAGATAGGCCACGTGCGGATTCGAACTCGCGGAAGAACCGCCGCGCCGGACGGATTCTTCCCTTTCTTGCATCTTCCCGGCCTTGCCGGATACCTTCTCTCGCATCGGCGCCCGCGGCAATATCGAGCAGCCGCTGGTAGGCTTCGGCATCCTGCACAACTGCCGCGGCTTTTCCGTTCACCGTCAGAACGAGAGGGCGCTTGTTCTTCCTGAGCTGCTTCATCACTCCGGCAGAATTGCGGCGGAATGCGGTGAGGGACTGGATATCGGTAGCGATGTTCAAGACGCGAGCTCCGCGTAAGGCATCGAATTCGGTGCTTCCAGTCTACCACCGCTTGACTAAGAACCGCCTGCCTACGAATCCTTGTGCGCTTCGCCGGTTTCGATCACAGCGACTCCTGCCTTTGCAAACTCCGCTTCCATCGCGGCCACCGATCCGTTCAGATCGATCGCGCGGCACGCATCGCGAAACACAAAAGCCTCCAGACCCAGCCTTCGCGCGTCCAACGCCGAGAATCCCACGCAATAGTCGTAGGCGAGCCCGGCAAGAAACACGCGCCTCAGCCCGCGCTCGCGCAAATAGCCGGCCAGCCCGGTCGGCGTCGCGCGGTCGTTCTCGAAGAATGCCGAGTACGAATCGATCTCGCGCCGGAATCCCTTGCGCAGAATCGATTCGGCCTGCGGAAGCGCGAGCGCCGGATGAAACTCCGCGCCAAGCGTGCCCTGCACGCAATGATCCGGCCACAGCGTTTGCGCGCCGTAGGACAGCCCGATCGAATCGAATGGCTTTTTGCCCGGATGCGCCGAGGCGAACGACGCGTGATTCGGCGGGTGCCAGTCCTGCGTGAGAACAAGGTGCTCAAAGCGCCGCGCCACCCTCTGGATCGGCTCGATCACTTCGTCTCCCCCCGGCACGGGCAGCGCGCCTCCGGGGCAGAAGTCGTTCTGCACATCGATCACGATCAGAACGTCGTCGGATCCAATCCGCATTCGCGTCACCCGCCGATGCTCACCCGTCTGGGCCTTCCGAGGCGGGAATCGAAGCCCGGCACTCCTGCGATTATGCCAGCCAGCAAGGCAATCTCACCACTAAACCGCCAATGGCCCGCGTGGCGTCCTGCGTAAGACGCTTGGATCGGGCGTAAGACGCCGTAAGACGCCGATCGAAGTCCGTAATACTCGGTGAGATTGCAGACGACGCCCGGCGATGAGCAATCTCTTACTTGATGAGGGTTAGCGGTCTCACATAGATCAAAGCGTTCAAATGAGGCGCTACCAAGGTATCGGTGCCGTATCAACTGGCCCGTTCCCGCCGGTTGACACGCGCTAGGGCAACCCTGTACAAGGTTCCAGTTGGAAGAGTAAGCGTTTTCTCGGCCCCTGAATCTTACCGTTCGTATTACCCGAACCCCTGCATAGAGGACACCATGAAGAAATTCCCGCTCGTTCTTGTCTTTCTCGCCTCGGCAGCCTGCTGGGCGCAACCGCCTGCCGACTGCAAACCATCCGCGCTGAACATTCCCGGCGCACCCTACCCGTGTGTCTTCCCCGATCACCACGCCATCTTTCGCGTGGCCGCGCCCGATGCGCAAAAAGTGCGCGTCCGCGTAGGCGCCGGCTTCGACATGACCAAGGCCGACGACGGCCTGTGGTATGCCACCACCACACCGCTGGTCGAAGGCTTCCACTACTACATGATCACCGTCGACGGCGCCAACATCTCAGATCCCGCGACCGCGACCTACTTTGGCGGCGGCCAGTGGTCGAGCGCCATCGAGATTCCCGCCGCCGACGCCGATTTCTACAGCCATAAGGACGTGCCCCACGGCGTGGTGCGCGACCAGTCGTACTACTCCACGGTTACCCAGCAGTGGCGTCGCGCCATGATCTACACGCCGCCCGACTACGACACCAATGCAAAAGCCAGCTACCCCGTTCTCTACCTGCTCCACGGCTGGGGCGAAAACGAGTTCGGCTGGACCTATCAGGGGCATGTCGACCAGATCATGGACAACCTCATCGCCGCAGGCAAGGCCAAGCCCATGATCGTCGTGATGGACAACCTGAATGCGGTGAAGCCGGGCGAAGACGGCTCGCTCTACAACGCGCGCGGCGTCGTAACCCAGGCCGTGCCGCAGCCTCAGGCGCCTCCAGGCGGAGCGCCGGGAGTTCCGGGAGCCGGCGGCCCCGGAGCAAGGCCAGGCGCAAATCCCGGAGCAACTTCAAGCGCGGCTCCAAACGCGGCTGCAGGCGCAGCCGCAACCGCGCCGCGGCCTCCCGGACCGCCTGCGGGCCGTCCGCCGTTCCGGCTCAGCACCACGTTCACCGAGATGATGTTCGCGGACCTGATTCCCATGGTTGAGAAGAACTACCGCGTGGCGCCGGGCCGCGAGAATCGCGCCATGGCCGGCCTCTCCATGGGCGGCATGCAGACCTTCACCACCGGGCTGGAGAACCTCGATAAATTCGCCTATCTGGGCGGACTCAGCGGCAATTGCGGTGCCTTCGGCGGACCGTTCGACGCCAAGACCAGTTGCGGCGGCGCCTTTGCCGATGCTGCCGCGTTCAACGGCAAGGTCAAGGTGCTCTTCTTGTCCACGGGCTCGGTCGAGGGACCGCGTGTGAGGCAGTTCAGCGATGCCCTCACCCAGGCCGGCATCAACAACGTGTACTTCGAGTCGCCGGGAACTGCGCACGAGTGGCTGAGCTGGCGGCGCGCCTTAGCAGACTTTGCGCCGAGACTGTTCCGCTAGCAGACGTCTGCTGCAATGGAGAACGCGGCCCAACGCCGCGTTCTCCATTTCCGGCCTCTGCAGAGCGCCCCGCTCTTCGGCCCGTCGGCGGCCGCGACCGGCGCACGGGCTTTTCACCGCGCGGGCTTCTATGTCATGCTTGCGTGCATGGGAAACAAAGACAGAGGCAAGAAGGAAGTTAAGAAGGCTCCCAAGCCGAAGCCGAAACCGGAACCCGGCCGCAAACGCGAGATCTTTTCGCCGCCCCCGCCGCCGAAATAAGCAATCGTCTGGCGCGGCTGGCCCCGCGAGAAATAGCGCCTAGGGCTGCGCGGCCACGCCCGGCGGCGTGTTACGCGCTTGGGCCTTCTCGGCCAGCACCTTGTGCGCGGTGTCTTCCAGCGCCTGCGCTTCCGGCATGTAGGTCAGCGCCTTCTGGATCATGGGATCGGCATCGGCCATGGCCTGCAATCCCTCGCGCTGGCCGAATTGGATCGTCACGATATCTTTCTTGATGCGTGCCTTGATCCAATCGGAAGCGCCGTCGATGTCGGCGTCGCTGAATTCCACATCCTGCGAGGTCAGAAATTTCTTGAACTCGCCCAACACTGCGTCGTCCGCCTGGAAGTTCTTGTCGACCGGGTGCGTGGCGACGTAGACGGGCGCAAAGTGGAAGAAAACGTCCTTGTATAACAACTCATCCTGGAAGCGGCTGTTTTGCGGAGTCTCGATCTTCTCGTCGGGCGTGATGCCGCCGCCGCCGTAGACGGTGCGGCCCGAATCGGTCAGCTTAACCTCGCGGTTGCTGGAGTTGGGCGCCAGCGCGCCGGCATGGTTGTAGTAGTCGTAGAGTGAAACGCCTTCGTAGTTGCGCTGGATGAGCCGTCCCGACGGCGTGTAGTAGTGATACGTGGTGAGCGCCAGACCCGAGTTTTCACTCAGGTTGTAGACCGTCTGCACCAGGCCCTTGCCAAACGTAGTTTCGCCCACGATCAGCGCGCGATCATGGTCCTGCAACGCGCCGCTCACGATCTCGGCGGCCGAAGCCGTATTCCGATCCACCAATACCACGATGGGGAAGGTCTTGCCGCTGTTGCCGTGCGTCGCCGTATAGTTCTGGTCGGAGTAGGCGCGGCCGCGCTGGCTCACGATGGTCTGGCCCTTCGCCAGCAGGTGGTCGCAGACGTCGACCGCCTGGCTCAGAAGCCCGCCTGGGTTCTCGCGGAGATCGATCAGCAAACCCTTGGGATTCTCGAAGCCGTTGATGGCGTCTTCCATCTCCTCGCCAGTCGTTTCCGTGAACTGCGTCAGGTGGATGTAGCCAACGCCGGGGCGGATCTCGTATTTGATGTCGATGGAGGGATGGGGAATCTCGTCGCGAACCAAATCGAAGACCAGCGGCTTAGCCTGCCCGTAGCGGATCATCGCTACCTGCACGTGCGTGCCCTTCGGTCCCTTCAGCGCCTTCGCCACCTGATCGCTGGTCCAGCCATCGGTGGACTTGCCGTCGACGGCCGAAATCAGGTCGCCGGGATGAATGCCGGCGCGGAACGACGGTGTGTCCTCGTAAGGCGTCAGGACGTAGACCTTGTTATTTTGCTGCTCGATCATCATGCCCACGCCGTAGTAGCGTCCGCGCTGGTCTTCGCGCAGATGAGCGTAGGCCTTGGGATCGTAAAAGTGCGAGTGCGGATCGAGAACCTGCAGCATCCCAGGGATGGCGCCGTCGTAAATTGCCTCGTCGGCTTTGTCGCCGGAGATAGGCTCGGCGTAATTCTGCTCCACGATCGCATAGACGTCTGTGAACGACTTGAGGCTGTCGCGAAGTTGACTCTCGTCCTGCGAGGACTGCGCGCCGACCTGGCGCTCCAGTACGCTGCCGGCTACGGCGCAAACGGCAAAAAAGGCGACAACGGCGGCGAGCGTGCGGCGAACGCGAGGAGTCATAGACTGAGCGGACCTCCGGACGGGCTGCCGCAAGCGCCTGGAAAGCCAACGAAAGCGGGAATCGCATCTTGCAGCGGCAAACCACAAAAGGGAATGCGCCGGCAAATCAACCCTGCCAAAAAATCAACCTTGCCCAAATCCGGCAAGGCCACAAAGATGCAAGACCGCTTCCGCGCAAGCTGCGGAGCCGCCCCAGTGAAAGTATAGCACCCAGTGAATTTGACGCAGCCCAAACGATCCCGTAACCCACATGACCAAAGGCAGCAGCCCGCTGCTGTTGGTTGTACGACACGCCCGGTTCGCGCGCCTGCTGCCAAGGGATTTACAATTGCGTCTATCGATCATGTCCGGCGCGGCTCTGTGCGCACCGGCTCTCGGCTCTATGACATTGAAGAACTTACGTAACTTCGCGGCGTTCGCCTTCGGCACGCTCCTCCTATCCGGCGCGGCCAGCGCGCAAAATGAAGCCAACACGCCTGAGAGCCCCTACGGCGGGACCGTCGTCGCGGACATCATCGCACGCGTCAACGACCAGATCATCGCCAAGTCGGACTATGACCGCGCGCAGGGCGAGGTGGACCGGGAAGGCCAGCAACGAGGCTTGTCGATGCAGGAGATGGCGGTGGCGCGCAAGGACTTGCTGCGCAACCTGATCGACCAGCAGTTATGGCTGTCCAAGGGCAAGGAGCTCGGCATTACCGGCGAGACGGAGCTGGTGAAGAAGCTCGACGAGGTTCGCAAGCAATACAACCTGGACTCGATCGAAGATTTGGAAAAGGCCGCAAGGGAGCAGGGCGTCTCATTCGAGGACTTCAAGGCCAACGTTCGCAACCAGATCGTCACGCAGCAGGTCATGCGCCAGCAAGTGGGTGAGCATGTGCAGATCACGCCGGGCGAGACCGAGCGATACTACGAGCAGCACAAACAGGAATTTGTGCAGCCGGAGAGCGAACGCCTCAGCGAGATTCTGATCGCGGCGCCAGCCGACGACGCCGACAAGGTTGCCGCCGCCAAGGCCAAGGCCGACGACATTGAGGCCAGGCTGCACTCGGGTGGTGACTTCGCGCAACTGGCGCGCAGCTTTAGCGACGGCCCAACGGCAGCCGCCGGCGGCGACCTGGGCCAATACAAGCGCGGCCAACTGGGCAAGGTTCTGGAAGACAAGACATTCGATCTGCCGGCCGGTCAGGTCACTGACCCCATCCTTACGCGGCAGGGCTACATCGTTCTCAAGGTTGTACAGCACACGCCGGGCGGCCCGCGGCCGTTCAAGGATGTGCAGTCCGACGTTGAAGAAGCCTACTACATGACCAAGATGGAGCCTGCCATCCGCGACTACCTCAACAAGATGCGGGACGAGGCCTTCATTCAGATCAAGCCGGGGTACTCCGACAGCGGCGCCACGCCGGGCGAGTTGCATTCCAGCATCAGCTTCAGTGCCTACACGCCGCCCGAACCCAAGAAGAAGGAAAAAGCCGAGCGCACGCGCTTCCGCGAGAGCACGCACAGCTTCCGAAACAAGGGCGGCGCCGCGCCGCCGGCTGCTGCTCCACCGCCGGAAGCAGCGGCTGCACCCCCAGCGGCTCCCCCTGGAAACGTCAAGAAGAAGAACAAGAGCACCGAGCAGGCTGCCGCGGAGAAGCCGGGTAAGCGCGAGAAGATCCGCTACGGGCAGGCGCCGCGCGAGACGCTGCCCACTGCATCGGCGAACTCGGCCACGGAGAACGCTGGCGCGCTGCGTGAGACTGCCTCGAACGAAGACCAGCCCGCAAATCCGCTGGAACCGGCGCCGCCTACCAAGAAGACGCGGTTCAGCGAACACGCCAAGGATCCGAAGAACAAGACCAGCACCGCCCAGCCGCCAGCGGCAACCACGCCCGCGCCTGACGCCGGTGAAGTCGCCGACCGGCAAGCGCAATCCGCGCCGCTCGGCCTGCAGGGCGGCACAACCACCAAGAAGAAGAAAAAGGCCGCTCCAACAACCTCGGAAAAAACTCGCATGAGCGAGCAGAAGAAGCCCGAGGACACCACCAAACCTCCCGTCGAGCAAACTCCCATTTCTCCGGTGCCGGGAGCGCCTGCTCCGGTAGACCACCCGGAGGCTCCGCAGACTCAGCCGCCGGCGCAACCTCCGCAGTAGTCGGCGATCGCACGGGCGGCCCCGCCCGGGCTTGGGGCCCTGCTTGGGCACTCGCTGCCCATTGCGTTAATCTTCTCGGCAGAATGAAAGACATCTTTGTGAACGATCTCGCCGCTTTCGATGAGGAGAGACTCTTCGACGGCTTTTTCCTCGTGCTCACCAAGCAGCAGCGCACCACCAAGCAAAACAAGCCATATCTCGTCCTTTCGCTCGCTGACAAGACGGGCCAGATCGAAGGCCGCGCCTGGGAGCTTGGCGACCCGCGCATCGCCAAGGACTTCGCGCGCGGCGATCTGGTAAAGGTGCGCGGCTCCGTCGGTCGCTTCGACGACCGCTGCCAAGTCAAGATCGATCAGTTGCGTAAGGCTCTCGACGGCGAAGCCGACATCAAAGACATGCTGCCTTCGACTACGCACGATATCGGCGAGCTGTGGCGGCGGCTCGAAGCGGCGGTCGAGAGCGTCGGCAATCCGCATCTGAAGCGGCTGCTCACAACGATGCTCTCCGATCCCGCTCTCGCCAAGGCGTACCGTGAAGCTCCCGCGGCGCGGCAGTTGCACCATGCGTGGCTCGGCGGCCTGCTGGAGCATGTGGTGAGTTTGTTGGGCCTCGCCGATCGTGTCGCCGCGCATTACCCGTTGCTCGATCGGGATCTGCTGGTGACGGGTGTGATCCTGCACGATATCGGCAAGGTGCACGAGCTCACTTGGGAGACAGGCTTCGATTATTCCGTCGAGGGCGTGCTGCTGGGGCACATCCAAATGGGAGTGGACCTGGTGGAGAAGACCATCTCCGGGCTGCCGGATTTTCCCGAGCGGCTCCGCACGCTGTTGCTGCACATGATTCTTTCCCACCACGGCAAGCTCGAGTTCGGCTCGCCCAAGCTGCCCATGATTCCCGAGGCGCTGGCGCTGAATTTTGTCGACGATTTCGATGCCAAGATGCAGTCCATGGCCAGCGAGTTTGAGAAGTCCGCGCGCGAAGGCAAGGCTGCAGATGAGTTGACCGGAAAAGTGTGGGCGCTCGACCAGCGGCAATTGCTGAATACCAGAGCTTGGCTTGGAACGGACACGCAAGGGAAGTAGGTTGCGGTAGAATTGCGGCAATCGCGATTCCAGAGGTGCATTTTCCGGAGCCGACGCCATCAAGTCGAACACGGCCATCGAGAGCCATCGACATTGCATGGGTTTGCGTTCGCAGGCTCACGATGGGACCGCCGAATCATATGAAACACAGAATTCTGTGCCTTGCGCTTGTTGCCGCCACCTTTAGCTGTTCCGCCGTCGCCGCCAGCGATCAGTGGGTGAAGATTCGCAGCCCCCACTTCACGGTGATCACCGACTCGAACGAGAGGCAGGCGCGGAACATCGCCGACCAATTCGAGCGGATGCGATGGGTGTTTCAGACGCTGT
>Ga0209415_10010662_pt1 | contig 15576 bp, 13 predicted proteins | sample PeaSoiSIISIP2007_FD_187696 | JGI IMG/M metagenome (GOLD analysis project Ga0209415, IMG submission 187696) | Peat soil microbial communities from Weissenstadt, Germany - SII-SIP-2007 (SPAdes) (version 2) | ecosystem: Environmental > Terrestrial > Soil > Wetlands > Peat | place: Germany... | reverse complement strand
CGCGGCGGGCGCCGTCCTTGACCAAGCGGATGAGGGGCGTGTCCTCGTCGAGATTGCCGGTGATGTCGGCAACTTCCACACCGAGGTTGCTCACCTGTTTGGCCAGATCGGCCACCAGCCTGTCTTTTTGCTCACCAGATGTCGCCTCGGCCGTCATCGCCTTGCTTTCGATCGCGTTCATGACCCTCTCGTGCGTTATCTGAGATCTTGGGCTCGTCGTCAGATGTCTGTAGAGACCGCTTCCCCGGCTTTTATTGTCGTCATTCCCGCGCAAGCGGGAATTCAAAAACGGCAGAAACGGGCCCTTGCGCCGCATGGATTCCCGCTTGCGCGGGAATGACGGAATAGAGCTCAAGAAGATGTGTGCATGCCCTAGCGCCTGCGCGGGGATGACGGAAGAAAGCATCCATTAACCGACGCATTTACGATGTCCTAAAACGACGGGGCTCTGTCAACCGCAGCAACGATTGACCCAATCCTTCCCGTGCTTTTTTAAATTCTCTTTGTCACAGGCCTCTTTTGCCTTTTCGATCTCCTCGCAATGCTGATTCATGGCCGAGAGAGACCCTCTGACGCGATCTTTTATTTTTTTGAACAGAGTCGGCTTTTCTTCGGCTGTCGTCTGGCTGTCCGATGACTCGACTTCGACGGTCATAGCGCTCTCCGATAATGGTGACTGACATCACATGCGGAAACGGATCTCTGGCGGAACCGCCATCCAGAGACGGCGTTCCGCCAGACCAACCGGTTAGACGGCGACCACCTCCTTGACCGGTTTCGCGATGGCGCTGCGCAATGTGCCGCGGAAATCGGGATGCGCGATGCCGATCAAGGCATCCGCCCGCTGTTTCAGCGTTTTGCCCCGCAGATCGGCGATACCGTATTCGGTCACCACATAGTGAATATCGGTACGCGAGGTGGTCACCGCGGCGCCGTCATCCAAATCGACGCAGATGCGCGAAACCGTGCCCCGCGCCGCCGTGGACGGCATGGCGATGATGGATTTGCCGCCGTTCGAACGACTGGCGCCGCGCACGAAATCGACTTGTCCGCCGATCCCGCTGAACTGCCGCGGCCCGATCATTTCGGCGTTCACCTGACCGAACAAATCGACCTGCAAGGCCGAATTGATCGAGATCATAGTGTCGTGCTGGCCGATCACATAAGGATCGTTGACATAGTCGACAGGCGCCATTTCGACGGCCGGATTGTTGTCGACGAAGTCGTAAAGTTTCCGGCTGCCCATCAGGAAGGTCGCCACGAACTTGTCTCGGTTGATCGTCTTCTTCTTGTTGGTGATGACGCCAAGCTCGACCAAATGGACGACGCCGTCCGAAAACATTTCCGAATGGATGCCCAGATCCTTCTTTTCCGTCAGGAACAAAAGCACGGCATCGGGAATGGCGCCGATCCCCAATTGCAAGGTGGCACCGTCGGGAATCAGGCTGGCGACATGTTCGCCGATCTTGCGCTCGACCTCGCCGATCTTGGGCGCCGGCAATTCGAGAATCGGCTCGTCCGTCTCGACGATATAGGTCAAGGCATCCAGCGAAATCCTAGAGCCGCCGGTTCGCGGCAGACGCGGGTTCATCTGGGCGATGACGATGGCGGCGTTCTCGGCGGCGGCCTGGGTGTAATCGGCCGAAACCCCATAGCTGCAGAAGCCATCGGCATCCGGCGGCGTCACCTGGATCAGGGCCACGTCAACCGGCATGATCTTCTGTTTGAAAAGGCGGGGTATTTCGTGAAAAAAACAGGGCGTGAAATCGGCGCGCCCATCCTCGACCGCTTGGCGGGTCGATTTACCCAAGAAAAAACCGTTGTGGCGGAAGCTTTTGGCCATGTCGGGCTGGGCGTATTTGGCCTCGCCCATCGCCACCATATGGACGATCTCGACATCCCGCAGATCGCCGGCCCGCGCCACCAGCGCATTGATCAAGGTCTGCGGCTCTCCCGTCGCGTGACCGACGACGACGCGATTGCCCGACCTGACGGCGGCCAACGCTTTTTCGGCACTAACAATCTTGTCTTTGTATTTCGCTTTCCAACTCGTCATCGCGATTCCTCTTTTCTTGCTGGGGGTGGCGACGCCTGGAACCCCATGTGTCACACCTCGGGTCGGGCAGGCGTGCGATCCGGCGAATGATCGGAGGCCGTCCGGAAATGAGCCCGCACGGCGGCGATGGCCCGATCGGCGAGTTCGCTTTCGTCAACGGCGACGGCGGCGAATGCGCGTCCGGAAATCACCGCGTCCGGACGATCGACCGGATGGTATGCCGCCGCGCAATTGGCTTGGCATCCACTCAAGCGAACGATGAAATTCGCCTCCCAGTCATTGAAGACCACGACAAATCCTTCGGCGGCGAGGGTGTTCCTGATCTCCCGGGCGATATCGCCCCGGTCGACGATCGGATTGCACCCACCGCAAAAATTGATCGCAATGACGCGCTTTTCCATGCCCAGGCCCTGCGGATCCGACAGAAAACAGGAACAAGCCGGACCGATCATGGACCGGCTTGTTCTCAGTTTTTTGGCGGTTACTTGGCGTCCGCCAGTTCCTTTTTCTTTTCCGTCACTTTAGGCGTCGACGGAATTCCGGCGATTGCTTTTGCCAGTTCCTTCTTCTTCCCGAGATTGCTTTGGCGGGAAATCATGATGCGCTGGGCTTGCGGGCTCCCGGCGCCATGCATCGATTCGGTCCGATACCCGACGGCGGCCGTCCCCAACGTGATATTTTCGATGAGCCGAAGAATCCGCATCCGATGTTCGACCGGCACCGAGTCGACGCCCTTCAGATATTTCTTGATCACCTCGGCGGTTTCCGGATTCCGCAAATCCTTCTCCGAGGGCAAGGTCACCATCAAGCCGCCGGCGATATCCTCGGCGAGACGAGCGATCTCGTAGGGGAAGCGGGTGACGTTCTGTTTGCACACATTGGCCAGCAGCAGATCGATGATATAGGTCCCCGACGCCGTCTCGCATCCTTCGCAGGAGCAGGAAATACCGCAGGCGTACAGGGTCTCGTTGAGATGGGCCATCTCGATGAGCTTGTCTTTGACATGCGACGCCTTGGCCGCGCCATTGTAGTCGGCCGCCAAGGCCGCCGCTCCGATCAACACGTCGCCGACGCCCACTTTGCAGCCGCCGTAGCTCTGACGGTGATAGCCGGCGAACCGCTCGACCAGCATGCCGCTGTATTCGTGCTCGCCACACATGAAGACCTTGTCCCAGGGAACGAAGACATTGTCGAACACCATCAGAGCTTCATGGCCACCGAATTTCTTGTTGCCGACATCGATCTCGCCGCCTTCCAACTTGCGGGTGTCGCAAGATTGGCGGCCGTAGATATAACTGATGCCTTTGGCATCGGCGGGAACGGCGAAGGAGACGGCGTAGTCGGTGTCATCGGGCCCCATGCTGATGGTCGGCATCACGATGATCCAATGCGAGTTGATGCAACCCGTCTGGTGGGCTTTCGCGCCCTTGACCACGATGCCGTCGGGCCGGCGCTCGACGATATGCAGATACATGTCCGGATCGGTCTGCTTCGAGGGCGGCAGTCCGCGATCGCCCTTGACGTCGGTCATCGCACCGTCGACAACCCAGTCATTCTCTTGAACGGCCAGCAGGAACGCCTCAAACCGCTTGTGATATTCGGTTCCCAGCGCCTTATCCATCTCAAAGGTCGTGCTGTCCTGCGCGTTCATCGCGTCCATGCCGACGCAACGCTGGAAACAAGACGCCGTCACCTGGCCGAGCAGACGCTGCATCTTGACCTTCTTGACCAGATCCTCGGTGCTCCGATGCAGATGACAGAAACGATTCACTTTCTTGCCGGTCAAATGCGACGTCGCGGTCATCAGGTCTTCATACTGCGGATCCTGCGCCAAATCATAGGTCGCCATCACGGAATTCAATGACGGTCGAATGATGGGATGATCAACGGTATTTGTGACAAGTTCTCCCTGAAGATAGACCTTAAAATGCATCTTCCTAAGGCTGTCTTCATATTGTTTAGATGTCATTAACGTCATTTTTTACTCCCGGTACTCAACATATTAGGTCGGACTTGAGACGAGAAATGTTTGCGCATTACTCGGCGGCCGCGACCTCAGGCTTCTGATTGGTTTGTTCCGCAGCGAGGATTTCGGCGTCGGCCTGCTTATTGAAAACAGGGTCCTTGGCACGATCGTAGGTCCGCCAATTCCGGAAAAAGTCTTTTCCGTAGATCAGGATGCAAAGAACGATGCCGACGGCGAAGGCATAGCCGGCACCGCGGGAAATAAGCACCGCGGCGACGATCCCGGCCACGCCCAAGTCGTTGAAGGTGCGGGCTTTGAGGATGCCGATGCGTACCGCCACATAGCCTTGCACCAGCATGGTCAGCGACAGGGCGATGGGCAGGATGGGCTTCACCAACGTCACGATGGGCATCAGGAAATAGCCGGTGAAGGTTCCCAACCGGAACGAGGCGAGACCGCCGAACAGACTGTCCATGGCGCCACGGCCATGTTTGTAGCGTTCGCAGGTGACCACCTGCATCGCGGCCCACAGCGGCCCGCACATGGAAAGATCGGGGCCGAACAAGGACATGAGGATGTTGCGGATGCCGCAAATGATATTGTTGCGGCTGGCGTTGTAATGGACGTTCTCGTCGCCATGACGGAACTCGCGCGCCTCGTCGACCAGAGCCTCGGCCTGGATCAACTCACCGAACAGCACCACATAGGTCGCCATGACCAGAGGGAAGCAATCGGCGTAGAGCGCCAACGGCGGGAAACCGATCCGCGCCGAAAACGGAGTCCATTCGTTGAAGAGCGTCGCGAATTGCGGAACGGTGAAGCCCCACTGAAGGTTCGGCCAAGGCAGTTCTCCGACCAACGGGGCGACGAAGACCGCGAGAACCAGCGCCGGCAACAACCCTAAGTCGGACAGATAGCGCAGGACCGCGTGATGATTGCGGATCTTTTTGAAATGGTTGGAAAAAAGGATATAGAAGGCAAAACCGATGGAGATGCCGATCGTCCAGGGATATTTCGCGAAATAATTGCCGTTGACGTCGAACACCAAACGCACGGCGGCGATACCGGCGCCAAGCAGAATGCCGGCTTTCAAGGCGTCGGGAACAATCGCCACGAAGCGTTTCGCCAAGCCCGTCGAGCCCAGGAACAGCGCGACCACGCCGAGTTCGAATTCGAAGGCGATCAGGGCGTGCATCCGCTCGACACCCACCGGATAAGTCTTGAGCCACAACAGCAACAAGGGAATGGCGGGCGTAATCCAGCCCGGCACCACGGGGTCGCCGAGATGGGCGTGCCAAGTGTATAAAAACCCGTTGAGAATCACGATGGTAATCGCGATTTCGAAAGGCATTCCAAGGTATTCCTGTAAAATAGGAATGATACCAAGGCATACCGCACACATCATGAGCCCCTGAATGTAATCAGGAAGCTCAAAACGATAATGAACGAATGGAACTCTTATTTGAAATATGCCAAGTTTTATACATGGCTGTACTTCACCATGATTGCGCTTTAATATCGGCCCAAACATTGCGCGACTCCCTTTCTTAGACGTCACTGAAGACCCTTCAGGGTGCTCACAAGGGAATAGCAATGTTCGGGCCAACTCGCGCGCCGGGCTCCAATGCGCGAAATTATTGGCATTAGCACCAATGCCGCAGTGCAATAAAAATACGCCGATGAGCGGATTCCGCCCGTCCCTTTTCAGGGCGCGCGCTGAAACCGCCCACCGCCCGCCAGAGGAGCCCCTTGTGGATCCGGGGCGAACCAATCATTGTTGGTCTCAAGCGAATATGGCGCGGGACTTGCTATACCGATGGGGGAACATTCGGAAATGGCGCCATGGCGAAGTGACCGGAAATTGATCTCTTGGCATAACAGTATCGCGACAAGATACGCTATCATTTCGCTCATCGCGGCGATCGGCCCCATGCTGTTCATCGGTGGAGCCTATGATCGATATTCGAGCGGCCTCGTCGATACGCTGACCGGAGAACGGTTGGACCGGCGCTTGACGGCGATCTCGAATCAACTGACCGGCTTTATCGAAACACGCACCAATCAGCTCGACACATTGGTGAACTATCCCGGCATCGGCGCCTTGGTCGGACATCGGGAAGCATCGCATGACGAATTGAGCCTGCGCGCCATCGTCGAGTTTGAAGCCGATCAGCCAGATCTTTACGGTATTTTGTTGTTTGGCGCCGACGGCGCAATGGTCGCCGCCATTCCCAGCCAAGCCGCCTCCGGCCCCCCTTATTGGGGAAGTGGCGACGACCGTATTCTCGTGGCGGCGCGCCAAGCCGGTCGTTCCACCGGCCTGGATGTCGTCGGCCCCTTCCCCCCCTCGAACGGGCGACCGGGTTCCTTTCTGATGATACGGGCCATTCCCGGCCCGACATCGACTTCGCCGCCGCTCGGCTGGGTGGCCCTGCATGTCCGGCTGGCCTCCCTGACCGAGTTGATGGGCGCGGATGATCCCGCCGAGCCGTTCCAGACGGTTCTGCTGACACCGGATGGAAATGCCTATTCCAATGTCAGCGCGGTGCGGCCGATGCCCACCGACGTTATCCGAGGAACGCCCCTGTTGCCCGGCTGGAACGCCGCTCTGGTGGTCGAGACCGATTCCATCGCCGCACCGTTGCGCCGCGTGCGCAAAACGCTCATCGCGGTGACGATTTTCGTGACCGCCAGCCTCATCGCGCTTTTCGTCGGCTTGTCGCGGCGCCTGACGCCCCGCGTGCGGGCCTTGGTCAACGGCTCTCAGGCCATCGCCGCGGGCGATCTGTCGTCGCGGATCCATATCGACGGCAAAGACGAAATCACCACGGTGGCGATGGCCTTCAACCGCATGACCGAACAACTTCAGAAGGTCATCAATTCCGCCATCGAAGCCGAAAAGATGGCGGCGCTTGGGCGCTTTGCCACCAGCTTGGCCCACGAGGTGCGCAACCCATTGTCCACCGTCAAAACCACCGTGCAGGCCCTTCTGGCAACCGAGCCGAAGGGTGAGCGACACGACATCCTGATGGGCATGGATGACGAGATCGACCGTTTGGACGAAACCTTACGCGATCTGCTGATGTATGCCCGACCACGCGCCCCCCATTTCGTCAGGGTGCGTATCTGGGATATGCTTGAGCGACTGAACGGGATGGCTCATAATCTCTTGCAAGAAAACAATATTTCGCTCGTCATTCTCGGCGAGCCGGACGTTGCGGTAATCGCCGATGCCGGTCATATCAAGCAGATTTTGATGAACCTCGTCCTCAACGCCATGCAGGCCATGCCCTTGAGCGGCGTGATCACGATCCGCGCCAGACGCGAAGGGGCTTCCGGCGTCATCGAAATGAGCGATACCGGAAGCGGGATGACGGACGAAGTTCTGGCCCGCATCACCGAACCCTTTTTCACCACTCGACATGACGGAACCGGCCTCGGCTTGTCGATTTCCAAACAGCTCATCGAACTCAACGGCGGCACGTTGGAATTCTTCAGCGCTGTCGCACAGGGCACCACCGTCATGCTGCGATTGCCCTTAGCGGAGTAGGTTCGCCATGACCCGCCCAACGGTTCTTCTTATCGATGACGAAGAAAACCTTCTCGCGTCGCTGATCTACGGCCTCAAAGCGCACAACATCGACGCGGAAGGCGCCAAAGATGCGCCCGAGGGGCTGTTCAAGCTGGAACGCCGCATACCGGACATGGTGTTCGTCGACCTCTGCTTGCCGGACGTCAGCGGGATCGAATTGTTGAGCACCATCAAGGCGCGCCACCCGCATCTTCCGGTGGCCATGATCTCGGCCCATGGCGACATCCGCGTCGCCGTCGAGGCCGTCAAGGTCGGCGCCATCGACTTCATCGCCAAGCCCTTCGAGCTCGAAGACATCGTCTCCCTCATCCAGAATGCCGCCAACAACGGGCAATCCAGCCGGCGACAACCACGCCGCGCGCGCCAGACCGAGGAAAACCAGGACGAGCCGATCGGCGGCAGCCCGGCGATGACCGCCTTGCGTGAACAGGTGGACATCCTGGCGCACAGCAGCGCCCGCATCATTTTGTTGCTAGGCCCGTCCGGCACCGGCAAAGGGCTCGTCGCCCGCCTCCTGCACCAAGCGAGCGCGCGGGCCGATGGCCCGTTCGTCGTCGTCAATTGCGCGTCGCTTCCGGAAAATCTGCTGGAAGCCGAGTTGTTCGGAGCCGAACGCGGCGCCTATACCGGCGCCCATCAGAAACGCATCGGTCTGGTCGAATTGGCGGAAGGGGGAACCCTTTTTCTCGACGAGGTCGGAGAACTTCCTCTGGCGTTGCAGGCGAAACTGCTGCGCTTCCTGGAAAGCCGGGCCTTCCGGCCGGTTGGCGGCGCCGCCGAACGAATTGCCAATGTGCGCGTCGTCGCGGCAACCAACCGCAATATCGAAGACGAGGTCAAAGCCGGCAACTTCCGGGCCGATCTCTTCTACCGCCTCAATGTCGTTCCCATCCATGTTCCGTCACTGGCCGACCGGCGCGCCGATATCCAGCCCTTGGCCGAGTTTTTCGCGCAGACCCACGCCAAGGTCGAAGGCTGTTGCCCGATCACCTTCTCGCCCGCCACGCTGGAACAAATGACCTGCTACAACTGGCCCGGCAACATCCGCGAACTTCGGAATCTGATCGAGCGGCTGACCATCTTGCATCCCGGGCAGACCATTGACCTCGACAGCCTGCCCGACGAATTCATCGCCGAGGCCATGCCCGCCGCCAACGGCATCACCGAACAGATGGTCACGACCGAACGCGACATCCTGCTCAGGGCCTTGCGCCAGGCCAGCGGTTCGAAAGGCAAGGCGGCCGACATCCTCGGCATCTCGCGTTATGCCCTGAAGAGGCGACTCAACCGCCTCAATCTCGATCGCAAATAGGGGCGGTTTGCGGACGACCGTTTGCCCATATTTATGCCGCGATGCAAAGCACCGGAGATATTGGGGAAATTGACGGCTTTCAGCGGGGCACAGATGAACGCAGATGCCGCTTCGCGGCTCACAGATGAGGCTCCCTATGCGCGCAGGCAATCGAGATGATGTCGAGCGGCAAAAGGCGAGGCCAAGCAGGATTGATGCCTGCGGCGCTTTTCTTAGGCTCTTTTCTTATCTGTATCATCTGTGAGCCGCGAAGCGGCATCTGTGTCCATCTGTGATCAAAATACCCTGTGTCCCGGCCAAATTGCCTGGGAAACGCTCCCAACCATTGCGTTGCAGCAGAGATGTGCGATCCCATCCGGCTCAAGGCCTCGCTACCCGCCAATGACGGCGGATCAATGGTCCGGCAGGGCGAAATCGCCGGTGGCTTGCGACGATCGACGCCGTTCCACGAGCTCGCGCGACGGCATCAGCATCTCGGGAGGGTAGACTTTCCAATCCCCCAGCATGGTCGTCGCCGGTGGAAAGCTCGTGTTTCGCACCACGGCGCCGATCGCCTGGAACTGGACGATCTGGTGGGTCGCCGGATCGATGTAGGATTCGAAGCCGTCGGGATCTTTCGGCAGTTTGAGATGCATCCCTTCCAGCGCGTGGATCAGCGCTTCGGTGTTCTCGGTGGTTCCCGTGGCCTTCACCGCGGCGGCGATGGCGTACATGCCGGCATAGGCGCCTTCCGCCGAATAGCTCGGATAACGCCCGGTCAATTGGTGGAATTTGGCGACGAAATGACGATTGAGCTCGGTATCCGGCCAATTGTTGTGATGGCGTGTGGAGAGCACGAGGCCCAGCGGCATCTCATCCTTCAGCGCCTCCATGACTTCGTAGGAACCGCCGGTATCAAAATTATAGACGGCGACATGATCGTACAGATTGTAGGCCTTGGCCTGACGCACGAAAGCGATCCAATCGCCGTCCCAATGGCCGTTGATCAGGATGTCGGGCTTGGCCTGCTGGATGGCGGTGATATAGGGCGTGAAATCCGGTTCGTAAAGCTTCGGCCAGTACTCGCCGACCACTTGATAGCGCACCTTGAGATCATCCAGCTTTTCCCGAAGGTCGTCCCACATGCCGTGGCCATATTCGTAGTCCGGGCCGATGAAGGCGATCGTCTTCCACCCCTTTTTCTTTTGCAGATCGGCCAGATAGAGAGCGCCCGCGGCCATCGATTGATAGACGCTGTTCGAAACCCGAAAATAGTAGCGATGGAAATTCTCGATGATCAGGCGCGACGACGCGTGATCGGTGCCGATAAAGATTTTCTTGTTGTCGAAGGCGACCTTGCTCACCGCCAGACCGACCGTCGAACTCACGCCACCACAGAGAAAATCGACCTTGTCGTCCGCGATATAGCGCCTGGCGATACGCGTGGCGAAGGCCGTCTTGGATTGATCGTCGGCAAAGACGACGTGCAACATTTTCCCCGCCGCACCACCGTTTTCGTTGATTTCGGCAACCGCCATTTCGGCCGCGGCAACGCTGTCCTTGCCATAGAGAGCGGCGCGACCGGTCATTGGATAGAGGCATCCGATATCGACGGTGGCCCCCGCCGCCATCGCGCCTTGCGGCAAAGCGAAGCCCTGCAAAAGCGCCACAACGAAAAGCCCCCGAAAGCCGCGCCAAGGCGCCTTGCGACAGTTGTCCGGCAGCCTGGGTTTCATGTCGGTCATGACGTGACCTCCTTACAGCGAGCTTATCACAGACACGGGGCGTGAAAAGGCGCCCAACAGATCATGTCCATCCCAAACCATGTCGAACGCCAAGGCTTGCCCGACCGGCACCATGCGATCGAATCCCCGACCGTTGAGCGTTCTGGCAAAGAGGGCAAGCGCGTCCGCCGGAATACCGAAATGGATCAAAGTCTGGTCTTTGGGATGACTGTAGCGGGCAAGCGCGGCCAAATCAGGCAGGTTAAGCTCGAACAGGGTGCCGGCACCGAACACATTTTGACGAAAATCGAAGAAATGGTCCAAAGACAGCACCGCGAGAGGAGCGCCGAAAAAGCGAAGCCTGGTCACCGGTCCGTCCAAAACCGCACGATAACAGTATGTAAGCTTGGCGCTGAGGGTTCCGGCATCGATGCCATAGCCTTTCCGCACGGCGACGGCGCCAAGCGCGGCATATAATTTCTGCCCCGCGGCAAAGCTGCGCCCCGCCTCCCCCACCCAGACAAAAAGCCGGGGAGACGAACAGGCCATCTGGTCGAACCAGAAGACGTCGTTGAACAGAGAGCGGGCCAGATCGGCACAACCGTCGTCCGTCAGGGCGAGAACCGCCTCGGGGTTCAACGCCGCCATGGAAAAGCGGTCTGCAAAGGCGAGCTCCGACGCCCGCGGTGGCAGGGCGATCCCCCGCATATGCCGAATCGTCTCGTCGCCCCCCCAGATCACCCGCATATCGCAAAGCGAAGAGAGATGAGCCGAGATCGCGTCATCATGGCCGTAAGACAAAAACAGCTGGCCTTGGCGCAAGAAGGGCGTCTCGTCCAAGGCGCGACCGATCAGGCGCAACAGGATGTCGGCCTGCTTGGCGCGATGGGCCGGCAACCGCACGACATTGCGATTGCCGGCCAGCAACGCCAAGATCCAGCCATAAGCGAACAGCAGCGCGACATTGCGCGGCGGCAGATGGAAGATGAGGCCGCGCCCCGCCATGACGGCGCCGTCCGGCGTCAGCGCCAGATGATGGCGTCGAAGACGATCCACCGCATTGGGCCTTATCCAGAAGGCGAACGCCTGAATCTCGGGCCACCGGCGCGCCACTTCGTCTTTCCTCAGCAAGGCCGACAGGCGCCGGCAAAAGGCCACGACTTCGGCGCCGAATGGTTCCGGACTATCGACGTCGCCAAGCGCGGCGAGACGGTCCTCCCAGGCCCCCGGACCCGCAGGCGTCGGCAAGAGGATTTCGATGCGCTCATCCATCGCCCAAGGCCCCGAAATCCACGGCGTCGCTGCATCCCCGGAGCGTCACCTGCGGCGCGCGCCCGAGCACCGAAAACGCCTTGCCGCGCCATCCAGACGACGCGCCATCGACGTGATGCAACATGCCGATATCCTCGGTCAGCAGGGAATGGCCGGGATAGCTCAAGGGTACGATGCTCAAAACCTGGATCAACCCCGGTTGACCCAGGGGAGCTTCCTGCAATGTGTCGACGTCACGAATGATGATGTCGCCGAACAGCGGCGGGTGCAAAAGCCCGTCATCTCCTTCCAGGAAGATCCCGCCCAGTTGCTCGACCATCCCATAGAAGTTATGGACGCGACAAAGGCCGCTCTTTTCCCGAAGCACTCGCTTGAACGTGGCATTATCCACGGCCTCCTGTTGAAGGCGCTTCCAACCGCCGCCATGCAGCAGAATGCCGTTCGACAGGTCGAGACCCTGGTCCAGAACCTGTTGAAAAAAGCGCCAGACGACGAAAGTGAAGCCGAACAGGAAGAACGGCGCCTGTCCAAAGCGGTCAAGGAAGGCGCGCACCCCCCGGACGTCTGGTTTCATGTCCTCGTCCAGGGCGAAAAAAGGCTGCCGCCCGAAGCGCATCATGCCCAGCACGCCGGCGCCCCTGGCCGACATCAGCGCCGGAGACGTTATCACCGCCTTGCTGTCGACGACCAGCATGGGCAGCCGCCGAGACCCAAGAACATGGCCGACCAGCGACGTCAAAGCGGAAGCCTGCCGGTCGGCGGTGACGGCATCGACGGCGATGCGGCTCGTTTCGCCGGTACTGGTGCCGCTTGAGGTCAACAGACTGATGACATCGGTCGAACCGACGCTTTGCAGACCATGTGTCTTGAACAGGGACACGGGCAAGAAGGGCAAATCGATCAGATGCCGTGCCTCGGCATAGGCGGGAGCGGACGCCGCCACCACGCGAGCGAAGGGCGGACAGCGCGTGCAATGATGCGCAGTCACGTCGATCAAGGCCGGAAGAAGCAGCCTCTCCTTTTCCCGCTGCGCCAAACTGTAAGGGGGCAGACGCATAAAATCGTCAAACGTCATGCCGCCTCCGTCAAGCGAGCATAATCGACCTTGCCCTTGGCCGTCATCGGGAGGACGTCGATCGGCTGTAGGACGAGGCTGCCCGCGGTGATATGCAGTTTCCGTGTCAGGGCGCGACGAAGCGAAAGCCGCTCAGCGCTCTCCAAGCGTTCGGCGAAAAGGACGATGCGGCCATCCTTCTCGATCGCGGCCACCCGCACGCCGGCGGCAACCAAGGACTCGACCTCGTCCAGATTGATGCGGAGCCCGGCAATCTTGGCGAAGCGGTTGGCGCGCCCAGTCAGGAAGAGGAAGCCTTCCTTGTCGAGAGACCCGAGATCGCCGGTCTGGAGCACACCGCCCAAGTCATCGCCGCGAACGAGGTCCTGACGAGTCTCGGCATAACCCATCATGACGTTGGGACCCCGGTAGACGACCTCGCCGACGATGCCGGATGGAACCGGCGCGCCCGCAGCATCGACGACACGCAAGGTCGCGTCTTTCAACGCACGACCAACCGAGCCCAAATGCGAAAGAATATCATCGTGCGCCAGCGTGGTCATGCGCGGCGCGGCCTCGGTCTGACCATACATGACGTAGAAACGACCGCCGCGCGCCGCCATCACCTTGTGCATGGCGCACACGAGATCCGGTTCAAGGCGCCCTCCGGCTTGGGTCAGCACCGAAAGCGTAGGAACGTCGAGCCGATCGAGGCCCAACCGGTCCATCATCCGATAATGAAACGGCGTCCCCGGCAGCGACGTACACTCTTCGGTACGCAGCAGAGACCAGAAATCGGCCTCGAGCATGGTTTTGTCCGTCAAGACCAGGCTGGCGCCGGCCAACAGATGGCTGTGCAGGATGGAAAGCCCGTAGGAATAGTGAAGCGGCAGATGGGCGACAGCGCGCGTTCTTTCGTCGATCGCCAGCGTTTGCCGGATGGCATCCGTGTTGTGACCGAGCGCCTCGGCGCTCAGCCGAACCATCTTCGGGCTGCCGGTACTCCCCGACGTGGTCAGCAGCAAACAGAGATCCGGATGGAGGGGTGGCTCATGTCCGTCCGGTCGTTCCCAGGCCGCCGTCGGACTGCCCCGGATCGATGTCCAGAACGACGCGGGTTGCGCCGCCCGTTCCCCCACCACCATCTCCGGGCGATAACGCTCGAGCAGGCGCTGCAAAAGATCGGCATCCAGTTTGGGATCGATCAGCGCCACGACATGCCCGGCGGCCAACAGACCGAGGTAAGCGGCGACATCGCGGCGCGTATTGGAAAAGACCAGGAAGGCAAGACGCCTGTCGCGCCCGGAATACAGTTGAGCGGCGGAGACGACCTGCCTGGCCAGATCGCCATAGGAGGTCCATCGCTGCTCCTTGTCGCAATAGAGCGCCGGCCGCGCCGGGTCGACCTGACTGATGGTGTCGATAAAGGGAATGCTGCGCGTCATCCCGTCCTCAGAGGATCATTCCGCCGTCGACGCCAATCACCTGCCCGGTGATATAGCTCGACTGATCCGACGCCAGGAACAGGACGGCTTTGGCCACGTCCTCGGCCAACCCCACCCGACCCAGGACGATGGAGGCGACACGTTGCCGATGCAGTTCGGACGGAATGCCACGGATCATCTCGGTGTCGATATAGCCGGGCGCGACCGCGTTGACTCGAATGCCTTTCGGCCCCAGTTCCTTGGCCGCCGCCAGGCTGGCGCCGACCACCCCCGCCTTGCTCGCGGCATACAACACCTGGCCCGACGCGCCCCGCGTTCCCATGATAGAGGCGATATTGATGATGGAACCGCCGCCGGAGCGCTGCAGCAAACGCGCCGCCACCTGCATGGTGCGGATCATGCCGGCGAGATTGACATCGAGCACATGGGCAATCGTCTCGTCGGCGATCATGCCCAACAGGCCATCGCCCAGAATCCCGGCGTTGTTGACCAACACATCGAGCCGTTTGAAGGTGCCGAAGATCGCCTTGGAGAAGGCCGCCACCTGATCGGCTCTGGCCACGTCGACGCCAAGAGCCAGGCAGGTCACACCGTGACGGGAAGCCAGATCATCCGCCCGCTCCTTGAGATCGTCCGGATGGTGTTTCGCGCATAAGGCAAGATTGGCGCCCGCCTCGGCAAAGGCTTCGGCAACCGCCCAGCCGATGCCGCGCGACGCGCCGGTGATGGCCGCGACGCGGCCCTCAAGCGTCCGCGGTGGCATCGGATTTGGCGGCCACGATGGACACCGCCGCCTCGAAGGAGTTGATCTTCAGCACTTCGACGGGGTCGAGGACGATGTCAAATCGCTCCTCGATGGCCATGATCAACTCCATATGCGCCAAGGAATCCCACCTCTCGATCCCTCGATATTTCAACGTTTTCACGTCGACCTCATCGCCGAGATCCAAAGCCTGGACGAACAGCTCTTCCATTTGGTCTTCAAGCGCCATTGTTAGTCTTCCTTAAAGCTTGGTTCGCCTTCCGCACAACGGCTCAACTACAGCGAAAGGACACGCCGAAAGAGGCTCTGGGATAGGTCCAGCGTGTGACGCCACCATCGCTGCAGAGGACGCGGCAGGTGCCGCATTCCAGACATCCGGCATATTCGAAACTGACCTCGCCATCCTTGAGGCG
>Ga0209415_10010660_pt1 | contig 15578 bp, 13 predicted proteins | sample PeaSoiSIISIP2007_FD_187696 | JGI IMG/M metagenome (GOLD analysis project Ga0209415, IMG submission 187696) | Peat soil microbial communities from Weissenstadt, Germany - SII-SIP-2007 (SPAdes) (version 2) | ecosystem: Environmental > Terrestrial > Soil > Wetlands > Peat | place: Germany... | reverse complement strand
CCACCATCCTGGACCAATCCATAACGGCCCCCTCCGGACCGGGCGCGCTGGGGGAATTGTCGCCTCAAGGTAAAATCGCCCTGTACGTGCCCAATGGAACATCCGACGCAGACGACACCGTTCAGTATGCCGACGCCACTGCGATCAATCCCACCCCGACCGTGATCGCCTCGGTCGACACCGACTTGTCAACTCCCGCGTACACCAGGGAGGCGAACTCGAACGGCACGCTGTTGCCGATCATCAAGCTGCAAGATTCGTCCTTCGGTTCCTGGGTTCCCGAGGTCAATGACGCCGGCACGATTATTTTTACGGCCGACCTGTATGACGCCTCCCTGTCATCCGAAGAACAGGCCCTGCTGGAATGGACGCCCGCGGACGCCGGTTCCAGCCCCACCGTTCTTTTGGAAACCGGACAACCCGCCGACCTCGACGGCACTCCCAGTGCGTCCGTCGTCGACAGCTTTACACTGAACAGCCTGGTTGAGGAAAGCGACTATTACAAGAACGCCGTGAGCAGCGACAACTATGTCGGCGTCGGCGTTTTTTACGACGACGGCTCGTCCGCCGTGCTGCTTACTGCCCCGGTTCCCGAACCGGCGTCGATGGCGTTGATCTCCGTTATCGGCCTTGGTCTTCTTGCTCGCCGCCGGCGAATCTGACCCATTGCCGAAACGGCAGGACTCGCTCGCCGACTGTCGATTTGGCATCTGGATTGGAATCCATCGCGGACAAACAAACCCCGCGTGCCAACCTAACGTTCATATATATAAACACTTACGGCATGGCGATCCGCGGCTCCACTTGGCACGAGCTTTGCCGTGCACTAATGGTTTGCGACCGATTTAAGGAGCATATTTCATGGCAAAAATTATCGGCATCGATTTGGGAACCACCAACAGCGTCGTCGCCATTATGGAGGGCGATCAGCCTAAAGTGCTGATCAACGCCCAAGGCAGCCGGCTGACACCGTCGGTCGTCGCCTTCACCGACAAGGGCGAGCGCATCGTTGGCCAGAATGCCAAACATCAGCAAGTCACCAATCCCAAGAACACCGTCTTCAGCATCAAGCGATTCATGGGCCGGCGGCATAGCGAGGTCGGCACCGAGGAGAAGATGGTGCCCTACACCATCGTCGGCGCCCCGGAGGAGTTGGTGCAGGTCGAAATCCGCGGCAAGAAATACACCCCCGAAGCGATCAGCGCCATGGTCCTCGGCGATCTCAAAAAGACCGCGGAGGATTATCTCGGCGAAAAGGTGACTGAAGCGGTCATTACCGTTCCGGCGTATTTCAACGACGCCCAGCGCAAGGCCACCAAGGACTCCGGCGAAATCGCCGGGCTCAAGGTCCTTCGCGTGCTTCCCGAACCCACCGCCGCGGCGCTGGCCTACGGCCTGGACAAAAAGAAGAACGAAAAAATCTGCGTGTTCGACCTGGGCGGCGGAACGTTCGACGTTTCCGTTCTGGACGTCGGCGAGGGCGTCTTCGAGGTGCTCAGCATCAACGGCGACACGCACCTTGGCGGCGACGATTTCGACCAGGTCCTTATCAACTTCCTGGCCGACGAGTTCAAACGTACCGAAGGAATCGATCTGCGCAAAGACCCGATGGCGTTGCAGCGGCTGAAGGAGGCGGCGGAGAAGGCGAAGATCGAGCTTTCCGGCGCGATGGAAACGACCGTGAATTTGCCCTTCATCACGGCCGACCAGAATGGGCCGAAGCATCTGCAAATCTCCCTCACTCGCTCCAAGCTGGAGCAGTTGATCGGGCCGTTGGTTGAAAAGTGCCGCAAACCCGTGCTGGATGCGCTCAGCGACGCCAAGCTGTCGCCAGCGCAGATCGACGAAGTCGTGCTGGTCGGCGGTTCGACGCGCGTGCCCATGGTGCAGCGCCTGGTCAAGGAGTTGTTCAACGGCAAGGAACCCAACAAGAGCGTGAACCCCGACGAGGTCGTCGCCGTGGGCGCGGCCATTCAGGGGGCAATCGCCACCGGCGAGGTCAAGGACATCCTCGTCCTCGACGCCACGCCGCTTTCACTCGGCGTGGAAACCCTCGGCGGCGTGATGACGGTCCTCATCCCCCGAAACACCACAATCCCCACCAGCAAGGCGGAGGTTTTCTCCACCGCGGCCGACAACCAGAACGCCGTCACCATCAACGTGCTCCAGGGCGAACGCGAATTCGCCCGCGACAACCGCCTGCTGGGAACCTTCAACCTGGAAGGCATCCCGCCGGCGCCGCGCGGCGTCCCGCAGGTCGAAGTCACCTTCAACATCGACGTCAACGGAATCCTGTCCGTCTCCGCCAAGGACAAGGCCACCGGCAAGGAAAACAAGATCACCGTTCAAAATGCCGGTGGACTGAGCAAGGAAGAGATCGAGAAGATGAAGCGCGACGCCGAGCAGCACGCCGCCGAAGACAAGAAACGCCGCGAGACCATCGACGTCAAGAACCGTGCCGAGGCGTTCGCCTACGAGACCGAGAAATCGCTTCGCGAGTACGGCGACAAAGTCTCCGCCGACGTTCGCGGAAACATTGAAAGCGCCCTGAACAATCTGAAGGACGCCATCAAGAGCGACGACGGCGATCGCATCAAGAAGACGATGGAGGCGCTCCAGCAGGCGAGCCTGAAGCTCGGCGAGGAAGTGTACAAGGCGGCCGCAGCCAAAGGCCCCGCCGCCGGTCCGGGCGCGGCGCCCGAGGCCAGCACCGACCGCGGAACCACCGCTGGCGCGAAGAAAGACGAAGACGTCATCGACGCCGAGTATGAGGTGAAGGAATAGCGCGCCTTCGGTAACCCTGCGGCAACCCGCCAAACGCCCTCGCGTTCTGCCGTACAGTTGCAATAGACGCGCCGGCGGTCTTATCCTGTAGCCATGCTCGACAAGGCTTTCGCCAAATGGTGGCTCGGGCGGGTCACACCGTACCGGGACGTTCCGCCGGACAAACTCACGGCCGAGCGGGAAGCCGTCGAGCGCCTCGGCGATTACAACCAGAACTACGCCGAATTCCTCAACCGCGCCGTCTTCCCCGCTGTCGATGACCTGGTCAAATTTCTCGCCAAGAGCGGGATCGTCCATCGAGTCAGCACCTGGGGAAACCAGCTTTCGCTGCGCATCCACCTGGCCTGGCGGTGGGGCGAACTGGTCATCATGCAAAGTCACGAAGACTGCGTCACCTTCGAGCACCACATCATCACCGAAGGCGAAAAACGCGGCGAGGACAGCGCCGAGGACCACAGCCATCAATACGACCTGCGGGATCCGATTCCTTCTCCGGTCGCCGAGAACGAATTGCAGTTTTTCCTGAGCCGGGTGGCCCAGGACCTCGTGGAGCCCCCGCCCGAACCCGAACTCCCGCCGGGGGACGAACCGCCCACGCAGGTATAATTCAGCCATGGACGCTGTTGCCCGGCCAAAACGAGTTTTGCTTGTCGGCCATTGCGGCCCGGATTCAAACTATCTTCGCATGGCGGTGCGAGCCGCCCTTGGCCAGGCTGAAATCATCTCGGCGGCTGACAATGCCGCGATGGATCGCGCCATTCAGCAGGGCGTCGATTTGATTCTGCTCAATCGTGAACTGGGCTACGGTTTCGAGCCGGACACGGGCGTGGAAATGATCCGCGCTTTGAAGCAGAGGCATCCGGATTCGCGGATAATGCTGGTGAGCAATTATCCCGATGTCCAGGCCGCCGCGGCGGACGCCGGCGCCATGCCGGGATTCGGAAAACGCGACATCGGATCGCCGCGGGTGATAAATCTCCTACGCGAGGCGGTGGCAATGCAGAACAAACCCTAAAGATCACTTTGCCAGTTCCGCTTCGATCGCGTTGACCACTTCCGGCGTATCCGGCTTGGTTTTGGGCTTGAACCTGGCCACTACGGAACCGTCACGCCCGATCAGAAACTTTTCGAAATTCCAGGTGATGGTCCCGGCAAACGGCTTGTCCGTCTCGGTCCCGGTGAGAAACTGGTACAGGTCGCAAATGTCCGAGCCCTTCACATCCACCTTCGAGAACATGTCGAACGTCACCCCATAGTTCTTCGTGCAAAATTCGGTGATCTGCGCGTCCGTTCCCGGCTCCTGGTGTCCGAAATCATTGGACGGAAATCCCAGGACCATGAATCCGCGATCGGCGTATTTCTTGTACAGCGCTTCCAGCGGCGCGTACTGCGGAGTGTTTCCGCACTTGCTGGCAGTGTTCACGATGAGCAGCACCTTCCCCTGATACTGCGCCAGGTTCACGTCCTTGCCGCCCAGCGATTTCATGGTAAACCGCAGCACCGGCGGAACCGCGTCGGCCGTCGGCTGCGTTGATGGCCCGGGGGTCGGCTCCCCGGCCGCCCACCCGGCCATTCCCAGCGGCAACGCCAATCCCAGACACCACAGCAACGAATTCATGCTTTCTCCGCGTAAAACCGCCAATAGTATAGGCAGCGACGGGAGGCATGTCAGCGATTAAATTCCGGCCGATGGCATCCGAATCGTCCCGATGGGCAACGGAGGAAGGGATCTGAATTTAGCTTCAATATGGGCGCTTCCGTAGAATCGGGGCATGAACCCGTCGCATATCTTGCTTGAAAACGGATCCTATCGTCTGATTCGGGGCCGGTACGGCTACGTTCTTTACAACAAGAATGACTTTGTGGTGGGCCGCATGATGGAGGCGTACGGCGAGTATTTCGAGAGCGAAGTGGCGATGTTCCGCCAGATTTGCCGGCCCGGGGACATCGTGGTGGACGCGGGGGCCAATATCGGGGTGCATACCTTGGCGCTGTCGCAGATCGTCGGGACGCAGGGACGAGTGTTCGCCTTCGAGGCACAACGGCTGGTACACCAGGTGCTCTGCGCAAACGCGGCGCTCAATTCTCTGAACCAGGCGGTCTGCGTGCACGCGGCATTGAGCGCGGCCGACGGGATGTTGGAACTGGCCGACCTGGATGAAAGCGTCCCGCAAAACATCGGAGGCGTTTCCGTTGAAGCGATTTCTCGCACCGGCGGATTCAAGACCTCGCAGTTTTCCCTCGATAGTTTTCTTTCGGTTCCCCGCCTGCGTTTCATGAAGCTCGACGTCGAAGGAATGGAGCTGGACGTTCTTCGCGGCTCCGAAAGCCTGCTGGCGAAACTCGGGCCGATGCTTTACGTTGAGAACGACCGGCCCGCCAAGTCGGCGGCACTGATCCAATTCCTCCTGGCGCACGAATACCGGGCGTATTGGCACTTGGCCGCGGACTTCAATCCGGAGAACTTCTTTAAGAACCCCCAGCGGATTTTCGCGCAGGGCTTCATCGACAGGTCGGGACCGTACCTCGAGAGCATCGGCTTCAGCACGAACCTCATCTGCGTCCCGGCCAAATACAACGTTCCCGTGAACGGACTGCGCCAAGCGACGGACCCCGAGGAACACCCCATGAAGCGCGAGTACAACAAGCTGTTCGCTCAAAATGCGAGCTGAACGGGCGATTCAGATTCGGCCTCGCAGTTTTTCGGTGAGATATCGCGTCAGAATCGGCTCGATGGCCCGCCGCAACGCCGGGTTGGCGAACGCGGCCCAGGAGATTCCAGTGGTGACATCCAACGGTCCATCCAGCGGCTGTCCGAGGCCGTCAGTCAGGATGACGCCGGCCTCCTCGGCGACCAGCCACGTCGCGCAGTCGTAGGGGTGACAGGACATGCCTTGGGGCTGGTTTTGAATCCTGAAAAACAGCGGGCGAAGATCGGCATTGAAGCGATCGTGGCCGACAATCACTTCGTAAAACTGGCCGCCGGTGGAGATGTACTGATCTTCAAACACCGTGGCCTTGTTGACATCGGCGGGGCCGATGAGTTGGCTCACGAGGTATTCGCTCAGATCGCCGGCCAGTGCCTTGGTGCCGGGGAAGAAATTGGTGATCGAGGCGAAGCCGTGGTCGATCGTGTCGGCCTTGGAAGGGTTGAGGGACAAGGGCTGCGAATCATGGTTGCGAAGATCGACGCGAACGGCGTTTGCTCCCCGGCCCTTGATCGCCCACAGCACATCGCCGAAGCCGGATTTGCTGGTGGGCAGTTCGGTCATGACGGCGATTTCGATGTCGCGAAGGCGAGTGCCCGGACCTTTATTGGGCGCGACGCCGGCCAGCGCCCAGGCCGGCCGCTTGTCGTACATGATGCCGCGCGTTCCGTCGATGGGATCGAAGATGACGCGGAGGGCTGCGTCGGATTCGCGGGCGGAGGCTGGAAAAGTGCGGCGATCGACTTCGTTGCCGGCCTCGTCCGTGAGTCCCTCGGCAATGACGATGATCGGGGTTTGCCGCCCCCATTCCTCGCAGAAGGATTCGAGGATCGGATCGACCTCGGCGTCGATTTTGTAGATGGTGTCGGCCGCGCTGGACCGGCCGATCTCGTTCAGGCCCGATTCGGTGCGGGAGCGGAGGATCATGTCGCGCACGGTGCGCTGGAACGCGAGGAGGCGGTCGAGGATGGATTGGGGGTTGGAGAGCAACGTCATTCCCGTGACTTCTTCTTAATCGCTTTATCTGAAAAGAGATCGACAATTTCCTGGGCAAGATAGACTCTGTTTCGTGCCTTACCGGTGACCTCACGAATGATCTTTGCGTCCAACAGGCGACTGAGCAGTTGAAAAGCGGCGGCCTGCGTCACGCCCAGCAGTTTGGCCGTGCCGGGAATCGTCACAGAAGGCTCGGCAAATAGCTCGTCAATGAGCCTCGGAAGCAAGGCCGAGGCGCGAGGCCTTTGGACGGCTTGACGGTAATGTGCTCGGAGGGATTCGAGTTTTTCAATTCGTCGGATGGCGTCCGCCGCTTCGTCGGCGATGCTCCGCGAGAAAAATTCAATCCAGTCCGCCCATCGCCCGCGCTGGCTGACGGCAAGCAACCGGTCGTAATACTCGTCTCGATGAAGCTCGAGCTGCGCGCTGGGGTTGAGCAGAGGAGCGGGCAAGATGCCTTCCCGGACAAGCTGAAGCATCAGCAAAGCGCGTCCGACTCTGCCGTTGCCATCTGCAAACGGATGAATCGCTTCGAACTGATAGTGAACCAACGCCCCGCGCGCGATTGAAGGAAGAGCGTCCTTTCCGTTGAGGTATTTCTCCAGCCCTTCCATGCAGCTTTCGATGGCAAGTGGAGGACATGGAACAAATCTGGCTTGGCTGATGTCGGCGGTGCGACCGATGTGGGCTTGGATCGTTCGGAATTGCCCGGGCATCTTGTCCGAACCTCGAACCCCACGAAGCAAAACGGCGTGCATCTCTTTTATAAGTGCGCGCGTGATCGTTCGGTGCCGAGCGCTGGATATCGCAAATTCAAGGGCCAGGAAATTATTGTGTACTTCGCGGACGGAGGGTGTTTCCTTCTCGATGGCGGGCAACTGCTCGAACAGCAACATGGTTTGCACGCGAGCGAACGTATTCTCAATCAGACTTGAAAGCTCCGCCTCGCGGCGAAGAAACATTCGCACCAAGCGTTTGGGATTGGGAAGCTTTCGAGCCAGCCCCGCCAATTCCCCCAGCCGATGTTCGGCTTGGGTAATCGCCAGAACCAGGGAATCGCTCCATGTGATCGCCGGCGGCAAATCCGACGGAACAAACGCCAGATTGCCATCGATGTTTTTGACGAGACGCCCGGCCGAATTATCTATAAAGTCTTGGCTCAGCATAAATTAGACGCGATTTGCGGCCAAAAGCACTATTATAGTTTATGGCTGAAGTCTATAGTAGCATGCTCCGTTATTATAGCCAACTATACCTGAGCGCTTAGGTTTAGATCGAAATCAGGCCCGTTCCCACTTCCCAGGCCCCTGGGCTGGAGCCGAGGAACGCTTCGGGTTTGCGGCCGGTTTGTTTTTCGTAACCGGACATGATTTCGGCCAGGGCGGCGTCGGTTTGCGAACCGATGTCGGCCAGAACGGCAATAGTCCCTCCGCAGCCGGCGGCGGTGATCTTCGCGCCGTAGAACCCATCTGATTCGCGGTTGCGAACCGATTGCACCAGTGCGTCGCATTCGTCGGCGCCGAGCAGCGCGTCGTTGGTGTAGGACAAATGCGATGCGTACATGAGGTGGCCGGCCTTGTCGAGCGGGAGCTTTCGCTGAAAAGAATCTCGAGGCATGGCCGCCGCCGTTTCCAGATGATGCACGAAATTCCGGACCCTCATGGCTTCCAGGACGTGATGGTCCGTGGCTTGGAGGACATGATATGTCTCATCGGGATCGACCGGAGCGACTGTATGGTCGATTGGGCCGTATATCGCGAGGAACGATTTGCCGTCGAGGCGTTCCGGAAGAAGCGGCCGGAAGAATTTTTTGAAGTCATCGGGTTGGAGATTGGCCAGATATCCGCGCATGGGATCGGATTCGAGGGTCGCGCCGGCGGCGCGGCCAAGGTCGCGCATCTTTTCCAGGATGATACGATGCCCCATGAAGGCGGCGCAGCGCGTCTTGGCATACTTTCGACCGCCGTCACTCGGTTTGACGCCGCTGTCTATTCCCACGACGCGGAGGCCAGGCGGAAGATTCAGCGGGGGCTGAACCTCGTGCGGCTGACAGACCAGACGCAAGAGCGATCCTTCCTGGCCGGCGCAGCAACTAATCTGATCCACGATGCCGCAAGGCGTGCCGATCACGCGGTTTTCCACTTCCTGGCAGAGCGAGGCCAGCGCCAGCGGATCGTCGCGGCGAATCTGTAGATGGTCCATGAGGTTGATCATGGCGGCGACCTCGATGGCGGCCGAGCTGCCCACGCCGGCGTTCATGGGAACGGTGCTGAGCAGCGCCAGGTTGAGGCCGCGAATCGAAGGGCTTTTGAGATCGACTTGCCGGCGGTGATGAAGAATGGCCAGGCAGCCGGCGAGATATCCGGCCCACCTGCGGCCCGGCTGGTTGAATTCGGCACGGAGCAAATGGATGGAGGAGTCGGCCAGGGCGTCCAATGGGATGCGGGCGGTGAACGGCTGATGATCGTCGAAGAGATTGAACGAAAAGACCTGCACGTTGCGGTCATCGCGGGACTGAACGGCGACGACAGCGGCGCGGTCGAGTGGGGCCTGGCAAACGAGCGATCCGGTGTAATCCGCGCTACCGCCCATGACGTCGAGCCGGCCCGGGGCGCGGCTGATGCGGATCGGCTTGCCTGGCGGAAAATCAACGGCCAGCTCGGCTCGCATGCGCCTGAGCAGAGTGGGGACCGGATCCATAGAGTAAAGGCGATTAACCGGCGATGGAGCTGGTGGTGGTTGGCTCACGGTTCTCCGGTTTTTGGGGCCGCAGGACGATCCGCGAGAAGAGACGCGTTCCGGCCGCGGATTGAAAAGTGGCGGTCAGAACGTAACTGTGATTCCAAAGGGCCTGATCGAAGGCCAGGCGGAACATGTAGGCTCCGCTGGCGGTTTCCCAATGGGCTTTTTGCTCCTCATAAGTGCGAAGGGAGGCGGTCCACGGATTGGCCAGACGGACTCCGCGCGGATCAGGCCAGTAGGGCCGGTAATCGTAAAGCTCGAAGATGACGACCCCGGCGGCCTTGGTGCGGTCGCCGAAGCGATCGTCGAATTCGACTAGCGCTTCGATTCCATTGGGAATGCCGTCGGCATCCCAATCCTTGACTTTGGAGAAGGTGTCCAGCTTCATGGAAACGGGGCCGAAGAGTTGGTTTTCCTCGGCGGTCCGTGGCGCGGGCGCGGCGGGTGAGGAACAACCGAACACTGCCGGTAGGAGCAGCAGGCCGAGGCAAGCGATGAGTCGCATGTCCGAAATGTAGAAGGGGGCCCCGGTGGTGTCAAAGGCGTCGCGATGAGCCGAGGGCGCCGCTCTTATCGGACGCATTGCCATTTTTGAGCCGGCCATTTCACATTGCGGGCAAATGTATCGTACCGTAATGATCGAGGAGAAAACGGATGAGTGGGCAGACGCCAATCATGGAGACGCATGAGGACGGAGCGGTCTTGCCGCTGGACGCGCGCATGGTCTTGACCGCGCTGGAGACGGCCGGTTGGGAAAAAGAGCGGCGGCAGCGGCGGCGGACGGCATATCGCGTAAGGGCGACGCTGCGGATGTTTGCCGATGCGCCGGCGGCCAAGACGCGGGTCCTGTACACGCGGGACGCCAATCAACGCGGCGTTGGGTTTATCACGCGCGAACGGCTGCCGTTGGGCTACGGTGGAATGCTCAGACTGGCCAGTCCAAAGACCTCCAAGACCCTGAATATCGCCTGCACGCTCTTTCGGTGCCGGATGGCGGCGCCGGGATGGTACGAAGGCGCGGTGCATTTCAATCGCGATCAGGCGGAGTTTCTCATCGACGAAGCGGACGCAGGCGACGACCAATAAAAGTCCTTTAGCGCGGGGGTTGTTGGGCGTACACTGCTGGGGACCTTGTCCCGGGCGGTGTATGGTGCGATGGTTGGTGAGCCTGATGATTGTGCTGGCGGCGTGCGGGGCGGTGCTGGCGGACGACAACGCCGCGCCGGCGACGCAGCCCGCGGATGAGGGCGTCGGCCTGTTGCGGCATGTCCAGATCGACCTGAAAACCAGGCAAATCCGGGTGCAATGCGAGGCTCTGAACGCCCACATGCCGCTGGAGTTCTTCTGCGTTGTGCGCGGCGGGCAAGAACACGAAACCGTATTGCGCACCGATGCCAGGCCGTCAACAATTCACTTCGGGCTGTTGGCGCTGGGGCTAAAAGCCGGCGAGCCGGCGCACCTGGACGCGGATCGTAAACTGTGGTTCCCCCCGACCGGTCCGACGTTGAAGATCACCTGCCAGTATCAACTGGATGGCAAGACGATGGTGGTGCCGGCGTATCGGATGATGCGTTCGGTGAAGAGCAAGCGGGAGATGGGGCCGATGGATTGGGTTTTCGACGGCTCGCGCATGCTTCCGGATGGACGGTATGCGGCCGATCTGACGGGGTACGTCGTGAGCATCGTGAATTTCGATTTGACCATGATCGACGTTCCGGAACTGGCCAGCAATGCCAACGAGACGCTGGAATGGGAGTACAACCCGGATTTGGTTCCGCCGCCGGGGACGCGCGTGACGATGATCATTGAGCCGGCCGGCGGTCAGGCGACGACGCAGCCGAGCCAGGTCAAGCCGGCCGGGCAGTACAATCCGGGACCCGGACTGAACGGCGGGAATTAGACGACTTTGGATCGGCCTGGAACTGACGAAACGCGGCGGTATTGTTTGTGTCCGGCGGTGGGATTGGGCACAATAAGGGCGATCTCGCCGCCTAAGGCGGAGGCTTGGTAAATGTTGCTGAGAACGGTGGTGATGCTGTCGATCGCGGCGATGGGGTTGGCGCTGGCGGCCTGCGCGGAAACGGGCGGAGCGCTGGCGACGGCGGCAACGGCCGATGCGGCCGCTATCGCCGCCACGCAGGCGACCATCGCCACCACGCAGGCCATCGCGGATCTCGAGGCGGCCACGACCCAGATGTCGTCGTCGGGTCATGCTAGAGCCACCACGGCCGCCAGTTTGCTGCCGACGCTTCCCTCCGTGGGCAAAGGCACATTGATCGTCAACATGCCCACAGCCGTGATCATTCAAAAGAATGGCAAGCGGTATATCTTCCTAAAGCCTCCGCCGGTGGATAATGGGGACGCGGATCAGTAGCCGTTACATGGCCTTCCGTCCCTCATATTCCCCCCGGGGCCGCAACCCGTTATCGATCCGCGAGAAACCTGGCGTCCTCAATGTTGACATTCCGCGGCGCCGCGGTCGAGCCCACGGATGGGACTGCGCTGGCGGCAAAAGCTGCCGCAGAGAAAGCCTTCGATTTCCTGTTCGTCGTTTCACTGATAACCGACTTGGAAATGCCGACCCGCTTGGATTTCGGCGCGGTTGGGGCTGCGGCGGCGGAGTGAGTGCTAATGGTTGCGGCCTTCGGAATTGCCGAAACGACTGCCGGGACGGCCGCCGGCGCGTTTGCAACGGCGGCAATGTTTACGCCCTGGTTGAAGTTCGCCGACAACTTGTTGAAGTCGGCGATGTTGACCCGGCCATCGTAGTTGAAGTCGCCCTGGTCCCAGCCGGTGATGCTCTGGTTGAAATTGGCCGACAGGAGGTTGAAGTCCGAGCCGTTCACCAGACCGTCCAGGTTGGCATCGCCCAAGAGAGTGTATTTCACCTCGATCTGTCCGGAGGTTAAACCGGAGACTACGCCGTCCTTGCCGTCGGCGTAGCCGAGGGCGTAGACCAAACCGTTGGTCGGGAATCTTGCCGTCGAGGAAATGATGCCCGGTCCGTCCCATCCGCCGCTGTCGTAGCCGGTCTTGATATACCCGGCGATCGTAGTGATTGGGTCGGCGGCGCCGTAGGCGACGATCATCTCATTGTTGGTCACGTCCAGCACGCCGTCGGCGGCGATTGAAAGTGCGTTCAATTTCAACGTCGTGGGATTTTGGGTTGTCGCGGCGGTGATGATCGCCGCCGCGCCGCTGGCCACGAACAACGTGCCCAGATTGACGCTGCCTCCCATAACGGAGGCGAAGCTCAATGTGCCGCTGTTGACGTTCACGGTCGAAGTGCCGCAATTCACGAAGCTGAAGGGCAGCGACAACGGACCGTCGAAGTTGAGGACGTCGCCCGAACCCGTATCGGTGACGGCCACGCCCGTATAGCCGGATACCGTGGCCTGTAGTCCGTTTTGGCTGACGGTGATGTTGCCGCCATTGGCGGTGAGGGTCACGGGTCCTGCGGCGCTGAGGTAAACATCCAGCGTGGAACTCACCAGTTCAATGGCGGAGAAGCTGTTGGATGTGGCATTGGCGAACGAGCCATCCGTCGCGCTCAAGACATAGGTGCCCGGCGTGAGTACTGTAAGATTGCTGAACGTCGCCACGCCGTCAACGGCTGCAACAGTTGTCGTGCCGCCCAGAGTTCCCGGCCCGCTACCGACGGACAGCGTCACGTCGGAATCATCCGTAACCAAAATGTTGCCGTTGGCGTCTTCGACGTAGACCGTAACGGGGGGATTGATCGTGCCAGCGCCTGCCACGACGTTAGTCGGCTGCTGGCCAAAGGCTAATTTCGCAGAACCAACTTCGCCTAATGCCGTTACCAGCAAGTTGGCCACGGGGCTGCCTAGGCCGGTTACCAGGTCGTAGCCGGGTCCTGCGTTAAAGCCGTTATTACCGCTGGTGATGTCGTGGAAGTTGGTGGCGGGCAGATTGTAGAGCAGGGGAAGCGTTTGCGAGGGGCCGTCCAGCGATCCCAAGCCATGCAGAGCGCGCCCCTGGTTAACAATGGAAATCAGGCCGGCCCACATGGGACAGGCCAGGCTTGTGCCACCCACCTCCAACACATACCCCGGGCCCGTGTAGTACGTATCCACGACGTACACGCCGGAGTTCGGATCGGCGTCCATGGCCACATCGGGGCTGGTGCGGTAACTGGAGCTGATGCCGTTGACGTTACCATTTTGATAAGCCGGTTGGCTTTCGTAAGCGCTAATCCCCCCGCCGCCGGCGTAGGTCGGAGACCCTGGATCACTACCCAGGCTCCAGCCCGTCTCCCCGCCATAGGAACCGTCGCTGTTGATGGTCAAGGTGGTACCACCGACCGCGACCACATTGGGAGAATAGGCCGGATACAATCCCGGCGCGCCGGAATCGCCGCTGGCGGCCAGGAAGGTAACGCCTTGGTGGCCGCTGGGGGTCAGGAAGATGGAATTGTAGGCTTGCTCACCGCTGAATTCAGAGCCGCCCCAACTCATGGAAACCACTGAAACGCCCGGATAGTCGGCGGCGGTTGTCACGGCAGTGAACAGGTCGCTGCCCGCCTCGAAGAGTACGATGTTCGCCTGCGGCGCAATCGAGTGAACCCATTGCACGTCCAGCGATTCCTCGACATCCCATCCGCCGGGCGATGCATTCGTCGGCAGAGAATTCCCGCCGTTCTGATCCAGCACCTGAAGCGTCGGCCCGCCGACGTTGAATTGCGGCAGGCCAAAATAGGAGTTGAACGTCGCGGTATCGCTGCTAATGTCCGGATCGTTGTAAGCATCGACGATGGCAACGGTCTGGCCGCTTCCGTCACCGGTCACGCCGTTGAAGGAAATATTGTTGACGCCGTAGGCCTGATCAATCTCGGCAGGCGTAAAAGGCGCGCTTAGCGTCGCCACCAATGGCCGGATATCCGAGGACGATGCCGCGCCCGTGGCGGTGCGGAACGTGCCGTCCACGACGAAGTTCGTTCGCATGGCAAGGCCAACGTCTGACAACAGCACGCGGCGCTCAAGCGCCTCGACCGCGTAGCAGGCCCGAGATACGACCCGGCGTTGCTTGAAGGCGATGACAATTGAACTGGACCGATCAATTTGATCGAGGTGATGTTTTCTGTAGGACATCGGTTCTCCCGCCAGCCACTCGACAGCCATGTTCCTACAATCGCTGCATTTTTCAAGCAGGAAATTGCATTCTTAATCTGCAAATAGCCCGACTGATCGCCGCAGGGGACGCCTAATGCGCCTGCAACCTCTGCGATGGGGAAGGATGCGTAAGTTTTGAGACTTCGATAGCGCAAGAATGCTACAGCAATTCCGTCAATTCCTCCACGACCAGATCGGGTTGCCGTTCGGGGGAAAGATTGGCGACGGCGGCGGATGCGGCCTTCATATTGACCGCACCCAACCTAGCGGCCGTAAACGCTTATCGATCCGCGAGAAACTTGGCGTCCCTATTGACGTTCTGCGAAGTCGCCGTCGATCCGCCCGTTGGAATCGACACAACGCTGGCCACGTAAGCCGTCGCGGCGGAAGCCTTCGATTTCTTGTTCGTCGTTTCACTGATAACCACCTTGGACACGCCCACCGGCTTGGACTTCGGCGCTGTCGGGATCGCGGCCGTCGTTGGCGTGGGGGTGCTCAACGTGGCCAGTTGCGGCGTTAAAAAGAGCGGGGCAATTCCTACGGCGCTTTGGTTGAAGTTCTCCGCCAGGGCGTTGAAGTCGGCGGCGTTGCACAGGCCGTCGTAGTTGAAGTCCCCCTCTTCCCACCCATCGATGACGCCCTGGTTAAAATTGGCGGCCACAAAATTGAAATCTGCTGTATTCACAATGCCGTCGAGATTGACATCGCCGTTCATGTCATATTTCACCGCAATGGTGCCTGGACTCAGTCCCGTCACGATCCCAACCGCGCCATCCCCAAAAGCCACCCCATAGTGCCCGCCACTGGCAGCCGCGGTGGAACTGGTGATTCCCGTGCCGTTCCACAGGCCATCATTGGAGCCTGATGCCACCTCGGACAAAATCGCGGCGCCTGGATCGGCGCCGCCGCCGTAGTTGATGCGGAGCTCGTTATTGGTCAGATCAAGCGTGCCGCCGCTTGCGATTGATAGAGATGCAGACGGTACCGTGTAAATCTGCGCTCCCGGGTTCAGCTTGAAAACTGAGCCTGTACCGGAAATGGTCAAAGCCGAAATGCTGCCACCCGAGCCAGCAGCATTGATCTTCCCGCCTCCGGTAACAGTAAACTGCGCGTCACTTATCTGGCCGCCCAAGTCGACCTCACCGCCACTGACGGCATTGATCGTAACCGGGCCACCGCCCCCGCCGAGCGTTGATAGATTCGACAGATTGATCCTACT
>Ga0209415_10010659_pt1 | contig 15579 bp, 10 predicted proteins | sample PeaSoiSIISIP2007_FD_187696 | JGI IMG/M metagenome (GOLD analysis project Ga0209415, IMG submission 187696) | Peat soil microbial communities from Weissenstadt, Germany - SII-SIP-2007 (SPAdes) (version 2) | ecosystem: Environmental > Terrestrial > Soil > Wetlands > Peat | place: Germany... | reverse complement strand
CCGTTCACCTGCGTGAGCGCATTCAGGATGGTCTGTTTTTCGAGTTCGGCGATGGGCACGATTCCATTGCCGTTGCTCGGCGGGCTCACTCCCATCAAGTCGTTGGGCGCGCTGTAGATCTGTGTCGGAAGATCGCGAAGCTGAATTTCGTGCGCGCTGCTGAGCGCGCAGGCCCGCTCCAGCGAGTTTTCCAGTTCGCGCACGTTGCCGGGCCAGTCGTAATTCAACAGCGCCTTGAGGGCCTCGTCGGAAATGGTCTTTTCGATGCCGGCGTCGCGCCCAATGCGTTCGAGGATGTGCGCCACCAGCAGCGGGATGTCCTGACGGCGCTCGCGCAATGCGGGTAGCCGCAGGGTGAGCACGTTGAGGCGGAAGAAAAGATCGCGGCGGAACGTGCCCTCGGCCACGGCGCGCTCCAGGTCGCGATTGGTGGCGGCAAGAATCCGCACATTGATGGGCACGCGCTTCACGCTTCCCACCGGACGAATCTCCTTCTCCTGAATCGCCCGCAGCAGCTTGGCCTGCAAGTCGGTGGGCAACTCGCCGATCTCGTCCAGAAATACGGTGCCGCCTTCGGCGATGGCCAGCAGCCCGTCTTTGGGATTGGTCGCGCCGGTGAAGGCGCCGCGCACGTGGCCGAAGAGTTCGCTTTCGATCAGCGTCGGGACCAGAGATCCGCAATCTACCGGGATGAAAGGCTTGTTGCGAAAAATGCCGGCAAAATGGATGGACTTGGCGACCAGTTCCTTGCCCGTGCCGCTTTCGCCCAGAATCAGCACGGGGTGCGCGCTCTGTCCGGCTTTGGCAATGATGCGGTACAGCTTTTCCATCTCGGGCGCGCGTCCGATGAGGTTGCCGAAGCCATGGCGCGACTTGATGGTTTCGCGGAGCACGCGGTTCTCCGTCTTTAGCCGCAGATGTCCGGCGACGCGTTCCAGCAGCAGACGCAGTTCTTCCATGCTGAAGGGTTTGGTGACGTAGTCGTACGCCCCATCCTTCATTGCCTGCACCGCCGATTGCACCGTCCCATAGCCGGTTACGACGATCACCAGCGCGTCGGCCCGATGCTTCTTGATGACGTGCAGCGCGTCCAGTCCGCCGCCGCCCGGCCGCAGATCGAGCAGCACGGCGTCGGTGCTGGAGCTGTCGAGCAACCGGTACGCTTGTTCGGCCGACTCGGCCACCTGGGTGTTGAATCCGAGGGACTGCGCCACCTCGCGGCAGGACTCGCGGATGGTGCGGTCATGGTCGACAATCAGAAGGTTCAGGAAATTCGCGCCTTCGATTTGGGCGGGATGGCTGGGGTTGTGACTATGACTGAGGGCGGCGGCGGTCGATGCAGTGAACATGAGAAACCTCTCTTTGCGATGTGAACCTCACGGGCAGCTAACAGATCCGCGGCAAGCCGCGTCCCCACGGGGAAGCCAGTGCGATTTGGAACAGGGCACGCTTTTGGGTGTCCCGCAAACACCTCAGGATGAATCCGGCTTCATGCTGTGAATTTCCTCGGTCGGGGGTTCGATTGCCGGAAGAAATACTTCGATCGACGTACCGCGTCCCGGTTCGCTCTCCACCTGGATCACGCCTCCCAATTCGGCGACGACGCGCTGCACCGTCACCAGGCCCAGACCAGTGCCCTCTCCCAGCTTCTTGGTGGTGAAGAAAGGCTCGAACAGCCGCGCGCGCGAGTTTGCATCCATACCGCAGCCGTTATCTTTCACCAGAAGCGAGATGCCTTGCCGCGGGGCGCAGGGCCCGGCGTGGTTGAATTCGCTGGAAACCTCCGCGGAAAAGCGGCGGGGAAATTCCGCCGCGCGCGTGATCAACTCGATCTTGCCACCCTGGGGCATCGCATCGCGCGCGTTCAGCACCAGGTTCAACAGGATCTGCCGTAACTGCACCGGGTCGGCGAGCACAAGTCCCGCGGCCGAGTCGAGCGTCGAATCGGGCACGATCGTCAGCTCGATCTGTTCACCCAGCAGCCGCTGCAACAGATTTTTCGTGGAGGCCACAATTTCGTTGATGGGAGTTGGGCGCGACTCTGGCGCTTGTTTGCGCGCCATGGCCAGTAGTTGATGGGTCAGTGCCGCGCCTTGCTCGCCTGCCATGCGGACTTCTTCCACATGCCGGCTCAGTTCGCCGCGCTCTACTTGTCCAAAACCAGCGTTCCCAAACCCGGCGCTCAAAAGATCGCAGTACAGCAGAACGCCGGTCAGAAGATTATTGAAGTCGTGGGCAATTCCTGCCGCCAGCCGTCCGATGACTTCCATCTTCTCGGCTTCGCGCAGAAGCTCTTGCGTCCGCCTGCGTTCGGTTGCGTCTGACAACATCGCGATCAGGAAGGCGGGCTGGCGATGCCGGTCCCGCGCCACCGACAGCGTCAGGTGTCCCCAGAATTCGGAACCGTCTTTGCGCTGGTAGCGTTTTTCGAAATCGACCGAACTGCGTTCGCCTCGGGTTAACTCGTCGATTCGTCCTTGGTCTGCCGAAAGGCTGGCGGCGCAGGTTTCGCTGGTATTCTCCGAGTGAAGTTCGTGAGCAAAGTCGGGAAAGAGTTCGCGAGCTTGCGTGCCGGCGAGTTCCTGACTGGTGTAGCCGAGTAGTGTGCAGAGGGCGGGATTCGCTTCCAGAATCCGGCCATCGAGTTGGCAAACCCCGATTCCAATCGCGGCCCCTTCAAACATCGCGAGGAAGCGAAGGTCGTAATCGCGCGCCGCCGGGAATTGGGTGACAACGTTCATGTCGAATCAGGTTTCAGGTAGCAGGTGACAGGACGCAGGAAAGGCAAGCTCTGAAACCTCGGCTCCGGTTTGGGGCAGTTCCAAGCCGGGAAAGGCCAAGCCGACTTTTCCGCGAATGGGCCGTGCCATACCTGATTGGGGAAAGTGTAGCGAGAAAGCTCGGGGCGTTAAGTGCGGGCCATCACATCCAATTTGTGATGATTCCGGCTGTGCATCGGAGAAGGGAGGGATGGTGTAACGGCTTGGGTGTCAGCCTGAATTCGGATCTTTTCTTCGGATGTGCACCAGTTTTTCAATTTCAGCAACGACGCTGCCGGATTGGTCTTTGACCTCGACCGTGAACCGGCGCTCGATTTTCTCCTGCGAACTCAGAGCTTGTCTGATTTCGCCGATCTGCTCGCCGGAAAGCCGGAAGCTGGCGGAAACCGTCCCGCGTCCAGGCCTTCGGAAGCGGATGGCGGCCGCCTTGTCCCAGACAATGTGATCCTTTCCCAAATTCTCAATCAGCATGACCATGAAGAAGGGGTCGGCCATGGAATACAGGGACCCTCGGTAGTGGGTGCCAACGTAGTTTCGATTCCACCAACGAAGCTTCATCTCGACGTCGATCTCTTTCCAGTCGAAACCGATTCGCCGCACTCGGATTCCGGCGCCCAGAAATGGCGGCCAGAGATTCAAGAATATTCGGATGCTGGATTTCAAAGTTGTTTTCACCTGGGGCCGGCTGCAGTTTACGCTCGCGTGGCCCGACCCACCCGCCACCGGCTCTTGATATTCTAATTGGGGTAATCATGCCGTCTCGTCCCAAGGGCATCGCCATTGTTCTGCTGACGCTCAGCCTCGCCGGCGGCTGTGCGCGCCCGCCTGCCGACAGCGGCTCGAACTCCGATCCGCAAAAACTGCCTTTCGATCGCCACGGGCGCGCGGATGGAATTTCGCCCAGCCAGTCGCTGATTCCCTCCACCACGAAGTTGCCCGAGGGGACGCCCCTCCCAATTCGGCTGCAGAGCGCGCTTTCGAGCGCGTCCTCTCATGCGGGAGACAGCTTCAGCGCAACTATCGATGAACCGGTCGTGATCGAAGGCCAGGAACTGATTGCTCGCGGCACACCCGCTACCGGACGCGTGCTCGAAGCCAGGCCGGCGGCAAGCTCGCGAGGAAGTTCGCGCGGAGATGTGCAGGAACCGGGCTATCTGCGGCTCGTGCTGGTGAGTTTGAACGTCGGCGGCCGGACTGTGGTGATCGAGACTTCCAGCCTGTTCGTCAGGGGCGGCTCCCGCGAGGAACGAAACCCGGCGGCCGGCACGGCGCCTGGCGTCAGTAAAGACAAGGATAAGGATAAGGATAAAGATAAAGATACGGATAAAGATAGAGACAAAGACGTTGTGTTTAGCGTCAATCGCCGTCTCAACTTCCGTCTCGCCCGGACAGTTGATTTGCAATAACGCTGATTGGTAATAATCCGAGCAGCCGCTCTCTCCGGGGGACGCCTATATTTGGACCCCCGGCTATTGGGCCTACGACTACGACATCTTTAATCGGGGGTTCTGCCGTTAGAAGGGTCGCTTGAAGTTGCGACGTCGAGGTCCACTTGCAATCGTTGAACGGGATTGATGTCCGGTGGGTAGCAGTTGCCGTCCTTGTTATAGGTAGCGAAGCAGCGGCGGGCGAAATCGGTTCGCTTCGGCGACTGAGCAAATTGCCAGACGTCGGCAAATCGAATTCCGCTCGCTTCCGGCGAGAGATCCTTTCGTGCAACGGAGCAGCCGGGGGAGGGCGGACACGAGTCGTTGACGACCCAGTATTTTATTTTTCTTCCGCCGGCATTTTCCCGGATATTCTCAGCGGTCACGATGGCGGTGCCGGAGCTTTCTCTCGCGGCAATACCGGAACAGTACACCCCCGCAGCAAAGTGCGCGGAAGTCACCCGATCAACCCACGCATGAAGATAGGCGCGTTGTCCGGGAAGGAGGCGGCCGCCTTGCTCCTGGTCGAGGAAAATAATCGTCTGCGATGGAAATCCCTCGGCGCGCGCCGCCGAAACTGCCACCGCCGCATCGGAAGCCCCCAGCCTGGCCGCATCACCCGCCGATTTGATCTCCGCGTAGGTACGGCCGTTGAAAAGAACCAGGAAACCGAAACCTGCGGCTTGGACAGTCTTCCGCTTTCCTGTCCAGGAATTTGTCTTCGCCCCCGGCGGAGTGTTTAACCAATAGCCGGAATAAAAGAATGTCTGGCGGAGAATCTTCAGGTTCGAGTCGCCGGGATAGTCGTTGCGATCAAAGCCGAGGTATCCAGGCTGCGCCGGATGTCGGCTTGAGTTCGGCATCACCTGAAAACCGACGGTCAGGAATGCGACCCCCGCGATAAGCAGAGATGCTCTCATTTTGGGACGTGCCGCGGCGCTCATCTCGATGTCAGACCGTCATCTCCGCGTCTTCTCGGCGGTCAGGTTTCGTCCCTGCCGCCGGCAGCCGCAGGCGGAAGGTGGTGCCGGCTCCGACGATAGAATCGAATTCGACCGATCCGTAGTGCCACTGCATGATCTGGTAGGTTTGCGCCAGCCCGATTCCGCTGCCGCCTTTGTCGCTTTTGGTGGTGTAGTAGAGTTCAAAAATCTTCTCCTGAGCTTCGGGCGGAATGCCGCAGCCCTGGTCGCGCACTTCGGCGAGAATGGTTTCGTCATCGCGCCGGGCCGTAAGGGTGAGTATTCCTCCCGCGGTCATGGACTGGACGCCGTTTAGCACGAGGTTCAAGATCGCCTGCTTCATCAGGTCGGCATCGACTCGCACCCTCAGCGCGTCCTCATCATTTTTTCGTTCCTGCACCACGCGCACGCCGTGACGCGCGCCATCGGGGGTGGCCAGTACCGATACATCCTCCAGAAGCTTCCGCAAGTCCACTTCTTCCAGCCGCAGGTCGCGGGGACGGGTGAAGTCGACCAGGATTTGCACCACGCGGTCGAGGCGGTGAATTTCGTTGCCGATGATGTCCATGTGGCGGCGGGTTTCAGGATCGTCCTGCTGCAATTTGTTTTGCAGCAACTGCAGGTGCAGCACGATGGCGTTGATGGGATTCTTCACCTCGTGCGCCACGCCCCGCGTGAGCCGGCCGCTGGCGGAAAGGCGGCGCGAGATTTCAATCTCATTTTCAATGCGATGGACCGATTCGGCATCGCGCATCGTCAGCAGCGCTCCGATCGGGGTTCCTTTCTCCTGAATGAAGTCGAGCGAAACCTGCACCCGCCGGCCATCGGCGGCTTCGAATTCGTATTGCACCAGCGGCCGCTGCTTCTGGAAGGCGGGCAGAACCACCGCGCCCAGAACGGTTCCATCGGAGAAGATTTCTTCGGCGCTGCGGCCCAGAATTTCACGGCGCGGGCGGCCCAGAAATTTTTCCGCCGAAGCGCTCACCAGCACCACTCGCGAATCGCGCGTGAACAGCATGAGCCCGTCCTGGAGCTTGGTCATAACCTGCTCGACGTTGTCCTTTAAAGCCGAGAAAATCTCGTTGGTATCGCGAATCTGGCGGCCCAGGTGCGCGATCTTCAGCGATACCAGGCCCACCTCGTCGCCGGCGCTGGTCTCCTCGTCGGGCAGGACGTTGCCCGCGCTCGCGCTGTCGAGGTCGCGGCTGATAGCTTTCAAGGGGCCGAGCGCGACATTCGAAACCACCGCCGCCAGGACCAGCGAACAAAAAATAGCGACCACGGAAAAGAAAGCCGCCTGCTGGAGTTTCGGCGTCAGTTCGTTGCGCAGAAAAACGGTCGAGACGCCTACCCGAACCCCACCAAAAGCTCGGCCGTCGAGTTCCAGTCCGATGCTTACGTCGTAGACCGTGGCGGGCGCGTAGAGCAGGCGCAGTTGACGGCGGAAGCCAGCGTCGCGCAGCACCGCCAAACTGGGACGCTGGGGAACCGGTTTACCGTTCAACGCCGGATTTGTGTCGAGAATGGCCACTCCGTTCGGATCGATGATGGCGGCATCGTAGACGATGCGGGAATTCCCGACCAACGCTTCCAATTGATCGTTCAGGTTGGGATCGGTCTGCAGATAACTGGTGACGGCGGCACGCATCGCTTTGGGATTGCTGGTGTCCACTCGCGTGCTGGTGAGATCCGGCACGGCTTTGGAGGCGGCGTACTCGAGTGAATTGGTGACCTGAGAAGCGGTTTCATCGGCCCACAGCAAGCGCTGGCGGAGCAGTTGCGACAAATAAAACCAGGAAAAGCCAACCACCAGCGCCGTGAACAGCGAGGTGATCGCGAGCACGATGATAAATTTGCGGCTCATCGAAAAGCAGTTCTCAGTTCTCGGTTCTCAGTTCTCAGTGAGACCCACAAGACGTTTTCTGAGAACTGAGAACTGGGAACCGAGAACTCTTCGTCACTCCTCCGCGGTCATCACCGTATCCGGAGCGCGCCCATACTCTTTCAGCTTGTTATGCAGCGTCTTCAAGCTGATGCCCAGTAGCTCCGCGGCTCGCGTTTTGTTGTTATTCGTAGTTTGCAGAGTCTTGAGGATGAGCAATTTCTCCGCTTCCTCGACCGTCGTGCCCACGCCCAGGTGCACGGCATCAGGATCGTTCACCACCGGCCGCACGCTCTGCCCAAAGCCCGGCGGCAAATGCTTGGTTTCCACCAGTCCGCCCTCGCAGACGATCACGGCGCGTTCCAGAGTATTGCGCAACTCGCGCACGTTGCCCGGCCACGAGTACGTCTGGAACATGTTGAGCACGGCCTCGCTCACGTCCGCCACCTTGCGGTCGTGCTTCTGGTTCATGTCCGCGAGCAGGCTCTTGGCTAAGTCGCGGATATCCTCTTTATGCTCGCGCAGAGCGGGCATATGAATATTGAAGACGTTGAGCCGGTAATAGAGATCCTGGCGCAGTTCCCCGTTGGCCACGGCATCGTCGGGAACCTTGTTGGTGGCGGCAAGCACGCGCACGTCCACCGAGGTCTCGACCTTGCTGCCGAGCCGCCGCAGTTTGTGGTCCTCCAATACGCGGAGCAATTTGGCTTGGGTGCCCACCGGCATCTCGCCGATCTCGTCCAGCAACAGGGTCCCGCCTTCGGCCAACTCAAAACAGCCGGTGCGGCGCTCCATCGCGCCCGTGAACGCGCCCTTTTCGTGGCCAAAGATCTCGCTCTCGATCAAGGTTTCGGGAATGGCCGCGCAATTGATAGGGATGAAAGGTTTGGTGCGCCGCGGACTCAGATCGTGGATAGTGCGCGCCACCAATTCCTTGCCCGTGCCGCTCGCTCCGGTGATTAAAACCGAGGCCGTGCTCGGCGCCACCTGCTCGATCAGGCGGAAGATGGCCTGCATTTGCGGGGAGGCGCCCACCAACACCCCGAGGGCCCCTTTGTCGCGCAAGCGGCGGCGCAGCGATTCGTTCTCGGTGCGCGTGTTGAGGATCTCGCCGATATTGGTGAGGATGGAGCGCAGCCGGCGGAAGTCGATGGGTTTCTCGATGTAGTCATGCACCCCTAGCCGCCCGGCATGAAATGCCGTTTCGGTCGCCTTCTGGGCGGTGACCATCACCACTGCGACCGACTGCGAAAGGTCCGCCAACTTTTCCACCAGTTCCATCCCGCCCATGCGGGGCATCTTGACATCGGTGATCACGATGGAAGGAGCAAAGCTGGGGATCTTTTCCAGAGCTTCCACGCCATCGGCCGCAGTGTCGGTGCGATAGCCCCATCCCGAGACCAGTTCGGCCAGCCCGGTTCGTTCGTTCTCTTCGTCTTCAACGATCAGCACGCGTTCTTGCGTCATAGTTTCCCGGCCGAGGCCCAACCAGCATTATTCAGGGAAGCGCGCCGCCCCGCAACCCGGTCGCGATGCGGCAATATCAATTTGAGATGAATCGAGCGGAAACCAGGGACGCGATTCGCAGTAGCCGAGAATTGTACCGGCTTTTCATTCTTCTCTCTTTGGCAAAATGGCCGTCTTGCTGTAGAATTCGGTGTTTCCCAGTTAATCCTATCCGTGCGGGCCGTAAGGCTTTGTGGATTCCAGTTCTACTAAATAGCTTGTTGTGGATTTCGATTCGGAGGAACTCAATGTCACTTTGTCACGAAACTTACCGGAGATGCGCGAGTGTCGCGCTCGTCCTGGCCCTCGTTGTGATTGCGTTGCCGGCTTTGCTGAACGCACAAACCGCGCCCAAGGCGCCAACCGCGGAATCGTCGGACTACACGCCTCAGTGGGAAGTCTACGTTGGCTACATGTGGTTGAACCCGGGCGGCAGCATACCGGATCCAAGCAGCCCCCCTCAAGTGGGGCTCAACCTGCCGGGAATGAAAAAAGGCTTTGCTACAAGTCTGTCTTACAATTTCACCAAGAACCTGGCTCTCGAAGGCGATTACGGCGGGGACTGGTCGAAGCAGGCCAATGAAGACGCCTTCAGTATCGGGCCGAAGGCCACTTGGCGCGGAGAGAACGTGAACTTCTTCGCCCACACTTTGATCAGTCTGAACCAACTCAAGCCCAAGAACCTTGTCACTTCCAGCAACGGCATCGGCGCCATTTTGGGCGGCGGTATTGATCTGAAACTCTGGCGGCCGGTTACCCTCCGCCTTTTCGAAGCCGACTACGAGTACGCGGTCCACGATTTTGCCAGTAATGTCCCGGCTGACGACTCCTCGTTGCGCCGTCCGACCTACCACGGTGCCCGCCTGACGGGTGGCCTCGTGTTCAACTTTGGCGGAGCGCCCGAAGCTCTGGTAGCGGCGGCCTGCTCCATCGACCACAACGAAGTCATGCCCGGAGAGCCGCTGCACGCGACCGTCGCCGCCAGCAACTTCAACCCCAAACACACCCTCACTTACACCTGGGCGAGCAACGGCGGCAAGATCGAAGGCAAGGATACCGGAGCTTCTATCGATACCAATGGCGCGGGCCCCGGCAGCTATACCGCCACCGCCACCGTCACCGACCCCAAATCCAAGAAGAACAACACGGCGAGTTGCACCTCCAGCTTCACGGTGAAGCCGCGGAATCCGCCGCAGATTTCCTGTTCGGCGAGCCCGTCTTCGGTCCAGGCCGGCACTTCGGCAGCCATCAGCTGCACCTGTACCAGTCCGGATAACGTTCCGGTTACCGTGGGCGGATGGACCGCGAGCGGCGGCAGCATTTCCGGCAGCGGAAACTCGGCCACCCTAAACACCACAGGCGCCTCGCCAGGTGCCATCAGTATCAGCGCTACTTGTACCGACTCGCGCGGCTTAACGGCTTCGACTTCGAGCACGGTGACGGTTCAAAATCCTCCGCCGCCGCCACCGCCGCCACCGCAAGCCAGCAAGGTGAACGAGTGCCAGTATCCAAACGTCAAGAAGCCTTGGCGCGTGGACAATACCTGCAAGGCCGAGCTGGACGATGTTGCACTCAAGTTGCAACAGGATCCGGATGCCAAGCTGGTGGTCGTCGGAAACGCCGATCCGAAAGAAAAGCGTAAGAACCTGGCGGCCGAACGCGCGCTGAACGTGAAGGCCTACATCTCGGGAGGCGAAGCGAAACAGAACATCGACGCCAGCCGCATCGAGGCGCGTACTGGAAGCGGAGGCACCATGACGACGGAACAGTGGATCGTTCCCGCGGGTGCCACCTTCCCCGGGGCCGGCACGACGACCCCGGTCGATGAGATGAAGGTCAAGGCGGTTCCGGATCATCCGAAGCCGATGGCCAAGAAAAAAGCCGCGAAAAAGGCCGAGTAAGATAAATGGAGGGACTGGACGTCTCGCCCTTCCCTCCACAACAGCACGGAAGGCCGGTGGGTTCGCCCCTACCGGCCTTTCTATTTATCGGGCCTTAGGTAACCTTGTCCGAGCCATGCTAGCCTGTCAATGTGGGCGCAGGCGAATATTATTCGCAGGGGTCAATCTACGCGTATGGATTCCAGAGTGAAAAGGAACGTTCTTCGCACAAGTTTGTTGCTTCTCGCCATCGGCTTTTTGAGCACCTCACTGCTCGCTTCCGGAGCCTGGCAGGTGTTGGGTCCGGATGGCGGCGATGCCCGCAGCCTGGCGTATGACGCGCACAATCCCGATCACATCCTGCTCGGCACCAGCACCGGCCAGATGTTCGCTTCGCACGATTCCGGACGCACCTGGTCGCGCCTGGCACGCCTCGGTGGCGACGACTACGTCCTCGACCACATCTCCATCGATCCGCAGGACTCCAACCGGATCTATGTGTCGGCGTGGAGCGTATCGAGTCAGAAGACCGGCGAGATTTTCCGCACGCGCGATGGCGGGCTCAATTGGGATACCTTGCCCGCCATGCACGGAAAATCCATCCGCGCTCTCGCCATGTACAAGGGTGATTCCCGCATCATGGTTGCCGGCGCGCTCGATGGCGTCTTCCGCAGCAAGGATGGCGGCGATACCTGGGAGCGGCTGTCACCCGCGAACTCCCCTGAGGTCAAGAACATTGAATCGATCGCGGTCGATCCCAAAGACCCCAATACCGTCTATGCCGGAACCTGGCATCTAGCCTGGAAGACTTCCGATGCCGGCGTCAACTGGCAGCACATTAATAAGGGCATGATCGACGACTCCGACGTGTTCTCGGTCATCGTCGACCATGACAATCCCGCGGTCGTTTTCGCCAGCGCCTGCTCGGGGATTTACAAGAGCGAGACCGCCGGCAACCTGTTTACGAAGATTCAGGGCATCCCGTTCTCGGCGCGCCGTACCCGCGTGCTCAAGCAGGATCCGACGAACGAAAATATCGTCTATGCCGGAACCACCGAGGGCCTGTGGAAGACCGTGGATCTGGGTAAGGTCTGGAAGCGTGTGAGCAGTCCTGATGTCGTGGTGAACGACGTGATGGTCGATCCGCGGGATTCCAATCGCGTTCTGCTGGCTACCGACCGCAGCGGCGTGATGGCCTCGACCGACGGCGCCTCCAACTGGACCACCTCAAATCATGGTTACGCGCATCGCTATGTTTCCGCGCTCCTGGCCGACAATAAGGACGCCGGCACGCTCTACGTTGGCGTAGTCAACGACCGCGAGTACGGCGGCGTGTTCTATTCCCATGACGCGGGACAGCACTGGCTGCAGAAAGCGGCCGGCCTCGGCGGAAAAGACGTGTTCGCTCTGAAACAGGCTTCCACCGGAATGCTCGTGGCGGGCACCAACCATGGCGTGTATTTCCTCGATCGCAACGGCAGCGAATGGCGTTCGATGAACGTTGTGGTTATCGAGCATACTTCGACAACGATGCGCAAAGAATCGAAGAAAGCGCTCACCAGGACTTCTCTGGAGAAAAAGGAACTGGTAGCGCGCGTCAACGATCTGGAACTCGGTTCGGCGCGCTGGCTGGCGGCGACCACTACCGGCGTCTACTCCACTTCCGACCAGGGCAAGACATGGAAAGGCGGCCAGATTCTCGGTCAGACGGATTTCGTTTCGGTGCGGGCTGAGGGATCCACGGTAGTTGCGGCTACCCGCGCCAGCGTGTTGGTCTCGAACGACAGCGGCTCAACCTGGAAACTGGCGGGCCTGCCGTCGTATCTGGTCGGCATTCGCAGCGCGGCCATTGCTTCCAATAGCGAGATCATGATCGCCGCGCGCGAAGGCGCGTTCCGCAGTGGAGACGGCGGCGCGACCTGGGAGCATGTCGTCAACGGCCTGCCCGCCAAGGACATCACGTCGGTGAGCTTCGATTCCACCCACAAGCGCCTGCTGGCCACCAGCGACGCGACCGGCGTGATCTTCGAAAGCCGCGATGGTGGACGTTCCTGGGAACGCGGCCCCGACAGCGGATTCCCGCTGCGCCGGCTCAGCATCATTGGCGGACGCTTTGTGGGCGCGACTCCGTTTGATGGCGTCATTCTGCAACCGGAAAACGAGTCCATTAGCGCAGTCGCCGCAGCCGGCAGCACCGAGTAAAACTGAATCTAAGTTAGCAGCCACCGGGGAAGCGAAAATGCTTCCCCGGTTTTCGTTCAGGGCCATGCTTACGGAGTAGGGGGGAAAGCTGGCGGGCCTGGCTCACGGGTGCCGTCCTTGCGTTCTTGACACACCTGGGAAACAATTCCAGTGGGCGCCACTATGCGGTTTACGTACCTGCTCGCGATTGTGCTTTTGCTGGGTTTTGCGGCGGTGGGAATGGCCTCAGGGCAGGCGGAGCCGACGGGCGGGAATTCCGCCGGACAAGGTCCCGCTACGCCGGCTCCAGCGGAGCAGGCTCCTGCCGAAAGTACTCCGGCGGCGGGGAAGAAGGCGCCGGAGAGTGCGGCGAAGGCAAAAAACGACGCCGTTTCACCAGGCACAAGTTCGGCGAGCCCAACCACGAAACGCCGCAAGCACACACCGGCGCCGGCGTCCGCTCCGGATGGCGGTCCGCGGAGGGTTGTGGTTCGCGAGGGTGGCGCGAGCGAGCCCACGGCGCAGATTGTGCCCGGCATGACTCCCGCCGAAGCTGCCCGCCAGCGCCAGAACGCGGAACGGCTGCTAGGTTCTACCGGCGGCGAACTCAAGCAATTGGCAGGACGCGCGCTGGACGCGCGACAGCAGGAAACCGTGGAACAGATCCGGAACTACATGGAGGGTGCGCGCTCGGCGTTGCAAGAAGGCGATGTACGCAGGGCGGACACGCTGGCAGAGAAGGCGCATTTGCTGGCGGAAGATTTGGCCAGGCATTAGGGCGCGGTTCTTCCGGGATATTCCGACACCTGAAACCGGAGACCCTCTATTCACTGGTGAAATAGTCGACCGTTACCGGGTTCTCAAATAGCGAGTAGTCGCGCGTCACCACCGTGATGCCGCTGTCGGTGACGAAGTAGCGCTCGCGGTCGGCTTCGGCATCGTAGCCGATCGTCGTCCCCTCGGGGATATGCACGTCGCGGTCGATAATGGCTTTGCGCACGCGGCAACTGCGTCCCACATTCACGTGCGAGAACAAGATGCTGTTCTCGATCTCGGAGTAAGAGTTGACGCGCACATCCGGAGAGAGCACGCAATTCTGGACGGAGCCGCCGGAAATAATGCAGCCGGAAGAAACCAACGAATCGAGGGCGCGCCCGGTGCGGCCGCTTTCGGCAAACACGAATTTCGCCGGCGGGTACTGGCGCTGGTGAGTTCGGATCGGCCACGCCTCATCGTAGAGATTGAAGACCGGAGAGACGGAAACCAGGTCCATGTTGGCTTCGTAGTAGGCTTCGAGCGTGCCCACATCGCGCCAGTAGAGCGCTTCTTTCTTGTTTTCGTCGACAAAATTGAAAGCGTAGACACGATAGTCACCCAGCATTTTGGGCAGGATGTTTTTGCCGAAATCGTGACTGGAGTCGGGATCCTCGGCGTCTTTGAGCAGCACCGGAATGAGCACTTCCGTGTTGAAGATATAGATGCCCATCGATGCTGAAATTTTCGTTGGATCGTAGGGCGATCGCAGATCGGTTTCCTTTGGTTTTTCGAGGAAGTTCGTGATGCGATGGTCGTGGTCGATGTCGACGACCCCGAAATGGCGGCATTCCGCTGGATCGGTGGTCAGTGTGGCCACCGTGACGTCGGCGGCGGCGTCCTGGTGCTGCTTGAGCATGCGCCCGTAATTCATTTTGTAGATGTGGTCGCCGGAGAGGATGATCACGTACTTGGGCTGTTCGGAGCCGATGGAATAAATGTTCTGATAGACCGCGTCGGCCGTCCCCATATACCAGTTTTCGCTGACCCGCTTCATGGGGGGCAGAATTTCGATGAACTCGCCGATTTCACGGCCGAAAATGTTCCAGCCTTCGCGGATCTGGCGATTCAACGACAGCGCCTTGTATTGCGTGAGGATAAACACCCGGCGCAAGCCGGAGTTGACGCAGTTGGAGAGCGTAATGTCGATGATGCGGTAGATGCCGCCGAAGGTTACGGCCGGTTTTGCGCGGTCGCGGGTGAGCGGATAGAGGCGCTCGCCGGCGCCTCCGGCGAGCAAGATTCCCAGCGTATCTTTCATCGGCACACCTAGGATGCAGCATTCCATGCGAATGCTGCTCCAGTTCAACGCGAAATACTAGCACATGGCGACGCGGTCTGACGGTACGGTTGGGTAGTGTCCTAAACTTGCGTTGAAGTGGTGGGGGTTGCCTTACTGGGCGCGCTTGTTCCCGAATAGCGCATTGGCCGAAAGCAAGAGTGCAGCCATGATCACAGTGGCACCTGCAATTTGAATCCAAATATTCCAACCTTGGTGTTGAGAAAAATGCATCCACGTACCAAAAGCAATTCCGCCCACCAGAATATGAGCAAGTCGCTTCATGCCGTCATCTTACTCTGCGAACACGTGCTAGGCGAGGAGTTCCCTTACGCTCCAGATGTTATTGGCAAGTCCGCTTCCATTGCTGGCGTAACCCGAAGAGTCTTGTGTATCCGGCAGAAATTGTAATAGGCGGAATGCAGGGCGCAAGCCGCTTTCAGATTGTCGAGTTTTTTGGAGAACGCATTCGTAAGCCGAGTGAAGCGCCGGATAGCCATTCGCATCGTAGCAACGCAAGTTTAGGACAGTACCTGCGTGTGAACCCCACGCAGGCACGGACGGGTGAGGACGCCGTCTCTCCACCACCAATCATTAGCAGTGCACAATCTTGTCGCTCTTGATGCCCCGCGTAGCGTTTCTTGAATCCACCACCAGTTTCGATTCACTGACGATCTTCTTGTAGTCATAGTCAGTGTGGTCGGTGACGATGAGCACGCAGTCGTACTGGCCGAGATTGTCGAGCGGGGTGCACTTCATCTGCAGGTCGTACTTGCGGCCGCGGCCGACGAAGGGGAAGTAGGGATCGTTGTAGCTGACCACAGCGCCCTCCTTTTGCAGCAGTTCGATGATGGTGAGGGCGGGCGACT
>Ga0209415_10010658_pt1 | contig 15579 bp, 5 predicted proteins | sample PeaSoiSIISIP2007_FD_187696 | JGI IMG/M metagenome (GOLD analysis project Ga0209415, IMG submission 187696) | Peat soil microbial communities from Weissenstadt, Germany - SII-SIP-2007 (SPAdes) (version 2) | ecosystem: Environmental > Terrestrial > Soil > Wetlands > Peat | place: Germany... | reverse complement strand
GCAGCAGCCGGATCCCGCCGTTCTCTCGCTCGAAGAAATGAAAATCACCGTCCGCATCGACAATGGCGATGCTCGCGTCTTCGTGCGTCAGATCTTTGCCAATCACACGGCGCACATCGAGGAAGGGAACTACCTATTCGCGCTTCCGAGTCACGCCACCATCTCCGATTTCGCCACCTGGGACGGACCCACGCGTATTCCGGCCGTGATTCTTGAGCGCAAGCGTGCCGAGGAAATCTACAACCAGCTCAAGCAGCAATCGATCGACCCTGGCCTGCTCGAGATGGGAGAACGCGGCTCGGAAGAGGCCAAGCGCACCTCGGTCTTCAGCGCGCGTATTGTTCCGATTCCGGCGTATGGAACCAAGCGCCTGGAGATCGAGTATCACGAGTCGATTCCGGTGGAGAATCTCAAGTCTTATTTCGCTATCCCTTTGCGTCCGGACGCGTATTCGGCCCAGGCCGCCCGCCATCTTCGGATCAACTTCGAACTGCACTCGGCGCACGCCATTCGCAACTTTCAGGCGCCCGCCAAGACCTTCGCTCTGCAACTCGATCACTGCACGCCGCACCTCGTCGAAGGGCACTTTGAAGGCGAAAACGTGAATCTTGGGGAAGATTTCGTTGTCACCTACGATCTCGATCCCGCCGCGTCCGACAGTCTTCAAGTTTTGACCTACCGCAACCCGATCAGCGGCCAGCCTTCGCCGACGGAGACGGCGCCCATCCGCAGTACGAATGAGCCCGGATTCTTTGAGGCCGAGGCGCTGCTCGGCTTCGAACAGAGCGCGATTCCAGGCGGAAATGCGCCGAGCGCCGCGCCCCAGACTATCGCTCCCAAAACCATCATTGTTCTCTTCGATACATCGCTCTCCATGCAATGGGAAAAGCTGGAGCGCAGTTACCAGGCTTTCGAAACTCTGCTGCGGACCCTTCAGCCGTCGGATCATTTCGGCCTCGTGCTCTTTAACAGCGAGACTCAGGTCTTGCCGCTAACCACGGCGGATGTGGGCAATATCAAGCATGCGATTGAGTTCGTCCGCGCCAGCCGCCTGCGCGGAGGTACCGACATCGAACGCGCGCTACAGACCGGACTGCAGCAAGCCGCCGCTCCGGGCGCAAGCAATTCCTATCTCGTCATTCTAAGCGATGGCGGCGCGACTCGCGGCTCCATTCAGAATGGAAAACTGTCGGCGTGGTACGCGTCGGCATGGAAGCAACTCCCGGAAACTCAGCGCCCGCGTACATACATCCTCGCCGTCGGCGACGACGCCAATTTGCCGCTGTTTCGTCTGCTGTCGCGCCAGGACGGACTCGTCGAACATGTGCTCTCAACCGAGCCCATGGACTTCAAACTGAATTCGTTTCTTTCGAAGATCGGCCGGAGCCCCATCGGCCAGTTGCAACTTTCAGTCGCGCCCGAAGCGGCTGTCGATAGCGTCTACCCTTTGCAGGCCGCAACTTTCTCCGGATCGCTCGCTTCCTGGGTTGGTCGTTACCAGAAGCCGCAAGAAAACGTCCGCTTCAAGGTGGCCGGTGTGCGCGACGGAGTTCCGCTGGCACTCGACAGCAACGTCAATTTCCCCCGCGAATCCTTCGAGCACTCGCAACTGCCGCGGCTCTGGGCGCGCGCCCGGGTTGACGCCCTGCTCGAAAAAATCGAGCGCGAGGGCGAGGACCAGGCCACCATCGACGAGATCATCCGCCTCGCGCGCCAGTACAAGTTTGTTACGCCCTACACGTCATTTCTGGCCGTTCCGCGCGCATTGCTAAGGCCACGCGTCATTCGCCCGGGTGATCCCGTACTCCGCGTGAAAGCCGACGAATCCATAGTCTCGGTCATCGCGCTGTTTCCGTTTGGACTAGTCCAACCGCTTCGCTATCTCTCATCGGAAGATATCTGGCAGACGCGCTTTCTCGCTCCCACCGACATGCAGGATGGAACCTACACGGTACGGCTGATCCTGCGCGATCGGCTGGGGCATACCTATCGTGAATCAAAAACGTTCGTGATTGCGAGCAAGCCGCCGGTAGTGGAAGTAAAGCTAGACCGCAAACGATTTCAACGCGGCCAGACGATCAACCTGAAGGTCAGCGCTTCCCAGAGCACGCGTACGCTCGTCGCCCACCTGGAAGGTGCAACGCCGGTCGACCTCAGGTGGGATGCGAAAGCTGCCGCCAATACTGGCGATCTCTTCATTCCCGGACAAACCATTCCCGGTACCTACAAGCTGACCGTTACCGCCGAGGATATAGCCCATAACATTGGAACGCAGGAGGTGCAGATTGAAGTGCTTCCTTGATTTAAATCGAAAAAAAGTCGCAGTAGTTGCGCTCATCATTGCCAGCGGATTGGCGTTCTCTGCGGTTGGCGAGTTGCCTTCATGGATTCGGAACATCGAATCTGGGAGCGCACTGCAGGCCGCTTTCTTCCGCATGATGTCGCTGCCCGGCGGCGCCGTCTTTTTTCGCCGGCCCCCGCGCGAGACTCGCCCAGCGCTCTCGGACCTCATCAAATCCCAGCCCGGCAAGGCCGAGCTCTATTCCTTGCGTGCGCTGGAAGACGAGCAGCAACTTGACTTCGCTGCGGCCGAATCCGACTGGAAATCCTACGTCGAGAAATCTTCCGACAAAATTAGCGCCCAGTTGGCGCTCGCCGATTTTTACCACCGGCGCCTGCGTCCTGCCGACGAAATCAAGACTCTGTCGCTGGTTGCCAATGCATCGCCAATCCCAGCAGAAAGACTTACGTCTCCCGCCGAGCAGCAGTCTTGGAGATCATTCGACCGCATCTTCGCCATAATTCAGGAGCAGGGCCTGCCGAAAGACGTTTCGATCGCACAATACCAAGCCTGGATCGCCCGCTATCCCCAGGAGCAGTCGCTCTACGCGCGTTTTCTCCAGTTCCTGGTTTCTCAAAAAGAGTACGCTGCCGCCGGAAAACTGATTGCCGACTACAGCCGGCAATTCCCCAACGACCGCATCTTTCCCGTGAAAGCGAAAGCGATGATCGAGTATCGTCAGGGCTCCGTGCGCGAAGGCCTGGCGGTTTACGAGCAGACCTTTCAGCCGCTCTGGGATCCGGAACTGGTCAAGAGTTATTTCGACCTGCTGCGCGAAACGCAGAATCTGCGCAAGTTTCTCGATCAGACTCGCGCTGCGCTCAACGCTAATCCCGAAGACCTCAACGCAACGGCGCGCCTCTTTTATTACTACCAGCAGCAAGGCAAGCTCGATGTAGCGCAACAGGCCATCGCCGATTTCCGCGGGCACAAGGAAACCACCAAGTCGCCCTGGACTTCGCAGGAGCTATACATCTGCGCGCGCTTGCTCGAAGACATTCATGCGTATCCCGAATCGGCGCGCTATTACTTTGCCCTCTACAACAGCAAGGGATTGCCGGACGGTCAGGAACAGGCGATTGCGGGCCTGACGAATCTTCTGCTGACTGCCCCAGAGACGCCCGTTCGCTTCGGTTCCGGCGAACTGTCGATGTACCGCGATATTGCCACCATGGACCAGGGACCTGGCTATTGGAACGGCATTCTCTCTTTGCTTTTGAACAGCACCCAGCCGGCTTCGAAATTCTCGGAAGAAGAGGAGCGCGCGGTTCCGTATTTCCACCGTGCTCGTGCCGTCGAACTTCTGGCTTTGCTCGATGCGAAATTCCCTGCATCTGCCCATCGCCCCGAACTTCATACCAAGTTGCTTGAGTTCTGCGCCAGCGTTGGCGAAAGCGATGCAGTTATTCACGACGGCCGTATGTTCCTGACGAATTTCCCCAGTGCTCCGGAACGAACCTCGGTAGCTCTGCTCATGGCCGATGCTTATTCGCGCAAGGACGACAGCGCCAGCGAGTTTGCCATCTACGATTCCGTTCTGCAGGAACTCGCCGCCAAAACGCAGAACGTGCCTCTCGGAGCAGCGGAAGGGATCAACTCGGCCAACTATGCGTGGAACTATTCCCCAGGCGTGTCTGGCGCTGGTGAAACCGAAGTCGAAAATGACGAGGGAGGGGAGCAAGACACGGCCGCGACCCCGGAAAACGCTGCTCCCAGGCGCCCGGCCAGTCGCGCGTTCCAGGTCGGTTCGACTGCATCGCCCGTTCAACAAACCGGCCCCCGCTCGCCCGAGTACGCGCGAGTTCTAGAGCGTTATCTTGCCCGTCTAGTGCAAATGAAGCAGATTCCGCAGGCGCTCGCTGTGTTACGACGCGAGATCGACCGCAATCCCGACGATCCTGGCCTCTACGAGCGCCTCGCGATGTTTCTCGATCAGAACCAGCTAGGCAGCGAACAGGAAGAAGTGTATCGCCGGGCGATGGCGCGTTTTCCCGACCGGTCGTGGTATGACAAACTCGCGCGCTTTTATCTGCGGCACAAGAGAACTGACGACTTCGAGCAACTGACCCGCGAAGCGGTGAAGACTTTCACCGGCACCGACCTGGAATTTTACTTTCACAATGTCTATGGCAGCCCCGCGCTCTACCTGCGGCTGAACCAGTACGCCCACCAGCGCTTTCCGCACAATCCAGTGTTCGTGCGCAACCTGCTTTCTGCATATCAAACGCGCGAAACGCGCGACCCGGTCGCATGGGAAGCGCTACTGCGCGAGCATTGGTTTGAAGAGTCCGCTCTCCGCAACCAGTTCTTCGAATACCTTTCGCGAACAGGCAAGCTGGAATCTGAGCTGAGCGCTTTACGCCAGACTGCGCCTGATGCTGCCAGTTGGGAAAGTAATCCTGCCGCGGCGAATTTCATCGCCTGTGCCGATCTCTGGCAGTCACATTTTGAAGCGAGCGCGCCGGTGCTGCAATCGCTGGCTGCCCAATATCCAGCCGAACCCGAGATTGCTCATACCGCCTCGTCCGTCTACAGGTCCCTGGCCTATTTCGATCCCGCCGACACAGCCGTCGCGGTCAGGATCGAAGACAACTTGCTGCAAGCGAATCCGCGCGATACCGAAATCATGGCCCGTATCGGCGACATTTATGCCGACCGCGAACGCTTCGCCGACGCCGCCCCGTATTGGGAGCGCATCCCGCAGGTAGTTCCCGGTCAAGCCGGCGGATATCTGGAAGCGGCCACGATCTATTGGGACTATTACGATTTTGACAACGCTCTCCGCGTGCTGAACCAGGGTTGCGATCATCTGCACGATCCGAATTTGTATGCCTACGAAGCGGGCGCGATCTATGAGAACAAGCGCGACTACGCTCACGCCATCGAAGAGTATGTTCGGGGATCGCTCAGCGGATTACCAGACTCGCCCGCTGAACTCCGATTACTTGCGCTGGCGCGCCGCTCCAAATACCGCGACCTTGTCGATCGGGCGACCGCCCCCATCGTGGAGTTGCCAAATCCGTCGATGCAGGCCGTGTTCCTGCGCGTAAAGGTGCTGGAAGCGGAGAATCGCAATCCGGAGGTTGAAACGCTTCTCGATTCACGCGCCACGCGTGCAACCACGATCGAACAGGCGCAGGAAATCGAAAATCTGGCACAACAGAAATCACTCGAAACCGTTCGCCAGCACGCGCTGGAAAAACAGGCCGCGCTTACCACTGACCCCGTGACTCGCCTTCAACTTCGCTACGCGCTGATTCAGTTATACGAAGGCCGGAAGGACTTTCAGTCGGCCGAGAAAACTGTAGTAGCTCTCTATCGCGAGAATCCCAAGATTCTCGGAGTCGTGCGCTCGACCGTCGACTTCTACTGGCGCACGAAAAACTATCCGCAGGCGATCTCGGTCCTGCTGCAGGCCGCCAAAGAAGCCTATCCCGACCTGAGCCAGCAGTTCACCTACGAGGCTGCGCGCAAGTCGACCGACGCGAAAGAGTATCAGCGGGCCCGCGATCTGCTCACTCAGCTTCTGAAAGATTTTCCTTACAATGCCGAATACCTCGCGGCCATGGCCAATGCATACGCGCAGGCGGGCGACGACCATGGACTGCAGCAGTTCTACGCCGATAAAATTGCGCTCTTCCGCAACGCGCCTCTGCCGCCGGACGCCCGCAAATCGCAGATCGCCGTCTTGCGTCGTGGTCTGATCCCGGCGCTCACCCGCATGAAGGACTATCCGGGCGCGGTCGATCAGTACATCGAGCTGATCAATAATTTCCCCGAAGACGATACGCTCGTCACCGAGGCTGCGCTCTACGCCCTTCGCTACCAGCGCCAGCAGCAACTCGTGGATTTCTATGCGAAGACAGTAACGCAGTCGCCGCGCGATTATCGCTGGTCGATGGTGCTGGCCCGTATTCAGACCAATCTCGAGAACTACCCGGCCGCAATTGATGTCTATGCCAAGGCGATCGCCATCCGCCCCGACCGAGTTGATCTCTACACTGCGCGCGCTGGACTTGAGGAGCGCCTGATGCGCTTCGACGATGCCGCTTCTGACTACGAAAAAATCTACCAACTCGCATATCGCGATCCGCAGTGGATGGAGAAAGTGGCCGCAGTTCGCGCTCGCCAGGGCAAAGAAGACGCAGTGGTCGCCGCGCTGCAGGCAGCGCTGATCGATGGCCGTCCGGAAAACGCGACCAACTACTTCGAGGTGGCGCGTCGTCTCGAATCCTGGGGCATGCTCACCGCGGCCCGCTCTTTTGCCGAGCGCGGAATCAAGACCGCCGGTCCCGACCTGCTCGCTGCCCCCGAGTACCAGGGTGGCGCGAAAACCTACGTTCGCATCATGACTCGCTTACGCCAGCATGAGCAGGCCTACTCCACCATGCAGAACGCCTTGGCAAATGCCGCATCGAACTTACCCGTCCTCAAGGAGCAGGTCGAGAAACAGGGAATTGCCGCCGTGACCGATCAGCGGTGGCGCGACCGGGTGCTCCAAACCCGCATCAACACTGCTCGCGACGGCATGGCTGCCGTTCTTGGGGAGATGGGAAACACGGTCAACACCTACTTCACACCAGAGGAGCGGGGCGCGTTCGCAACTTTCGCCGAGGCCAAGTGCAAAGGCATGAACCCCGTCGACCTCGAGAGATTTGCGATTCCTCTGGCCGAACATGCCGCACTCAGCGACCAGGAATCTCGCTGGCGCTTCCAGTTGATGATGGAGCGGCCAATCGCGTTTCCGAATTCCCGCGCAAGCGTGCAGCCCTTTATTGATCTTGAACGCCGCCGCCGCCGCTTTGCCGAATTGGGGTCAAGTCTGGAGCAGTACGGAAAGGGAGTGCCATCGATGTGGGGCACCGCGCCTCTTCTCGCCGCCGCCGATGCCTATCGTTCCGCTGGCAACGAACCGGACGAACTCCGCGTCCTCTCCAGCGTTTTTTCCGCAAGAGGTATGGACGTGACCCGCCAACAACGTTACTTCCAATTGCTTCTGGCGCGCCAACCGCAGGAACTCGTGCGCATCGCATCGGCGTGGCCAACGCCATCGGGTGAGCAGGCAGCGAACTACATAGTCGCGCACGGGAGCGCCCAACTGGCGCACGCCGCCGTACAGAGTCGAGGAAATCTTCGCGCGCCAGTCTGGAACAAATCCTACAACGCGCTCGTCGGACTTTACTTTGCCGAGCCCACCCCGGACGTAAACAACGCGTTTCTCGGCGCCCTCGGCGACAGCACCATTGCCGAGCGCCTTGCCGCCCCTGCCGATCGCTCGCAGCAACTCGCCGGCAATATCTGGTTCTACTACGGCTCGCGTTACGGCGAATACCTGGGCACAACGAAAAAGGAAACAACCGGGTTTGCTAACCCCGAAGATTTTTTGCCCGCAATCCTCGAGCAGAGCCCGGCCACGTCCGCCGGATACCTGACTTTGGCCGACTACTACGCCGGCGCCGGTGACAACGTCCGCGCCGTTATGGACTACAACCACACTCTCGAACTCTCTCCGAACCGCCCCGAAGTTCTCGACAGTCTTGCCGTCGCCAACTACAAGCAAGGCAATCGCACCGTCGCTCTCGCCGCTTGGAAACAGGCCTTCGATGTGCTCTCCAAGCAACTTAACAGCGCCCACGTTCCAGAAAGTTTCTGGACTGATTTCGGGCGCACTTGCGATCAACTCCGCACTCGCCACCTGTATGCCGGCCTCCAACCCGATGCCGACGCCATCATTCGCACCTACCTCCGCCATAACGGCAATTGGCGTTCGAATGCTCTGCTGCAACCGGCGTACGCGGCCGTCGGCGATCCGGCGTCCGCGACCGCATGGCTGTTGGACATCTCTTCCGCTGCACTGGATCCGGCACGGATTCTTGCCGACGTCGCCGACGCCTCCTGGATCCCGCTCGCCGAGCGCGCGTCGGTCTATCAGCGCATTCTCGAGTCCAAGCAGAATTCCTTCAGCAAGCTCACCGGCTTGGAACGCGATAACGCCCAACAGGAGCTCGGCTCCTGGCAAGTGCGTTGGATCACATACCTCGTCCGTACAAAAAAGTACGCGCCAGCCGCCGACGCCAGCGCCGCTTTGCCGAAAGAGACGCGCGAGGCGCAGGCGCGCACGCTGGTTCCGCTCGACCTCCGCGCGGCCGCGCAACTGGGAACGCTGGACCAGAAAATTGCTGGGTACCACGGCCAGCCCCAAACTGTTCCTGATTCGGCCATCCTCCGCAGCGCCGCTCGCCAGCTCTTCGAGAGCGGGGACAAGCAATCGGCGCGCAAGATTCTCGAATTCGTCTTCGCTCGCGAAATCGACGAGCATCAGCTCAGCGCCGCCAACTTTCTGGGCCTGGCGGAGATTCGGCTTGTCTCGGGAGATACGTCCGGTGCTCTTGATCTGTTGCGCCGCCTGGTGGTCGTCGTCGGCAATCCGTTTGAGAATCTCGATCCTGCCGCTGCTCTGCTGGAGAAGGCCGGTCACGACGCCGAAGCCGTCGAGTTTCTCGATCCGCTGGTGAAATCGGCGCCGTGGAATGCATCGTATCGGCTGCGTCTGGCCAAGGCGAGGATCGCCGCCGGTCAGGATGTTGCTTTATCCCAGACCGCGCTCGTGTCCATCGCCTCGGGAGCAAATGCGCCCTACGATCTGCGGATCAAGGCGCTTGCGCTCGGCGGACGGCCTCACTCCGATCTCGGAAGTGGCGAACTGAACCTGCTTGCCGGCAATCCCGCCGCCATCTCTGCCGCTGCCGCTGACCAGCCGCATTTCTACGCCGCTCGTATCCAAGCCGCGCAGAATACGGCGGAGACAAAAACTAAAATCCAACTGCTCAGCCATTGCCTGATTGACTTTCCGCGCCGCAATGAAGCTCGCGTCCCGTTGTTCCTGACCGCAGCAGGTTTGCGCTCCGACGAGTTCGCTCTCGCGGTGCTCGAACCGCTGCTCCAAACCCAATTCCTTGGACAAAATAGTTCCGGAGCCACAGCCGAAAACGAAGTTGAAACTCAAGCCGAAGCCGCAGTCGAACCGATCGTCAGTTCCGATAGCGACGAGGAGGACAACGGCACAGAGTTGACTTCGGCCGTCGCCGGCGTGGCGCTTTCCCGCGCTCAGCGAGCGCAAGTGGCCGGGACGATTGCCGACACGATGACGCGCCTCGGCCGGCTCGGCGATGCCGTCTCTTATTTCGAAATCGCGCGCCGTTCCGAGAAATTGCCGGCAGCTCGCCAGCAACTCGCCCACAAGATCGCGGTCGCCAAAGCCGAGCTGCGGATCGAGCGCCAAAATGCCGCGCGACAGCCCCTTTTGCACGAAGCTCTGGAGCAGGATCGCGTAGTTCGCCCCCGCCTCGTGGCTCGCGCCACACCCGCGCCAAAAGCTGCGGCCCCAGCGGGTTCAAAGCAGGCAGGTTCAAAGCAAGGAGGCAGCAAGCAATGAAACGCATCCTCATCTTCGCGGCAATCGCTCTGGTCTGTGTGGGAATCGGCCGAGCAGCGCACCAAGCCGCGCAACCGCCCCAGCCGCCGCTTTCGAAACATGTTCCCGCCGGGCCGCTTCTCTATTTAGAGGCGCAGGACTTTTCTTCATTGCTGGAGGACTGGAATTCCTCCGCTGAGAAAAAGCAATGGATCTCGACCAGCAACTACGAGGTCTTTTCCCGCTCGCGCCTCTTCCTGCGCCTCAAGGGAGCGAGCGATCAATTCGCCGCTGCGGCCGGGTTTTCGCCCAACATGAATTTCCTCTCGCAAGTTGCCGGAACCCGCAGTGCTCTCGCGTTGTATGACATCGGGAACCTGGAGTTCCTCTACGTGACGTATCTGCCGTCGGCGAAATCCATGCAGACCACGCTCTGGCAAACGCGCGCCAAGTTTGAGCCGCGCAGCGCCGGTGGAGTAACTTTCTACGTTCGGCGCGACCCGGAATCGCAGAAGGAAGTTGCTTTTGCGGTCTCCGGCGATTACCTTCTGCTCGCGACGCGGGAAGATCTTCTGGCGGATGCGCTGCAATCGATGTCCGGAAACCAAGACGCCGCGAAAAACCGCACCGAAGCCCGCACTACGGCCCGCACCATCGAATCCGAGCCCTGGTGGTCGCAGTCGGTCGCCTCCGCCGGACCGGCGGGCGATCTGCGCATGGTGATGAATCTCGAAAAGATTGTTCCGAGCCCGTATTTCCGCACCTACTGGGTGCAGCAGAATATTACCGACATGAAGCAATATTCGGCTGCCGTTTCCGATTTGTTCCGCTCCAGCAAGGAATATCGTGAGGAACGCGTCTTACTTCGGAAAACTCCACCAGCCCCGATTCCCGCGGAAGGACTGGAGGCGGCTGCCGATCTAGTTCGCCTGGTTCCCGAAAGCGCCGGCATTTACGAAGCCAAGGCGAACCCCTCCGCCGATTCCTGTCTCGATCTGATCGAAACCAAGCTCCTGGCGCCGCATCTCGGTCCAGCGCCTGCTTCTGAAATTGCTCCCCAGGTGCAATTGACGTCGGGAGAAACCGGGAGCAGTTCCGATCTCGAAACGCGTATCGATCAGGCGGCCGTCGAACGCCCCGTTGCGTCGCAGAGCACCTCTACCTTGAAAGACCTGCTCGGCAAAACTCAGATTCTGGCTTCGCTCCAGATGCAAACAACTCAGATTCAATCAACCCAGCCTCAAACGACCCAAGCGCAGTCGACCGTGCGCGACCAGTCTGGAGTCTTCATCCGAATTCACTCCGCCATTGTTCTAACAGCGGCGTCGGACTGGAACGAAGCCGCCGTTCAATCCGCGGTGGCTGAGTTTGTCCGCCCCGGTCTGACCGCCAGCGGATATGGAGTCGCATGGCAACAGAAGTCAGGCTTTGCGGAACTCGATGGCCTGTGGCCGCTCGTGGCTACCGTTCGCGGCAGGTATTTGTTGGTCGCCGATGATCCCGGCTTGATCGAGGCGATGCTTGCGAACTTCAATCGAAAGCCGGATCTAAAAGCTGCCGCCTTCGTCGCCGGTTTTAATCACGAGGGTGAGCGGCCGAATTTCGCTCGCTTCTCCGCTTTGGTCGACCGCCCAAGTCTGGCGCAATCCAATGGCAATTCCAATGACAGGCAACCGCAGTTTTTCGCCGAGAACATGGCTAGCCTCAGCCGAACGCTTGCCGGCGTTTCCGCCGAGAGAATCATGGTGCGCGTCGAAGGAGATAAAGTTTTGCAAACGGTCACCTACTCGTGGTCCAGATGAGGATCGCCGCATTATTGCTGACGCTGGGCATTGTCGCGCTATTTTCATCCAGTGGACGCACACAGAATCCTGGCGAAAGTCGCGCGGATGGTCGTGCTGATGATCTTGCAGGCGAGAGCAGACCCTTGCTGTTTGCCCAATCCGCCAGCCAGTCGCTCAACCGCGATTTCCCCAGCGCCGACATTTCGTTTCTTCTGCTCGACGCACAAACCGGCACCGTACTCGCCTCGCGCTGGGACCATCCGGAGACGCCGATCCCGCTAGGTTCGTTGGTGAAGCCTTTCCTCGCGCTGGCCTACGGAGAACTGCACGAATTCAAATATCCAACTCACACTTGCCGTGGAACCGCGACGGGCTGCTGGCGTCCCCGTGGCCACGGTTCCGTCGATCTGACTTCCGCCATTGCGTACTCGTGTAATTCCTATTTTCGGTTGCTCACGGCCGGTATGACCGCTGCGGAAGTTTCTCCGATCGCGACTCGCTTCGGTCTGCAATTGCCTGCTCCCGGAATCGCCGGACCTGCTCTCGCCGGTCTCGGCACTCACGACCTCGACGTTCACGATTTGCATACGCAATGGCTGATCGCGCCGATGAACATGGCTCGTGCGTACCTGGAACTGATTCGTCGCCGCGAGCAACCGGCCGTGCAACTGGTGTTGAGTGGAATGGAACTATCCGCGCGGCAGGGAACGGGCGCTGAGGTCGGCCGCGCAATCCCGCACACTAGTGCCCTCGTCAAAACCGGTACCGCGCCGTGCACTCATGCGAGACATGCACCGGGAGACGGTTTTGCCATCGTGTTGGTGCCAGCCGATCAGCCGAAGATTCTACTGTTAGTCCGCGTTCACGGCGTTCCGGGAGCGCAAGCCGCCAGCACCGCCGGAGAAATGTTGCGCCGAATCGAGCCCAGCGCCGCCGCTGGCCAATGAGATTGCTAATGCCGAGGAAAGTGCGAATCCAACTCGCGATAGCGATCGCCGCGCTGGTGCTCGGAAGCTCCCTGTCGTCGGCCGAAAACGTTCGCATCGGCGTGCTGGGCCTGTTCCACCCCCGCGAGTTTACCGTGAGCGCAGCGGACGGCAACGCCATCGTAATTCACACTGGACAAGAAATAATCGTGCTGGAAAAAAGCTCTGGTACAAATGCCGCCCAAGTTCGCGCCGCTGGAAACGGTATGGTGGTTCGAGTGGGAAGCCGCGCCATCGACACTTTAACCCTCACGGTCAGCGGCCGGGCGAGCGGTCCAGCAGATTTCATCCTGGCCGTTCCCGGAAAGATCACGCGTCACTACCGCGGGACCCTCGAGCTAAAGCCAATTTCTGGAACTGGCGAACTGGTTGCGGTCGTCGATATGGATCTCGAAACCGCGGTTGCTTCCGTAGTGGCGGCCGAAAGTCTGCCGGGCGCGCCGTTTGAGGCCCTGAAAGCGCAGGCCGTCGCCGCGCGTTCTTATTTCGTTGCCGGAAAAGGCCGCCATTCCGAATTCGATTTCTGCGACACGACACACTGTCAGTTTCTGCGCGAACCGCCGGGGCCAGGCAGCGCTGCCTCCGAAGCCGCCGTCGCCACTCGCGGTTTGGCGATGGTCTACGAGTCTCGGCCCTTCGCCGCGATGTACACGCGCAGTTGCAGCGGCCGCACCCGAACGCCGGTTGAACTCGGTCTGTCTTCGGGCGACTATCCTTATTATTCGGTCGAGTGCGAGTATTGCCGTAAACACCCCGAGCATTGGCGGAGCCAAATTTCCGCGCACGATGCCGCCGCTCTGAACAGTAACGACGAGGCGGCACGTTTGAAGATTGATCGCCGTCGCGGCTGGAGCACAGTTCCGAGCAACAGCTTCACCAAAAAAAGCGAAGGCGATCATGTCATTCTCGAAGGGATTGGCCAAGGACACGGGATCGGCCTTTGCCAGGCGGGAGCAAGCGCCATGGCGGAAGCAGGCGCGAACTTCCAACAGATTCTCAGCCACTACTACCCCAACACAACCGTCGTCAGCCTCGAACGCGCGGCTGCGGCGCGATAGTTCGTAAACGGTTTTGCTAGTCGATGCCTGGTCTAATTCTGTAATCTGTCATTTGGGAAGTTTGATCGCGTGCGGCCGAGACTCAAACTACAAAATTACCCGATTACCAAATTACGAATTGGCAGAAAGAGTGAACGTGCATGAGGGTTCTAGTCACAGGAGGAGCGGGTTACATCGGCAGCGTAGTTGCCGGGGAGCTATTGCAAGCCGGGCACGAGGTTGTCATCTACGATAATCTGAGCCACGGCCATCGCCAAGCTGTGCCGAAAAACGCTGAACTGGTAGTCGGCGACTTGGCGGATCGCGCTGCCCTTGACCATCTGCTCCGGTCGCGCGCGATTGATGCCGTTATGCATTTTGCAGCGCTGATCGAAGCGGGCGAATCCATGAAGGCTCCAGAAACCTTCTTCCGCAACAACACCGCGAATGCGCTGACCCTGCTCGAGGCGATGCTCGCCACCGGAGTCAAGCGTTTCGTTTTCTCGTCGACCGCAGCGCTTTTCGGCAATCCCGAGCGCACTCCGATTGAGGAGGACGATCCTCTCCGCCCGACCAACGCCTACGGCGAATCGAAGTTGCTGGTGGAGCGGATGCTGGGGTGGTTCCACCAGATTCACGGCCTGCGCTATGCCAGCCTGCGATATTTCAATGCTGCGGGCGCGTCTCGTCCCGATCGAGGCGAAGCGCACCAGCCCGAGACGCATCTCATTCCCCGGATTCTCGAAGTTGCGCTCGGCCGCGCGAAACACGTGAACATTTTCGGCACCGATTACCCTACGTCCGACGGCACCTGCGTCCGCGATTACATACATGTCAGCGACCTGGCGCGCGCCCACGTGCTGGCCCTGAGTGCACTGGAAAAAGCATCCGAAAGTTTCCGTCCGCTGATCTACAACCTGGGCAACGGACAAGGCTTCAGCGTGCGTCAGGTGGTCGAAGTGGCGCGGCAGATCACCGGACATCCGATCCCCGTAATCGAATCGCCCCGCCGCGCGGGCGATCCGGCGGTGTTGATTGCCAGTTCGGAAAAAATTCGCCGCGAGCTGGGCTGGCAGCCGAAATTCCCCGACCTGAAAACGATTGTCGAAAGCGCATGGCAATGGCATCGCAGCCATCCTGACGGATACCAAAATCGGTAAGTCTGCCTACTAAGAGGCGAGTTTTGACCTGCAAGATATACTTTAAGAGTGAGAGTCCCTCATGAAAGCCGCGAAGCGGCGTAAGAACACAGCCCACGGCGCAAGCCGTGGGTAGATTTGCGAGAAACGACGGTAGCCCCGCAGGGGCGAAAGAAATTAATTCCTGATATTGAACGGAGTCTCCATCGCTCGCTGCGGCTGCACAATGACGAGGAAAGCCGTCTTCGAATAGTTGCAATGGGTCTCGAAAAACAAATCGCCTATGCCAGAAAGGTTCTGCCGTCGGCGACCTGGCGCGCGCTGCAATCGCCTGCGCGCGGACCCGTGCACCTGATCTTCGCCCTGGCCGATCATTTCGAACCGGCCATCGTTCCCGAAGACGGCTATCAGCGCGTCCCCCGCGCCGAGCAGGAGCGTCGCCTGGAATGGTGGACGCGCGAATATCCCAAAGCCATCGAGGGCTGGCGCGACCACGACGGGCGTCCGCTGGTCCACACTTACTTCTATCCCGCAGAGCAGTATGACCAGGGCTTGCTGGAGATGCTGGCCGAGCACTGCCATGCTGGTTGGGGAGAGGTCGAGATCCATCTGCATCACGGAATGCAGCAGCCCGACACCGCCGAAAATACCCGCCAGTTGCTCATCGAACACCGCGACAGGCTGGCCTTTCGCCATCGCTGCCTGGCGGTTGAAGGAGGTTCTACGCGTCCCGCATACGCTTTTGTGCACGGAAATTTTGCGCTCGCCAACTCCGCTGGCGGACACTTCTGCGGCGTCGATTCGGAGATGCAGATTCTTGCCGAGACCGGCTACTACGTCGACCTCACCATGCCGAGCGGCATCTGGCATCGCGCGCA
>Ga0209415_10010657_pt1 | contig 15581 bp, 13 predicted proteins | sample PeaSoiSIISIP2007_FD_187696 | JGI IMG/M metagenome (GOLD analysis project Ga0209415, IMG submission 187696) | Peat soil microbial communities from Weissenstadt, Germany - SII-SIP-2007 (SPAdes) (version 2) | ecosystem: Environmental > Terrestrial > Soil > Wetlands > Peat | place: Germany... | reverse complement strand
GGGGACGGCGGTGCCACGGGCAAGGCTCCCGGATTTGCGCTTCGCTGCATCCGGGCTACGGTAGGGGCATGACAACGTCCAACATCGAGCTCGATCCCGCCGGCACGCTTCCGGCGGACGGCGCCGCCGGCACGCTGGTCGGCCGGGCGTGGCGTCCCGACGTCGACGGCCCGTCGGTCGTCGTGGTTCGCGCCGACGGCGTCTTCGACCTGTCGCGCGAGGTCGCGACCATGCGCGACCTGTGCGAGGCGCCGCGGCCGGCCGCAGCGGTCGGCGCGGCCGCAGGCGAGCGCATCGGCACGCTCGCCGAGCTGCTCGCCAACACGCCGGAGCATCGCCGCGATCCGGCCAAGCCGTGGCTGCTGGCGCCGATCGACCTGCAGGCGATCAAGGCGGCAGGCGTCACCTTCGCGGTGTCGCTGCTCGAACGGCTGATCGAGGAGCAGGCGCGCGGCAGGCCGGAGACCGCCGCAGCGGTGCGTGCCGACGTGGAGGCGGCGCTCGGCGGCGCGGTCGACGGCCTGGTGCCCGGCTCGGCGCAGGCGACCGAGCTCAAGAGCGTGCTCCAGGCCAAGGGCCTGTGGTCGCAGTATCTCGAGGTCGGAATCGGGCCGGACGCGGAGATCTTCACCAAGGCGCCGCCGATGGCGGCGGTGGGCACTGGAGCGGCGATCGGCATCCTGGCGTCCTCGCACTGGAACAATCCGGAGCCGGAGATCGTCGTCATCGCCAATTCGCGCGGCGCGATCGTCGGGGCGACGCTCGGCAACGACGTCAATCTGCGCGACATCGAGGGCCGCTCGGCGCTGCTGCTCGGCCGCGCCAAGGACAACAACGCGTCGACCGCCGTCGGTCCGTTCATCCGGCTGTTCGACGAGCGGTTCACGCTCGACGACGTGCGCCGCGCCGAGGTGACGCTGAAGGTCGAGGGCCGCGACGGCTTCCGCCTCGACGGCGTGAGCGCGATGGCGAGGATCAGCCGCGATCCGGCCGACCTGGTGGCGCAGCTGATCGGCCCGCATCATCAATACCCGGACGGCGCGGCGCTGTTCCTCGGCACCATGTTCGCCCCGGTCAAGGATCGTGACGCCCCCGGCCAGGGATTCACCCATCATCTCGGCGACGTGGTGACGATCTCGTCGCGTCAGCTCGGCGCGCTCGTCAACGTGGTGACGACCTGCGACCGGGCGCCGCCCTGGACCTTCGGCAGCGCGGCGCTGATGCGCAACCTCGCCCGGCGTGAATTGCTCTGAGCTTCGCGTTGCGCGCTCCACGGCAGGTGATAGGGTCGCCTCCGCGGGCGCGGGATGGAACGTGATGACCGAGAGAATGGCCGGAGCCGACGTCCCGCGCGCGCCGCGGCTCAAGGATGCGATGCGGCAGGCTCGCATCGAGATGGCGGAGCGCACCGGCGTCGTGGTCGATCTGCGCGACGCCGAGCTCGCGCGTCTGGAGATCCTCAACGAGGCGCTCGACCCGGTCTACGCCGAGGTGCCCGACGGGATAGAGCTGTTCGATCGAGGCACCGTCGCCGGCGATCCGCCACGGCTGTGGATCGACATGATCGCGCACGTGATGATGGGCCGCGACAAGCGGGTCTACCGTTTCGTGCAGGACACTCGCTACGGCCGGCGCGTGATCGCCGAGACCGCCGACGTGGCCGAGATGGCGGCCGCGGTGACCAGATACATCGCCCGCCGCCTGGTCGAGCGCGAGCGGGCGGTGGCCGGGGACACCGAGCTGCTGGCGAGCGACATCCTGATCGACGCGGTGCGCCGCCGCCGCCACCGCCGCCGCCTGGTGGCGATGCTCTGCCTCGGCCTCGTTCTCGGCTTCCTGGGCGGAGCGGCGGCCCTGTTCGCCTTCGCCTGGCTCGCGATGCCGCGTTAGTTGGTCAGCCGCACAGCCTGCGCCGCTCGATCTCAACGATGCCGTGATGACCCGGGCGCAGTCCCCGGGTCACGGCTTCGCATTGCCAGCCGCCCGGGCTCCCGGCGATCCGATAGAGATTGTACGACGCGGGATCGCGCCGCCCGTGCAGCGTCGCCGAAGCCGACGGCACGCCGGACACCGGCACGCGCGCCTGGTTCGGGCCGTCGAGCCAGACCAGCGACTGCACGTGGCTGTGGCCGTGGATCACCAGCTCGGCGCCGTGCTCGGCGATGACGCGGCGGAACGGGCCGGCATCGATCAGGCGCTTGAGCCGCTCCGACATGGTCGAGGTCGGCGGATGATGCAGCAGCACCACGCGAAAGAGCCCCTGGTGCGCCAGGTGGTCGAGCGCGTCGGACAGCCGCATCAGCTGCTCGGCGCCGAGCTTGCCGGTCGCGGTCACCAGCCCGGTGGGCACCGCCGTGGACAGCCCGATCAGCGCCACCTGGCCGCGCCGGCGCACGAACGGGAAGTGCGCCGGACGCCCGTGCGGGGCGGCGGAGCCGATCCCGTCGGCGCGCATGTAGTCGCCCCAGTGGCGCGCCGGATACTGGACGGCGGAGCGCACATAGACGTCGTGATTGCCCGGCACCACCGTGACATGGTCGGGCGGCCCGAGGCGGGAGAGCCACTGGCGGGCGGGCGCGAACTCGAGGTCGAGCGCGACATTGACGAGGTCGCCGGTCACCGCGATGTGGTCGGGATGGGCAGCCTGAAGGTCGTGGACCAGCGTATCGACCACTTCGGCACGGTGCGCGACCCGGCGGCGGCGGCGCCAGTTGATGATGCCGATCACCCGCTTGCCGGTGAGCTCCCTCAGGCGCGGTGTCGGCAACGGCCCGAGATGCGGATCCGACAGGTGGCCGAGCACGAACATCGGCGCCGTCATGAACTGCCGATCAGGATGCCGGCGAGGAACACCAGCGCTCCGCCGACCATGATCTGGAATGCGGCGGCGAGGAACGGCGTGTCCATGAAGCGCCAGCGGATCCACGAGATGGTGGCGAGCTCGACGACGACGACCACGACCGCAATGGCCGTCGCAACGGTGAAGTTCGGGATCAGGAAGGGCAGCGTGTGCCCGAGGCCGCCGATCGCCGTCATCACGCCGCACACCGCACCGCGCAGCCATGGGGTGCCGCGCCCGGTGAGGGAGCCGTCGTCGGAGAGCGCCTCGGCGAACCCCATGGAAATCCCGGCGCCGACCGAGGCGGCAAGCCCGACCAGGAACGTGTCCCAGGTGTGGTGGGTGGCGAACGCCGCGGCGAACAGCGGCGCCAGCGTCGACACCGAGCCGTCCATCAGTCCGGCGAGACCCGGCTGCACGTATTGCAGCACGAACATGCGCCGGGCCGTCTCGTCCTCCTCGGCGCGCGCGTCCTTGGTGAGAAGGGTCTCGCCCAGCCTTTCGGCGAGGTCTTCGTGCTTGTCCTCGGCCTCGGCCAGCCGGTCGAGCAGCTCGCGGACGGAGGCATCGCGCGCGGTCTCGGCGGCCTTGCGGTAGAACCGCGCCGTCTCGTATTCCATCTCGGCGGCGTATTTTCGCACTTCATCGAGGCCGAGCGGCCGCACCAGCCAGAGCGGCTTGTGGCTGACGAAGCCCTTGACGTCCTGGCGCCGGATCAGCGGAAGGTAGTCGCCGAACTTGGTGCGGTAGAGCTCGAACAGCATGCCGCGGTGGCGGACTTCCTCGTCCGCCATCTCGTCGAAGACCTTGGCGGAAGCCGGGAACTGCTGCCGCAACCCCTCGGAGAAGCCGCGATAGATGCGGCTGTCCTCCTCCTCGTTGGTGATCGCGAGGGCAAGGACCTCCTGCTCCGTCAGGTCGGCGAATCGTTTCAAGGGCAAAGCCTTTTGGTACTAATGGAGGCCATGCGGTTAACGGATGAGCCAGGGGGGCGCAAGCGCCGCGGTTGAGCAAAATTCAGGCATGTGCCGGCCCGGGAATGACCTAACCTGACGGGCGGAAAAATGAAACAAAATCGTTGGCGAGTGGCCCTCGAGCCTGCAGTCCGTCGCTTCTTCCACCTCTACTGGTGGTTGGCGCGAGGCATGACGCTCGGCGTCCGCGCCGTCGTGGTCGACGGCACCGGCCGGGTGTTCCTGGTCAAGCACAGCTACGTGGCGGGCTGGCATTTTCCCGGGGGCGGGGTCGAGGTCGGAGAGACGCTGCGCGATGCGCTCGGCCGCGAGCTCGTCGAGGAAGGCAACATCGTCCTCGCCGGGACGCCATCGCTGCACGGCGTGTTCTTTCACGATGCCCACTCGCGGCGCGACCATATCGCGGTCTTCGTGGTGCGGGATTTCCGCCAGGACGTCCCGCCGCGACCCGATCATGAGATCGTCGCCCACGGGTTCTTCCCGCTCGACGCGCTGCCCGACGGCACGACCACGGCCACGCGACGCCGCATTGCCGAAATCTTCGCCGGCGCGGCGGTCGCCGAGCGGTGGTGAATCGCGACTAAGCGAAGCGGCCGCGATCGTGCGGCGCGTCGAGGTCGAGAGCGGGACCGAGCGGCACGATGCCGGTCGGATTGATCTGCCGGTGGCTGGCGTAGTAGTGCCGCTTGATGTGGGCCATGTTCACGGTCTCGGAGATGCCGGGCATCTGATAGAGCTCGCGCAGGTAGTTCGACAGATTCGGATAGTCGACGATCCGCCTCAAGTTGCACTTGAAGTGGCCGACATAGACCGCATCGAACCGGATCAGCGTAGTGAACAGGCGCCAGTCCGCCTCGGTCAGCCGATCGGCGACCAGGTAACGTCGGCGCGCCAGGGTGTCCTCGATGCGGTCGAGCTCCGCGAAGAGCGCCCGGAAGGCCTCCTCGTAGGCTTCCTGCGTCGTGGCGAAGCCCGCGCGGTACACACCGTTGTTCACGTTGTCGTAGACTGCGGCGTTGACGCGGTCGATCTCCTCGCGCAGCTCCGGCGGGTAGAAGTCGGCGCGCACGTTGGTGCAGGCGTCGAACGCCGAATTGAACATCCGGATGATCTCCGACGACTCGTTGTTGACGATCGTGCGGCGCTGCTTGTCCCACAACACCGGCACCGTCACCCGGCCCGAATAGTGCGGGTCGGCCGCGACATAGACGGCGGACAGCAGCTGCGATCCCGCCAGCGTGTCGGGCAAGGTGGCATCGTCCGGCGTGAACGCCCAGCCCGGCACGCCCATCAGCGGCTCGACGACCGACAGCGAAATGGCGCCCTCGAGTCGCTTGAGCTTGCGAAATATGACGGTGCGGTGCGCCCATGGACAGGCGAGCGAAACGATCAGGTGATAGCGGGACGGCTCGGCGGCATGTCCGCTGCCGCCCGACGGCCCGGCGCTGCCGTCCGGGGTCACCCAGCTGCGGAACCGCGTCGGCGCGCGCACGAAGCGGCCGCTCGCCGTCTCGTACCCCCGGTCCTGCCAGACGCCGTCGACGAGCAGCCCCATGAACGTCTCCTTCTCATGCTTGCCGGCTGACGATAGACCGCTTCGCCGGTAAATGCTAAGCGGCGCGCCGGCCATGCCCGATCTGTCGCTGAGCATCCTTCCCGAGACCGCCGCGGACGCGATCGCGATCGAACGGCTGCACGAGCGCACGTTCGGGCCGGGGCGGTTCTCACGCACCGCGTTCCGCATCCGCGAAAAGATCCCGCACCGGCTCGACCTGTCGTTCACGGCGCGGATCGGCACGCTGCTGGTCGGCTCGGTGCAGCTCACCCCGATCCGCATCGGCGAGACCGCGGCGCTGCTGCTCGGGCCGCTGACCGTGGAGCCGCCGTTTCGCGAGCGCGGAATTGGCGTGGCGCTGATCGAGCGCGCGCTCGACGCGGCCCGCCACCAGGGGCATCGTCTGGTCGTGCTGGTCGGCGATGAACCGTACTACGCCAGGGCCGGTTTCCGGCGCGTGGCGAAAGGGCAGATGACGATGCCGGGCCCGCTCGATCCGCAGCGGCTGCTGGTCGCCGAGCTCTGCGACGGCGCACTGGCCGGCGTTGCCGGCCTGATCCGCCCGGATTGGGAGTCTGGCCTGTAGCCCGGATGAAGCCTTAAGGGCGTTTACGCCCGTCTTCGCGGACTATGGCGAAATCCGGGTGAGGCCTGCGGTGCTGGCCGGCCGTTCCGGCATTCCATGCGGGCTACGGCTACTGCAAGACGCTACCGTCCCTCGCGCAGCCATGTTGCGGCGAGGCTGCCGACCAGGAGCAGCAGGCCGAGCAGGCCGACGAAGATCGGCAGGACCCCGATCCCGCGCACCACGCTGGCGTCGCGCATCTTGAGGCCGATCCAGTCGTCGCCCTTGAAGGTGTCGCTCGAGCGCACCGAGATCAGCCGCGGCACCGTGACTCCGCCGGCATCGGCAAGACGGCGCACGTCGCCGCCGGTGGCGTTGGCGAGCTGAGCGAGCACCTCGGTGGTCGACGTCACCTCGGCGAACTCGCGCGGATTGGCCGGGCCCAGATTGGCGAGCGCGTTGAGCTTGCCATCCGTGGCGCGCCACAGGCCGAGCTCGTTCGCCTCGATGCTGGTGCGCCACACGCCCGGCTCGGCGGCGCTGAGCGTCAGCGTGCGGGTCTGCCCGCTCGGCGATGTCAGGATCACCGGCGCGGCGGCCTCCGCCATGGTCTGGCGCTGCACCGTGAGGTCACGGCCGCGCGCGGTCAGCCGCAGCGCCTCCTCCTCGAGATCGGGCTGTTTCATCAGCCAGTGCGACAGGCGGCGCAACAGATCGATGTGGGGGCCGCCGCCCTCGTAGCCGCGCGACCACAGCCAGATGTGATCCGACAGCAGCAAGGCGACGCGGCCTTCGCCTTCGCGCGAGAGCAACAGCAAGGGCTTGTTGTCCGGGCCCGCCATGACGGCGGTTCCGTTTGCGGTCCGGGTGTCGACCAGACGGAACCAGCGGCTCCAATGCGGCGGCTCGGTCTCGCTGCCTTCGAGCGCCCGGGTCACCGGATGGCGCTTGCCGAGATCGGTGAGTTGGGCGTGGAACGGCCGCTCCGTGATCTGCCCGGTCGGCTCGGCCGGCAGGATCACGTCGAGCGGGGTGCGCCAGATGCTGGTCGGGCTCGCATAGTCGGGGCCGGCGGCGACCAGCACGGCGCCGCCTTCGCGGACGTAGCGGGCGATGTTGTCGAAATAGATGATCGGCAGGACGCCCTGGCGGGCGTAGCGGTCGAAGATGATGAGGTTGAACTCGTTGATCTTCTGCTGGAACAGCTCGCGCGTCGGAAACGCGATCAGCGAGAGCTCGTTGATCGGTGTGCCGTCCTGCTTTTCCGGCGGGCGCAGGATGGTGAAGTGGACGAGGTCGACGCTGGCGTCGGACTTGAGCAGGTTGCGCCAGGTGCGCTCGCCCGCGTGCGGTTCGCCGGAGACCAGCAGCACCCGCAGCTTGTCGCGCACGCCGTCGATGGAAACGACGGCCCGATTGTTGATGGTGGTGAGCTCGTCATCGAGGGCCGAGGCTTCGATCTCGACGATGTTCGGCCCGGCATGCGGGATCGGCACCTGGATGTTCACCGCGCTGCCGATATTGACGGTGCGCCGTTCCAGCGTGTCCCCGTCGCGGCGCACCGTGACCTGCGCGGTGCCGGGAGGCACGCCGCTGTCCTCGACGCGGAACGTGATGGTCTGCGATTGCCCGACGATGCCGAAGCGCGGCGTCGATACCAGCACGACGCGGCGGTCGCGCTCGTTCGGATGCCCGGTGATCAGGGCGTGCACCGGCGCCGAAAAGCCGAGCGCGGCGGCGTCGGCCGGAACGTCGTGGACGCGCCCGTCGGTCAGCAGGATGGCGCCGGCGACCCGGTCGGGCGGCACGTCCGACAGCGCCGCCCCGAGCGCCGAGAACAGCCGCGTTCCGTCGGTCTCGCCGTCGGACTGAGCGGCCTCGACCACGCGGGTCTCCAGCCCGGTGATGCGGCCGAGCCGGCGGACCAGCAGGTCGCGCGCCGCTTCGGTCTGCGCCAGGCGATCGCCGAAATTCTGGCTCGGGCTCTTGTCGACCACGACGACGGCGACCGAGGACAGCGCCTCGCGATCCTCGCGCGTGAACGACGGATTGGCGAGCGCCAGCACCACGAAGGCGAGCGCCACCGCACGGACCCAGGCACCGCGGCTGCGCGCCAGCAGCAGCAGCAACGCTACGACCACGGCGACGGCGACGGCCGCCCAGAGTACTTCGGGCGGGACGAGCGGTGTGAAGGCGATGCCGAAACCCAATGTTGTCATTCCTGTTCGTGCGGCCCTGTTCGTGAGGCCTGGCCCGCCGCAATGGCGTCTACGCCCGTGGTCACTGAGCTCCGGACGTCATTGGCGCCAAGCGGCCTCGGGTTCACTGCCCGAGCCGTTCGAGCAGCGCCGGGATATGCACCTGGTCGGCCTTGTAGTTGCCGGTCAGCGTGTACATCACGATGTTGACGCCCGCCCGGAACGCGAACTCGCGCTGGCGCGGATCGCCGGGTACCAGCGGCAGGGTGGGCTGGCCATCGGGGCGCGTCGCCCAGGCGCCGGCGAAATCGTTCGACGTGATCAGGATCGAGGATACGCCGTCGCCGGCCCGCGCCGGCCGCCGCGATTCGTCCTCGCTCTCCGCCGGCATTGCCTCGACCCAGAGCTGGCCCGAGGTGAAGCGGCCGGGAAAGTCGCGCAGCAGGAAGAACGTCTTGGTCACCACGTGGTCCCGCGGCACCGGCTCGAGCTCCGGAATGTCCAGCGACGTCAGGATCGCCCGCAACGCCGCCATGCCGGGGCCGCGGGACTCGCCACCCGGGCCGGGCGGCGCCAGCACGGCGTCGCGGGTGTCGAAGAGGACCGTCCCGCCCTGCTTCATGTAGGCGTCGATACGGGCCAGGGCCTCCGCCGGAGGCTTGGGGGAATCCGGGGCGACCGGCCAGTAGATCAACGGAAAGAACGCAAGCTCGTCGCGGCCGATGTCGACCCCGATCGGCTCGCCGGCTTCGAGCGCGGTGCGCTGGGCGAGGAACAGAGTGAGGCCGGTCAGCCCGCTCTTGCTGATCGCGTCGACCTCGGGATCGCCGGTGACCACGTAGGCGAGCCGGGTTTCCAGGGTGGTCTTCATGGCGAAATCGTCGGCCGGGTCGGCGATCGCGCGCGGAGCGGCGACCGTGATGGCGGCCGCGACCACGGCCGCGGCGATCACGGCGGCCGCGGCGCGGCGCCGCGGGATCAGGCGGCGAATGCCGCCGGCGAGCGAGAACACGACGAGCGCGTCGAGCAGCAGCAGCCCCAGCGCCCCGAGGAAGATCGGGCCGCGGAGGTCCTTCGGCTCACCCACCCGATAGGGCTCGCGACGGGCCGCGAGCGGAGCAAAATCGATCGGGCTCGGCCGGTCCGACGCGGTCAGCGTATTGATGGCCAGCAACCCTTCGGGTGGCCCGTAGTAGCCGGGCGGGTGGTCCGCGGTCGCCGCGCCGGCGAAGCCGGGAGGAACCGGGCGGGCGGTGGCGGGCGGCGGGCCGAATGCGCCGAAACCGTCGAGGATGCGGCTTGGGGGCACCGCCTCGTGGGCGGTGCCGGGCGCCTTGGCGCCGGCTTCCGATGGGGCACTGGAGCCGGCGAGAGAGACGATTCGTTTGAGCATTTCGACGAATGTGCCCGAGAGCGGCAGGTCCGACCAGCGGGTATCGGCGGTGACATGGAACAGCACCACCACGCCCTTGCCGCGACGCTGGGCGGTCACCAGCGGCGTGCCGTCGGCGAGCGTGGCCCAGGTGCGGTCGCTCAGGCCCGAATCGGGTTCGGCGAGGACCTGCCGGCTGACCGTGACGTCACTGGGAATCGGCATGCCGGAAAACGGGCTGTCGCGGGCGAAGCCGGCCAGTTGCTGGGGCTGCTCCCAGGTCAGGCTGCCGCCGAGAATGCGGCCGCCGCGGCGCAGCCTCACCGGCACCAGGTCGTCGTCGGCGGCAGCGAGCCGCGGGCCGGCAAAGCGTACGAGGACGCCGCCGTCCTCCACCCACCTGGTCAGCCGCTCCCGCGAATCGCCGGCGACGTTGCCGACGTCGGCGAGGATCAGCATCGGCAGGTTCTGGTCGAGAAACCGGCGCACCGCCTCGGCCGGTCCGGTGCCTTCGGAGAGCCTGACGTCGGCGAAGGGGTTGAGCGCGCGCGACAGGTAGTAGAGCGAGTCGAGCAACGGCTGCGCGGTGTCGGCGCTGGCGCCGGAAACGAGCCCGATGGTGCGCCGCCGCCAGCGCTTGTCGAGCAGCTGAACGGCACCGGCCGAGCGTTCGCCGGAGATCTCCAGCCGCGCAACGTCGTTGCGGATTTCGACCGGCAGATCGAGCTGTGCCTCGGTTTCGCGCTCGTCCGCCTTGAAGCTGAACTTGGCGTCGCCGAGCGGCAGGCCCTTGAGATCGAGCCCGCGGACGATGCCGGAATCCTCGGTTCCGATCTGGGCGCGCAGCACCTTGACGGTGAGCGCACCGGCCGCGTTGTCGGCCCCCGCCAGCGCCAGCGCCGGCTTCACGCCACCTTCCACCACGGTGACGGGCCGTTTGTCGAGGAGGCGGGCGAGCCCGGTGACGAATTCCTGAGCGCGGCCGAGATCGACCCCGTCGGAGAGCCAGACGATCTCGATGTCGCGCGCCGCCGAGAGGAAACGCGAGATCGGGGCCAGCGCGTCGGCGCGCACCACCGTGTGCGGCTTCGGCTTGATCTGCCGCAGCCGCACCCGCGCGGCGCCGGGAGTTTCCAGCGTGACGTCGCGGCCCGGCTGCGACAGCGGAATCACCGCCACGCCGCGGTTGTCGACCTCGGCGCGAGCGATCAGATCCTCGGCGGTGCGCAGGCGCGCGTCCCAGGTCGCCGCCGCGCCCCAACCGTCGTCGATCATCAGCGCGATCGGCGCCGCGACCGTGGAGGTGGCGAGCGGCGGGTTCCACAACGGGCCGGCGGCCGCCAGGATCACCAGGGCCGCCAGTGTCAGGCGCAGCAGGGTGAGCCACCACGGCGTTCGCGCCGGCGTCTCCTCCTTGGGCACGATGTCGAACAGCAGGCGGGCGGGCGGGAAGGTGATCTGGCGCGGTCGCGGCGGCACCAGGCGAAGCAGCCACCAGAGGACCGGAAGGCTCAACAGGCCGATCAACACCAGGGGTTGGGCAAAGCCGAGCGGCAGACCGGCGATCATACGTGCCTCCCGGGCTGGGCAGCCGCATGCCAGCGGTTGATGCCGGTACCGGCCGGTCCCGCTCCCATCTGCACGTGCAGCCGCAGCAGCAGATCGCTGGCCGGGCGGTCGGTGCGATGGACCGTGAAGCTCCAGCCGAGGCGGTCCGTCTCGGTGCGAATCTGCGCCCGGTGGCGCTCGATGCGCGACCGGTATTCGTCCCGCCACGCCTCGGCGCGGCCCGCCGTCACGCTGCCGGCGCCCTCGGGCTCTACGAACTCGACACGGCCGGTGTACGGGAAGGTCTCCTCGGCCGGATCCACGATCTGCACGACGTGACCGTGGGCGCCGGTTGCCGACAGCTGCGCGATGGTGCGCAGCACCTCGGCGGTCGGACTCCACAGGTCGGACAGCACCACCACCTCGGCGAGCGGCGAGGGCGCAAACGACGGCGGCAGGCTCGGTCGCTCGCTCTGGTCATGGACCATCGCCTGGGCGATCTTCTCGATCACGTTGCGGCTCGCGGTCGGGCGCATCAGGCCGGGAACCCCGATGCGCTCGCCGCCTTCGACCAGCACATGGGCGAGCGCGAACGACACCACCAGGGCACGGTCGAGCTTGGTCTCCCAGACCAGCGGCGAGGCGAAATTCATCGACGGCGAGCGGTCGGGCCAGATCCACACCGTGTGCGCCGCCTCCCATTCGAGCTCGCGGACATAGAGATGGTCGTCACGCGCCGAGCGCCGCCAGTCGACGCGGCTCGCGGCCTCGCCGGACACGAAGCGCCGGTATTGCCAGAAATTTTCGCCGGAGCCGGCGCGGCGCCGCCCGTGCAGACCGTGGATGACGGTCGCCGCGACCCGGCGCGCTTCGAGGATGAGGCGCGGCATGGTGGCGGCCAACGATCGCCCCCGGGCGGTGGCGCGTCGCGTCGGCTCGCTGTCGTAAAGGCTTCCAACCGGCTCGGCGGCCATCCGTCACCCGATGCGCGCCTTGAGACGGCCAATCACCGCCTCAATGGTCTCGCCGTCGGCACGCGCCGCGAATGTCAGGGCCATGCGGTGCTTGAGCACCGGCTCGGCGAGGTCGAGCACGTCGTCGATGGACGGCGCGAAGCGCCCGTCGAGCAGGGCGCGGGCGCGCACCGCAAGCATCAGCGCCTGGCTGGCGCGCGGCCCGGGACCCCAGGCGATGAGCTTGGCGGTCTCCCCGCCCTCCGTTCCGGGGCGCGCCGAGCGCACCAGCGCCAGGATCGCTGCGACGACCGACTCGCCGACCGGCAGACGACGCACGAGCCGCTGGGCCGCGATCAAGTCGTCGGCGGTCATCGCCGGCTTCGGCCGCGACTCCTCGGCACCGGTGGTGTCGAACAGGATGCGGCGCTCGGCCTCGAGATCCGGATAGTCGACGTCGACCTCCATCAGGAATCGGTCGAGCTGGGCCTCGGGAAGCGGATAGGTTCCCTCCTGCTCCAGCGGGTTCTGGGTCGCCAGCACATGGAAGGGTTTCGGCAGATCGTGGCGGGCGCCGGCGACCGTCACGTGCTGCTCCTGCATCGCCTGGAGCAGCGCCGACTGGGTCCGCGGGCTGGCGCGGTTGATCTCGTCGGCCATCAGCAGCTGGGCGAAGATCGGGCCGCGGATGAAGCGGAAATTGCGTTTTCCGCCCGGGCTCTCCTCCAGGACCTCGGCGCCCAGGATGTCCGACGGCATCAGGTCGGGGGTGAACTGGATGCGTCGGGAATCGAGGCCGAGCACGGTGCCCATGGTATCGACCAGCTTGGTCTTGGCGAGCCCCGGCACCCCGACGAGAAGCGCGTGGCCGCCGGACAGCACCGTGACCAGGGCGCGGTCGACCACCTGCTCCTGGCCAAAGATCACGGCGCCGATCGCGGCCCGCGCGGAGCGGATATTGGCGGCAGTGGATTCGGCAGCCCGAACGATCATGTCCTCGAGCTTTTCAAGCCCTTCTGCGCCCGGAACTGCCATGATTTTGTTCTCCTTGTTATCTTTCGGGGCCATTCTTTCCGCACACGCCCTGTGGTCGGACGTCATCCTGCGCTCGGATTATGCAATCAGCGCGCCAGACCGGATATGCGAATCTCCGATGCATTTCGTCACGGGACGAAGCTTACGCTATTTTTCGATCGTGGCGATTCCGGTTCGGCCGATCACGAAGACGCGATCGAATGGGGGTCGGCCATCTAACGTAGAGTAAGACCATGGCGAACGAAGGGCAGAGCCCGTTTCAGGGCGGACTGGACGGCCTGACGAGCGCGGCACGGCGTGCTGCCGCAAAGGGACCTCCGCCGGTCCATTTATGGAATCCGCCCTATTGCGGCGACATCGACATGCGGATCGCCGCCGACGGGACATGGTATTACTTGAAGACGCCCATCGGACGGGCGCCACTGGTGAAATTGTTCGCATCCGTGCTCAGGCGTGAGGGCGACAAGTATTTTCTCGTGACTCCGGTGGAAAAATGCGGGATTGCGGTCGACGATGCGCCGTTCCTGGCGGTCGAAATGATGGTCGATGACGGTTCCGGCGACCGCGTGCTGAATTTTCGCACCAATGTCGACGACTGGGTCGCGTGCGGACCCGGCCACCAGCTGCGCTTCGAACCGGAAGCGGAGACCGGTGGCCTCAAGCCCTATCTTCATGTGCGGCGGGAGCTGTGGGCCAAGGTCACGCGGGCGCTGTTCTACGACCTGGTCGCGCTCGGCGAGGAGCGCGAGATCGCCGGCATCCGCCAGTTCGGCGTCGCGTCGGGGCGGGAGTTCTACGTCATGGCGCCGGCCGAATCGTTGCGGGAGCACGTCTGATGGATGCCGCCGCGCCGGTGACGCGCCCGGTTCCCGGCCATGACGTATTCGATCGCGCCCGGGCGCGGCTCGGGCTGGCGGTGCCGCCGGGCCTCACCGACCCCGATGTCGTTCCCTCGCATGGTGACCATGCGCTCGATCCGCTGCGCCTGGCGATCGCGGACGTCAGGCCGATCCGGCCGGCTGCCGTTCTGGTGCCGATCATCGACCGCCCCGAGCCGACCGTCCTGTTGACCCTGCGCAACGCCGATCTGCCCGATCATGCGGGCCAAGTCGCGTTCCCGGGCGGCAAGATCGACGGACCCGGCGAGACGCCGCTCGAGGCGGCGCTGCGCGAGGCCTGGGAGGAGATCGGGCTCGACCGGCGCTTCATCTATCCGATCGGCTATCTCGACCTCTACATGACGACGCTCGGCTATCGCATCGTGCCCACCGTCGCCCGCGTCGATCCGCGCTTCGAGCTTGCGATCAATCCTTCGGAGGTGGCCGACACGTTCGAGGTGCCGCTCGCCTTTCTGATGCAGCCCGACAATCACCAGCGCCACAGCCGCGAATGGAAGGGCCTGACGCGGAGCTATTACGCGATGCCGTTCGGCGAGCGTTACATCTGGGGCGTCACCGCCGGCATCCTGCGGAACATGTATGAGCGCCTCTACGGGACGTGCAGGCTCTAGATGATACGCCCCGTCATGACCGAGCTGGCGTTGTTCCTGACGCCGTTTGCCGCCTATGCGGTGTTCCTGTGGGCGACGCGCGCCGGCGTGGTGCATCCGCCGTCGTGGTCGCCGCCGATCCTCGGCTGGCTCACCATCGCGGCGCTGGTGCTGATGGTCGGCAGCTTCCTGGTGATCGCGCAGTTCTCCGGCTCGCCGCCGCGTTCGACCTACGAGCCTGCCCATCTGGAGAACGGCCGGCTGGTGCCGGGGCGAATGCGGTGATGGACCCATCCGACCCCCGTCGCATCGCCGATACCGCGTGGCTCACCACCGGCCCGACGGCACGGCTGCTGGCGGTGCTCGATCGCGACCGCGAGGAGGCGCGGGTCGTCGGCGGCGCGGTGCGCAATGCGCTGCTCGGCGAGCGGCCGGGAGACATCGACATCGCGACCACCGCGCTGCCGGAGGAGATCGTCCGCCGCGTCGCGGCGCAGGGGTTCAAGGCGGTACCGACCGGGATCGAGCACGGCACCGTGACGGTCGTGGTCGACAGCGTGCCGTTCGAGGTGACGACGCTGCGCCAGGACGTCGAGACGTTCGGCCGCAAGGCGTCCGTTCGCTTCGGCCGCGACTGGAAGGCCGATGCCGAGCGGCGCGATTTCACCATGAACGCACTGTCGGTTTCTCCCGACGGCACGCTCCACGACCACGTCGGCGGCCTGGCCGATCTGCGGGCGCGCCGCGTGCGCTTCATCGGCGATCCGGCGATGCGCATTGCCGAAGACTATCTGCGCATTCTGCGCTTCTTCCGCTTCCATGCCGCCTACGGCCATGGTCCGCCGGATCGCGCCGGGCTCGCCGCGACGATCGCTGCCCGCGACGGCATCGACCGGCTGTCGCGAGAACGCGTGCGCGCCGAGCTCCTCAAGCTCATGGTCGCAACCGGGGCGGCGCCGACGGTCGCCGTGATGGCGGACACCGGCCTGCTCGGCAAGGTTCTCGGCGGGGTGCCGCTGACTGCCGGTTTCGCCAACATGATGGCGATCGAGG
>Ga0209415_10010655_pt1 | contig 15584 bp, 14 predicted proteins | sample PeaSoiSIISIP2007_FD_187696 | JGI IMG/M metagenome (GOLD analysis project Ga0209415, IMG submission 187696) | Peat soil microbial communities from Weissenstadt, Germany - SII-SIP-2007 (SPAdes) (version 2) | ecosystem: Environmental > Terrestrial > Soil > Wetlands > Peat | place: Germany... | reverse complement strand
CGTTCGATAATCGCCGAGGGCGTCGTTAAGGCCATGACGAAATTCAATCGTCGCGCCCCAGGCTCAAACATAGAGGAAGCATGAGGATTTACGAAGAGCTCTTCATCGTTAAACCGGATGCGCCGGAAGAGGAAGTCGATCAGTTCGTCGAACAGTTGCGAACTCAGTTGACGGCCGCGGGCGCCACGGTAGACAAAGTCGAAAAATGGGGCAAGCGCCGCCTGGCATACCGGGTGGATAAGTACCGCGAGGGCGCGTACGTGCTCCTGGAATTCACCGCCGAGGCGGATACCGTGAAGGAACTCGAGCGCCGCCTGCGCGTCTCGGACATGGTCATCAAGTTCCTGACGGTGCGCATCGATCAGACGCGCAAGCGGCTGGATAAGCGGAAGAAGCAGCGCGACAAGCGGGCCGCCAAGCGCGCCTCCAACGCGCCGCCGCCGGCTGCCGCCGCTCCCGGCGCACCGCAGAGCCCGGCCCACACGGCCGAGGCGCCGGCCATGCCTGGCCAGCCGAAGGAGGATTAAGCCATGGCGGAATTCAAAGGAAGACCCGGCAGCGCCGGACAGCGCCCCACCGGCGGCGACAAAGCCGTCGTTTCGGGGAAGAAACAGTATTTCCGGCGCAAGAAGATTTGCCGTTTCTGCGTCGAGAAGATGGACGACATCAATTACAAGGACGTCAAGACGCTGCATGCCTTCGTGGCGGAGCGCGGCAAAATCGTCCCGCGCCGCATCTCGGGCGTGTGCGCGCCGCACCAGCGGCGGCTCACCGACGCCATCAAGAAGGCGCGCAACATCGCCCTGCTGCCCTTCGCGGCGCAGAACTAGGGGCAGGAGGATACTCGCATGGAAGTCATATTGAGAGAAGACGTGGAAAAGCTGGGCAGCCGCGGCGACCTGGTGCGCGTGGCGCCCGGGTATGCCCGCAATTTCCTGCTGCCCAAACGCCTCGCCGTGGCCGCCACGGACGCCAACCGCAAGATCGTCGAACAGGAGCGCCAGGCGCACCTGCGGAAAGAAGCCCACCTGAAGGGCGAGGCCGAAGACCTGTCCAAGCTTCTGACCGGCGTCACCGTCACCATCCTGCAGAAGGCCGGCGAACAGGACCAGCTATTCGGCTCGGTCACCACCAAGGATGTGGCCGACGCCCTGGCCGCCAAGAACTTCACCATCGATCGCCGCAAGATCCAGCTCGACGAGCCCATCAAGCAACTCGGCGAGTTCAAGGTCCCGGTGAAGCTCCACAAAGATGTCACCGCCGAAGTCACCGTGGTGGTGGCGAAAGAAGAGTAGCGCTCAGGTAGGACAGACGATCGGTTTACGTCGTCTGTCTTGCTTCGCCGGCCCGCTCGACAGACGACATAAACCGATCGTCTGTCCTACTTCGCGAAACATGAAAAGCCGAGATGACTCTCGGCTCGGCGGGCTCGACAGCCCGCGCCACGGGGCTAAGCCTGCTGATTCTGGTGGCTGCTTTCGTAGTGCGCCTTGAGCAGGTCGCCGCCGAAATCCCCATTCAAGTCGCGCCAGACCGAGTGTATGTGGTTGGCGTTGTCCTGCGTCATGTCGAATTCGATCAGGAACGAGGCCGCCTGCACCCGGTAATAATGCGGGTCGCCCGGTTTGGTGCCTCCCGCCCAGGCAAACCACGCGTTGCGGCCGGCCCTCTCGATCTGGTCCATGCGCCGCTGGGCAACGTCGCCGGGCAGGTTATGCGCGTAGAGTTCCGCTAGCGCCCGCAGTGCGTCGAATTGTTTGGCGTTCATCTTGGACGCGGCAAGCCCCGAGGGCTGACCCTTCAGCGCGGCGGCGCGGGTGTTCGTGGTCAGAATGTCGGCATACGCCTTGGGGTCGACGATGGCGGTCTTCTGCAGCGGTTCGTCGAGCGCATGAATCACCGCGAAGCCCAGGTCGTCTTCCTCGGCGAGCGCCCGCAGCCCTTGGCGCGGCCCCTGCTTCACTTGGGCCGGATTCGAGCCGAAGAAACTCGGCCCATCCACCACCTGCCCGTCCGTCACCGTATAGTTCTGGCTGATGTGATGGCCCTCCACACGGTAGCCCCAGGTGCCGGTGTCGGAGGGCGTACCGAAGATGGTGAAGTGATACTTCTCGGGGTTGCGGCGCGCTCCGCTGTCGTTTTCGATCGCCTTCAGCACGTCTTCCAGGCTCATGATGGTGACCGCCTTGATGTACCCGGCCTGGCTCAGCCCGGATGCCAGCAGCGCGCTGGCGAGGTGCCGCTGGTAGGGACTCATTTCGCCCAGCGTAAGGCCTTTGCGGTCGATCGGGATGTAGAACCAATGCATGCGTTCTTCGTCCTGGAACGGGAACACCGCCTTGGCCTTCTGTTCTGCGCTGAGCGCCGCCAGCAGCCGATTCGCGGTTTCGGTCATCACCGAAACGGTGTGGACGTGGTGATGCATACCGCTCGAGGTGCCGGCGGCGTGGTCCTGGGCGCGGCCCTCTTGCCTGCCAATCAGACCGCCTCCCAGGAGCATCGCGGACGAACTCAGAAACGAACGGCGTTTAGTCTGGCACATAGGCTCCCTCCCCATCGCCGGCCGGCACGGCCGGTGCCTATTGATCTTATCAATCGAATCGCGGATTTTGTGGGTCGGCTGATTCTCATAAGTACCGCTGCACCTGGTCGCGGAATCTCGTGTACACCCAGCTCACCCCAACCAGCAGCGCCCCCAGTACGATGAAGCTGAAGATCCGCGGCAGCGTCTCCAGGTTCCGCAGGTCCCAGAAGAACAGCTTGCCGATGCAGCCCGCCAGCATCGCCAGACCCGTGAGCCGCAGCACGCGGTCGCGCAAAGGGAATCCGGCGCCGAGCAAAGCCACGCCCTCAAAGCCCCACGCGATGGTCAACATGCTGCCGCTCACTTCCTGGTAGATCAGCGCTGCCGTGAGGCCCGCAGCCAGCAGCGAATCGTAGAGCCGCGCATAACTGCCGCGCTCGCGGCGCAGCAGGGCCGCGCAGTAGCACGCGATCGCGGGCGCCACGCTCGTCATCGCCTGCGCTGAAGTGAAATCGATGGCCACGCAGCGCCAGAATACGGCCGCACTCACGACCATCGCCTGCACGCCGAGGCTCTTGCGCGGAAACTCCGCCAACGCCAACGCCACTAGCGCCCATGCGGGGCTGACCGCCGCCGCCGGCAGGAGTGCCAGCAGGCCCGCCATAAGAAACACTGTCCCTGCAACTGCGAACAGATCGGTGGGTTTGCCGGCCTCCTCCTGGCGTGCGCGAACCGCCAGCAGGTACGCCAGGCCGGCCGAGACCAGTACCAGCTTCGAACTGAGGTCGAACGCGGCCACGCGCGTGACGCCCAACAGTCCCACGATATAAGCCTGCCAGCGGAACTCGGGCGGCAGGTCGAGCAGTCCCGCCTCAAACAGCACCACCGCCAGCGCCAGCCACCCGATTCCCAGGTAATCGCCCGGCACCAGCTTCCAAACCAGTGCACTCAGCCCCAGGACGGTCACCGCCGATGCCGCCAGTTGCAGCAGTTCCCGTTCCTGCTCGCCAAACCGGTCTTCGCCGGACCACAGAGTGCACTGCACGAAGGCAAAGGCCACCGCGGCGCCGATCGCCAGCGCCACCGGCGGATGGGGCGCGAACAGCGCCGTGGCAATCGCGCCGATCACGGCCAGCCCGTATCCCTGCATGCGGAAGTCCGCCTGCCGCCGCCACCAGCCGAACCCGAACGGCGCCAGCGACAGGACGCTCCATACGCGCCCGCGCGTTTCAGCCGTGGCTTCGAGGCCGGTGACCAGCGCCGCCAGGCCGGCCGCAACGTAGCCATACACTACGTCGCCGGCGCGCAAAGCCCGATTCAGGTAAAAGACGGCTACGGTCGCGATCGCCACAGGCTCCCACGTGCGCAGCGGGATCTTGTCCACGTCCCCAATCAGCAGGTGTCCCACTTCCAGTGTGAAGACCGTGGCCGCGATGCCGCGAAGCCAACGCGACTGGAACCTTACGCCGGCCAGGTAGTACAACTCGGCCAGAACCAGCAGCGCGAACGGCGCCCACTGATCGTGCAGCTTGAGAAAGATCGCCGTAGTCGCCAGCGCGGCGTTCAGTGTGACTGCCGGCTGCCACCGCCCGGAACGAGCCCGAAGCAGCGTGCTCACCAGGTACAGGGCCGATGCGCCCGCAGCGAGCTGCCACATCCGATCCGGCGCCGCGTTGTGCCACCTTCCCGCGGAAAGTGTCAGGAATCCGAGCGCGTTCAGCGGCAGCAGCCAGCGATTCGCCCGCAAAAGGTCGAACGCTTCAAACAGCAGCCAGTAGGCCAGGAACAACGCTTGTATTTGCCACAGCGGCGCGCCGGTATCCTCGTGGAGCCCGCACGTGAGATAAGTCGCGATCAAACCGGACACCGCGAAGCGAGCCCACTGGTTGCGGTATGCGATATACAACAGCGAGCCGGCCAGCGGAATCAGCGCCAGCACGCTGAACGTGGTCACATCGCTGATTGCCAGCGTGGCAAAGGCGATGAATGAGGCCAGCGCCGTCACCGTCTGCGACCGGTACTTCAGCGAGTGCGCGACCATCCCCAGCGCCACCGCCAGCAGCAGCACCGTGCCCAGCAGCGCGCTGTCCAAAATCTTCGCCGCCGGAATGCCGTACATCGCGTACGTCGTCAGGTACAGCGCCGCCCAGCCACCGCCGATCAACCCGTAACCAAAGGTGCGAAACCGCTCCCGCGTTTCCGCCCACACGCCGCCGCCGAGCATGGCGATGCTCGCCGCATAGCTCATCGCGACCCGCCCCGCCGGCCCGACGTGCGCCCACGCATAGTTGAGCAACAGCCCCAGCGCAATCACGCTGACGAACACGCCGGCCTTGTTGAGCCAGTTTCCGCCGACCACCAGCTCCCAATCGGCCGTGGCGGGCTGCACTTTCGGCCGGTCCGGAGCCTCGGTCCTCACATCCCGCACCGGCTCGACGGTCTCCAGGGCCGGAGCCTTCTCCACCGGCGGCCGCGTTGCCGTCACGGGCTCAGCCGCCGATATGGGTGGCCCGGCGACTATCGGCGCCTGCGCCGGCTTCGCCGGGACAGGCGGTTCGGCCAGCCGCGCCGGGTGCGCCGCGTTCCATTCCACTCTCCGCACCGCGGCCGCCAATGCCTCCATCCGATCTTCCATCCGCTTGAGCCGCTCCCGCAGATAGAACCACCCGATGAGGAAGATCGGCAATAGAACGATCCAGAAAGCGTCCATGAGATTTCCTTGCGCGCCTACGCGCTCCACCCGGCCAAGGCCTGCGCGCGCAGTTTTACGCTGCGCAGGTCCAGTTTGCCGGTCCCCAATCGGGGCAGAGTTTCCACCTGGTAAATGTTTTCGCGTTTGGGCAGCCACAAACGCGGCAAACCGCTTTCGCTGAGCTGCTGCCAGAGTTCCGCCGGTGACACTTTCGGCTGCGCGTAGAGCGCCACCAGCCGCTCGCCGCGCTGATCGTCGGGAATCCCGGCCACCGCACACTCCCCCTCGATCAATACGCCCAGAATCGCCTCTTCCACTTTCAGGTGCGGCACCATCTCGCCGGCGATCTTGCTAAACCGCGAAAGCCGGTCGGTGATCTTGACGAATCCTTCGTCGTCCACCAGCGCGATATCGCCGGTGACGTACCACCCATCGCGCAACACCTCCGCCGTGCGCTCCGCCTGCTTCAGATAGCCCAGCATGCGGTTCGACCCCTTCACCAGCAGCAGCCCCTCGGTATTCGGTTCGAGCGGCGCGAACGTCACCGGGTCCGCGATGCGCACCGCCACGCCGGGCAGCGGATGCCCCACCGTGCCGGGCTTGTTGCCGATCTGCGTTTCTTTCCCCGCCTGGAAGTTCGGTGCGTTCACCGCCACTACCGGCGCCATCTCCGTGCAACCGTAGCCTTCCAGCAGTTCGATTCCGAACTTTTCGCGAAACATCGCAGCCACCGGCTCGCGCAGCTTCTCCGCGCCTACCAGCACGTAGCGCAGGCTGGCGAATTGTTCCCGGTTGCACTTCCGCGCGTATGTGGCGCAGAACGTGGGCGTGGAAAGCAGCAGCGTGGCCCTGTGCTTCTGCACCAGCTCGCCGATCGCCGCGGCCTCGGTCGGGTTCGTATGGTACACCACGCCACAACCGCTCACCAGAGGAAACCAGACGGTCACGGTGAAGCCAAACGAATGGAAGAACGGCAGTACCCCGACGATGCGATCGCTGCCACCGATCCAGAACAACTGCGCTATGGCTTCGATATTCGCGATCAAGTTGTAGTGCGACAGCACAACACCCTTGGGAATCCCGGTCGAGCCGCTCGAAAAAACCACCGTCGCGGGAGAATCGGGCGTTCCCTTGCCGCGCCCCAGGAATCGCGCGGCCAGCCAGGCGCGGATTTTGTCGACCGCGGTCGCCTGCTGGATCAGGTCTTCGATGAACAGGTAGCGGCAGTGCAGGCCGGAAGCCTGCACTGCACTTTTGATAAATAGCCGCGAGGTGATCACGGTCCGGATCTCGCAAAGCGCGATGGCGCTTTCCATCGCCTCGCGTCCGGCGGTAAAGTTCAGGTTCACCGGAATCCGCCTCTCCAGGGTCAGGCCCAAATTGACCAGCGCTCCCGCAATCGTGGGGGGCAGGAGTACGCCCACCATTTCGCCGGCTTGCCCGCCGCAGGCCCGGCCCACCACCATCGCTGCCGTGAGCATCTGGCCGTAGGTCAGTTGCCGCCCCGTGGAATCCGCCATGGCGAACCGGCCCCAGTTCTTCCGTGACGTCGCAATCAGCCGCGCTCCCAACGTGTCTCGGGCAGTTGCGCGGTGAGCCGTCGCTTCGGCCGAAAGCTCCTGAATCGCCTGCCGCACCTGGTGTGCGCTGGCTTTCGGCGGCAACGCTGCGCCGAAACTCACCGTGACTGGATAGGGAATCCGCTTGGGCCACTTCCAGAAGAACTTGCCGCGTTCGAAACTGAAAATACTCCCCCACATTCGGTCCAGGTGCACCGGGATCACCGGCACCTCCGTGCCCTCTAAGATTTTTTCGATGCCGCGCTTAAAGGGCAGCATGTTGCCGGTGCGGCTGATCGAACCTTCGGCGAAGATGCACACGATGTGACCGCCGGCAATCTCCCGGCGCGCGGCGCGGATGCTCTGCACGATGTCCCGTGGCCCGCCGCTCCCCACAGGTATCGATTTCGCCAATCGCAGGAACCAGTTCAGCGACTTCATTTCGTAATACGGCTTCCACACCATGAAGCGGATAAACCGCTGCACGCACGCTCCAATCAGAAATCCATCCACGTGCGACATGTGATTGGCGACCAGCAGCGCCGGCCCGCGAAACGGCACGTTCTCGGCGCCCCGGATCTTGATGCGGAAGAGCGAATGGGTCAGCAGCCACAGCACGAAACGGACGAAGAATTCCGGCACCACGGTCAGGATGTACGCCGCCACCAGCGCCAGCGAGAAGCCGAATCCGAGCAGGATTGTATCCGCACCCAAGTGCAGCGTCGTGTGGCAGAGCGACATCAACCCGCTTGCCACCAGCATCCCGATGGTCTGGTAGAAATTGTTGGCCGCCACCACACGGCCCTTTTCTTTTCTGTCGCTGCGCTGTTGCACATAGGCATACAGCGGCACCACGAACAGCCCGCTGGCCAGCGCCATCATCACCACGCCTGCCGTCGCCAGCGGGAACGAATGGCGCGCCGCCATGGTGGCTATCGCCGATACCGACATCAGCAGAGCCCCCAGCGGTACCAACCCGAGTTCCACCTTGTCGCCCGAAAGCCGCCCGGCGAGCAGGTTGCCCGCCCCGATGCCGATCGCCAGAAGCGCCCACAGCACGCTCACACCGTTGTCGCTCGAGTGCAGCACTTCTTTGCCGAAGTACTGCAAATCCGTCTTCAGGAGCACTCCCGCGAACCAGAAATAGGCGATCCCCAGCACCGCCAGCCACAGGGGCCGGTCGTGCAGCAAGTGCCGCGTGCTGCCCGCGATTTCGCCAAAGGGATTCCACAAGAACCGTTGCTTCGCCCCCGATGCCGGCACGCGGGTGATGCGGAAGCTGGTTGCCAGGCCCACGCCCGATACCACCAGCGTCACCAGCCCGATGCGCCACGGCGTTGCCTTCCACACCGCGAACAGCGCGCCGCCGCCGGCGATGCCCAGAACGATGGAAACGAACGTACTCATCTCCAGCAGCGCGTTGCCGCGCGACAGGTCGCGGTCGCCCAGAATCTCAGGCACGATGCCGTACTTCGCCGGGCTGAAAATCGCCGCGTGCAGCCCCATCAGGAACACCACGCTCAGCATCCCCTCGGTCCAGCCGGCCAGCAACGTCCACAGCCCGAACAGCATGATACCGATCTCGAACATCTTCACCGAGATCAGCACCTTCCGCTTGCTGACCAGGTCCGCCAGGTGTCCCGCGTACCCGCTGAACAGCAGCGAGGGCAGCGTGAACACCGCCGGCACCAGCGGCACATACGCCGGATTGGCGTCGCCCACGTGCAGGGCTACGATCGTCTGATACACGCTGTCGTTGAACGCGCCCAGAAATTGCGTCCAGAGGAAGGGCCGGAAGCCGCTGGTCTTCAGTACGTTGCCGAACCCGCTATGTGCCATTCGCCTTGTTAAAGGCACCTTTCCAGCCAAGCCCGAAAGTACGTCAGATCAATGGATTGCGCAAGTTTCCAGTACGGCGGCGCTCCAGTGTTGTACATTTTATGTATGCGCTCTGTACAATTAATGAATGAGGCCCAGCGCGCCTACCTCGACGGCGTCGCGCTCCTCGGTTACACCAATCCCTTCCTCCCGGAATGGGTCGATTGCGAGCGCGCCCTCCTGGGCACAGACTCCGTCGAGGACGAACCCGTCTGGAGCTATCGCGCCGAACACCCTGAGCCCCGTGCCAATGTCTTGCGCATCATGGCCCGCCTCGAACCACTCCTGGAAGATCTCCGAACCCGCCTCCGCGCCGGCGCGCCAACCCGCGAGCGCGATCTGGTTCTTTACGAAGACGGCGTGCTGCAGTTGCTGTTCAATCGCTGCTATCCGAAGTTCTTTGAGGCCGGCTTCGCGACCGCACAATCCAACCCGGCCCGGTGGAACTTCTACAACAAGTTCCTTGCCGACTGGCGCCACTTCTTCGCCATCGATAGCGTCCGTTTCCCCTCCGGCCACGAGGCGCGCCACACCTTCGCCTGTTTCCGGCAGATCCAGCGCGCCTTCGAGATCATCTTCCGCGACCTGATCGGCAGCTCACTCCCCGCCGCGCGGCTCCGCGCCACCGTCTGGCAGTCTATCTTCACGCACGATATGCGCCGCTACCGGCGCACCCTCTACGCCCGCATGGGCGAGTTTGCCACGCTCATCACCGGTCCGTCGGGCACAGGCAAAGAGCTGGCCGCGCGGGCCATTGCCGAATCGCGCTACGTCCCTTTCGACGACCGCAAACTCACCTTCGAAGGCGACGGTGAGCAGAGCTTCTTCCCGATCAACATCTCCGCACTCTCGCCGACGCTGGTGGAAAGCGAGCTATTCGGACACCACCGCGGCGCATTCACCGGCGCGGTTGCCGACCGCAAAGGCTGGCTCGAAACCTGTCCGGAATCGGGCAGCGTTTTCCTCGATGAGCTGGGCGATCTCGATCCCGAAATCCAGGTCAAGCTCCTCCGCGTCATCGAAACCCGCTCGTTCCACAGCGTTGGTGAAACCACCGCCCGCCGTTTCCGCGGGAAGCTGATCGCTGCCACCAACCGCGACCTCGCCGGCGCCATGCGCCAGGGCCGTTTTCGCGAAGACCTCTACTACCGCCTCTGTTCCGACCTCGTCACGACTCCGCCGCTGGCCGAGCAGATCGACGCTTCGCCCGCCGTGTTGCGCGAGCTGGTCTACTACATGGCGCAACGCGTGGCCGGAGCGGAAGGCGAAGCCTTCGCCCCCGAAGTTCTCCAGTGGATCGAACAGAATCTCGGCCCCACTTATCGATGGCCAGGCAATTATCGCGAGCTGGAGCAGTGCGTCAAAAACGTCCTCATCCGCCGCAACTACCGGCCTGCCCGCGCCGCCGCTGCGGATGACCCGATGGAACAATTCGCGGCCGACGCCCGCGAGGGCCGCCTTTCGGTTGCCGACCTGCTTTCCAACTACGTCACTTTCGTTTTCCACCGCACCAGGAGCTACGAGGCGACAGCGCGTCAGCTCGGTATCGACCGCCGCACCGTCAAAGCCAAAGTGGATGCGGCCCTCCTGGTCCGCCTGCGATCGTGATCTCCGGGTCTGGAGCCGATTTTGCGTGCTCCGTCCGTTTCCGTCATGATGATTCGACGAGTTCGCGACGCGCAGCGGCGGCCGCCGTGTGTCGGCAGCGTGCCCGCCGGTTACACTAAGAGCTCATGGAGAAGCGGACGATAGGGCTCGTGGTGCACGCAGTCGGCACCACCGGGGTGCTGCACCAGCTGACCGGCGTGATTGCGCAGCACCAGGGCGATATCACTTCCATCGAAATTCTGGCGAACCGGCCCGAAGAGGCCCGCACGTATTTCGAAGTGATTCTGCCGGGAGCCGTCGATCCGCTCATCGCCGGACTTCGGGCGCTTCCCATTGTGCGCGACGTAGAGATCGTCAAGACTCTCGAGGCCGTATACGGCAAGCGCATCATCATCATGGGCGGCGGCGCCCAAGTGGGCCAGGTAGCCATCGGCGCCGTCTCCGAAGCCGACCGTCACAACATCCGCGGCGAGCACATCTCGGTGGACACCATTCCGCTGGTGGGCGAACAGAAGCTGGCCGATGCCGTCCGCGCCGTGGCCCGCCTGCCGCGCGCCAAAGCGCTGGTATTGGCCGGATCGTTGATGGGAGGCGAAATTGAAACGGCGGTTCGCGAGGTCCGCGAGCGGGGCCTTGTCGTCATCAGTCTGAACATGGCCGGCAGCGTCCCCGATGCAGCCGACCTGGTGGTCACCGACCCCGTGCAAGCCGGTGTCATGGCGGTGATGGCGGTTGCCGAAACCGCGAAGTTCACCCTGGAGCGCCTCAAACGCCGCGTGTTCTAGCGGCCGCAGAAAGGGTCGCAGTCGATTCTACCGCGCTGCCGCGCGGCCTACTCGCCGAGCGCCTTCGCGATGGCGCTGCGAAGCTCCGGAGCGTCCGGCTTGACGGCGCTGGGGAAGAACGCTACCACGTGGCCGTCTTTATCGATCAGGTATTTGCTGAAGTTCCACTGCGGCAAGTGCCCGGACGCGCCGAGGAATTTGTAAATCTGCGACTGATCCGGATTGGCCTTGGTGACGACCTTGGAGAACATCGGAAAGTCGACGTCGTAGGTGCGCTTGCAGAAAGTGGCGATCTCTTCGGGAGTGCCTGGTTCCTGTCCGCCGAAATCGTTGCTGGGGAATCCGAGTACTTCAAACGCCTTGCCGTTCATCTCGCGGTGCAGCTTTTCGAGGCCTTCGTATTGCGGCGTGAAGCCGCACTTGCTGGCCACGTTGACCACCAGCGTCACCTTGCCCTGGTACGCGGCCAGGTCGGCCGGTTTGCCGTCGAGAAAGGTTGTCTTCAATTCGTAAAACGATTTCACGTCGCCTCCCGAGTTTTGCGCGGTGGCGGCCGGAGCGGCCACGGCGGCAGCCATGGCGAGCATTGTCCAAACGTGATTCACTTGTTTTTCCCCTCTCCAGTGCGATCGAGCTCATGGCGAGCTCAAGCAGCCTAGAACCAAGCTAGCCCAGAAGGGCGGACCGGGTCAAACGGGACGGGGGCATCACGCCACACCGCCGCGGTTCCGGGCGGAGTTATGGACTCCGCATCGTGTGTCCGGGCGCCCGCGGCTGCCGCGAATATCGAACCGCCGGCCGGGCTTGGTGGAGTAGAATCAGAGGAGAAGGAATGCCGGACACCAACAAACACGGCCAACCAGGCCGAACCGCTCGGCAACAGGAATTCGTGTCCACCCCCAAGCTGGACCGCTCTGCGTTAGCAAGACTGTTGGACGAATGGATGCAGGGCGATGAGAGGGAACAGCAGGAGACCTTCGAGGTTCTGCGCCGTTCCCTGGACGAAGATCGGCCGGACGGCTACAAGCTGTTCGCATGAGCCTGATCGTTCTGCTGGACGCCGGTCCGCTCGGAATGATCACCAATCCTAAGAGCTCTCCAGAGAATGAGGCATGCAAGAACTGGCTCGCGAGGCTTGCCTCGACCGGCGCCGAGGTCGTGATTCCGGAGGTCGCGGATTACGAGGTGCGTCGCGAGTTGCTTCGGGCCGGCAAGGACAGGGGGCTTAGCCGCCTGGACGCGTTGAAGGGCATACTCGGATATGCGCCGATCACGACGCGAGTGATGCTGAAGGCGGCAGAGTTCTGGGCAGCGGCCAGAAGGATGGGCCGGCAATCAGCGGATGACGCCTCATTGGACGCCGATATGATCCTCGCCGCGCAGGCCGCGGCGCTCGTCCATGACCGGGACGAGACGGTGATCGCCACTACGAACATCCGCCACTTAGCGTCGTTTGCGTCCGCGCGCATCTGGCGCGAAATCGGTTGACGCTGGATCACCCACGGACTGAGCGGATCTCCGATAGAATATTCTCCTTCGTCATGATGATCCCGGATCTTCGCGCAACGTCACGATCCGGGCGGAGAAGACCCTCTTTCCGCTTCCTGCGTGCGGGCCAGATCTCGAAACGGAGAATATTGCCGCTGCCGTGAGCTGTGCCTGGCGAAAGTCGAACCAAGGTTCGCTGCGGCTGCTTCCCCTCGATATACTGAGACTTGCCGCCTCAAAAGCAGGTTCGATACCGCGATGCCGGTGTCAATATCGACGAGGGCAGCCGCGCGGTGGCTGCCATCAAGAAAATGGCTCGCGGGACGTTCACCCGCGGGGTGCTCACGGAAATTGGCAGCTTCGGCGCCTGTTACCAGTTGAGTGGCTTCCGCAAGCCGGTGCTGGTCAGCTCGGCCGACGGCGTGGGGACCAAGCTGAAGGTGGCGTTCCTCACCGGCCGCCACGATACGGTCGGCGAGGACCTGGTGAACCACTGCGTGAACGACATCGCCGTGCAAGGCGCGGTGCCGCTCTTTTTCCTCGACTACTTCGCCGTCGGCAAGCTGGATGCGGACGTGGCGGCCGCGGTGGTCTCGGGCCTGGCGCGCGGCTGCCGCAACAATAAGTGTGCGCTGATCGGCGGCGAGACCGCCGAAATGCCGGGCATGTACGCCCCATCCGAGTACGACCTGGCCGGCTTCATCGTCGGCGCGGCCGAGCGCTCTCAATTGCTGACCGGCAAAACCATCCGCGCCGGAGACGCCCTCGTCGCGCTGCCTTCGACCGGCCTGCACACCAACGGCTATTCGCTGGCGCGCAAACTCCTGTTCGAAACCGCCGGCCTGAACCCCTGCGCGGTACTTCCGGAAACCGGCGGCACGGTGGCGGACGCGCTGCTGGCCGTGCACCGCAGCTATTTGAAGCCGATCCGCGCGCTGATGGAGGCGCGCCTGCTGCGCGGGGCGGCCCACATCACCGGCGGCGGCATCACCGACAACACGCCGCGCATGCTGCCGGACGGGCTGGCGATCGCCATCGACACCAGCGCCTGGCACATCCCGCCGCTGTTCGAGTTGCTGCGCCGGATCGGCAACATTCCGGAAGACGATTTCCGGCGGACTTTCAATCTGGGAGCCGGCATGATTCTGGCTGTTCCCGCGCGCGCCGCCACCCGGGCGGAAGCGGTGCTCAGCCGGCTGGGCGAGACCCCGTTCCGCATCGGCGCGGTCACACTGCAAAAGCGGGGCCGTCCCCGCGTGGAGTACCGGTGAAGAAGCTGGGCATCCTGCTTTCCGGCCGCGGCTCCAACTTCGAGGCCATCGCGGACAACGTGGCCGCGGGTTCGATTGACGCCCAAATCGGCGTCGTCATCGGCAACCGGGCGGAAGCGCGCGGCCTGGATGCGGCACGGCAGCGCGGGCTGAACGCTGTGTGCATTCCTTCCAAAGGCCTCGACCGCGAGGTGTACGACCGCATGCTGGTGGCGGAGCTGCAAAAGAATGCAGTGGATCTGGTGTGCCTGGCCGGCTTCATGCGTTTGCTCAGCGCGACCTTCATCCGCGAATTTCCCAACCGGATTCTCAATATTCACCCCTCGCTGCTGCCGGCTTTCCCGGGCCTGGATGCACAGCACCAGGCACTGGCGCACGGCGTCAAAATCACCGGCTGCACGGTCCACTTTGTCGACGAAGATCTCGATGCCGGCCCCATCCTCATTCAGGCCGCCGTGCCCGTCCTCAACGACGACACCGTCGAGACCCTGTCCGCGCGCATTCTGCGCGAGGAGCACCGGATCTACTCGGAAGCTATCCGGCTGGTGCTGGCCGGCGCTTATCGTGTCGAAGGGCGTCGCATTGTTTTCTGCTGAAGGAACTCGGACAGTTTCATCGGCGGCCCCGGGCCCATCTCCATCAGCCGTTCCACCGCTCGCTGATACTGCCGCAGCGTTTCCATCCGGCGCCCGGGCTCCAGCCTGCAGTTCTCGAAGTCCATCAGGATTTCGACTTCCCAGGGCTGGAAGCTGTTGCGCACGATCGCGCCGCGCATCAGCTCAGCCAGCAGCTTGCGAAACCGGTTCAGCATGATTTCGAGTTGAATCAGGTCGTCCGCCACCATGCAAGTAATGGATCGGCGGAGGGAAGGCAGAGCATTAGGCCTCGCATTTCGCTCAGTGCCGCCCGCCCCTGTGGCGCGGACAGTCATGTCTGCTGTGTCGAGAGTCATCTCGACATTTCTTTGCGGGTAATGGAAAAAAGAAAAGCCGAGACGACTCTCGGCTCAGCAGGCTTGACAGCCTGCGCCACGGCGGAATGGTAGCTTATAAGGAACCGACATGAACATCCGCAAGGCCACCGACCGCTACGAGACCTGGCTCAGCCGGCATCTTCGTATCATCGCCGAGGATCTCGAGCTCAAGCACCGCGAGATGCGCACCCTGCCATTCCCGTTTCTGCGCGCCACTTACTACCGCTGGGCGCAGACGTTCCCGGAGATCTGCGGCGACCTGGCGCGGGCTCCCAAGGCGCTGGCGGTGGGCGATCTGCACGTGGAGAATTTCGGGACGTGGCGCGACGTGGAAGGCCGCCTCATTTGGGGTATCAACGACTTCGACGAAGCCTGGCTGCTGCCCTACACCCACGACCTGGTGCGGCTGGCCACCAGCGCGCTTCTGGCAAAGATGGATTGCGACCCCAAGGCCGGCATCGGCGCTATCGTCAAGGGATATGCCGAGGCGGTGACGGCGGGCGGGAAGCCGTTCGCTCTGGCCGAGCATCATACCGCGCTGCGCCACATGGCCACCACCCGGCTGCACGACGTGCAGGCATACTGGCAAAAGCTGTTCGGCCTCGGCGAGTTGCGCACGAAGCCGCCCGCCGGCGCCATCAAGGCGATTGAGCGCATGATGCCCGGGCGGCGCCTGGAATGGCGCATCTCGCATCGCGTGGCCGGACTCGGCAGCCTGGGCCGCGAGCGCTACGTGGCGGTTGCTCAGTGGCGCGGCGGATCGGTGGCGCGCGAAGCCAAGGCGCTGGCGCCCTCGGCTTGCGTCT